>Ga0209153_1000410_pt1 | contig 20468 bp, 16 predicted proteins | sample GraSoiAngelo_120_FD_185877 | JGI IMG/M metagenome (GOLD analysis project Ga0209153, IMG submission 185877) | Grasslands soil microbial communities from the Angelo Coastal Reserve, California, USA - 14_0919_09_20cm (SPAdes) (version 2) | ecosystem: Environmental > Terrestrial > Soil > Grasslands ...
TGGCTCCAGCCCATCGATCCATTCAGGCCCGAAATTCCCATTGGGCGTGGTGCGGGTGTAGGCAGCGATGATCTTTCGCCGAAACGTTCGAGCGGTCACGAGCGCGGAGCTATCAAACTGACGGCTCCTCATCTTCGCGCTTCGCCGTGCAATGACGGCCGCTGCTGATTTCTTCAAACTCAAGATTCGTGTGATTGATTTTTATGATGCGGTAGCGGCCGAGGACGATGTCGTCTTCTGCCACGATGTAAACTGCGTCTCCATCGGAGATAAATGCACGGCGACCCGCGCCGGCTCGAGCCTGCCCGAAGCCGAAATACTTCAGCCGAAGTTGCCGTAGCGGCATCCATTTGCCTTTGTCACAGCGCAGTCCGCCATTTGCTGAATCTACGACCGAATTCTGGGAAAAAGGGGAACTCTCTTCGCAGGCGCACGACTTCTCCTGAGTTTCAACCTTAGGCGTGCAAACGAACGGTGGTGGTTGCGGGAGACGAACAACATTCCTGCTGCGTTCGCGTATCTCCTTGCTGGTATGTATCCACTGAGCGCTATACTGCGGTCCACCAACTTTGTTTGCGTTTACTGGATTTAGTACCCGCGCGCACATTTGTTCCGGGCCGCCATCCTCTCGGATAACGGTTCCTTCGGGGTATTCCACGCTCGCGAAAACGCAAGTGATTGAACCCCCTGTGTTCACCTGCTTGTTTGTCTGTTTATTGGCGTTGTCGGACTGGCCGTTCGCCATTGCTGGTGACGCGAGCCCGATGACCACTGGAACGATCGTCATCACTATGATCAGGCTTCCTAAAACGATCTTAGGGATGCGTGGGAACCGCCTGCTTGCCGAAAGTGACATGATGACCTCCATGCGCTTCCTGAGATTAGAACTGGAAACTGCGGAAACCCCAGCAACACCGCTATTCAAGTGGAAGCGGCAAACTTTGAGAATGCCCGCCAGGTATTCTTCCGGTGTAACGCCAGAACGGACCACAATTTCGTCGCAGGCATGCTCACGCTCGCGGTACAAGCGCCGCTCAATCCACCAAAGAAGGGGATAAAACCAGAATATACATGCTAAGGCGTGTGCGAAGGCACCCGTCCAGTTGTCTAAACGTTTTGCGTGCGCCAATTCATGCAGAATGACAGCTTCTAACTCGGACTCCGATAGCTTTGCCGGGAGCGTGTCCGGGATTGTGACAACGGGTCTCCAAAATCCTATCAGTGCGGTTTCCACATTAGACTCCGAGAGTCGAATATGGACATCGCTCCGCAGTCCGATGCGTTCCTTCAAAGGCGAAAGGATGCGTTCGTCAAGGTGACTGGAAGAATCTGGTGATCGCAAAGGAGCGAAAAGTTTGGGTAGCCAAACAGCTAGCCTTGCTAAGGCACCGGCGAGCCAGACAACGACGAAGGGATGGAAAGGGGTGCTTTGTGCTGATGGAAGCTGCGTCGCTGCACCTTGGTAGGCCAAGAAGCTTGCGAGCCCAAGGGGAGCGCTCGGGGGCAGCACAGAATGTGGAAGAACGTTCTGAAGTTTCAAACCCACGGCAGAGAGCGTCGCAACGGGAACAGCAAATTTGACTACGGCAATGAACCACAGCGCATGACGTGTAGCGGCTCCTCTTTTGTGCAAGGCTAGCGTAAGTATACCGACAAGGAGTGCGAAAATTGTTGACTCGAAAAGATGTCGGCCCACAGCGAATATCATAACTTCTTCTCCCTCTTTGAAAGCTCCCTTTCGATCGCCCGCACGTCCGAAAGTGTGAGTTTGCCAGTTTCGACCAAGCACGACATGACCGACGCTGGAGAACCTCCGAACATCTCTAATAGGTCGGCAACCAGGCGTTTGTGCACAGTTGTTCGCGCTAAAACCGCCTCAAAAATATGAGCGTTGCCGGTCTTCTTGACTCGCCGGACTGCGCCTTTCTGCTCAAGACGGTAAATCATCGTCTGAACAGTTGTGTAGGCGGGGCGGTGCTCTGGTGGCAGAGCTTCCTGGACTTCTCGGACTGACGAGGGACCCAACTCCCATAATCTCTCAAGGAGCTGGAACTCAAATCGGCTGATACGTTTGGCGCGCATCCACTACTTCCGTGGCTATAAATACTACAATAGTAGTAGAAATGCAAGTGAAATCTTTGACGTTCCGGTGGTCAGGTCCTAATACGACCCGCACGACCCAAATTTCCGATTTTCCAAGATTTCGGAGGGCATCTCCCCTTCATTGATTTCGTTTGAGCGATCCCCGAAGCCCCTTATTTCCCAGGAATTCCACAACGTAGGGGACCAGGAAATTTCGGCTTTGTGAGGCAAGGCTTTTCCATTGGTCAGTGCAACTACGAAACTTCGTGAAAGCCAAACGCGCGTGAGGTGACCCGACCTTGGAATCAGGTGCAATCGCACCGAGCGGCACAAGGCTTCACGACAACGGCGGTGACCTTTGACTTCAGCCCTACGCACGACTTTTTTGACCATAAGGGATTCGAACCCCTACCCCCTGCTCGAGTAGCAGGGGCTAGGCCGCCAGAACTTCCACGCTTTCTCGGCTTACCCGCTGCTGCTCAGCCAGATGTTCTTTTCGCCCTTTAGGGTTGGAGTCACAATCGAGCCTCCAAACGTGATTACGCATCAGTGAACTAGTGTCATTCGGGCGAGTGACCACGTCCGAGATCACACCATTTTGGTCGACGCAAAAGAGAGTAAAATCGAGTCGATTTTCGAGTACTGCGTGAAACCTTCTTCGCAACGCGCTAGACCTCCGTTGGCGCCGTATGTTGCGCTGACGGTTTTGTTCTTAGGAGGAGGTCTCTTTTTATCGCGGTTTGCGTATTTTGCATTCGGGTTTGTACTTGGGGCCGAACCGGCGCGCGAACCGTTTTCTTTGGATGGCACTGACCAGCGGGGCCCGATCGCTAAGATCACTAGCACGGAACCCGAAGCGGAAAAGGCCGGGTTGAACCAAGGCGATTTTCTGCTCGCAGTCAGCGAACAGCCGATGAAAGGACTTGCAGTACTGGGTGAGGCCGTCCGGCAACATCGTCCAGGCGATACGCTCCTGCTAAAGATTCTCTCAACCGACCCAAAAGGAAATGCAACGCAACGCACTGTTGCGGTCCGGCTTGCACCCTTTGGTCATTTTCACGGGGCCTGGGCGTTTCTTTTCCTTTACCTGAGCCAGTACTTCTGTTTCGCCCTAGGGTTCTGGGTTGCGCTTGCCCGTCCGCAAGATCCACGAGCCTGGTTCCTTTTATTGCTCCTGTTGGGCTTTTCCTGCTTCATGAATCCATGGCTGACTTTATGGGGGCCAGTGCTGCGCGATTTTGGCTCTGCGTATCGCCATCTGCTGACGTTTTCAGCACCAATGTGGCTGCTGTGGCTGGGGATTTATTTCCCCGAACCGTTTCCGCGCCAAGGCTTGTGGCGAGCATGGTACTGGCTTGCCTGGCCGTTCACTGCGTTGGTGTCCATTCCAACGCTGCTGGATACCGTTGTCGCGGTAGGGGCACTCGAGAACCTTGAGGCGACAGCGTCGTTGCACAGGATGGTAGGCTCAGCGGTGAAGTTCATTTTAGTTTTCTGGTACTTCGGTATCGCATTGTTTCCTGTTTGTATGGTGGCCAAGTGGCGCACGGCGACGTCGCGCGACAGCAGGCGTCGACTGCGACTTTTGGCCGTGGGGAGCATCGCGAGTATAGGGCCGCTGCTGATCCTGAACGCTGTTGCTCTCGCGACGCATAAAAACATCGAGATCGACTTCCCGCGCTGGCTTTGGATCAGCACCTATGTGCTTATCAGCTTATTCCCGGTGACCCTGGCTTATGTAATTCTCGTGCAACGCGCAATGGAGGTGCGCATCGTGCTGCGGCAAGGACTGCAGTACGCAATGGCGCGCCGAGGTGTCGTTATGATGCAGGTTTTACTTACTGCAGTGGTGATCTATGCCGGTGCGACGGTGGCCATCCAGAAGCTGCATCGGACACCGGTAATCATGGCGACCGTCGTCGCGCTTGGGTTTGTAACAGCTTTCGTCGTAGGCAGGGGCGCGCAGCCGCTTCGTCTATGGGTTGATCGTAAATTTTTTCGTGATGCTTATAACGCAGAACAAATCCTCACCGATCTGAGCGAAACGGTGCGGACGATGGTTGAGAGGCGGCCGCTGCTTGAGCTCGTGAGCCAGCGGATAATTGATTCACTCCATGTAGCGCGGCTAGCAGTATTTTTGAGCGCCGGTGGCGGATATCGTCCTGCCTATGCGGTGGGGCTCGCCGAAGCGGCGCTCCCGGCGTTTCGGGAGAGTGACGGGACGATTCAGCATCTCCGAGGCGAAAGGCAGCCCGCCAGCGTGTATCTCGAAGACGCGGAATCCTGGGTGAACCGCGATGACCGCATCAATCCAGAAGAACGAGCATATCTGGAAGCGCTCAAATGCGAACTGTTATTGCCCTTGACCGGCAAAGATGAATTGCTGGGTTTCATCAGCCTAGGCCCAAAGCGGTCGGAGGAGCCGTATTCGGGCAGCGATGTGCGTTTGCTGAAGTCAGTGGCGGGGCAGACAGGGTTGGCTCTCGAGGTCGCACGGCTAACCGAGGCGATTACCCAGGAAGTAGCACAGCGCGAACGCCTCAATCGTGAAATTGAGATCGCGCGGGAGGTGCAGGAGCACCTTTTTCCGAAAAGCTTGCCCCTTATCCCCGGTTTGGACTATTGCGGACAATGCCGACCTGCGCTCGTTGTAGGGGGGGATTATTTCGATTTCCTTCCGCTGGCAGACGGTAAGCTAGGCATTGCGATTGGGGATATCTCAGGCAAAGGTATTTCCGCCGCTTTGATGATGGCGGGCCTGCAAGCATCGCTGCGCAGCCAAGCAGCCATTGCGCCGCATGACCTTGGAGAGCTTGTGACGCGCGTCAATGGGCTGATGTACGAGGCTTCATCGCCGGAGCGTTACGCGACATTCTTCTACGCCGAATACGAGCCTGCCACGCGCGCCCTTGTGTATGTCAATGCCGGGCACAACCCGCCAATTGTGCTGCGCCGCACGCCCCGCGGATCTGTGTTCGAACGATTGGAAGCAGGAGGCACAGTCGTGGGTTTATTGCCGGAGTGTTCGTACCAACAGTCCTGTTTCGAAATGCGTGAAGGTGATGTCCTTGTTGCGTTCACGGATGGCTTCACCGAGGCCATGAATGCGGACGGTGAGCTTTGGGGTGAAGCGCAACTCATGAGGACGCTTCTGACGTGCGATGGTTTGTCCTCTCGGGAAATCGTAGCCCGGATCACAGCAGCCGCCGACCAGTTCGTCGGGACTGCAAAGCAGAACGATGACATGACGGTGATCGCGGCGCGGGTCGCCGGATGAGATACGAAGCTCGTGGCGCTTCATCCCGGCATCTACTCAGACGCTTTCCGCGAGATGAACAGGCTGTCAAATAGACCCAGTCCTCCAGACGAGAGCTGGGGCTTGAACTTTGGTTCCAACGAAGGGCCGAAAAACCGGCGTTTTTTCCTTATAAGCGATGCCGATTCAACGGTTTGTAAGTAGTTTTTAACAGCCGAATGCTCTACAGTTGAGCTACCGGGGAACCGACAGCGAGGCCCACATGCACATAGCCGGTATAAGCGACAAAGAACTAGCGGGCAAGGTCGGAGACCAGACCATGGTGCGAATCGCCGTTCAAGGGATTGAGTCCATGTATGCCGAATACCAGAAACGCGAGGAAAAGTGCACCCCAATGGTCGGCTGCAAACCAAGCCCTCGGGCACGAAAGAGTTCGGCGCGATTGACCCCAATGGCGTGTGCGTGACGTTTCAGGAATGAACGAAGAGAAATCTTTTCTCGAACAACATCTTGACCCACGACCGCGAACACTTTCGCAGCTCTTACGCCGGCAGCCCGCCCTGGGACATCGGCAAGCCCCAGCCTGCGTTCCAGGCCGCCGCCGATAAAGTCGTCGGCTCGGTTCTCGATGCGGGCTGTGGCACCGGCGAGCACGCCCTGTTCTTCGCCGCACGGGGCCATGCTGTCACCGGCTTCGACTTTCTGGAGGAACCCATCGCTGCAGCGCGGTGCAAGGCCGCCGAGCGCAGCCTCATCGTCAAGTTCCTGGTCAAAGATGCCCTAAGACTCCATGAGTGGACCGAACGCTTCGATAACGTGCTCGACTCCGGCCTGTTTCACGTTTTTTCTGACGCGGACCGCATTCGCTACGTGCGTGGGCTCAAGGTCGTCCTCAATCCCGGCGGGCGTCTGTTCCTGCTTTGTTTCAGCGACGCCACCCCGGGAACGGAAGGACCGCGACGCGTCTCACAGTCCGAGTTGCGCCATGCCTTTGCCGATGGCTGGGAAATCGAATCCCTCGAGCCCGTGCGCCTGGAAATCCGCCCTGAGTATAAACAACAGGGAGCCTTCTCCGGCGAAGACCCGCGCGGCTGGTTCCTCATCGCCGCGCCCAGTAAATCCATGACGAGTTCTATCTAGGTTGATTCCCCTAGCTTTCCTAAGGGAACCTTGGGGCGCACGATAAAATTAAGAGCAGAATTGCTCGAAATATTCGAGAGTTCAAACGTGGAAAAACACTTCGGAGTCGGAACATGATGACCTCCGAGGACCGCAAATTAGCAGAGAGCATATCAAATGTGACCCGATCGAAGCTACAGATAAACGCATCGCAAAAAATCGAAACTTGTCGATTGTCCACAGCACAAACGCGGCCGTGTGCCGCCCCCCCCATCATCTGGATTTTTGCAAACCTCTCATCTGACTGCCTGCAAGACCTGGGCCAGTTTTCGCAACCCAATCGCTTCAGTCACCGAATCGAGCGAGAAACGTTCATGGCCTGGATAGACAACAAACCGTTCCTTTGGCTTGAGATCTGCGCAGGCGAAATGAAAGCCCTTCTCGAAGGTCGGCGCAGAGCTGCGCTTGATTTCGATGGCCCACAACTGCCCGCCCGGCAAGGTGAGGACGAGATCGTTCGAACCCGCGTCCCGCGTGTGCGCGCCGTTATAGAAGCTGGCTGAGAAAGGTTCTGGCCGGAACCGCAATCGGCCGAGCGACGCGAAAGCAGTCGGCTTCCGCATACGCCAGGTTCATCACCACCTGGAAAGCATGCGCCGCCTTGGTTTGACCATGAAAGTAGGCGAGCGACGGTGAAAGGCTGGTTTCGTTAATCTTGACTTCTACCAGGAACCAAGGCTTGCGGTCACGAGCTACCAGGAAGCCCAGTTCATGGTTCTCACCAAGTATTTTATTGAGGACAAAGGGCCCGTAACCCAACTGGTTAGGGAATACACAAAAAGCCCAGTGCGTCTAGCATTCGGTTCTTCATTGAAGCCCTCAGAGAATGTGCGGCTGCAGGCGTTTGAAGTAGCCGAAAACTGCAAGCCCGAAATGCTATACAACCTGCTCGATAATGAGACTGGCCGTTGCCTGGTCTTTTGCCGGACCAAGCGTGGCACAGATCGAATTGCAAAGAGCTTGAAACGCCAGGGAATCAATGCGGCGATGATCCACGAGGACCGTTCGCAATCTCAGCGGACCGCGGCACTAACCGGATTTCAGCGGGGGCAGTACCGCGTGCTAGTCGCCACGGATGTGGCTGACCGCGGCATTCACGTGCAAGACATCGCACACGTCATTAACTATGACCTTCCGGAGGTAGCCGAAAACTTCGTTCATCGTGTTGGCCGAACGGGGCGAGCCGGCGAGCGTGGTGTTGCTTCGACTCTCTTCGTGAGAGGGCAGCGGACAGAGCTGTTCCAATTGGAACGGGCACTGGGGATTCGAATAGAGAAAGTTTCAACGAAGGGCGAGTTGCTCGAGAAGAGCTCGCGCGCGAGTCGACCTGGCACAAAGCGCATACCGGCGACATCCGGCGCCAGGATGGTTCGTTTGCCCGGAGAATTCCTGCAAATGCAAATAGAAAGGTAATTTGCCGAGGGATGGACTCGGGTTTAAGAGGTTTAAGAGATAGTCGTGTACGCAAACGCATAAGCGTGACATCATAGAGGTGCCGCGCTTGTTGCTCTTTCGAAACCTCTCGGTCGACTTAAGAGGCTCCTAAGTTCACATTTGCGACTGTTTCCGATTCGGAATGGTGCCTCTTTATGAGTGATACGGTTGGCCTACAGTATGTTGGGTTTGAAACCAAAGGAGCTGTCCATGAATACGCCTTCGCACTTCACCGAAACGGCGGGGCATCCTCTGAATACTTTGTAAGCATTGCGAACGACGCGTTCGTAACGCACTGCGTCCGCTATCAGAATGCGCCGGATATCTACTCCCTCCGGCTTCACCGGGAATTCGCCACACAGACCGACTATCCTCTATCCACGCGCTTCTCTATCACGGACGCGGAACTGGCCGATTACCAGTACGCCCACGCACGAAAAGCCAGGCCAGCCTATACCCATCGGCAGGACGAACCGTCTTGAGGTCGCGCGCACCATCAGATCCCTGCAAGCCTAGGAGAAGTCATGGCGCGACGGATTGACGACGAGTTCGGCCACGTGCAGCAGCTCGTCCTGATCGGTAAGGAGCGCGGCTACCTGCTCTACGATGAGATTAACGACAGCCTGCCCGCAGATGTCCATTCATCGCAGGAGATTGGCGATCTCCTGTCCGTCTTGGAGCGCGAGGGCATTGAGATCTACGAGGACGTTGCCACCGCAAGCGCGGCGCGCGCCCCTGCGGCGGGTCTCGAAGCTGACCCGAAAGAGGAACTCGCCGATGAAGGTAGCCTTGACCTCGGCTTTGGTGTGGACCCCAAATCCCAGGATCCGGTCCGCATCTACCTCCGCGAAATGGGCTCCGTGCCGCTGCTCACTCGCGAAGGCGAAGTAGTCATTGCCAAGCGCATCGAGCGCGGGCAGCTCGTGGTCATGAAGGCCATCACGCGCTCGCCGATCGTCATTAAGGAAATCATTGCCGTCGGGGAGGGCTTGCGCAATGGAGTGCGCTCCATCAAGGAAATTGTTCAGTTCGATGATGAAGAACTCACCGAAGAAAAAATCGCCAACAAGACTAAGCAGACGCTTCGGCAAATTGAGGAAATCGCTGAACTCTACAAAACCGCGCTGAAGCAGGCGGAAAAGCTGGCGAAAACTCCAAAATCCAAAAGGCAGTCCTATCTTCGGGTCAAATGGGGCGTTGCCCGGACCCGGGTCCAAATTTCTCTGGGGATACGCGACATCTCTTTCCATTGGTTGGAGAAGAAACGCCTGATCGACAAGATGCGTGTTGCTGTCGAGCGCCTGCACGCCGTCGAGCGCGAAGCACGCCGCCTCGAGCGCCGCGTGGACGCCGCCCTGGGCGATGTCGCGGCTGAAGCTCGCAAAGAGCTGCGCGCGCGCCGCGCCGAGCTCAAAGAGATCGAACAATCGAGCGAAGTTGGACTGAACAGCCTCAAACGTACCCTCACGGTCATCCAGCGGGGTGAGGCGCAGGCACACCAGGCAAAAAAAGAGCTGACCGAAGCCAACCTTCGCCTAGTCGTCTCCATCGCCAAGAAATACACCCATCACGGCCTGCAGTTTCTCGACCTGATCCAGGAAGGCAATCTCGGGCTGATGAAAGGCGTCGACAAGTTCGACTGGCGTCGCGGTTACAAGTTCTCCACCTACGCCACGTGGTGGATTCGCCAGGCCATCACGCGCGCCATCTCCGATCAGGGGCGCACTATCCGAGTGCCGGTCCACATGATCGAGGTCATCAATAAGCTCGCAAGGTGCTCCCGCCAGCTCGTGCAGGAGCTTGGCCGTGAGCCCACCGCGGAGGAGCTGGCCCAGCGGATGGACATGACCATCGAGAAAGTACGCCAGACGCGCAAGATCGCCCAGACACCTATATCTTTCGAGACTCCTATCGGCGAGCAGGAAGACGCTCACCTGGGCGATTTCATCGAAGACAAGGTCCTAGTCTCTCCATCGGAGGCGGCCATCCGCCTCAACCTGAAGGAGACGATGGCCTCCATGCTGAAGAAGCTCAGCCCTCGCGAAGAACGCATCATCCGCATGCGTTTTGGGTTTGAGGACGGCAATCCACGCACCCTCGAAGAAGTCGGCCAGGTGTTCGCTGTCACGCGTGAGCGCATTCGCCAGATTGAGGCCAAGGCGCTGCGCAAGCTGCGCCACCCATCGCGCTCCAGCCAGGTCCGCGCGTTTCTCGAAGGTTCCTTATGAGGCAGTTTCGTCTATCCAGATTTTGCACTCGTCCATTTCAAGACGCAGTAAGGGAGATCTAGAATGAAGAATCTTTTTGTTGGCAACATGAGTTTTCAAACTACGGAGGCCGATCTGACGGCGCTCTTCCGGCCCTTTGGGCAGGTCGGGCGCATTCATATTGTCACGGATCGCGAGACAGGCCGGGCACGCGGTTTTGCTTTCGTGGAAATGCCCAATGACGCCGAGGCAGCGAAGGCCATTGCCGCTCTCGACGGAAAAGAAATGGGCGGCCGCAACCTCAAGGTCAACGAAGCGCGGCCCAAGGGCGAACGCCCCCCGCGCGGCAATAGCGGCGGAGGACGCCCCGGTGGTGGTCGCGGTCGCGGCGGATTCTCGCATGAGGATTACCGCGAATCGGCTCGCCAGCCGCGCGAACCGCGCTGGTAACCCTACAATTTCTCAGTGATGTTGGCGTGGCCCCGGACTTTTGAGGAGACCTATGAGCATCACGTTCAAAAAGCGCCAGAAGGAAATGAAGCGGCAGGAAAAGCAACGGGCGAAGGCGGAACGGCGTGAGCAGAGAAAACTCGCCAAACGCGCTGCACAAGATGCGCAAGGCACGCCGACAACACCGTCGTCGGACACCGAACAGCAGGCTCCATTCGAGAACAAGCAGACGGTCCCGCCCGGATAGCGATACGGAACCTTGGGCGACAATGCAAAAGCACTAGCCAAGAAGCTCGACGTAAGGCGTGGAGTCTGCTGAATGCCACCTTGTGAATCGACGAAACGGGAGAACAACGGTGGCACGCCCTCGGGGAAGTTCGCCTCGAGCGGGAGGGAGCGGCCATTCTGCCGGTTGTCCACGCGTATCGGGAGGATGCCTATGGTGAAGAAGTCATCCGCATCCTCTCGGCCCGCAGGGCTGAAAAGCGAGATCCGAAGATATCAGAAACAGGCAATGGACTGAAAAGGAGCGACGGGCAGTAGGCTTCGCGGCCGGGCGCCAGGCGTCCGGCAAGGCCTCATACATTAAGGTCGAGGCGGTCGGTTGCCGGCCAATCCGACTACACGGGCTCTGGCGATTCAAGGGACGCGGAGTTCGCTCCCGACGCTTAACCTTAGAGCTGCGAGAACAATCGATTTGGCCCACTCCGGAACGCGATTCAAATCAGACGACGCAACTATCTTGCCCCGTAGGAGGTGAAGGATCAATTTGGGCCGTGGAGCTGCTCCTGCCTTTGGATCAGCTTCCTCGCTATTGTCGTAGAGCATCAGCTCGGTTAATTTCGGGAGTAGCTCAATCAAATTAAGGCGACTTTGCTTGTATCGTTCGCGAATTCTGTGCTCGGGGATGTCGTGTCCGCCGTGCGCTACCCTCGATCGCACGCGCTCGATGTGAAGCTCGGCTCCTTCCAAACCCACATACCAAATGCGTACTTCGATTCCTTCGGAGAGTGCCTGTTGCAATAGTGATGCGATGGTCTTACCGCCGAGAGTTGTCTCGAATGCGTAGTCGAGCTTCTCTGCAATGGCGCGCTCTAACAGCCTTTTGCCTTCGTACCAGGCTGCGCTGTTCGCGTCGGTTTGAGAAATTCCCGGATTCCTGGATAAAATGCGACGCGCCGCGTCATCGGGGTTGAAAAACTCGCCGCCACTTTCCAACAGCATGGCGCCACCGATACTACTTTTCCCCGCACCGTTGGTTCCTGCGAGGACGAAGATGCGGGGAGTGCGAGTTCCCTCAGCCACCCTTCCGTGCGGCCTTTACCGCAGCGCTCCCAAGTCGTGCGGGCGATGCATGGAAAGCAGCCTCCATCGCTTCCCGCGCCGAAGGCACTTGCATTCGAGATAGAAGGGCATCGAATTCAGCGCTCAAGCTATCGATCTTTGCTTCAGGGGCGCGTGACAAGGCCTCAAATTCTTCCACGGAGATCAAGACCGCTTTGGGGACGTCGTGTTTGGTGATCCGCACAACATCACCTTGGATTGCCTTTTCGAGCAAGCGGCCAAATTCATTCTTGGCTTCGCTAGCTGTAAACGAGACTGGTTTGGCACCTGAGTGGCGGGTCCGGAACGTCGCGAGGTTTGGCTGCTCGCGGCGGAAACGCACCGCGAGACCTACGGTCTTTTGGAGTATTTCCGGCTTTATCGGCTTGACTAAAGATTGGAAGACACCGAACTCCGCAGCTTCCAAAGAGAGCTGGTTGTCTGTGGTATCCAGTATTAAAACGGATTGAAGGCTAGCAAGGTCCTGCCGTAGGCGACGAAAAAGCTCCAGTCCATTCATCCCGGGCAATCTAAAATCCGTAACCAAGATGTCGAACTGCTGATTCCCCGCATGCCGGAGTGCATCTGTTGGCTTAGAGGTTTCAGCCACTCGAAAGCCTGCTTTGGAAAGGCGAGCGCTGTATAAACGAAGAGCCGACCGGTCTTGCTCGACGAGTAGGACGCGGGCCTTATCGGCGATCTTCATCGGCAATCTCCCAAACTGTGACTATTTTAGCTATTTTGTCCAAATCGGTCAATACGCACTCTCTCCTCTCTCGGTCTCCCGGAATCGTCGGACCACCGATCCCTTGGCTCATGCCTGTGTCGGCCCCGACAAGGCTTGCACTCTGGAGAGAGCCTTCTCGTCCGGATCAGGGGCGCTGCAGCAGGAAGTACCGAAAATCGTCTGCCAGGGCCGACCACATATCTTCCTTCGTTTCAGGTCGCTAGCGAAAATTAGAATGCCTATTGCAGCCGGAACTGCATGCAGCGAGCCCCGCCAGCGCAGTTACCACCCTCAACCGGCGCAATCAACAAATTCAAAGCGCCGATTTCAACGCGCGGCAGGACGCGCCGGAGAATTGGCTGCCAATTGTCAGACACCAGCTAGCAAAGCCCGCTGACAGCCCAAGCCGGGATAAAGCTTCGACGGCCGGTGCGTGAACAGCGTCCCCCCGTGTCGGTGACGGAGGAAAGACCTACTTACTCCGCCCGCAGCGCCTCGACGGGATCGACGGTGGCCGCGCGGCGAGAAGGAACATAGCTTGCGAGCCAGGCAGTGGCCATAAGGCCGACCGAAGCTGCCGCGTAAGTGATTGGGTCGACCGGTCTGACGTTGAAGAGCAGCGACGATAGCAGCTGCATGGAAACGACAGCCGCAAGCAGACCGAACCCTACTCCGACGCTGCTCAACAGCAAGCCGTGACGCACAAACATACCGGTAAGTTTTTGCTGCTGTGCGCCCAGGGCCATGCGAATACCAATCTCTCTGGTTCGCTGCGAAACGGAATACGCGATCACACCGTAGATGCCCACCACGCCCAGCAGTAGCGCCATCCCTCCGGCAGCCCCGAGCATGATCAGAGTGAACGAGGTCCTAGCAAGCGATTTCCCATAGTAATAATCCAACGTGTGTACGTCGGCGAGCGGCAGATTCGGATTTACCGACCACAATGTTTCGCGGAGATTCTTCAGAAAGCTTTCCGAGCCTGCGCGGGAACTGCGGATGAAGTAAGAGACCTCGCGGCGGACCGATACATCCTCGCTTTCGAAGTTCTTCAGGATAAGCGGCCAGTAGGCAGCGGTTGGTACCTCCTGATTCACGCCGTCGTCGTAAATGTCTTTCACAACGCCGACAACCTCACGCCAGTCGTCTTTTCCGCCAATGCGAATACGCTTGCCGAGCGCATCAGTTGGGTTGCGCCAATACTGGCGTGCGAAGCTCTCAGAAACCAGGGCGACGGGAATCCTATTATACGTGTCGGTCCAGGTCAGGTCGCGCCCTGCAATGAGCGGCGTGCCCAACGTAGTGAGAAAGCCCGGCGAGACAAACTTTTGGTAGCTTATCGGCGGAAGCTCGCCCTCGGCATACGTGCGGTCTTCGACGAAGATGGGATCGTGCCATCCGCCTCCGCTCATAGGAATCACCGTGCCAATGCTGGCAGAAGAGACTCCGGGAATCGACTGGATCCTGCGCAGGATTTCCTCTTCCATACGAACCACGCTTTCGGGTTCTTTGACCTGAGTGTCGGGGATGGAGATGCGGAGAGTTTGCAGGTCGGCTGCGCCGGCAAATCCGGGATTTACGTTGGTCAAGGCTCGAAAAGTGCGGATCATCAAGCCGGAGCAAATCAGCAGAACCAGAGCCAGCGCCACCTGCACCACGACGAGAACGCTGCGGGCGCGATGCTGCTCCCTGCTCTGGCTCACGCTTCGAGCACCTTCGCGAATGCCCGTCGCCAGGCGCACTCCCGCGTATTTGAAGATGGGAACGCAACAGACCAGCACGCTGGCCAAGAGCGTGGCAGCCAAAGTGAACAACAGAACGGGCCCGTCAATCCCGATTTCGTGGATGCGGGGCAGTCCCGAGGGCGCCACAGCGCGCAGAATGCGCAAGGTGCCATAGGCCAGCCCTAAGCCGAGCGCGCCGCCAAGCATAGCCACCATGAGGCTTTCGAGCATCAATTCGCGGGCGATTCGGCCCCAGCCCGCTCCCAAAGCAGCTCGCAAAGCGAGCTCCTGGCGCCGGCCCTCCACGCGAACGAGCAGGAGGTTCGCCACGTTGGCACACGCAATCAGCAGGACCATGGCGATGGAGCCCATCAAAACCCATAACGTGTTGCCGACGTCCCCTACGACCTCCTGTTTGAGCGGCTTGGCGTTCGGGCCGATGCGGGCCTCTTCAAACAGCTTCATGCTGAATCCGGGCGGCGGCGGAAAACTGCTCATGACGATAGGAAGCATTCGCGCCATGTCCGCGTTGAGTTGCGCGAGCGTGACTCCCGGCTTGAGCCGAGCGACGCCCTCATAGCTGAAGTTGCCGAGGTACATCTTGTTGCGATCAAAGCGAAAAGGCAGGACAAGGGCGGGGTCTTCCCGGTCGAGGAGATGAAACTTCTGCGGCAACACGCCGATGATCAGGCGCCCCTTGCCGTCGACGACGAGCGTTCGGCCGATGACGGACGCGTCGCCGCCAAACTTGCGCCGCCAATATCCGTACGTCAGCATGGCCGTTTCGGGCGTGCTCGGGGAATCGTCCTCCTTTGTGAATCCGCGCCCCAAAGCGGGTTGCACGCCGAGAAGCGGGAGCGTGCCGTCGGTCACCAAAAGAGCGGAGACCTGCTCGGGTTCGGCCATTCCTGTGATGCTCACGGAATCGCCCGTGTACAGGCCAATATCCTGAATGGTTCGCCCTTGCTCGCGAAAGATGAAGTAATCCGAGGGTGAGACCTCAAAATCCTTTAAGTGAATGCCTGGAGCGGTAAGCCGGACTGCTGCCAACTGCTCGGCGTGCGCATAAGGCAAAGGCTTCAGGAGGACTCCTTCGAGCACACTGAAGATCACGGTGTTGGCCCCCACGCCCGCCGCAAGCGTGATCAGGCTTATGACTGTGAACATCGGCGCGCGCGCCAACCTTCGTGCCACCAGCCGCAACTGATTTGCTGGGGAATTCATAAGCTCCGCCTCCCGGGCCTCAAACGTCTTGGAGTCACAAAGCTGTCGGACCTTGCATCCTTAAAGTCGCGGCTCGGTTGGGCTTCAAATTGTTCATACGTTGACACAACGCACGAAGTTCCAAAGAACCGCTGCTACTCCGGGATTCAAAGCTGACAGCCTGCAAGGGAGGACAAGCTGATTCCCCCCGATCAGAATCGGGACTCGCACACCTGATCGGGTGCCCGTCACGGCCATTCGCAAGAAACGCGAGCGGGTTCGGAATGACACGGATATTTGCAGGGCGTGAGCTCAGCGGGCGGCGTGGTGGGGGCGTTTCGAGGAGCTGCGGAGAAGCTGGCGGAAGATCGCAGGAATCTTGGCGAAGTCGCGGGACTTATCCAGGAAATAGTTGGCCCCGGCGGCTAGACATTGCTGCCGATATTGCGGAGATGGGAAGTTCGTGCAAATCAATACCTGGACATCAGGACGCTCTCGCCGGATCGCTCGGAGTACCTCGAGGCCAGATCCTCCCGGCATCTGCAGATCCAGGATGACGGCGTCCGGATCGGTCTCCTGGATCGCCAGTATCGCCTCCCGTGCGTTGCCGGCTTGCCCGACGATCTCGACACCGGCCACGTCTTTCAAGAGGTCGGTCATGCGCTCGACCACGATCTGGGAGTCGTCGGTAATAAAGACCCTCATTCTCTTCCTTCTCTTTCTTGTGCGCGAGGACTTTCCTTGCATTCTTAGAGAATGACAAATTGGGAGGGAAATACATCGGGTAGAAACACTAATCTTTTGTAGGACGATGCGATACAGGAATGAGGGCCACTGTCCCACAACTCGCGTCACGGCGCTCTAGAGCACGCCCTCCGGAGACTCTGTCAATCGACCAGTTGCGAGCGCAGCGCAAAGCGGATCAGTTCGGCCGTGGTTTTCATTCCGGTCTTTTCCAGGATGCGCGAACGATATGTGCTCACGGTTTTCACGCTGAGGGAAAGCTCATCGGCGATGTCCTTGACCGTCTTGCCGGAGCCAATCATTCGCAACACTTGGAATTCGCGGTCGGAAAGCAACTCTTGCACCGGCGTGTCCGCTCCGCGTCTCAAGTCGTAGGCTAGACGTTCCGCGAGCGTCACACTCACGTAGCGCCCACCGGACAGCACGCGCCGCACCGCGGTTTTCAGCTCCTCGGGAACGCTGTCTTTGGTTAGATAACCGGAAGCGCCGGCTTTGAGCGCGCGCCGGGCATACTGTTCCTCGGGGTACATACTGAGGAAAAGAACCGGCAGCTTCGGCCGGATGCGCTTCAACTCGCCCAGGATATCCAGCCCGCTTTTTCCGGGCATGCTGATATCCAGAATCACGAGTTCCCAGTCGTGCTGGCGGACGCACGCCAGGGTCTCCTCGGCGGTCTTGGCTTCCCCGAAAACCACTTTGGGAAAGGCTTCGCCGATCGTTTCCTTGAGGCCGCGGCGAAAAACAGCGTGATCATCGGCAATCAATACTCTCATTGCGAATCCAGTCGGGGCTGGACAGGGGGCAGCAAGGGAATCCGCAGGGTCATGGTAGTTCCAGACCCAAGGGCTCCCTCAATACTGAGTTCCCCTTTGAGAAGGTAGGCGCGCTCCTGCATGCCTACGAGGCCGAGGGACTTCTTCGCCTTGGCTTCCTGAGGCGCAAAGCCCTTGCCGTTGTCGTGCACCGTGAAAAGGAGCTGGCCTTCAGCAATTTCCAGGCGCGCTTCCACGCTGGTGGCTTCTGCGTGACGCGCGACGTTGGTCAAAGATTCCTGAAAAATGCGGAAGATGGCGGTGGAGCGTTCGGGGTCGAGATTCAATGGTTCTGCTGCAGGCAAAGCAACATGACAATGAATTCCGGTGTGACGCTCGAACTCCTGTGCTTGCCATTCAAGCGCAGCGGCAAGACCCAGGTCATCCAAAGCGCGGGGCCGCAAGTCAGAAGCAATTCTGCGCAAGGTAACGATCATGTCGTCGACCAAGTGCATGGAGGACTCGATTTTGGCGCGCAGTTGCGCTTGCCTCTTGGAGAGCTTGTTACCGATCAAAGCCAAATCCATCTTGATCGCCGTGCAGGCTTGCCCAAGCTCATCGTGGATTTCGCGAGCGATAGAAGCTCGTTCTTCTTCCCGGACGCGCTGAAGGCGTGCTGCGAGGGAACGAAGTTGCTCAAGGGTCTCTTTGAATTGTTCTTCCGCATGTTTGCGCTCGGCAATCTCCACGCGCAGCTCTTCATTTACCCTGGTGAGAACCGCGGCCCGCTGCTCTACGCGAAGTTCCAAGAGTTCCTTGGCTCGCGTGAGCGCCTCTTCCCTTTCGCGGCGCTCGGTCATGTCCCGAGTAAGCTTGGCAAACCCGCGCAAATTTCCCTGAGAATCCCGGAGGGCGGTCATCAGCGCGCTGGTCCAGAAGCGCGACCCGTCTTTGCGGATTCTCCAGCCTTCGTCTTCGCTCTGCCCTTTGCGAGCGGCTTCCGCCAGATTGCGCTCGGGCTTGCCACTCTGCACGTCTTCCTTGAGATAAAACACGGAGAAGTGTTTCCCGATGATTTCTTCCGCAGCGTAGCCCATCAGGCGCTCCGCGCCGGCGTTCCAGCTCATGACGTGGCCCAACCGATCCAGTTGGAAAATCCCGTACTCCTGCACTCCGTGGATCAGCAAACGAAAACGCTCTTCGCTTTCGCGCAACGCGCGTTCCGAGCGCCTTTGCTCCGTGACGTTCTCAACGGCGACTCCCAGAAAATCGTGAGACAGAGGAAATACGCGAACGGCATAAATGCCCTCGCGGATGTGCTCATCGCCGTAAGCAATCTCACCGACATTTCGTGGCTCTTGAGCTTGCAGGGCTTCCAGGCAAGAGCCGGGAAAAGGCGTTCTCAGCAGTTTTGGAAAATCCCCAAGCGTTTTGCCGCGAAGATCTTCCAAGGTTGTTCCCGTAAGAGACGCGGCTGCCGGATTGATGTCTATGATTCTGAAGGTCCTTGGATCGCGAGGACTTTCCAAGTGCAAGATGAGGACACCGACGGGCATGCCCTTGAGAATTTCAGGATAGAGGGATGCCATCGCTTCTGCTGGCTTTTTGAGTGCGGCTTTCGCGGCCTGGGCCCCTGGCCCGGAACTTCGTCGCGTAGTCATAATTATTCTTTGGGTACCGTCCTCCGCCCTTATCCCGTCAGGCAACCAGGAAATCACCTGAAACAAAGCGGGGTAAATGCTCATTGTCCGTTCAGGTATTTCCCGCAATGCTCGAATCCCGCTCGCTGCCGGGAACTGGGGCAAACTGAACTTTTGTAGGACATCTAGAGACATGGCTCAACCACAAGGTCTGACGCTAGATTCATTTCCCTGCCGACATTCACAAAAGCCTTTCAAGCCTACCCTCTCGACTGTGGGCGAAGTACTGAAAGCGGCATAGGTTTTTCACGGGGTGTGCCGGGCCTTCCCTACCACGGAAGGCCGTGTTACCCGAAGCCCAGCCCCACATCTGCCGCAATCCCAACCCCGCCTGCGGTCCGAAAGGACCTGCGGTTCCAACAGGCCCACGCAAACCGCTCAGGAGGTTTGTTGTGCGCGCTCAGGGGCTGTTCTGGTCGTTGAGGGCTGCGAAGAGGGGACTCTGCTGGGCTGAGGGATTGCTTCCCCCTATCCTATTTACGCCGAGGAGCTTGCAATCTGTCAAGGTGGGGTTAGCGGCCGGTCTGGTGGTATTGGGGTGTTCGGCGAGCGCTAGCGCAACGAATACGATCTGGCCCAGTACTGCGGCTCCTGCAGTCCTTGATGTCGGACCCGATACTCCCGTAGAGCTGGGCGTTTCCTTCAAAGCCGACGTCAACGGCTACATCACGGGCATCCGCTTCTATAAGAGTTCCAGCAACACGGGGACACATGTCGGCAACCTCTGGAGCAGTACCGGGCAGCTGCTGGCGTCAGCTACGTTCACTAACGAAACGGCTTCGGGCTGGCAACAAGTGAATTTCGCGAATGCGGTGGCGATTACCGCGAACACCGTGTATGTCGCCTCCTACCACAGCACCGTCGGCCATTGGAGCGCCAGTTGGAATTTCTTCGCGAGCTCGGGAGTGGATAATCCTCCGCTTCACGCGCTAGCCAATGTGAGCGGCACGCCGGATGGCCGCTTTACGTATGGCAGCGCTAGCGCTTTCCCCGCCAACACGAACACCGCGAATTATTGGGTGGATGTGGCTTTCACACCGGCTGGCACCACGACGAATGCAAACACGATCTGGCCGAGTACGGCGGTGCCTGCGGTGCCAGATGTTGGCACAGATTCGGGAGTAGAACTTGGGGTTTCGTTTAAGTCCGATGTGAATGGCTACATCACGGGGATTCGCTTCTATAAGAGCTCGGCCAACACCGGCACGCACGTTGGGAATCTCTGGAGCAACAGCGGCGCTCTGCTGGCCTCGGGCACCTTCGGTAACGAAAGCGCTTCCGGCTGGCAGCAAATGAATTTCGCGAATCCGGTGGCAATCAGCGCGAACACGGTATACGTCGCTTCTTACCACAGCACGATCGGCCATTGGAGCGCCAACTGGAATTTTTTTGCCAGCTCGGGCGTGGATAATCCTCCCCTGCACGCGCTGCCGAATGCGAGTGGCACGCCGGACGGACGCTACACCTACGGCAGCAACAGCGCCTTCCCGACAAGCACGAACAACGCGAATTATTGGGTGGACGTGGCCTTTGCTCCAAACAGCGGAACGCCTCCTCCTTCCTCGACCCTGCAAATCACCACGACGCAGCTTGCTGGGGCGACCTTGTCCGGCGCTTATAGCGCCACGTTTGCAGCTTCCGGCGGTACCACTCCTTATACCTGGTCTCTTTCAAGCGGCTCGCTGCC
>Ga0209153_1000411_pt1 | contig 20417 bp, 16 predicted proteins | sample GraSoiAngelo_120_FD_185877 | JGI IMG/M metagenome (GOLD analysis project Ga0209153, IMG submission 185877) | Grasslands soil microbial communities from the Angelo Coastal Reserve, California, USA - 14_0919_09_20cm (SPAdes) (version 2) | ecosystem: Environmental > Terrestrial > Soil > Grasslands ...
GCATCAAAGATCGCGTTGGCGATGGCGGCAGCACTCGGAACGGAGGCGGACTCGCCGACGCCCAGCGGCGGCTGTTCCTGGCGCGGCATCATCAGCACGTCGATCTTTGGCAGTTGCGGAAAACTGATGATGGGGTAGGCGCCCCATTCGCGGCTGGTCACCGCGTGACGATCAAACGATACCTGCTCCATCAGCGCACGGCTGGTCGACTGCACGACATTGCCATGGATCTGGTGACGCACGCCCTCCGGATTGATCATCAGCCCGGCATCCTGGCCTGCGACAACACGTGTCACGCTGACATCGCCGGTAGCCTTGTTGACGGCAACGTCGGCGATCCACGCCGACCACGCGGCGGGCCGACCCGGAAACGGGCCGTGAACGTAGAGCGCGTAGGCAAAGCCGCGCCCGCGCACGATGTCGCCTTCGGCAAGTGGCTCTTGCCGTACGGGACGCGGGCTCCAGCCGGCGCGTTCGGCGACCGCATTGACGAGGTTGATCGCGCGTTGGTCTTTCAAATAGCGGAGACGATATTCAATCGGATCGACGCCGGCCTCAGTCGCGAGTTCGTCGATATAGGACTCATGGGCAAACGTGTTCGGCAGTGCCGACACGCCGCGCAGCCATGACGCCCGCACGATCGGCGGCATGTCGTTGGCAACCACGCGCAAATGATCGTACTCATAGGGCGGGATCGCGGTGCGGTCGCCCATCTCGGACACCTCAGGCACGGGCGCGATGCGGCTGGTCAAGAGCAGCGCCAGGGTTGGCGCCCCGTTCGACGGATAACGCGTGACAAAATCATAACCGGCAACACTGCCGTCGGCGTTCAGCCCGCCGTTAACGTCCATCAATTGCGCGGTGCCCTTCGGCTCCCACGCATGCTCCTGTTCGCGCGTGAGCTGCACGCGCACGGGGCGGCCGACCGCGCGCGACAAGAGAAGCGCATCCGCGGTGACGTCGTCGGCGCAATTGCGGCCGTAGCAGCCCGCCGCTTCCAGCCGAATCACCTCGATCTCGGCATCCGGACGCTCGATCAACAGCGACAGATCGGCGCGCAGGATGTGCGGGTTTTGCGTGCCGGACCACACCCTGATGCGGCCATCCTGATAATCCGCCACCGCGCAGGACGGCCCGATCGAGCCATGCATCTGGTAGGGCCAGACATAAGTCCGCGGCATCGGCTTTGCGGCGGCCCCGATCGCGGCTTCGATATCGCCTTTATCGATCAATTTCCGTGGCGTCGACGGATTGGCGCGAAGCGCGGTCTCAATGTCCTTCAGGTCTGGCAGTGTCGGCGTGGGCTTCCAACTCACCCTGAGTTGACTGGCTGCCTTGACGGCGTTTTCCTCACGCTCGGCGACAACGCCGACGAAATCGCCGATCTGGACGACAGTGATTAACCCTGGGATATCTCTGACCGAGGCCTCGTCGACCGCGATCAGGCTGCTGCCGACGAAGTCGCCGGCATCGACGCCGGCATAGGGCGGACGCACGACACGGCCATGCAGCATGCCCGGCACGCGCACGTCGTGAACGTAGATGGGTTCGCCGGTCGCTTTCGCCGGAAGATCGACGCGCGGCACCGACTGCCCGACGAGGGTGTAGTTGCTGGCCGCCTTCACCTCAACGTCATCGGCGAGTTCGAGGCGGAGGATCTGATCCGCGATCAACTCGCCATAACTGACGCTGCGGTTATCCCTGCCGCGGATCAGGCCGTCTTCGATCGCAAGCTCTTCGGCCGCCAATTCGAGCCGTTCCGCCGCGCGCGCGATCAAAAATTGCCGCGCCTGCGCAGCCGCCTTGCGCAAAGGCACGGCTGAGATCTGGACGGTTTCGCTGGCGATGGTCGCGCCCTGATCGGGCACCTGTGAGGTGTCGCCGAGTACGACGACCACGCGCGCAAGGGACACGTCGAGTTCTTCGGCGACGATCTGCCCCAGCGCGGTGCGAATGCCGGTTCCGAGATCGACATGGCCGTTGTAGGCGGTGACCGAGCCGTCGGCTGATACCTTGATAAAGGTCTCGAACGCGCCATCCGAACCGGCGGGGCGCACAACCGACAGCGTACCCGGTGCCGCCATCAGCCTTGGGCCCCAAGATTTTGGCCCCCAAGATTTTGGGCCTCGAGACCTTGGGCCTCAAGGTCTTGCGGCTTGACGAGCAGACCCGCCGCGCGCATCGCTGCGCGCGCGATCTCGACATGCGCGCCGCACCGGCACAGATTGTAGCGCAGTGCTTGCAGGATTTCGGCTTCGGTTGGGTGGGGGTTGCGCATCAGCAGCGCCTTGGTGGTCATGATCATGCCGTTGAGGCAATAGCCGCACTGCGCGGCCTGCTCCTTGATGAAGGCGTCCTGCACCGGATCGGGGTGCGCGCGCGAGCCAAGGCCCTCGAGCGTCACGATGTCGCGCCCGGCGCAGCCTTGAATCGGAATCACACATGAGCGCGCCGCTACGCCGTCGATCAGCACCGTGCAGCTGCCGCACTCGCCGAGTCCGCAGCCATATTTCGGTCCGTTCAATTCCAGATCGTTGCGCAACACGTAAAGCAACGCAGTATCGGGAGCGGCGTCGACGTCATGGATCCTGCCATTGACGGCGAGGCGGATCGTGGATTGCGTCATCCCATAGTTCCGGTTGCGCTTGGCGAACATCCAGACAGTACCGTTTGCATACAAACGTGCAAGCCGCGCGTTCCGCACTGCAACCATTTGCCCGGTTTGTGAACAGCGGCGCCAGGCAACTGAGGTTTTATTCGGCAACCGCGCGATTTCGCCGGGCCAGACGCTTGACAGGTTTTGGCTTCGCGCGCAGGATCATTCGTATACGAACGATAGGTCAGTCGATACCGATTAGCCGCATCCCCGGTCGATGCTGAGTTGCAGACTTTGATATCTTGCGGGCTTTGACATGGTGACTGATACAGCGAACGCCGCGGTCGGCGACAAGATCCGCTGCGATGCCTGCCCCGTGATGTGCTACATCAAGCCGGGCGCGGCCGGCGCCTGTGACCGCTACGCCAATCATGACGGAAAGCTCGTACGCGTCGATCCGCATATCGTGCTGGAACGAACGGTGTCGCATGGCGGACGGCTGGTGCCGTTCCAGGCCGGCGGCGATTGGGACGGCAAGATCGTCCACGAGCCCAGCATGTTCGTCACTGCGATCGGTGCCGGCACCACCTATCCCGATTACAAGCCGGCGCCCTTTATCGTCTCCTCCGCGATCGAGGGCGTCGACATGGTCACGGTCGTGACCGAGGGCATCTTCAGCTATTGCGGCGTCAAGGTGAAGATCGACACCGATCGCCATCTCGGGCCCGAAACCGCAACCGTCCGCGCACAGGGCGAGGCGGTCGGCCACGTCACCACAGGCGAATACGGCTCGCAGATGCTGTCGCTGGGCGGCGTGCATCATTTGACCGGCGGCTCCAAGAAAGAAGGCCGCGTCACCTGCGACGCGCTGATGGACCTGAGCAACTGCAAGCCGGTTGAGCTGACCATCGATGGCGGCGCCACCGTCGTGGTGCAGGCCGGGCATCCGCCTGTCGTCAACGGCGTTGCGGAGGAGCGCATGCGGGTGGGGTGTGGGTCGGCGACGATCGGCATGTTCGCCAAGCAATGGCAGGGCAAGGTCGACGAAGTCGTCGTGGTGGATGACCACATCACGGGTGTGCTCAGTGAGCATCAGGCCGGCAAGCTCTTGGATATTCCCGATACCGGTATCAAGATGAAGGGACGGCGCTCGACCCCGGGACGTTATTTCCAGGTCGCCGAGCCCGGCACCGGCTGGGGCGGCACCAAAATCTCCGACCCGCTTTCCGTGTTGGGCCCGTTCGATCCCAAGACCGCGCGGCCCGGCATGACCATGCTGATGGTCTCGACGACCGGCGAACACGCGGCCTATTACCAGCTCGACGAGGCGCTGCGCCCGATCGAAAAACAGATTCCGCTCGATCTCAAGCTGTCGGTCGAGCGCATCCAGGAGAATTGCGAGCCGGCGCTGTGCACGGTGTTGTTCATGGGCGGGGCGGGCGGTTCGCTGCGGGCCGGCGTCACCGACAATCCCGTGCGCCTGACGCGCTCGGTGAAGGACGCGTTGACGCGGGTCACCAGCGGTGGCGCGCCGGTCTATGTCTGGCCGGGTGGCGGCATTACGTTCATGGTCGATGTTACGCAGATGCCGGCGGGAGCCTTCGGTTACGTGCCGACCCCGGCGTTGGTGGCGCCGATCGAGTTCACGCTGAAACTGTCGGATTACGCCGCGCTCGGCGGACACATGGACTATGTGCGGCCGCTGGCCTCCTTGAAGGACAGCGCCGAAATCCGCCCGATGCCCTACATGCCGGGACGGCGCGCATGAAACGGCGTCCGCAAATCGCGCTTTTGGCTGACGGCAGGCGGCTGCATTTGCAGGACGGCCCGATTGATCTGATCGTGGAGGCGAAGGGGACGGAGGCAGATGTGCGCGCGGCCTATCAGGCCGCGGCGCGGCGGTTCGCCGGGTTGCTCGATGAGCTCTGCGAAGAGCTCGGCGAATTGCGAAGGGCGGCCGATCCTCGGCGATGCGCACTCAAGGGTGTCGTCGCGCGCCGCATGCATGCGGCGGTGGCACCCTTTGCAGGTGATTGCTTCATTACGCCGATGGCCGCAGTCGCAGGCTCGGTGGCCGAGGAGATCCTTGGCGCGATGCTGGGCGCGGCGCGACTGACGCGCGCTTACGTCAATAATGGCGGCGACATTGCGCTGCATCTTTGCGATGGCGAGCAGTTCACGGTCGGCTTGATGGATCGGCCGGATGGCCATGGCTTGTTGCGCACGATGATGATCCATGCCGACGATGCCGCTCGCGGCATCGCGACCAGCGGTCGCCATGGCCGCAGCTTTTCGCTCGGCATCGCCGATGCCGTGACCGTGGTGGCGCGAACCGCGTCGCAGGCCGATGCCGCCGCCACCATCATTGCCAATGCCGTCGATCTGCCCGAGCATCCCGCCATTGTCCGCCGGCCCGCTAACGAGTTGCAGCCCGACAGCGATCTCGGCGCGCGGCTCGTCACCCGCGATGTCGGTGAATTGTCTAATCGCGAGATCGAGGACGCGCTTGAATCGGGAAGCCGGCGCGCGCACGAATTGCTCGCCGCCGGATTGATCGAAGGCGCCGCGCTGCGATTGCAGGGCGAGACCGTTGTCGTGAGAGTGCGAACGCTCGAGGCGCCCCAATCGCCGGAGCTTCACAATCGCGCACTAGAGAATGCGATGCATGATTGATCGGAAACGAGGCAGATAGCGATGAGTGCCGTTATTCGCAAGATCGTCACGGTGGTCGAAGAGACGCATCTGGAGATGGGAAAGACCATTGCGCCGCCGACAAGACGGGCGGCGGCCATCGCTGTGATCGAAAACCCGTTTGCCGGCAGGTATGTCGAGGACCTCTCGCCGTTGATCGCCATTGGCGAGGAACTCGGCGAATTGCTCGCCAAAAAGGCCGTCGCAGCCCTCGGCATCGATGGCGCCAAAGCGCAAAGCTACGGCAAGGCCGCCGCCGTCGGTGAAAACGGCGAGCTCGAGCATGCGGCGGCGATCTTGCATCCCAGGATGGGCACGCCGGTGCGCAAGGTATTGAGCAAGGGCGCGGCGCTGATCCCGTCCTCAAAAAAGCGCAGCGGCCCGGGAACGACGCTGGATATCCCGCTCGGGCACAAGGACGCGGCGTTCGTGCGCAGCCATTTCGACGGCATGGAAGTGCAGATCAATGACGCACCGCGCGCCAACGAGATCATGGTCGCGGTTGCCGTCACCGATAGCGGCCGGCCGTTGCCGCGGGTCGGCGGTTTGACGGTCGCGGAAGTCAAGGGCGAGGACGGTTTAAGATAATTTCTTCAACAGCGGAGGTTATGGATGCAACGAAGACATTTCCTGGGAGTGAGCCTGGCAATCACACTTGCCGGTATGACGAATACCGCCTTGGCGCAAAGCGAGATCAAGATCGGCGAAATCAACAGCTACTCGCTGCTGCCCGCCTTCACCGAGCCGTATCGCAAAGGATGGCAGCTCGCGGTCGAGGAGATCAACGCCAGCGGCGGCATCAACGGCAAGAAGCTCGTCGTCGTCTCCAAGGATGACGGCGGCAAGCCGGCGGATGCGCAGACCGCCGCCAATGAGCTGGTGTCGAGCGAGAATGTCGCGATGCTGGCCGGCACCTTTCTGTCCAACATCGGTCTTGCCGTCAGCGACTTCGCCAACCAGAAGAAGATCTTCTTCCTGGCTGCCGAGCCTCTGACCGACGCCATCACCTGGGCCAAGGGCAATCGCTACACCTTCCGCCTCCGCCCTTCGAACTACATGCAGGCGGCGATGCTGGCGGAAGCCGCCGCAAAGCTGCCGGCCAAGCGCTGGGCGACGATTGCGCCGAATTATGAATACGGCCAATCGGCGGTGGCAGTGTTCAAGAAATTGATGTCGGAGAAGCGGCCCGATATCCAGTGGGTCGACGAGCAGTGGCCGCCGTTCGGCAAGATCGATGCAGGTCCGGTGGTGCAGGCGCTCGCGCAAGCCAATCCGGAAGCGATTCTTAACGTCACCTTCGGCGCCGACCTCGTCAAGTTCGTGCGCGAAGGCAATACACGCGGCTTGTTCAAGGATCGCACCGTGGTCTCGTTCCTCACTGGCGAGCCGGAATATCTTGATCCGCTCAAGGAAGAGACGCCGGAGGGCTGGATCGTCACCGGCTATCCCTGGTACTCAATCAAAACGCCGGAACATGACGCGTTCCTGAAAGCCTATCAGGCCAAGTATAATGACTATCCGCGGCTCGGCTCGATCGTCGGCTACCAGACCATCAAGTCGGCGGCGGCGATCCTCGCCAAAGCCAATTCGACCGACCCGGAGAAGCTGATCGCAGCGACCGAAGGCTTGTCGGTGGCCTCGCCGTTTGGTGAGATTACCTTCCGCAAGATCGATCATCAATCGACGCTCGGCGCCTTCGTTGGCAAGACCGCGCTGAAAGACGGCAAGGGCGTGATGGTGGATGCCGTCTATAAAAAAGGCTCCGACTATCTGCCAAGCGATGCCGAAGTCGAAAAGCTGCGCCCGAAGGATTAGCGCGTTTGACTACTTCTCCCTCTCCCCGTCCTTGCGGGGAGAGGGCTGGGGTGAGGGGCTCTCTCCACGACACGCGCTCGCGGATGGTCCTCCCCACCCGGATTGCTTCGCAATCCGACCTCTTCCCGCAAGCGGGGCGAGGTGAAAGAAGAGAGTCTTCACCCTGAGGAGGCGCGAAGCGTCGTCTCGAAGGATGAAGCCACTGCACTCAAGATAGCGCGCGAGCGCGGACCGCGAATGGCCTTTTACATCGTCCAGTTCCTGACCGGTCTTGCCAGCGCAGCGTCGCTGTTTCTGGTCGCCTCAGGGCTGTCGATCATCTTCGGCGTGACGCGGATCGTGAATTTCGCGCATGGCGCATTCTATATGCTCGGCGCGTATGTCGCGTTCACGCTGACTGATCGCTTCTCCGGCGCGCTCGGGTTCTGGGGCGGCATCGTTGTCGCCGCACTGATCATTGCTGCGGTTGGTGTGCTGGTCGAGATGGCTTTATTGCGGCGAATCTACCATTCTCCCGAATTGTTTCAACTGCTCGCGACCTTCGGTCTGACCCTGATGGTCGAGGACCTCGTGGTGCTGATCTGGGGCCCGAGCGAGCTGTTGGGCCGCCGCGCGCCCGGCTTCAAGGGCGCGGTCGATTTCTTCGGCCAGAATATCCCAAGCTATGATCTGTTCCTGATCGCGTTGGGTCCGATTGTGCTCGGCATCCTCTGGCTCTTGTTCCAACGCACCCGTTGGGGCGTTCTGGTCCGCGCGGCGACGCAGGACCGCGACATGGTGGCGGCGCTCGGCGTCAACCAGAAATGGCTGTTCACATCCGTGTTTGCGGTCGGCGTATTTCTGGCGGCGCTCGGCGGCGCCTTGCAGATCCCGCGCGATGCGGTGCATCACGCCATGGATCTGCGGATCATCGTCGATGTGTTCGTGGTGGTCGTGATCGGTGGGCTCGGCAGCATCATTGGCGCCTTTGTCGCGGCGGTGCTGGTATCGGAACTGAACGCGTTCGGCATCCTGATCTTCCCGAAGATATCGATCATCCTGGTGTTCCTGGTGATGGCCGCAGTACTGATCGTGCGTCCTTGGGGCCTGTTCGGCAAACAGGAGGGGCCCGCGCGCCGCACACCGGGATTGACCGTCAATCCGTGGCGTACGTTGACATCAGGCGAACGGCTCGCGGCGACAGCCGCATTGATCATCGCGGCGGCGCTGCCGCTCTTCAGCGGCAATTACGCGCTCACCATCGGCTCGGAAATCGCAATCTTCGTGATCTTTGCCGCCAGCCTGCATTTCCTGATGGCGGTTGGCGGGCTCGCCTCGTTCGGCCATGCCGCCTATTTCGGACTTGGCGCCTATGGTGTCGCCTTCCTCGCCAAGATGGCGGGTCTGCCGATGATTGTCTCACTTCTTCTTGGCCCGCTGCTCGGGTGCCTTGGCGCGGCGGTGTTTGGCTTCTTCGCGGTTCAGCTGTCCGGCGTCTATTTTGCGATGCTGACACTGGCTTTTGCGCAGATCGTCTGGTCGATCGCGTTCCAGTGGGTCACGGTGACCGGCGGCGATAACGGCATCCTCGGCGTCTGGCCGGAAAAATGGGCGGCGAGCCCGTCGCATTTTTACTGGCTGTCGCTCGGCATTGCCGCGCTGATGGTCGTAGGCTTGCGGATCGTCGTGTTTTCGCCGTTCGGCTTTGCATTGCGAGCGACGCGCGACTCGCCACTACGCAGCGAGGCCATCGGTATCGACGGCAAGCGCATCCAGTGGACCGCTTTCGTGATCGCGGGCACGGTGGCCGGCGTTGCCGGCGCGCTATTTGCGTATCTCAAGGGCAGCGTGTTTCCGGATAGCCTCGGCATCTCCTTATCGGTGGACGCGTTGGTGATGGTGTTGCTCGGCGGCGTCGAGACGATCTCCGGCGCCGTCGTCGGCGCCATCGTCTACAAGGCGCTCAATATCTGGCTGGTGAGCCAGACCGATCTCTCCAAGCTGGTGCTTGGCGCGTTCATCGTGCTGATCGTGGTCGCTTTTCCCAAGGGCATTGTCGGCATGCTGGAGACGATCCGCAACCGCCGCCGCTCCGCATCGGCAAAGTCGGCGCTGCTTGCCTCGCCAATCGAGACGGCCGAATGAGCATGGTGCCCACATTGCTGTCGGTCGAGGGCCTCTCCAAGTCCTATGGCGGGGTGCATGCCGTCCGCGGTGTCTCGTTTGAGCTCAAGGCCGGCGAGATCCTGGCGCTGATCGGCCCCAACGGCGCGGGCAAAAGCACCTGTTTCGATATGCTCAATGGCCAGAAGGATCCCGACAGCGGTCGGATCAAACTCTTGGGCGAAGATACCGCGGGGCGGCCGCCGCGCGCGATCTGTCGGCTTGGCGTCGGGCGCACCTTCCAGATCACCGCGACGTTCCCGACCATGACGGTACGCGAGAACGTACAGGTCGCGCTGGTGTCGTATCGCGGGCAATTGTTCAATCTCTGGTCCTCGACGCCGTGGTTCGAGCAAGGCGAAGCCGGCCGCCTGTTGGAATTGGTCGGGATGGGCGGCTATGCGGATCGGCCATGCGGTGAGCTCGCCTACGGCGATCTCAAACGGCTGGAGCTTGCGGTTGCGCTTGCCAATCAGCCAAAGCTTCTGCTGATGGATGAGCCGACGGCCGGTATGGCGCCGCGCGAGCGCATCGAATTGATGCGGCTCACCGCGCGGATCGCGCGCGAGCAGTCGATCGGCGTGCTCTTCACCGAGCATGACATGGACGTGGTGTTCGAGCATGCCGACCGCATCCTCGTGCTCAACCGCGGTAGCCTGATTGCTGAGGGATCGCCGGAACAAGTGCGTGGCAACCGTGAGGTCCGCGCGGTCTATCTCGGCGAGGGCCTGGTCTACGACGCGCGCCACCGCAAGGGGCTATCGGTATGAAGCTCAGCGTCCAAGATCTCAACAGCCACTATGGTCCCGCGCATATCCTGTTCGATATCGCGCTCGAGGTCGGCGATGGCGAGGTGGTCGCGCTGCTCGGGCGCAACGGCGCCGGCAAGTCGACGACCTTTCGCTCCATCGTCGGCCTGGTCGAGCAGCGCTCCGGCCGCATCCTCTTCGAGGGCAAGGACGTCTCGCACCAGCCGACGCACGCGATCGTAAGCCGCGGGCTTGGCTATGTGCCGGAAGAGCGGCGCATCTTCACCGAACTGACGGTGGAGGAGAACCTCGAAGTCGGCCGCCAGCCGAGGCGGTCGAACGCGCCGCATTGGACGCGCGAAAAACTGTTCGCGCTGTTTCCGAACCTCGGCGAAATGCGCAACCGGCCGGGCGGCCGCATGAGCGGCGGCGAGCAGCAGATGCTGACGATCGCGCGCACCTTGATGGGCAACCCATCGCTGGTCTTGCTCGACGAGCCCTCGGAAGGGCTGTCGCCGAAAATTGTCGAACAGATGGTCGATGCCATCCTGACCATGAAGAAGGAAGGCGTCTCAATCGTCGTCTCCGAGCAGAATTTGCACTTTGCGAAATTGATTTCCGACCGCGCCTACATCATCGAGCGTGGCCGGATCTGCTTTGGCGGCACGATGGCCGAGTTGGATGGGCGCCCGGACATCCGCGATGCGCATCTATCGTTGTGATCGGAAGGGCAGGGGGTGTCGATGGCCAGGAATGCTTCGCTGAAAAAGAGCGTCAGGTCGGCAAGGCCACTCTATATCCTCGACGAGCAGATCGGCTTCATCCTGCGCCAGGTATGGCAACGCCATGCGACGATCTTCGCGCGCGACATCGGTATCAATCTGACGCCGACGCAATGGGCGGCGCTCGCCAAATTGCTCGAGACCGGCCCGTGCTCGCAAAATCAATTGGGGCGGTTGACCGCGATGGATGTCGCGACCATCAAGGGCGTCATCGACCGGCTGACCGCGCGCGGCCTGACCGAAACCAGCCCCGATCCCGCGGACGGCCGCCGCTTGCTGGTCAGCCTCACCCGCGCGGGCCAGCAGATGGCCGAGAAGGTTGCGCCGAATGCGCTGGCGATTTCGAAGGAAACGCTGGCGCCGCTCGATGCCAGAGAACGCGAGACGCTGGTCGCGCTGCTCAGCAAGCTACGGTGAACGGTCGATGTTTTCTGGTTCCATTGCGCTGCAGCTTTTTCCCCCGTATGTTGCCCATGCGTAACAGTTGCGAACAGGCTGTGGTGATACCTTCCATAGAGTTCTAACCGCACGGATCGTGCGATCTCATGGCTCATGCCGTTGGGTTCGCGGGGGATCACGGAATGAACCAACGCTTCGGGCTGCTGACTTGTCTTGCCGCCTCGGCTCTGCTTGCCGCGCTTTCGAGTGATGCGATAGCGGCTGCCCGCCACAAGCAAATCGAGCAGGGCAAGAAGGCGGGTGCGGCGAGCAAGACGGCGCATCATCGCAATACGGCGCATCAGAAAGATAAGCATGCCGGGCATACGACGCGGCGCAAGTCGGAGCCGCATGTAGAGGCCACTCAAGCTGCGGAGACGCCGGCGCTGTCGGGCGACGCCGCGGCCGTCAAGAATGCGATCGATCTGGTGCGCAAGGTCAAGACGGCCGACGCGATTGCAATCGAAAAGACCATCGCTGATCCGGTGGCGCAAAAGCTGGTCGAATGGTACCTGCTGCGCCACCCGGAGGGCGATGCGAATTTCAGCCGCTATGCGGCGTTCATCGCCGACAACCCGGGCTGGCCGAGTATAAGCACGTTGCGCCGACGCGCCGAGGCACGGCTCTGGCAGGAACGCAGCGACGCGGCCGCCGTTCACCACTTTACCGGCGACCAGCCAGCGAGCGCCAAAGGCCGCTTCGCGCTGGCGCGGGTGCTGCTTGCCGAAGGCGACCGTGACGGCGCGGCGCGCCTGGCCCGCGAGGCTTGGCGGTCGGAAGAATTGACCGAGCGGGCCGAATCCGAAGCGTTCGACACCTTCCACGACTTGTTCACGAGCGAGGACCGCCGCGCGCGCATGGACAAGCGCATCGGCGCCAAGGATTTCTCGGCAGCAATGCGCGCGGCGCATCGTTTTGGAGGCGAGGGGCCTTCGATCGTGAAGGCGTGCGAGGCGGTCAAGGGCGATGAGAAGAAGGCACTCGATCTGCTCGATTCGGTCGCAACCGAGGCCCGCCAGGATTTGGGCTATACGCTGTGCCGCATTCACTGGATGGTGCGTCATGACCGGCTTGATGAAGCCGCCCGCCTGATCGTGGCGGCGCCGGCGGAAACGATGGCGCTGCAGGACACCGACGAGTGGTGGCGCGAGCGGCGCGTTCTCGCTCGCAAGCTGCTCGATCAGCACAAATACGAGACCGCTTATCAGGTCGTGCGCGACGCAGCACTTCCGGCCAGCGAAAGCTACCGGGCCGATTTCCATTTCATGACCGGCTGGATTGCGTTCCGCTATCTCAATGATCCCGCCATGGCGCGCCGCCATTTCGCCCATATCGACGACGGTTCGCTCAATCCGATCGTGCGGGCGCGGGCAGGCTACTGGCGCGGCCGCGTTGCCGAAGCGATCGGCGAGCAGGACGAGGCGCGCGCAAACTATGAAGACGCGGCGCGCCATACCACGGCCTATTACGGGCAACTCGCGCGCGCCAAGCTCGGTCTCGATAAAATGGAGCTGCGGACGCCTCCTGCCGCCGATTCCGCCAACACCCAAGCGCTCGCCGACGAACTCGTGCGCGCCGCCGACATGCTCTATACGGTCGGCGAGCGGGATCTTGCGGCGAGCTTTGTGTCTGACCTCGCCGAGCAAAGCGGCGACGCTGCGACGCTGGCGGCGCTTGGCGAATTGACTGGCCGGCGCAACCACGCCCACGCCATGCTGGAGATCGGCAGAATAGCGCTTGCGCGCGGCCTCGCGGTCGATCCTTATGCCTTTCCGACCATCGGGATTCCGCAGCACAATCCGATCGGCCCCGCAATCGACCGCAGCATCATCTATTCGGTGGCACGCACCGAGAGCGCGTTCGACCAACGCGACAAGTCGTCCGCCATGGCGGTCGGCCTGATGCAGGTGACGCCGGAGGCCGGGCGCGATACGGCCAAAAGATTCGGCGTCGAGTACGATTGGGACCGCATGGTGTCCGATCCCGTCTACAACACACAGATGGGCGCTGCCGAGATTTCAGCACTGCTTAGGGAATATAACGGCTGCCACATCATGACCTTCGCTGGTTATAACGCCGGCCGCGGCCGCGTCCGCGATTGGGTGAAAGCCTATGGTGATCCGCGCGATCCCAATGTCGATCCGGTCGATTGGGTTGAACGCATTCCATTTTCCGAAACGCGAAACTACGTCCAGCGCGTCATGGAGAACATGTTGGTCTATCGCGTCCGTTTCGGCGCTCCGGCAACGGTTATCTCGAAGATCGACCAGCGTGACGGAGCGGGGCAAGAGGCCAGTTCGGCGCCACCTTTATCGACCCAGGCATCAGGTTCGGAGTAGTCAGTCAGTAGCTTGACCCGCGAGGCTGAACACCAGCGCAATAGCCCCCACCACGATCAGGCTTACGGCCCAGGACGTATCCAGGTTGAACCAGCTCCGCGATACGAATTTGAGGCCGAGATAGCGGTAAACCAGCCACGCGGAGCATCCGCCGGCTGTGATCATCGCGGTGGCGTGGACGACGGCCACCAGCACGGCCATCCTGAGACTCGTGTTGATCAGGGTCGCATCTGCCTGGTGGCCGGTGTCGAGGTCGGCATCCCCGCAGAGTCCAAGATAGATCGGCACGAGCATCAGCCCAGCGCCATGAGCGATGGCGACAGCAAAGGACCAAAGCCCCAATTGCGTCGGTCGGATCCGCGCCAATGCCCGGAGATGACGGCGCTCGACAAGCCGGTAGACGCCAAACCCGATAACAAGAAGGCCGGCGCCGATCTGAAGCTGACGCTGCCATTCGACCAGCGCGACCAATATCGCGAAGGGAAGCAGCACAAGCAGCATCGCCAGCAAATGGCCGGCGGCTAGCGGCCCAAGCGCAGCCATCACGGCACGCGAACTCCGCTCCATCAATCCGGCCGAAACGGCGAGCGGCCATCCCATTCCCGGGTTCACCCCGTGATAGAGGCCGCTCGCGATGACTGCCAGCCAGAGCCAGGCAGGTGTCCAATCGGCTGCACTCAAATTCAAACCGACGGATAGCAGAACGAGTCCGTCGAACAGTCGCCGCCGTCGAGTCGGATCTGATGCGCCCGGTACCCGTCGGGGAAGCTCACCCAGTAGTCCTTTGCGAGCTCAAGGCCACCGCCAGGGCTGGCATTGGCCATCACCTCGACGCCCGGAATCCCTTGCGGGTAGAATTGGTCGTCCCACGTCGAGTAGAGCGAGTTGGTCCAGTAGACCCGTTTGCCGTCGCGGCTGATCTCCACCATCTGGGGGCCGCCTGCATAGGCCTTGCCGTTCGGATGAGCCGTGCGGCGCGCGATGCCGCCGGCGCGGACCGATCCGGCAAGCTTCGGCTTTCGGGGGTCGGTGACATCGTATTGACGCATCTCGCCGGTGCCCCAACAGGAGACGTAGAGAAACTTGTCATCCATCGACAGGTCGATATCGGTCACCAGTGGTGGCACCGCGCCAAAGCCCTGCAGAAGTGGCGGCAGCTGGTCCTTGGGCGCGGGCTCGGGTGTGATTGTCGCCGTCTTCTCGGCGTGAAACCTGCCGCCCTCCCGCCACCAGGTCCAAATCGAGCCTTCGAGGTTCGTGGTGTCGACCACGACGCCCAGGAAGCCGTGCTCGCGAACGGGGTCATGCGCGGGACGCACCTCCAGCGCCATTTGATGATTGGCACCGAGGTCGATCGTCTGGACGTTTCGCCGCGCCCGCAGATCCCAAAAATGGATCCGATGGCCGTATTTGTTGGACAGCAGGTCCTCCGGCACGATCCCGTTCTCGAATTGCGGGGGCAGCGCCCACTCGCTGGTCACCATGTAATCGCGTGGCAGATTCCACCAGAAATCATAGTGCAGCGTTTGCGGACCGCGATCGAGCTCCCACCGCCCGAGGACATCGAATGTCTCGCAGTCCATGATGAAGACGCCGGGAGGTCCGTCGGTGCCGGCTTTGCCGCCGCCGCCGAGCGTGCTGATGTAGATGCCTTCCGGCCCGCAGTGGACGGTGTGGGGCCGCGAGTAGCCGGTCTTGTTGAAGATTTCCTCAGGCTCGATGATTTTGTGAATCTTCGCTTCTGTGGGGTCCGGCTTGGTATCGATGACGTAAATCCGGGAGGAGCGGATGCCCGGAATGATGAGATAGCGACGCTCGAGGAATGCGTGACCGGTGAGCGGCGACAACGCCGACGAGCAGGCGTTCCATCCGAAATGGTGAAATTCGTCCCCCTTGTTGGGCATCGTCACCGTATGGACGACTTGACTGAAGGTCGAAGAACCCGGCTTCACGTCGATCACGGCGAGCGCGTCGGGCTTTGAAAAGTCTGGACTAAGCAGCAACGTGTAAGCGAAGCTCTCCGGCGGAGCTTCCATTGCAAGCTTCGGCGATGCATGAAACGTGGGATCCGGCCTGATCGTCATCGTACTGCCTCCCTGTTCGTCTGGACGTGCGCCAATCTCGCCCAGCAGCAAGCAGAAAGAACTAACGCGGCTCGCTGAGGTTCCTATGCGAGTGCCGCCGGCTAGTTTCGATCATCCTCATAATACACTATTATTGGTAAGCCGCCACGATGTCCGACACGGCGCGCTCAAGCTGTTTTGCGGTGGCGCATTGGCGGACCACGCTGCAGAACGCGGCATATCGCGGCATTTCGGAATCGCCCCAGCCCCAGGCCATGCGGCCTTCGGGGTTCAGCCAGACCAGCCGCTTGGATCGCTCCGAGATGCGGCGAAGGATGTCGGCGCGCGGATCAAGGTTGTTGGTGCGGGCGTCGCCGAGAACGATCACCGTGGTCTTCGCCGTCACGCTCGCCATGAAGTCCTTCTCGAAATCCGCGAACGAACCGCCGTAGTCCGACGAGCCAAATCCGACCTTCGACATGATCTCGCTCATCGCCTCCTCGGGCGATTTGTTGTCGAGGATGTCGCTGACCTCGATCAGATGGCCGGAGAACGCAAATGAGCGCACGTCGTCCACCACCTCATGCAGGCTGTGGATCAAGAGCAGGAAGAAGTCGGACACCTGCGCCACCGACCCGGAGACGTCGCAGAGCGCCACGATCTTCGGCCGGTCGCGATGGCGGCGTTTCCACGAGGTGAGGAACGGCACGCCGCCCCAGGCGGCGTTGCGACGAAGCGTCCTTCTGGTGTCGAGATGCCCGCGCCGCTGGCGCTTGCGGGGCTTGCTGTGGCGCTCGCGCAGCCGTCGCGCGATGGCACGGATCAAGACCTTCATCTGCTCGACCTGGCGGCGCTCGAGGCGGGCGAGCGGCGCGCTACGCAGGATTTCGTGGCGGAGATTTTCGGCTTCCTCGCGTCCGTAGAGCAGCAACGCCTGGTTGACCGTATCCCGCACGTTTTCTCGCAACGCCTCGGTCGCTGCCGTGAGCCGTTCGGCTTCCGACGGGTTGCTGGCGGTGAGTGCATCGAGATCATCGCGAAGGCGAGCAATACCGAGCGCTTCGAGAATCCGGGTCGAGAAGATCCCACGCTGGGTGAAATAGCGTATGTCGGACAGCGAGGCGGCGTTCGCCGCATTCGCCAGTGCGGCGGCGATCGCGTTGCGATCCCGCGCCATCAGCATCTGCGTCAGCTCGCCAAGCTCGGGCGACGGCGCACTGGCGCCGCCCGTTTGTGTCTCGCCAGGGCTCAAGTGCGCTTCCGCGCTTTCGGCGGCGTCCTCGCTTGCGGTCTCTTCCTTCACGTCAGGCTGGCTGAAGAACAGGTCGAAGCAATTGCCGAGCGCCTGTTTTTCGTCCTCGCTTTTGGCGAGCGTCAAAAGCAACGCGTCGCGCAGAATACCCCTGTCGGCAAATCCGACATCTTTGACCGCTCGCATGGCATCGATGGTTTCCGCGGGCGACACCCGAACGCCGGCGCCGCGTGCCGCCCGAAAAAAGCGATGCAGCTCCTGGCGCATCAGCCGAACACGCCTTGCCGGCCGGCTTTGGCGACAAAGCTCGTCACCTGCGGCATCGCGGTTTCGATGTCGGCCTCGTATTTCAAGAGCACGTTGAGCGTTTCCTTGACGGTTTCGTGATCGAGCTCCGAGGACTGCAGAAGCACCAGCACGCGCGCCCAATCGATGGTCTCGCTGACCGAGGGCAGTTTCTTCAGATCGAGCGCGCGAACCTGGTTGATGAAGCCGACAATCTGACCGCGCAGCGATTGCGAGATGCCGGGGACGCGGCTTTCGACGATGCGCTCTTCGAGCTTCTGCTCGGGAAAGCCGATATGCAGATGCAGGCACCGGCGCTTGAGCGCGTCGGAAAGGTCGCGCTCGCCGTTGGAGGTCAAGATCACCGTCGGCTTCACCAGCGCCGCGACGGTGCCGAGCTCGGGGATGCTGATCTGGTAATCCGAGAGTATTTCGAGCAAAAGCGATTCGAATTCGGCGTCCGATTTGTCGATCTCGTCGACCAGCAGCACGCAGCCTTTGGCCTGCTCCAGGGCCTGGAGCAGGGGGCGCGGCTCGACGAATTCCTTGGAGAAAAACACGTCGCCGAAGTCGTGCAGCCGGTCGAGCGCCGCCGATAGCGTCTCCGCGCCGCCCAAGACTTCGCCGAGCTTGTCCTTTAGAATTTGAGTGTAGAGAAGCTGCTTGGCGTATTTCCATTCGTACAGCGCCTTGGCTTCATCGAGCCCTTCATAGCATTGCATGCGGATCATCTTGAGCCCGCGCCATGCCGCCAGCGCCTTTGCCAGTTCGGTCTTGCCGACGCCGGCCGGGCCCTCGACCAGGATCGGCTTCTCGATCCGCTCGGCGAGATAGACTGCGGTCGCGATCTGCGGGCTGGCGATATAGCCCGCCGAGGCCAGTCCCGACGTGACGGCCTCGATCGAAACCGCAGGCAGATTGTTGCTCATGATTGCCGACGCTCCATATGGGCCCGGTCCGGGCTGGCCACGTAGAATTACGCCAATCGCGCTGCCCCGCAAACTGCTGTCATCAGTGCCCGACGATCTCGGGCACCTTGGTCGCGGGCGGGGTATTGCGGCTGCGCTGGGTGCGGACGATGCCGTCGATGATGGTCATGCCGACGCCGGGCAGGTCGCCGTGCTGCACGCTTTCCAGGATGTCCTTGCCGGGTGAATGCTGCGCCTTGTCCATGATGACGAAATCGGCGGAGCGGCCGACCTCGATGATACCGCAATCAAGCGCCCGCATGCGCGCCGTGTTGCCGGTCGCAAAGCAGAACGCGATTTCCGCCGGCACCTCGCCGAGCGACGACAGCATCGAGATCATACGCAGGATTCCCAAGGGCTGCACACCGGAGCCGGCGGGCGCGTCGGTGCCGAGGATGACACGGCTCAGATCGCCCATCTCGTGCGCGGTTCGCAGCGTGAACAGCGCCGAGCGTTCGTTGCCGTTGTGAACGAGCTCGAGCCCGCGCTTGCAGCCCTCGCAGATGCAGCGGATCTGGTCGTCGGGCAGCGCGGTGTGGCCGCCATTGATGTGACCGATCACGTCGGTGTCGGCCTCCAGCACCACGTCCTTGTCGATCAGGCCGGATCCGGGAATCGAGGGACCGCCGGTGTGGATGGTACTCTGGATGCCGTATTTGCGCGCCCAGCCGACCATCTTGCGCGCGGTCGGGCCGTCCTTGACGCCGCCAAGGCCGACCTCGCCAAGCAGCTTGACGCCGGCTGCGGCCAATTCCTTGAAATCGTCCTCGACCATCTCGCATTCGATGACGGGGGCGCCGGCGTGAACTTTCACGCCGCCGGGGCGCAGCGTCCAGAACGCGCGCTGCGCGAAGATCGCCATCGCCTTCAGTCCAACGACGTCGCGCGGACGGCCGGGCATGTGGACCTCGCCCGCGGAGATCATGGTGGTGACGCCGCCGTGGAGATAACTGTCGATCCAGTTGATCTGGTTCTGTCGCGGTGTCCAGTCGCCGGCGACGGGATGGACATGGCTGTCGATCAGACCGGGCGCGACCGTGGTGCCGTTGGCATCGACGATGGTGGTGGCGCCCTCGGTATTCACGTCCTTTGCGCGGCCGATGGCGGTGATCTTGCCGTTTTCGGCCGTGATCGTATCGGCATCGAGGATCGGCCTCTCCATGCCGCCGGAGAGCAACAGGCCGATGTTGCGGATCACCAGCTTGCTCGGGCCGGCGGCCTGGGGTCCATCGTGGGCCATGGGATTTTCCTTTTTGTTCAATGCCTTCGCACTAGCGCAACGACATCTTGCGCGCGGCTTGACGGCGGGATCAAGCTGGATTATTCGTTTGTATACGAATGATCGTATACAAACGATCAGGCCGATACAATCGGTTTCACGAGACGACGGAACGGGTAGCAATGAGCAATTTCAACCAGGAAAGCGTGCTGAGCGTCCATCACTGGACCGATACCCTGTTCTCTTTCACCACCACGCGCGATCCCTCGTTCCGCTTCCGCAACGGCGAGTTCACGATGATCGGGCTCAAGGTCGGCGAGCGGCCGCTCTTGCGTGCCTACAGCGTCGCCAGCGCCAATTACGAGGACACGCTCGAATTCTTCTCGATCAAGGTGCCGGATGGGCCGCTGACGTCACGTCTCCAGCATCTGAAGCAGGGCGATGAGATCATCGTCAGCCGCAAGGCAACCGGAACGCTGGTCATCGACAACCTGGACGACGGTCGCAATCTCTATTTGATCGGCACCGGCACTGGCTTGGCGCCGTTCCTGAGCGTGATCAAGGACCCTGAGACCTATGAGCGATTCGAGAAAGTCGTGCTGCTGCACGGCTGCCGCCGCGTCGCTGAGCTCGCCTATGGCGAGATGATCACGGAAAGGCTGCCGAACGACGAATTGATCGGCGAACTTGTCCGCAACCAGCTGATCTATTATCCGACCGTGACGCGCGATCCCTTCCGTAACCGCGGCCGGATCACCGACTTGATCAATTCGGGCAAATTGTTCGGCGACATCGGGCTTGCCGCGATCGAGCCGGCGCACGACCGCGTCATGATCTGCGGCAGCCCGGCGCTGGTGCAGGACACCCGCGCATTGCTATCAGGCAAAGGCTTCGTCGAAGGCAATCACGGCGAGCCGGCCCAGTTCGTGGTCGAGAAGGCATTCGCCGAGCGCTAGAGCGAGACGGTCGCCCAGCAGTGCGCCTAGGCCGTCGCCTTGCCAAGGCGCGCGAAAATCTCGTCGACCGGCGCCGGCGGCGTCACTTTAAAAGTTTCGTCGAGAACCCTCCGCAGCTCGTC
>Ga0209153_1000412_pt1 | contig 20356 bp, 14 predicted proteins | sample GraSoiAngelo_120_FD_185877 | JGI IMG/M metagenome (GOLD analysis project Ga0209153, IMG submission 185877) | Grasslands soil microbial communities from the Angelo Coastal Reserve, California, USA - 14_0919_09_20cm (SPAdes) (version 2) | ecosystem: Environmental > Terrestrial > Soil > Grasslands ...
AAGCGCGGACCATCGAAGAACTTGGTCAGGCGCTCACTAAAGGGCTGGCGCTAATCACCGTTAATGACTGTCGGGCTTGGTTCGAGCATTGTGGCTACTCGGTCGCATCCGATTGAAAACCGTAATAGTTCGGTATGTGAAAATGAGTCTCATTTGCATTGAACTCTGCAAGGATCAGGCTAATTATATTAACCAAAATACATGACATTTTTGAGTAGCTGGGTGTATTTTAACTTCATCTTCAGCTTCGAGGCTTATATGAACGAGAGACCATTAAACTACAGAAACATGGAAATACGTGTTAAGAATAACTTTGTCACAATGAATTTCGATTGTGACTTTGGGCCCATTTCATTCTCGTTCAGTCCGGAAAAGCTTTCCGCTGAATTATCAAAGCTTGTTTCTGAAATGTTGGACATGATACACCGGGAGGAACCGGATACATTAAACACAATAGCTAGAGATTCCAGGCTTTCAATTCCCGAAGTTAAGAAGATTTTAGAGTCGCACATTCTTAATAGTAAGATAACTAATCCATGGAGTGACATTGAAAAGGTCACGCAAGGTAGGAATTTCACACTAGAGGGTTCAGTACAGCAGATAATGGAAAACCTGCCAGCTAGTATCATACTTATGTTAATACATCTTACAGCAGCTACTTTGTTAACAGCGACTGATGTTAATAAAGAACACAACTCTAGGACTTTGTTAATTGATCATGAGCTTGGCCAGTTGATTTTCATAAAATTCAAGGACGCAATTAATAAACTCTGGGAAAGAATCTATGAGAATACGAATTGAAATGGCAAACACTTCAATCCAGAGATCTGTAGCTGAGAGTTTTAGCGATAGACCAAAAGCAATAATTCCCCACGACTATTTCCAAGCTATCTTCGTGCTCTCATACATAGCTAGTAAGCTCTTGCCTCGAACTCTACATTTACCTTGAGATTAAATTTTCCTAACGCGCTAGCCTTTAATTATTAACATTCATCTGCCCAGAAAACAGAAAACTTTGAAAACCACCCTCTTATAATGAAAGCACTTGACAAATTATCGGCTAGATAAGAATACCTTACTGTCCGTAAGAAGGGGGACTTATGGCCTTAGATCGAGATAAAGTGCGCGATTACGTGATTGAATCCCTACACGAAGTTGCAGGCAGTACAAATGTGCCCACTATCAATGAACAAACAGATCCGATTCGTGGGCTAGGTTTGGACAGCGCAGACGGGGTTGATTTCGCCTGTTTACTCAGCGACAAACTAGATTATGACATCCCAGATAAAATTAATCCTCTAGTCGACGATATAGGTCGCCGTCCTCGACGTGTAGGTGAGATCATTGATCTCGTTCATAAACTACTTGCAGGAAATGAGGAGCGGGACGATGGCTGAAATCGACTCTGTTCGTGCTGCAATAGCTATGCGACTGCGCGCAGCTAGAGAACAGGCGGGGCTTTCACAGGGCCAAGTAGCTAAGATGCTTGGTCTTCAACGACCGTCAATTTCAGAAATTGAAGCTGGACGTCGGAAGGTTTCTGCAGAAGAGGTTACTCGCTTTTCAGAGATATATAAGGTTAGCGTTTCGTGGTTAATGAAGGAAGTACCCGAGGTCCCAGATCCTGCGATTGAACTGGCAGCCCGTGAATTAGCAAAGCTAAAGAAGGAAGACCTAGATACTGTGCTCAACCTGCTGCGTACACTTCGAAAGGCAGGGGAGCATAAATGAGCAACGGTAAGGAAGATGCTAGAAAAGCATTAAGAGGTGCTCTAGAAGTTCGCAAGCGTACCTTTGCCTCAAAGTCCCAACCAATTTGTGTCTATGACACAGCAGAGCAACTAGGGCTGGAAGTAATATTCCGTCCAGAGCATAGTCTAGGCGGAATATATGCCAAAGCTTCACAGCTTATTCTAGTGCCTGCTCACCGACCTCTAGGCCGTCAGGCATTTACTTGCGCTCATGAGATAGGGCACTGGTATTACGGTCATGGAACTGGTATAGATGAGATAGATGATTTAGAACAATATAGTGAAAATAAACCCGAAGAGCGTTTGGCAGATATCTTTGCGAGTTATTTGCTTATGCCACCCTGGGCAGTCAATGAGGCATACGCGAGGAGGGGGTGGAACCCTAGCAACTGCACGCCAATACAAGTCTACACTGTTGCGGGGCAGCTGGGAGTTGGATACCAGACTTTAGTGCAACATCTGCGCTACTCGCTACGCCTCATTTCATCAACTCACGCACAGCAACTACTTAAGATCACCCCGAAGAAGTTGCGACACTCACTGCTCGGCAGTGATGCTGCTCGGCACCTTCTGATTGTGGATTGCGCTTGGACGAAAGTTTCAATCGACTTACAAGTCGGCGACATGGCTATTCTCCCAACAGATGTTCGGCTTGAAGGGGAAAGCGCAAATGCTATTGGTAGTCATGAACTTGGATTAATTATTGAAGGGCATGTACCGGGTATTATGAGAGTTGAATTGCACGATAGATCATGGGCAGCATTTGTCAGAGTCTCCCGTAAGGACTTCACTGGCAGAAGTATTTATCGCCATTTGGAGGATCCTGATGTCGACGAAAGTTCCAGAAGTGATATTTGAGGACAACTTATCCTATGCTTGGGGCCGCGCCTTCCAGATAGTGGTGGGTGATAATAAGAACCTGAGGCCATTAACCATCTCGATCGGAGGGCTAACTAAGGGTCTCCCGGTTGAAGACGCCCATATCCGGCAGGCAGTGGATATAGCTTTGCTACAGAGTAATAAATATAGCTGCGCAATTTCTGCTTTGACTATTTTCCCATTTACATACTGGAATTTAACGGGACGGCCACATATCCAAGAATTTTCTGACTTGTATATGAAAAAATATCTGCCAAGGTTAAGGGCAAGAGATTCTCGAAATAAAAGAGGAACTTATTTTGAGCGTATGATTGCTTTCCAAGGCGTGAGGGGAAAAGGTGGTGTGATTCTAAATGAGACTAAAAATCAATTAGAACATATCGTCAGCTTGTGGCCTAAAAACAGTGAACATTCAAGACCTAGGCAGTCAGCTCTTCAGGTTGCTTGTTTCGATCCAATTAAAGACCATAATAGAGCTGCACGTAGTGGCTTTCCATGCCTTCAGCAAGTCAGCTTTACATATGATGACACGGGAGGATTAGCCATAAACGCCTACTACCCCACACAATACATTTTCGACCGAGCTTATGGCAATTATCTAGGACTATGTCATCTTGGATACTTTATGGCACGCGAACTGGGGCTTGAGTTAATCCGATTGAACTGTTTCATAGGACGGCCCGAATTAGGTGATGTCAACAAATCAGCGTTGCAGGAACTCATTAAAGTTCTGCAAGACGTTCCACCGGTCGCTGGGTCAGAGCCAGCAGAAGTAGATCAGAAGAATGAGGCTATTGCAATAAGAGGTTAATAAACCATGTCATTCTGGAGCACTGAAAGACTACTTCAAAAGCATAGACTAGACAAATTAATAGACCCTTTTGATCCACAGTGCGTAAAGCAGGGTGCTTATGAGTTGTCGTTTGGTTCTGAAGCCTTCATCTCTACAGAGCTAAAGGGCACAAAACAGACGCTTGTAACTGGCGAACAAATAGTCATTCCACCGGGACAATTTGGGCTACTTCTAACTGAAGAGGTTGTACATGTTCCCAATCATGCCATTGGTTTCATCTCGATTCGATTCAGCATTAAGCTACGTGGGCTAGTCAATGTATCGGGGTTTCATGTTGATCCGGGGTTTAATGGGCGATTGAAGTTCGCTGTCTACAATGCTGGCAGCCAGAATATTATCCTAACATGCGGCGACCGTGTGTTCATTATCTGGTTCAGCGATTTAAGCGGGCCAACCCGGGATGTTTACGATGGAGACCATGCCGGTCAAACAGTCATTACGTCCGAAGACGTAATGCAACTTCAAGGTGAAGTTGCATCCCCCGCCGAGCTTAAGAGAAAGATCGACGAATTAAAACGGGAATTTGAGCAGCGCTTTACTAGTCTTGATGACAAGATCACGATATGGAGAACAGTTACTATTACCCTCCTATCTGGTCTGTTTGTTGCAGTGATAGTTGGGATGATTTTCCTCGCTTTAAGGATATATGCTGAAAGACCTGCTGCACCTTCAAATCAGCCTGCCCAAAGTACCCGCTCACAAGAGCCTACTCAGGATTTGAAGCAGCGTGAGCCAGCAGCGAATCAAAAGACGGAGAACTCTGCTAATACACCAAACAATACATCAGCAATTAAGCCAGAACCAACTAAATGATTAACACGCCCGAATACGGAAAACTGTTCGTTTTTGAGGGGCCTGACGGGTCTGGGAAGACAACGCTGTCACGTGCCTTCATAGAATACTTAAAAGGTGAGGGAGTAGAATGCGAGCATTTTGCATTTCCTGGACACAACCCCGGTACTCTTGGAAAGCTTGTTTATGAACTGCATCATGATCCTAAAGCAGTAGGAGTCGAAGCGTTAGCCCAAACGAGTCTACAGATTTTACACATTGCGGCACATGTTGATGCGATTGAGTCAAAGATTCTACCAGCACTAAAAAACGGGCGAGCTGTAGTCTTAGATCGATTCTGGTGGTCGACTTGGGTGTACGGCAAAGTTGGAGGCGTGAGTACCAAGATACTGCGGACAATGATTCAGTTGGAACGAATTGTTTGGGATAAGACATGCCCTGCAGCGGTGTTTCTAATACAACGCAAGACAGAGACTGGTGATAGTTTAACAAAAGACGCACGCCAGCTCTCAACAGAATATACAAAGATTGCCGGCCATGAAGCTCACTACTACCCTGTTAGATGTATTAAAAATGATGGAACAGTACGTGAGACATTAGCCGAGATTATTCGTAACTCGAGTGTTAATGCCCAATCAGCCAATATTAGCGGGACAAACAGCCGGGGATGTTACCAAAGCCGACTTCTACTCACCGTTAATAAATCTACCCAGCCGGCTCCTTCTCCTTTAGTATTTAGTAGGCTCGCGCCTGCAAAACCAACAGTAGTATTCGATACCTACTGGCGATTCGCCGCTGAGCGTCAAGCCATCTTCTTTAGACGGCTGGCCGGCGACCCACCTCCATGGACACAAGATACAGTGTTGTTAGAGTACAAGTTCACCAACGCATATCGGGCGTCTGACCGAGTAAGCCAATACCTGATAAAGCATGTTATTTATCAGGGTGACCAATCGCCTGAAGAAATCTTCTTCAAAACCTTATTGTTCAAATTCTTCAACAAGATCGAGACATGGGAGATGCTAGCTAATGAATTGGAAACCATATCATTTGCTGATTATTCTTTCGAACATTACGATGCAATCCTAAGTCGAGCGATAGCCGAGGGCACGCGAATCTACTCTGCCGCTTACATTATGCCATCTGGCGGACCATCATCTGTTTCTACTAGGAAGCACCAAACACATCTAAGGCTACTAGAACAAATGATGCATGACGAAGTGCCTGCCCGTTTAACCGATACGCCTTCAATGATGAAGGCGTTTGAGCTACTCCGGTCGTATCAAACAATCGGCGACTTTCTCGCTTACCAGTTTGTAACAGATCTAAACTACAGCCCCCTCATGAATTTCAGTGAAATGGATTTCGTTGTTCCTGGTCCTGGTGCACGTGATGGCATTCGCAAGTGTTTTAAGAATCTGGGCGGATTAAACGAAAGTGAAATTATCCGAGTGGTGACCGACAGACAGCAGATCGAGTTCGAAAAATTAGGTTTGAAGTTCAAGTCTCTTTGGGGCCGGCCGCTACAATTAATTGACTGCCAGAACCTTTTTTGCGAGGTGGACAAATATGCACGTGTTAAGCATCCAGAGGTTGCAGGAATTACGGGTCGGACGCGGATTAAGCAAAGGTATCGAATTCGTAGAGAACCATTTTCAGTTTGGTATCCTCCCAAGTGGGGTTTGAATGAGTTAATTGCAACTGAGGATAAGAATGTTCCGAGTATTTGAGGGCCGGACGGCTAATGAAGTTTGGCGTAAAGTTGCCATTGCCTTTCGAAGCGGGGAAGGTGCCGTTCAATCAAGCCGTGCCGGACAGACACGCGAGATACTACATTCAGCAATGTCCATTAGTGACCCTACTCAGCGATGGGCGACGTCCCGTCAACCTCCAATCAATATAGCGTTCGCAATAGCTGAGATCGTGTGGATCATAATTGGACGTAACGACTCTGCCTTTCTGAACTATTTCAATAGACAACTGCACAAATATGCTGGGCACGGTGATACTTATCACGGCGCTTATGGTCACCGCTTCCGTTATCATTTAGGAATCGACCAATTAGAACGTGCATATCAAGTGCTCAAGGCCAAACCTGACAGTCGCCAAGTTGTTCTTCAGATTTGGGATGGTAGGAGCGATTTACCGGACTCATCTGGCAAAGAAGCTTCAACGGACATACCCTGCAATATAGTGTCTATACTCAAGGTGCGGGGCGGAAAATTAGAATGGATGCAAATACTTCGCAGCAATGACGTGTATCGAGGTCTTCCATACAACTTGGTCCAATTTACTACCTTGCAAGAGATTGTCGCTGGATGGTTGGGATTAGAACTCGGGGAGTACAATCAGATTAGCAATAGCCTGCACGTTTACGAAAAAGATTTAGAATACATTTCCGGCCCGTCCTCAGATCAACGTGCAATTAATGTGGACTCGCTCGCCTTTCCAAAAGAAGAGTCGGACGAATACTTCAACGAACTAGCTCATAATATTGAGACTATAATTGACCAAAGAGTGACAGCCAAGGAATTAGTATCAATGGTACGTGAGTCTAACTTGACACAATCGTTCAGAAATATGCTTGCTATTCTTTGTGCGGAAGGGGCGCGCCGACGCTTACAACAAGATGTTATAAACAATATTATGAATGAATGTACAAATCCTGTATACAACTATCTTTACGAGTGCTGGCTTTTACGTTTGGGTATTAATAGAATACTTAGACCTAATAATATTTAAGTAGGATCTCATTCAAGCACCTGACGCGCCAGTGACACCCCAAGTCTTGAGCAGCCGACGACAACACAACAATGCGCAGTGGCGAGAGGAACTACCAACATCCGCTACTTGAAGGTGTAAGCGACCGTTGCCGAGAATCCGCTGAACTTGGTCGAGATCGAATTGACCGCCCTCGGGCGACAATGCCTGAACGGGCGTATCCTTGACGCGGCCACCTTCGAGAGGTGTCCGCTTAGGAAGCGCACCGCAATAAGGTCGAAGCAAGTATCTCTGGAGCTTCACGGTAGATAACACGCGGCGAAGGTTAAGAGGTTTTACCGTTCAAATCCTTCAAATCCTTTGTGACAGAGAGAATTCGATTTGAGACGCAAAGATGATAGGTAGCTTATAGTGCCACTAACATAGCGCCTCAACTTGCTTGCCGTTGCACTCTAGTTATCTCTGCGAAACCTATGGATGACTAGCAAAATCTCAAGGAATGCGGCTCTTGCGCGTTTCTGTAGAAACTATATACTATCTATACGAGCTAATATCAGCACATAATCTTGACGCGCCTTAAGAACCCGTATTGGGTTGGTGTGCTTAGCGCACGTCAAGAGCCAACCTCAATGCGGGTTTTTATAGCGAGTTGCAAATGAGTGTAGCCTGTTTAGAGTTCACGCTTTAGCGTGGTAACGAGGAACAGCCTAAAGGCTGAACTCTAAACACAGGCCACATCCAATCGCAAACAGCTATAATATCCTTCACAACAAGCAAACAATAAGATTGGCGACTACGGCTGATGAAAAGAGCAAGGCACTCATAATTAAAGTCTGTATCGGGCGCGATACGTTGTGCTATTCTTGCAAAATCACTCCCGATACAAGAAAGGAGCATTTATGAAACTACCAAAGGGTGTGTTCCAGAGAAACAAGAGCAGCCCTCAACTCTGGATCAGCTATATGAATGAAGAGGGCAAGCGAATCAAGGAAGCAGCCGGAACTACCGACCCGGAACTCGCTTTGAGAGTGCGCAACCAGAAGCTGGCGTTAGTTGAAGAGCACCGGCTGTGATCCCCATGCGGAAGTTCGAGTCAATCAGCGTAGGAGAGATTTTGGACTTCTGGTGGGAGCGCCACAGCAAGCACAGGAACAGTAAGTTCGAGTACCTTCTCTTCCGGCTCGACAGGTTCAAGCCCATGAAGGCGCGCAACCTGTCACCGGAGATGGTGCAGGACTTTCTGGACGAACTGGTGGAGTTCGAGAAGCTGTCGCCGTCGTCGGCTAACCACTACCGGACGATTCTCAACTCGGCGTTCAACTTCGCAATGAGGTGGAAGAAGTACGACGACAATCCCGTCGCACCGATTCCCCAGTTACCCGAACGCGACCCGAGAGACAGGTTCGTTGAGGTCTCTGAACTCGCGGCTTTGATTGAGCAGTGCCAGAAGGAGAATGACCTCGAGCTTCAGGCGTTCATTGTCCTTGCGGCCTGTACCGGGATGCGCAAAGGGGAGATCATGCCGCGCAAGTGGTCAGAAGTGGCGGTGGATGACGAGTTCCCGTACATCTACACCGCCAAGACCAAGAACGGGCGACCCAAGCGCCTGCCTTTGCCCGGGTTGGCTATTTATGCCCTCCGTCAGCTTCCAAGCTACGATAAGCATGAGTACCTGTTTCCGGCCAAGCCAAACGTCAGATTCAAAGACGTTGAGAAATTCTCCAGACCACATGCATGGGATTTAGGCAAGCGGTTCAGGAGAATCTGTGACCTTGCTGAAGTCCACGACCTCCGCATCCATGATCTGCGGCACTTCGCAACTACCATGCTCTTCATTGAAGGTGTGGCGGACGCGATCATCCGGAAGATGACCGGCCACAGGTCAGAGGAGTTGGAGCGTTACAAGCACCTCTCACCCGCCTTTAAGCAGCAGACCGTCGAACTAATCGCCGGTCAGTTGTCCCGCCATCTGTCCACAAATCTGTCCCCATCCTCTAAAAACACAAATGGTCGCCCCGAAGGACGACCAAAAGTGCCTCATTTAAGAGGATTTAGTGGCGGAGCCGACGGGACTCGAACCCGCGACCTCCGACGTGACAGGCCAAAGTTTTCGCGCCATCTATCAATAACTTACCTTTACTCGCAACAATTTAGCGCGACACAGGACGACACGAAATACCGTGAAATGTCCTGTGTCCGCAACTTCTACTGGCACACCTACTGGCACACTCGGCGGGCATGTATCTTATAGCGTATTTGACGTAGCGCTTTAGAAAGCTCAAGAATGATGATTGATTTTTACCTCGGATAGCAGTAAAAGGTGGCTGTTCTGATGCTTCGTTTTCTCAGAATTATACTCTCATATTACTGAGCATAGAGAGCGGGAGGCAGGCTATGTTGGTACTGCTGAACAGTCGCTATCATATTCTTAACACTTTAGGAAGCGGTGGATGTGGCCAGACCTATTTGGCTGAAGACATGCACATGCCCACTAAACGACAGTGCGTGGTCAAACAACTAAAGCCAGCGACAAGTGACCCTATCGTTTATCAGATTATCAAAGAGCGATTCCAACGTGAAGCAGCTATTTTGGAATTGCTCGGTAATTCCAGCGAGCAAATTCCAACACTATATGCATATTTTACTGAGGCAGCGGAGTTCTACTTAGTTCAAGAATGGGTTGAAGGCAAAAGCTTATCACAGAAGGTGAAAGAAAAAGGCCCATTCAGTGAAAGCGCAGTTGTGAATCTTCTACTCAGTTTTTTGCCTGTCCTTGATTATGTCCATTCGCAGGGTATTATCCACCGAGATATAAAGCCCGACAACATCATGCTTCGGGACCGGGATGGCAAACCTACATTAATTGATTTCGGAGCGGTGAAGGAAGTAATAACTACGGTTATAGATTTACACGGAACTCCTACTAGCTCAATTGTAATCGGCTCGCCAGGGTTCATGCCGTTGGAACAAGCTTCAGGGAAACCAGTCTTTGCCAGCGACCAGTATAGTTTGGGGCTGACGATGATTTACTTACTCACAGGTAAGCGCCCCCAAGAGTTAACAGATACTATAACAGGGGAAATCGTGTGGCATAAGAATGTCCCAAATATAAATCCAAATTTAGCGGCAATTATTGACAGAGCGATTCAACCGCTTGCCCGCGACCGCTATAAGACTGTACGAGAGATGCTAGAAGCTTTACAGCTTGCCGCCGCCATTTCTACTCCAACCACGACCAACTCGGTAAGAGAGCTATCTCCTTCAACATCTATAGATACATTTGGCGTAGGCGCAAATGAGCATTATGAACAGATTAAACAAGAAGGAAACCTAGAAGATCATACCTTGATTAAACTGGGTAAAGATGAATATCAGATTCTTGCTGAGTTCGTCCATCATAGTCCTCAATTTGCGGTTAATAATGATTGGGTATTCTGGTTCGGTGAAACCGAAAGGGGTAAACATATCTTCAAAGTCGCTAATACGGGAGGAGACCACTTTCACGTCGTAGCTCTTGACTCGGAAGTCACAGATTTTTTAGAGAGTTCCGGGTATTTGTATTGGATGACATTAAATAGACGTATTCAGAGAATGTTGATTAATGGCGGCAACATCGAAACGCTTACGAAGTTTGCCGGCAGATGGGGGCCGCTCTGCGTAGATTTGGAAAGGATATATTGGTTAGAACAAGCGGATACTGCCACGGGCATTTCTTCGCCTGGAGGAATTATGACAATGGCTTTGACAGGGGGCACAGTTAAGAACCTTCTGGGGGAGTATCGAAGCAATATTGACAGCAAGATGATTGTCGATCACATGAGTCTTTATTGGACAGGGGACGACAACTTTGCAAGCGTCTATAAAATGCCTAAAACCGGAGGGGAACTATCCCCTCTGAGTAAGCACAGCAATGATTATTATCTAAGGTTTACTTGCGGAATCGGTGGTCTCTTAGCACAGGACGAAGAATGCATTTATTCAGCGGAACGTATTGCTATCAAGCGCGTACCAAAGAGCGGGGGCAAACCTACAATACTTGCAAGGGTCTTAGATACAAATAAGGATCTAATGTTTAGTTCCATTGCCTTGGATTCCCATCACATATATCTTGCGGGCTGCAAGAAGCTCGGTGATAAAGCATTCGTCGGAGTAATTTCAAGAATACAAAAAGACGGTGGGCGGATTGAACCTGTCCTAATGACGAGCGAAATAGCTGATATTAAGCAGCTCATCTTACACAGCGGGTACATTTATTGTGGCGGAGTTAGAAAAATGGGTGGAAGTGACGGGGTTATTTGTAGGTTACCGGTTCCAGCGGTAGCACATTCAGCGTTTTCTACTCTGATTAAGACGGACGGGTTCTCAGAGGCGGGCGCGCCGTACCAGTCACAGACCCTCTTGGATCAAGAGGTGTCTAACACTCCTGCTAAGACCGCTCCAACAAAAGAACCACTACAATCTTATCGGCCAGAAGACTACTGGGGTGACATTTCTTTCAAGAAGGGACTGACTATCCGCTATTCATCGCTCAGCAACCCAATAGGCACGGCTATGGGTCGAGATATTGATTCAGATACTATTCCCTTTTCCTTAGAGATTGAAAAACGCCCGCCCCAGAATCAACCCCGCTTTTGTGCCATCTCTCGTATTGACTTTAAAGATCTAACGGAGGATGAACTTCATACCTGCAAAGAACTTGGTCTGCTATACCCAATCTATAAAGGAGATATCACCTTTAGATCTGGAGAAAAATGGCTGGATGTATTTCTCTATGGCCGGGCGCAAGGCGGCGGCATGAGATATCAATCATCTTCTGTTGAAGGAATACTCGATGCAGCGCAAAGTATCACTATTAATCTGAAAGATGCTACAGGATCTACAACTTCGACCCCTAGACTACCAACTACTAAGTCATCAAACCAGCCAAAGCCCCAACCGGCATCTCCGGGTTCATCTGGTGTTGGCACTGATAAATACTATGGACAAATTATAAGGAAAGATGGCTCGGTTGAAGACTACATCTGGATTAATACGGGGGTATGGGGAGGAAATAGTTTCTATTTCGCGTTTGATATAGATGGAAAAGATAGAAGGGAAGTTAATCTTGCTGATGTAGTACGAGTAGATATCATGGGACCTACAGTACTAAAAAAGGGTGGAAGGAGCATAAAAAATATCTGGGCCAAAGCAAAGATAACCCTCCGAAATGCTCGGAGTTTAGATAATGTATATATCAACCTAACCGGAATCGGAGGTTACCATGGATGGTATTACAAAACAGATACTTATGGGAGCAAGATAGATGATAACGTTGTTGCTATAACTTTAATCCGAAATGAATACTAGGTTCATCAAATCTGGAGAAGACTTTGTTTGAGCTATTACCCACCGAATGAACAGTCAGTAGAGTACATAGGAACAGGCGAACTCTTTACGGAACGACACGAAATACCTGAAACGTCCTGTGTCGGGCCTACTCGATCCGCGCAGATAGCTGCTCCAGAATCTTGTTAGTGTATTGAAGTGCAAATGCTTTTTTAGGAAGAGATATGTCCGGGTAAGGGAGCAGTTTGAGAGAATAATATAATAGCGAAATCAGATATTCCTCGCTCGTTAGCGTCGGCAAAATAGACTTGGCACACGCGCGCAAAACACTAATAATATGAATATAACTCAATTCTGTGGCGACCGCTGGACTATGCTCATCAAAGAAATCAGCGTCCCATTCCAAACAGCTAAGAATTGATTGCCATGCTGTGAGAGAATTCCAGTCTGTGTCTGCCCCGCTGTATGAGTCCATTGCAGAAAATATGAGATCCGTTTCTAATTTTGAGAAATCCTTGGCCGCATGGTCTTGCCCGATGTTAGGAAAATCTATTGTGGTTATTTTCATTTTGTCGGGGCTGACAAGTACATTCCTCGAATGAAAATCACCGTGTATGCGCCTAGTATCAACGTCCTTGTTGTATATGTAGAGCGAACGTTCGCTACTACCATTGCTATCAACGAACTTTTCCAGTCTGTCTATTGCCACTCCCATTTCGCTCCCCGCGTGGTGCCTGAAAGTTGTTCGCTTATCATCTAATATCGCCAAAATGGCTGCTATCTCTTTAGCTGTTAACTTGTAGTATGTCTGCCAAATAATTTGGGGATTCTCTACAGACTTACCGAAAAGTTGTGAAAGGAAGTTTTTAAGACCTTTATCTATTAGTTCGACTATCGTCTTGGGATTAGGATTCGTTTGGAGATAGGAGTATAAAGTTTGAGAGTCAATCTCCTTTTGCGTGATCATTGCGTGCCAGGATCCTACCGAAATTAGCTCCTCTTTTAGCAAAGAAGGGTAGAACTCCTTTTCAATCCCCAATAGTTTTAATTCCGCGTGCTTTCTCAACTCTGCTTCGAGCTTTTCTTTCTCCTTTGAAACCTTAAGTATCCATGATGTCATAGCAGCTTGTGACTCATCAGTGTGGCCGGGTCGCAAGTTGACTTCGAAAAGCATTGCTCCGGAGAAACCAGGGATGAAATATTTTATATTCCCAATGGCATCACCAAATGCAGTATAAAGAATGCTGTCGAAGATATGACTTCCTACTAGAGTAGCCTGATATGCAGTAATACGATCATTAGAGATGTTTAGAGTACTTAATTGTTTACCTGATTTTATTATCGAGACTTCATCTGTATCTTCGACAGCTAGAGTACCACCCGAACGGCGCTTGGCGCTTTTTTTAGACGCTTTGAAAATATATTCATTAAATTTACTTTTGGAAAATCCTAGGCTGATTAGTATATTTTTTAAAAGTACGCCATCAAGGTTTTCATCCAAAGTCAGGTCCGTGAGCAGGCTTTGAACTTTACCCCATTGCGTCATTCCTAAGATAGGAGTGGTTGGCAAGGTTTTTCTAAGTTCTGCCGCGACATCAAGACCAGATCTGTCGATTGAGTCTATAGCTTTTTCGGTAGGTTTAACCGTCTCATCGAGCACTATATCGATCAAGACGGCGGTAATCTGCTCAGGCCGTGAAAGGAACGGCGCAGCTTGTCGTATACAGTCATCGAACAAATCAGCGCTCGACGGGACTACGCCTTCGCACGTAAAATCATCGTCGAATTCTTTTCTGGCAAGTACACGCTTAAAGCTGCCAATAAAGCCGCCGTCATTGTCTATCACCAAAATTATCTTTTTATGTCTTGTCATAATCCCATTAAAACCTCCGGAACCAGTTCAAGCTCAAAACCGACCTCCGTCTTATAGGGGCCAATCTCTATTTTTTTCGGGTAAGTGAAAGTGCCTCCTAACGAAGAGATAATAGAATCAACCTTTTGGAGTCCGATACCGGGTTTCACCGGGAAGACGGCATCACCTGTGTCCCTAATAATGAATGATATTTTGTCCACGCGCCTTTCGATTTGGAATATAACCATTCTATTTGAGTCTGTATCGTGCTCAAAAGCATGCATGAGATTTTCAGCCAAGTTTTGCACGGCGATGACAAGCTCACTCGCGTGTCCAAATACGAAACAAGCCTCATCCGGCACGCTAACCACACATGAGATCTCGTATAATTCAAAAATCGCCTGAATTTTGGGAAATACCACAATGTTGTTTACCAACGTGCGGATCTCGGTGGTCATGCGCACTAGGGAGTCGTGAATCGTACCTAGTTCGTCTGAACAGAGAAGGAATTGAAGCCTTTCCGTGCTCGTATCGAAAGCTTCTACAACTGAGTTAATTGATTCGTACTCACTACTCTCTTCAAATATTTGTGTTCTGAGATCATCGGTCCACTGTAGAATCGAATTAATTTCCTTCAACTGAAGCGCTAAGTCATTACTTACAGACAGGGAGAGGTTCTTCGACTTGATTTGCTCTCTAAGAGAATTCAACTTCAGCAAAATTTCATCTCTTAGTCTTTTGACAATTTCATCCCAGTAGATTCTCAATGACTCTCTAAGTTCAGTGAAGCTAAGTTCGCCTAACAGATAGGATTTTAAGCCAAAGTGTAAATAATTAAACTTTGGGTCTGGCCCCCAGCTTGGGCTTAATTCCCACAGAAGTTCCTTAAATAATTCTGGTGTCCGTATGTTTTCGCTTCTCGCCTCCTGACTTACCTCCACTACCCACTGGAATAAATTTAACTGCTCAGGCACGAAATCAGATTCGCCGCCGGTCAGGATCTGCAAGACCTTTTCCGGTTGCCTCTGAGCCTTGTTAGAGGTCAGAAGGTGGGTAAGAACCACCATGATATGCGTGTTACTATCGCGAATTTCCCTTATGATAGTCTCGAGATCGGCAAGGAATATGTCCTCATCAAACATCCTGACCACGCTGATGACAGCATCGAATTCCTTAGGATGTAGCTCTAGGGGATAGCTGTAAAACCTGCGAGCCGTTTCGATAATGTTCTCTCTGAATGTCGGATAGAACAGGTCATTTCGCTTTGGGTCTGTTGGGTAAAAGGCATGTTTTTCCTTGGCAAGGACCTGAAAGAATAGCAAAACACTTTCACGTTTGTTCTCCTTAAAGAGTGAAGACAATGCGTTCCGGGCTTCCGGATCGGTGATTGCCAATTCAAGAAGCCTGCGTAGCTTGCACCGACTAATTCTCCTGTCTATGTCAGTAGCAAGAAACGGATGTTGTGCCGTGGGGTTGAAAATGAGTTGAATCGGTTGAGGTTTAAGCTGACTGATTTTACTGTCTATATACTGAACAACGACATTATTCTGAGGGGATTTGATTTCCGCTGCGCTCTCCCGGGCCTGCTTTAACTCGCCTATCGTTTTGCACACTGGACACGTAGCAACGTCATATGCGGGGATTTTAACGTTGGTAAGGAATCTAACTTCGACGACTGCGCCACCGTACCTTTTGATTTTTTCTAGGAGGCGCGCCTCATATTCATCACACCTATTGAACAGGACATAAATGAATATTCTTTTTGCCCCCCACTTTTCGACGATGTCAATCATCTGCTTGACCGTAGTACCACTGCTAGCTGCGTCATCGAAGATTACAGCGTCATCTATTCTATAATCCTCTCGCCAAGGGTAACTGAGAGGGTTGGCAAGAATTTTTGAGGTGATGGCAAAAGGGCGGCTCCCCAAGAAGGCGGAGCATAATTTATCCGCGATCAATTCAGTGCCCGGAGATTTATCAGGATAGAATACAGTACTGATGTGAGGAGCCTGTGGAATCTTAGCGTAAAGTTGTTCTATGTCGAGCCTGATCTTATTAACAATTTGCTCACCGAATTTCCTAACTATTAACGGCGTTAAGAATAGATATAAGATGTGCTTGTCGGTTGACTCGAAATGACCGGTGGCAACAGAGTTAGTTTCTCTTATCACTTGGTCTAGGAATTCATCGAAGTTGCTCCAGAGCGGGGCTTGAGTCTCTGCGGATTCCCAGATAGGCGCATGAGAGACAGGGTCTATTAATACTATGTCACTGTAAGTGCACCTCTCGGGCAAGTTATGTTCGAATTGAATAGGGAACCTCAGAATACTTTCCAACTCATACTCTCTACCCTCAATTTTTATCTGGTTTGCTAGCAGGGAGGTATCTTGTCTCGCATCTACAATTGTTAATATTCTCGAGACGTCGGCCAGAGGAAGCTTTTCAATAACACTCTTAATAGTTTTCCCTGTGCCGATGACATCCGTAAAGATGACCACCCTAGTCCTTTTCTCCAATAGCGCCAACTTGAACCAGTAAGAAGGGTTCTCCGGATCAACGATATCAATTCGTTGATATCGAATAGAGCCGTCAGGAATTAGTGCAGCAAGGCTTTCGGAGCCGATTCCTACGGTTATAAGAACGTCGGGCTTGAGTTCACTCAGCCGTAGCGTTAACCAGCGTGCAAGCTTAGACCTTGGCCCAACCCTTGAGAATAACTTCCCGAGTTCGAAAAAGCCGAAGCAATAAGCCGCTGAAGAAATTAAAAACCATTGGCTCGGATGAAAAATTCTATCCTCTCCTTCGGCGGTGGAAATGAGTTCCCGCAGGCTGTCTCTTAGACTCTCTGCCGCGAGTTGCTGAATCTTAATTAAGGAGAAGGTCCATGAGTATTTACTTCCACCGTCAACCACTTCTATTAAGTGGCGAGCGTCGCTAGACGGGTGCAGTGAGCCGGGTAGCGATGTCCCTTCTCTTCTAGGTTGAATTGATTCAATAATTGTGTGCTCCAATTCTTCGTCAAGGCCTAACAGGAAGAGGTCCCAGTCCGAATTGAATGAAGCTAGAGGCTTCTCCTTGAGTGCTCCAACTTCGTTTGTTTTCTGCTGTAAGCTAAATTCCGCAACCTGTTCTCTAAGGTTGATGAGAGCTTCAGCATTAATCGCTACTAAGGTATGGTCGGCATCTTGCATTCTCATTAGCTCAACGACCAAGATAAACAATGCTTTATTAGCCATATAAGAGTCTTCGAAATTAACGACAATGATCTTCGCCGACTCGTTTTCCAATTTAATCCTTTGAATCCTATCGATAATTTCCAGAAGGGGGGCCGCCAAGCTGTTTAAGTCATCGGGATCTATACCCTGAAAGAAGGAGGATACGCTCAGGAGCCTGTACATTCTCGGCCTACCGAGACTCTGGGATTCGGTAGATGGATTAATATGTCGCTCACTTCCACCTTCAATAAGTGGGAAACACATTTTGAGTTGTACGCCGTCGAGCTTTTCCAACTTAACTTTTCTAGCTCCAACCTTGATTTGTTCTGTTACTTTAGGTCTGTTTTGGAGCGGATTACTGAGGAAGTCATAGGTGAGGATAGAGTCCCCGCTTCTTACACACAGCAAAGCGTTAAATTCCCGACATGTTTCCTTTACCCAGTAAAGTCCTGTGGCCGGGATGGCGTCCATCTGGTTAGTGTTTCTAAGGACATCCAGTAGCTTTTTTAGACGTTCTTCGAGTGTCTTCTTCGTAGAGTATTGTAAAAAGGCATACTCAACGACTTGGGAGTTACTCAGCGGTAAGTCTTGGATTTTAGATCCAAAATCCTTGATATACCGTTCTGAAAGAGTTTTAAAGATGCCAGGCCCGCCGTCAGATATAACGATTTCTAAGTATGGTTGCCCGTGCAAGGTGCGGAAGAAAGTTTCCTCCCAAGGAGGAATACCCCAAGCAGAGGATGCGCTCCTATTCATTACAAGGTGACCAGAATTACCTTCTGCATGTTCGAAGATATTGTCACCAAGCTCACGCATAATGATGTCGCGGATCTTCCCACTTTTTACGATCCCGTATCTATGGGCATCTTCGAAGAAGAGGCGCATCTGCTCAACCGAACGTAATGTTACTAAAAAAGACTTAAGGTCATTCCAGTCGGCAAAGGATATGAAGGGAGATACCCATGAGTATATGGGGTTGGGCGGAACTTTACTTAAAGTTAGGTCTATTGGGTCATGCGAGATATCAAATTTATCCAAGATTTCTATAAAGCGCGTCTGGATAAAGAATGCATAGACTCTAGCAACAACTTCATCCTTTTCCTGTTCTTGGCTGATCTGTTCGCGGTGCTCATCCGTCTGAGGCCGTGTTTGAGTGCTAGCGGGAAGTGACAGATGCACGTCCTTGCTTCTATTTTTTAAACGTTTCAGCCACAGTAGTAACAAACTTAAAGCGTAGGGATCACACCAAGAAATTGATTTAAGACTAATGACGACACGCTCGTGACGAGATATTTCTCTGGAATTTGACTTTTGTACCCGTTCGAAGTCATCCGCAGTGTAATTCCCGCTGATGTATATTTCCAGAGTAGGCACTATGTACGGTCCCCTGCACAGTATTCTCAGACTAACAAGCTATCTCGGCGGTTACTCAGTATTACAAGTACGAGTCTTACTTCTTACTTACTGCCCTTATCGATTGATAGCTAATGGAAACTTTTCTCTGAAATAGGAGATCATAGAATTCTTCTGCTCAATTAAGATAGGCCTGGAGCTTTTCGGACGGGTGGAATTGGTGCTGTACGCCGCTATGAGCTTGATGTAGATAAGGCTTCCGTCCGCGAGCGAGTCAAAATTGTATATTCTTACCTAAATTAGTCAAGGAAAAAGTTGCCTGAAGTTACCCATTCTCCAGAGCGCCGTCTTGATCAATATCCCGCTCAGGCGATGTTAATGTCTCTGCGGCAAATGGCCTAGATACTACTTCTTTGTTGGAGCTTTCGGAGTCCAAAAGAAAAATGGCGCGATTATCGCGCCTAAAATCTTTATAGTCTTACCAACCTCTAGCGAGCTTCGTGAGGACAGTAGCAATATGCTTTTACCTTTACCCAAGATCGTAATAGAAAGACAGCGAACTTGTCATTACGATCTATGTTAACTTGAGCCTTAAGCACGGCTATCTCCCATCGCATTATCTCTCGATCTGACTCAAACTCTTTTGTGTCCCCTTCTTTCATTTTGAGACACTCTTGCCGAATTTCGTCTAAAGACACAGATTGGACTCCTTGTGCGGTAGATTGTCTTTGGAAGGGTCTACCTACACTCAACAGTAGGAGTAAGTATGTGTCAAGAAGCTCCGAAAATTGCACTTCGGGCTGGCGAATCTGCCATCTCCAGCATGCTGATAGGTCACCACACGCGAGAGTATCAGTGAAATAAAATGCCTAACAATCACCCTATACTATAGGAATGCCCCTAGGAGGTATTATTGCTTCTGCGCTAAATGGTCTCGACGCAACTCCGTCCGTCAACAGCTTCAAATAGATGTGGTAATTAGGCAGACCAACAAGGTCTATGGCTAATAGTTCGGGTTCGAATTCTTTTTCGAGTAGTCTGGCGTCAGTTAGACCGAGCCGAAAGCTGATGATCGTCCCTGCGTTCCCTAGTATCGCGTCACGAACTTGGGGATCAAGCTGCGAGAGATATTGGTGCGCCAAGACCATGCCCACACGATACTTTCGTAGCTCGGAGAGCATGTTCGCAAGGCTCAAGGTCGTGAAGCTCTGGAATTCATCAAGATAGACGTAAAAATCCCTGCGACCATTCTCTGTAAGTCCCGCTCGACTTAAGGCAGCTAACCCTACCTTTGTAACAAGCAGCGCACCAATAAGTGCCACCGTATCTTCACCAGTTCTCCCTTTGGAAAGATTGACTAGGAGCAGCTTGCCCTCGTTCATAACTTGCCGGAGATCAAATGAACTCTGCTCGCTGGTAAGTATTCTTTGCGAGATCGGATTTGCTAAGAACGCTCCGACCTTATTTTGAATAGGTGCAATAGCCTCAACTCGGAACCGTGCGGTGTAGCCCTCGTACTCACGGAGCCAGAAATTTCGCACCTGAGGGTTCGCCACGCGGCCGGCTGCATTTCGCCGAAAGTCACGATCCTCGAAGAGCCGTAACACATCGGCGA
>Ga0209153_1000413_pt1 | contig 20351 bp, 20 predicted proteins | sample GraSoiAngelo_120_FD_185877 | JGI IMG/M metagenome (GOLD analysis project Ga0209153, IMG submission 185877) | Grasslands soil microbial communities from the Angelo Coastal Reserve, California, USA - 14_0919_09_20cm (SPAdes) (version 2) | ecosystem: Environmental > Terrestrial > Soil > Grasslands ...
TTGGTGAAGGTGCGTACCGGCGGCATACTGCGGATTGGGTTTGGACGCGGCGGAAATCGCGAAGGCACTGAAAATTGGGTTGGCATCGGTTTATCGAGCGCTGCTATCTGCGCCGTGAAGCCGTGGGAGCGAAATCGTGTTTGGCTGGTTTAGATCCGAGAAGCGGGAGCGGCGGAGGAAAGTTGAGCTTGATCGCAAACATCTTGAAGCAAGGGCACGGCGCTTTCTGAAAAGTTACCTAAACGCGGATGAAACGCGAAAGCCTCAATTCTATCGGGCTGTCGAAGAGGCGTCTAAGCAATGTCAGCCAGTGAAATCAGGTTTACCGCCCCCCGAATTAGAAGATGCCCAAATCGCCGAAGCCACTTCCGCCGCAGCGATGAAAACGGTCTTGGGGCGTGAAGAGCGGCTGAAGAAAGATGATCGCATTTCCGACTTCGTCACCGATGCTTACGCTACCGTAGGCATTGCATACCATCGCGCGGCAGGAGTCTACACGATGGACAAAGAGATGCAGGAACTAGGAACTGCTGCTGTTCACCTTCTCACCATGGCGACCTCATACATGAGGGCGCAAAACGACTGACGAGCGAGTTCGGTTCCGAGGCCGTTCAGTGGAATGGATCGAACCCGGTTTTGTGAAGCCGCAGCGCCCGCGGTATCCGCGGGCGCCTATCGGTTGGTGTTCACATGAAACTGCGAGCCATCAAACCGCGAGCCGTGGCGCGGCGGCTCGAATAAGACGGCCAGGCCGGGCTTGCGCCGGTGAGGCTGAATGAGGACGCGGAGCTTGGATCAACGATGGCGTAACCGGCAATCGAGCGTGCGTGTTCTCGGGTCACGTGACCACCCGAATTGCCGTCATGCACGTACCAGACGTCGCCGGCGACATGCTGCTGCAAAATCATGATGTGGCCCGATCGAACCGCCGCCATGCCCGTCGCCGGAGCGGCGCGCGGGAAACGGCGCCAATTGGAAGCGAGATTTAATTGGGGAATGATCCGGCCAAAGCGATACAGCGAGGCCTCGCACCCACAGAACGCGTGCGGGCACCCTGACGGACGGCCGCTGACCACTTTTTCCTCGCTCCTGATATCACCGACCGACAACACCATCGAGCGAAGATGTTGATAGCGATAATGATGGTGGGGACGGGCTTCGGCTTGGACGGAAAAAAGCAACAGCAATGCTACGGGACCAACAGTTTTCCACATCGTGGGAGACTCCGTCTAGTTTGCGAAATCCCCTGCCGCCGCGCGGAGAAAGAGCAAGAAAATTGTCAGCATATTGACCGAAACGGTTCAATGACGCGACCAATGTCCGATGCCGGACATAACGGTTCGGCTGCGAGTCAAGGCTAAAGCGCGATGAGATTAGGTTAGATCGTCATCGCGCTTTAGATATTTGATTGAGCATGATCTTTTCGGAAAACCGGTACCCACTTTTCCGGATCATGCTTTAGTGCCCGCCAACCTCGACATCGATGTTGGCCGCCCTCAATGCGGCAATCGTTGACGCGAGATGCGACCGGTCGCGCGTCTCGATGACAACCTCGAGCAGCACCGCCTTGGCCGGCAGATCCGTGAAGATGCGCTGATGCGACACCTCAACGATATTGGCGCCGCACTTGCTCAGCACGCCCAGCACGGTGGCGAGCTGACCCGGCCGATCCGCGATGTCGAACCGTAGTTGTGACAGGCGCCCTTCCCGCGCAAGCTGGCGGGTCAGCACGCCGGAGAGAAGTCGCGTGTCGATATTGCCGCCAGTCAGCACGAGCCCGACCGCACGGCCCCGGAAGCGCTGTTCGTTGGCGAGGATCGCCGCGAGGCCGGCGGCGCCCGCGCCTTCGGTCACCGTCTTCTCAATGGTGATGAGAAGGCTCAGCGCGCGCTCGATCTGCTGTTCGCTCACGAGCACGATGTCATCGACCAGCGCGCGCACGATCTCGCTGGTGATGCGGCCGGGCGCCTTGACCGCGATGCCCTCGGCGAGCGTGTCGCCGCGCATCGGAAGCTGCGTCTCTTTGATGAGGTTGTACATCGAAGGATAAAGTGCGGCCTGCACGCCGATGATCTCGAGTGAGGGTTTCAGCGTCTTGGCGGCCACCGCCATGCCAGAGATCAGGCCGCCTCCCCCGATCGGCACCAGCAGGACATCGAGGTCGGGCACCGCGGCGAGCATCTCGAGCGCGATGGTGCCCTGACCGGCGATAATCAAGGGATCATCGTAAGGATGGATGAAAGTCAGATGCTGTTTCTGGCCATAGTCCATGGCGAGTTGAGCTGCGTCCTCGACGCTAGTTCCGCCTTCGATCACGGTCGCGCCGTGCCGGCGCGTGTTCTCGATCTTTACTGTCGGCGTTCCCAAGGGGACCACGATGGTTGCCGGGATTTCGAGGCTCGCGGCGTGATAGGCCACGCCCTGCGCGTGGTTGCCGGCCGAACAGGCGATCACTCCTCGCTGCCGTTCATCGGCCGACAAAGCCGACAGGCGATTGAGCGCGCCGCGCTCCTTGAAGGTCGCGGTGAATTGCAGGTTTTCGAACTTGAGCCATACACCGGCACCGGCGATGTCGGACAGCGTGCGGCTGCGCTCGAAACTGGTCCGCCTGACGAAGCCCGCCAGCACGCCGGCCGCCGTCTCGACGTCGGCAAGCGTGACCGGCAGCTGCGCCAGCGATGCCGTAAGCGTCTCACTCATCGTCATCGACCTCCGGGTGATGCTGCTTGCAAACGCCTCTGTGAGCGCCACCACACCCCGAACGCGATCAAGACCGCACCGGCCAGCGTAAACCAGGTGATGGCATATTGCATGTGATCGTCCTTCAGATGGACGTCGAGTGGGCCGGGCTTCGGGATGCCGTTTTCCGGCGCCGGCGCCTCCAGGTCGACGTAGAATGGCGCAACGGCTCCCCAGCCGAGGGCGTGCGCCATGGCGAGATGATCCCGCGCGAACCACAACCGTTTGGCGAGATTTTCCGATGGCGTCAGCAGGCCTGCGGTTTCCGGGAAGCGGATGTAGCCGGTTAACGTCACCGGCGCACCGGTGACGAGGAGCGCTACCGCGCGATCCTCGACGCCGCGGTCCTGCATCGTGTTTGGCACAAAGCCTGTATTGATCACGATGGTCTCGCCGCCCGGCAGCGCTGCGGGCAGGAAAGCCCAGGTGCCCGGACCGGAAATATCCTCGCGCACGGCAGAGCCCGCGCTATAGACCATCGCATCCGGGAGCCGCGCGTAAGCCGCGGTAAAGCTGACGCGGCGGAACTCGTCTTTGGCCGGCTCAAGCGTGCGCCACGCCGAGGGCGACGGCAGCGGCGCGGGAGCTGCCGCGAGCCGTTCGGTCAGCGCTGCGATCAGCGCGTGTTTCTCGATGCGGCGCTGCGACTGCCATATCCCGAGGCCGACGAACAGCGCCACCATCGCAAGCGTGAACATGCCGAAGCCGCGCCGGCGCCCGATCGTCCCGCTCATTTCGGCGCGCGATCGATCAGCCGGCCTTCCGCAGCCTTGTGGTGGTACTGCAGCGCGATCAGCAGCGACTTCATCGAACGCAACGGCAATAGCGTAGTCGCCAGAATCAGCGGCAGCCACAGCACCGCGTGCAGCCAGAACGGCGGCTGATACTTCACCTCGACGATCAAGGCCGCGGCAACGACGATGGCGCCCGCGATCATGATGATGAAGACCGCAGGCCCATCGCCGCTGTCGATGAAGGCGTAGTCGAGCCCGCAGGCTTCGCAGTTCGGCCGCAGATCGAGGAAGCCCGCATAGAGTTTGGCCCTGCCGCAGCGCGGACATTTGCAGGCAAGGCCCCGGATTGCGCTCTCGGTCAGCGTAGGTAATTTCTGGTCCGGCATCTTCTATCCTTCCCTCTCCCGCGAGGGGAGAAGGTAAACAAAAAAAGGGCGGCCCGCGGCCGCCCCTTCTACCACGTTGTGAGCCTGATCAATGCGCGCCGTGGGCCATGGTTTCGGCGCCGTGGCCCCAGACATAGATGCAGATGAACAGGAACAGCCACACCACATCGACGAAGTGCCAGTACCAGGCGGCGAACTCGAAGCCGAGATGCTGGGTCGGCGAGAAGTGCCCGGCATAGGCGCGGGCCAGGCACACGATCAGGAAGATCGAGCCCACCAGCACATGGAAGCCATGAAAGCCGGTCGCCATGAAGAAGGTCGCGCCGTAGATGTTGCCGGCGAAAGAGAACGCGGCGTGGCTGTATTCATAGGCCTGCACGCAGGTAAAGGACACGCCAAGCGCAATCGTCAGCAGCAGGCCGTATTTCAACCCCCGGCGATCGTTTTCCAAAAGCGCGTGGTGCGCCCAGGTCACGGTGGTGCCGGAGGTCAGCAGCAGCAGCGTGTTCAGGAGCGGCAGATGCCAGGGATCGAAGGTCTCGATGCCCTTGGGCGGCCAGACGCCGCCGAACAGCGCCTCGCGGGTGGCGTGCACTGGATCGGCGGGAAACAGCGCCGAATTGAAGAAGGCCCAGAACCAGGCGACGAAGAACATCACCTCGGAGGCGATGAACAGGATCATGCCGTAGCGATGGCTGATCTGCACCACGCGGGTGTGGTCACCCTTGTACTGCGCCTCGCGGATGACGTCGCTCCACCAGCTCGCCATGGTGTAGAGCACGCCGATGGTGCCGATGCCGAAGATGATCGGGGCGGCGGAGATCATATGGTGCATCCAGAGGATCGCACCGACCGCCATGATGAAAGCCGAGACGGAGCCGACGATCGGCCACGGACTGGGATCGACGAGGTGATAGTCGTGATGCTTGACTTGGGCCGTAGCCATTTCGGTCTCTCCGTTCGCGGTGCCGGTCCATTCGGCACGTATTCGTCTCAAAAATCAAATTGCGGGATTGATCCCGCTTTAGAGGTCGCCCTTCGGATTGTCCTTGGGTTTGCCCGCTTCGCTCGCGGCCACGGGCCGGGCTGCCGGCTCGCGAACCGGATAGAAGGTATAGGACAGCGTGATGGTGTTCAGGCCGTCATTGTCGCTGTCTTTGACCAGAGCGGGATCGACATAGAATACCACCGGCATCTCGCGCTTTTCGCCGGGGCCCATGGTCTGCTCGGTAAAGCAGAAGCAGTTGATCTTCTGGAAATACGCGCCGACCGTCAGCGGCGCCACGTTATAGGCCGCCTGCCCCGTGGTGGTCCGCGCCGATTGGTTGGTCACGTTGTAATAGACGGTGACGACCTGACCGATATTGATCTCGATCTCGGTCTGCTCCGGCTCGAACTTCCACGGCAGCCCTCCCGCGACATTGGAATCAAAGCGCACCGCAATCTTGCGCGCCAGCGGCGCGCTCGAGGGCGCCGAGGTCGCGACCTGCGTGGTGCCATTGAAGCCGGTGGCGCGGCAGAACCAGTTGTAGAACGGCACGGCGGCGTAGGACGCCCCCACCATCAGGGCGACGACCGCGCCGCAGATCGCAGCCACCATCGCATCGCGCCGAAGGCGCGGCGTGGCGGGTGTCGGCTTGTCGGTCGGCTCCATATCCTTCACGGGCTTTCGTGTCCTGCGATCATAGCGGCCGGTTCAACACGGCCGGCCCCTTGACGAGGGTGACCGCGAAAAACAAAACGACGAGGACGCCGAGCGCCAGAGCGATCGCAATCGAGCGCCGGCGGCGGCTCCTTTTCTGCGCCTCGGTGAGGACGATTCCATCTGGCTCCGGTCTGTCGGCCATTCGCGTCCCATGCGCTCCCTACCAGATCGTTGGTGCGATGGCGCGGAAGGCAACCTCGAGAGCCAAGGTCGCGAACAGCGCAAACAAATACAGTATCGAGAACGCGAACAGCTTGCGCGTGGCGCGCAGGGATTCCGCGCGCGCACGGCGGCGATAGACGTTGATCGCGAGCGCCAGCATGCCGGCGCCGAGAATGAGCGAGGCGATGCCGTAGATGGCGTCGAAATAGCCGAGCGGCCAGGGCGCGGCGGCGACCGCGACCAGCACGATGGTGTACAGCAGGATCTGCAGCCGCGTCGCATCGGGCCCGGCCACCACGGGCAGCATCGGCACCCCGGCGCGGGCGTAATCGTCGGAGCGAAACAGCGCCAGCGCCAAGAAGTGCGGCGGGGTCCAGAAGAAGATGATCAGGAACAAAAGCAGCGGCTCGACCGACAGCGAGCCGGTGGCCGCGGCCCAGGCCACCACCGGCGGCAGTGAGCCGGCGGCGCCGCCGATCACGATGTTCTGCGCCGTCCGGCGCTTGAGCCACATCGTATAGACCACGACATAGAAGAAGATGGTGAACGCGAGCAGCGAGCCGGCGATCCAGTTGACCAGGATGCCGAGCGTCAGCACCGAGAAGAACGCCAGCGTCATCCCGAATGCCATCGCCTCCGGCGAGGTGATGCGGCCACGCGGGATCGGCCGGTTGGCGGTGCGCGACATCAGCGCGTCGATGTCGCCCTCGAGCGCCATGTTCAGTGCTCCGGAAGCGCCGGCGCCGACCGCGATGCACAACAGCGCGGTGATCGCCAGCACCGGATGAACATGGCCGGGCGCGATCACAAGACCCACCAGCGCGGTGAAGACCACCAGCGACATCACCCGCGGCTTCAACAGCGCGAAATAGTCCGCGACATCGGCCTCGGAAATCCGGGGCGCGAGCTCAATGGCATTGTGATCGACAACCGACAAGACGGCTCTTTCTTCTAGACGACACGGCGCCGGCAAGGCGCCGCGGATTTTATCACTGCACGCGCGGCAGCACTTCGAATTGGTGGAACGGCGGCGGCGACGGCAGTGTCCATTCCAGCGTGGTGGCGCCCGCACCCCACGGATTGTTCGCGGCCTGCTGCTTGCGCACGAACGCATCGACCAGGCCATAGATGAAGATGAGCACGCCGAAGCCGGAAATATAGGAGCCGATCGACGACACCAGATTCCATCCGGCGAACGCATCCGGATAATCGACGTAGCGGCGCGGCATGCCGGAGAGGCCGAGGAAGTGCTGCGGGAAGAACACCAGGTTGACGCCGATGAAGGTAAACCAGAAGTGCGCCTTGCCGATGGCCTCCGAATACATGTAGCCCGTCATTTTCGGGAACCAGTAGTACCAGCCGGCGAAGATCGCGAACACCGCGCCCAGCGACAGCACATAGTGGAAGTGCGCGACCACGTAGTAGGTATCCTGCAACACGCGGTCGACGCCGGCATTCGCCAGCACGACGCCGGTGACGCCGCCGACCGTGAACAGGAAGATGAAGCCGACGGCCCACAGCATCGGCGTCTTGAACTCGATCGAGCCGCCCCACATCGTGGCGATCCAGGAGAAGATCTTCACGCCCGTGGGCACGGCGATCACCATGGTCGCGGCGACGAAATAGGCCTGCGTCGCCGACGACATGCCAACCGTGTACATGTGGTGCGCCCACACCACGAAGCCGATGCCGCCGATCGCGACCATCGCATAGGCCATGCCGAGATAGCCGAACACCGGCTTCTTCGAGAAGGTCGAGACGATCTGGCTGACCATGCCGAAGCCGGGAACGATCAGGATGTAGACTTCGGGGTGGCCGAAGAACCAGAACAGATGCTGGAACAGCACGGGATCGCCGCCGCCCTCGGCGGAAAAGAAGGTGGTGCCGAAATTGCGGTCGGTCAAAAGCATGGTGATCGCGCCTGCGAGCACCGGCAGCGACAACAACAACAGGAACACCGTCACCAGGATCGACCATACGAACAGCGGCATCTTGTGCAAGGTCATGCCGGGGGCGCGCATGTTGAAGATGGTGGTGATGAAGTTGATGGCGCCGAGGATCGACGAGGCGCCGGCCAGATGGATCGACAGAATGGCGAAATCGACCGCCGGTCCGGGATGGCCCGAGGTCGACAGCGGCGCATACAGCGTCCAGCCCGTGCCGACGCCGTTGGCGCCAGGCTCACCCTCGACAAAGGTAGAGATCAAGAGCAGCGCGAAAGACGCCGGCAGCAGCCAGAACGAGATGTTGTTCATACGCGGGAACGCCATGTCGGGCGCGCCGATCATCAGCGGCACCATCCAGTTGCCGAAACCGCCGATCATCGCCGGCATCACCATGAAGAAGATCATGATCAGGCCATGCGAGGTCACGAACACGTCATACGTATGGGTCTCGTGGAAAATCTGGATGCCGGGAAACATCAGTTCGGCGCGGATCGCGATCGACATCGCGGCTCCAATGATGCCCGCGACGATCGCGAACACCAGGTACATCGTGCCGATGTCCTTGTGGTTCGTCGAATAGACGTAGCGCCGCCATCCGGTCGGATGGTCGTGCGCATGATCGTCATGGGCATGATCGTGTGTCGCTGCGTTCGTTGCCATTTTCAAAATCCCGCCTTGCAGTCCTTTGGACCTTTAGGTCCTGATCGCCCTTGTCCCTTTGCACGCCGTCAAGCCCTTGAAGGCCTTACTGCGCAGCGCCCGCCGAAGCATAGGCGTTGCCTGGGGCACTCGCGAATTTCTTCTTCGCCGCCTCGACCCAGGAGGCGAATTCCTGATCGCTCACCACCCGTACCGCGATCGGCATGAAGGCGTGATCCTTGCCGCACAGCTCGGAGCACTGGCCGTAGAACATGCCGGTCTTGGTCGCCTTGAACCAGGTTTCGTTCAGGCGGCCGGGAATGGCGTCGACCTTGATGCCGAAGGCCGGCACCGCGAAGGAATGGATGACGTCGGCGCCGGTAGTCTGCACGCGGACTATCTTGTTGACCGGCACCACCATCTCGTTGTCGACGCCGAGCAGCCGCGGCTGCTTGTCCTGCGCCAGCAGCGAGTCGAATTCGAACTTGCCGTTATCGGGATAGGCATAGCTCCAGTACCACTGCTTGCCGGTGGCCTTGATGGTCAGGTCTGCTTTGGGGATGTCGAGCTCCAGGAACAGCAGGCGGAACGAGGGCACCGCGATGCCAACCAGGATCAGGACCGGAATCAGCGTCCAGGCCACCTCGATCAGGGTGTTGTGGGTGGTCCGCGAAGGGATCGGGTTGGACCTGGCGTTGAACTTGACCACCACGGCGACCAGGAGGCCCAGGACGAACAGCGTGATGAGGGTGATGAGGACGAGCAGAAAATTATGGAACCAGGTGATGTTCTCCATCACCGGCGTGGCCGCTTCCTGCAATTTGTACTCCCAGGGCGCCGGCTGCCCCAATTCGGCCGATGCCACGCCGCTTGCCGCCAATGCAACGCCACCCACCGCCAATCCCAGCAACCGGGCGCCCATTTGGCCTTTCGACATCTTCATGCCGTTCGCGCTCCCTTTAAGTCAAAGCCCCAACGCATTCCGCCTGACGGCCAAGAGATGGCCAAGGGGAATGCCCCACGATCCGCCCGCCTTGACAAACGGCCTTGAGGTGCCCCTTCGGGAGGTACCGGGCCAGATCGCTAGAACGCCGAAATCCAGCCTCTCAAACCATAATTCTCAGGCTCTCGCAATGCAGTAGTACGACCCGGCGCGCGGCGTCACCGGCTATCTCGCAAGTCTACTTGCTCGCGTCACATTTTCCCGTGAAATCAGGCCAATGCGAAGGCTCCGGCGTCAGCGGCCGCTTGACAGGGGGATTGCCCGTTGTAGGCACACAAGGAGCGCTGCCGACGGGCCTGATTCGCGTAAGGCGAAAGGCGCACAGGGATTGCTTGGAGCTCGCCTTCAAGCCGCCGTCATTGCCGTATCAACGATCGTTCCAGGCGAGACTGCTGGAACAGCGAATGCACAAGGGATCAGCCCCGATGGGGTGTTCGAAGCGCAGGGTAACAACCGCCGGCCGCCGCAATCGGGTTGGCGCTGGCTGCCTGCTGGCTGCCCTGCTCGAGGTCGCGTTGGTGCTGGGCGTCTCCGCGACCGCCCATGCGCAGGGCGCGGTGCGCTCGGTGCATGGCGACTGGCAGATCCGCTGCGACACCCCGCCGGGCGCGCAGAGCGAGCAATGCGCCCTGATCCAGAGCGTGGTGGCCGAAGACCGCTCCAATGCGGGGCTGACCGTCATCGTGCTGAAAACCGCCGACCAGAAGAGCAAGCTGATGCGCGTCGTGGCGCCGCTCGGCGTGCTGTTGCCCTCCGGGCTCGGCCTCAAGCTCGATAACCAGGACGTCGGCCGCGCCGGCTTCGTGCGCTGCCTGCCCAATGGCTGCGTTGCCGAAGTGGTGATGGACGACAAGTTGCTGGCCCAGTTGCGCGGCGCCAAGACCGCGACCTTCATCATCTTCGAGACCCCCGAAGAGGGCATTGGCTTCCCGCTCAGCCTGAACGGGCTCGGCGAAGGGTTCGACAAGCTGCCGTGAGGCCGACGGTCGGACTAGTAGATTTCAAGACATGCCGTGTTGTCGTCGTTCCAGAAGTCCGTGATGAGGCCGGCGTTACGCCGCATCAGTGCCGAAATGGCTGCGGTTGGTTGGTTTCCGGCGCGCAGCCAGATCACTTTAGGCGGGGAACCCAATAGGGCCGCCATTTCGGCAAAATCGACATCCTGAGATACAATCGTGAAGCCGTTTGCCTTTGCGTAGTCCCAAAGAACCCGATCGCCAACCTCCGATAGCCCTAAAACCCGAACGTGATTCGATTCCGGGAAGAGATCAGCGCAAGTTTGGCAGAGCTTGAAACCGAGATTTTGATCGAACAAAAGCTTCATGTCGGGGCGGTGATAAGTCGCCTCTCACGGTCGGCCGCATATGCCAGGCATGCCCGAATGTCGTTCTCGGTCAATTCAGGGAAGTCGTGAAGAATCTGCTCATGGGTCTGGCCAGCGGCGAGCCAACCGAGCACATCCGCAACCGTAATCCGCATGTGGCGGATGCAAGGACGGCCGCCCCGCTTGCCTGGCTCGATGGAGATGATGTGTTGGTAATCCATGATAACAACTTTAGCATCATTTTTGGCTCAGCGCAGCAACGTTTCGCCAAGCAGGAAGGCCAGATATCGCCGCTCTCGCGCGACAAAGTCGAGGGTTCGATGGAATCCATCGATATGACTTTCCTCAATCGGGACAATATCTACCGGCATTGCGACCATTCTTGAGTAGCGGGCTCGATTCCGCCCCTCGCGGAACGGCCGTTGAGCAACTATCTTGCATTCGAGCCTCCCATAACGGAACGACCCCATGAACCCCACCACCTCGCTCCTCGACCGCGCCCATCTCGACCGCGACCAGGTCCGCCATGAAGTCGCGCGCGGGCTTACCGGCGCCGACGACGGCGAGTTGTTCCTCGAATATAGTCAGACCGAAGCGCTGATGTTCGACAACGGCCGGCTCAAGCAGGCGACCTACGACACCTCGCAAGGCTTCGGCTTGCGCGCGGTCAAGGACGATGCGGTTGGCTACGCCCATTCCTCCGACGTGTCGCTGCCGGCGCTGATCCGCGCCGCCGATGCCGTCGCGGCGGTGCGCGGCGGCTACTCCGGAGCTTTCGCGCCAGCGCCTGCGCACACCAATGTGCGGCTCTATGGCGACGACAATCCACTGGACGCGCCGGGCTTCGAGTCAAAAGTAAAACTGCTCGCCGAGATCGACGCCTACGTGCGCGACAAGGACCCGCGCGTGCGGCAGGTCACCGTCAGCCTGGGAGCCACCTGGCAGGTGGTGGAAATCCTTCGGCCCGATGGCGAGAGCTATCGCGACATCCGCCCCTTGGTGCGGGTCAATATTTCGGTGGTCGCCGGCCAAGGCGACCGCCAGGAAAGCGGCAGCAAGGGCTATGGCGGCCGCGAAGGCTATGCCCGCTTCATCGAAACCAAGGCCTGGCGCGAGGCCGCAGACGGCGCGATCCGCGAGGCGCTGGTCAATCTGGAGTCGGTGCCGGCGCCCGCCGGCGAAATGGACGTGGTACTGGGCGCCGGCTGGCCCGGCGTGATGCTGCATGAGGCCGTCGGTCACGGGCTGGAAGGCGACTTCAACCGCAAGCAGACATCTGCTTTCGCTGGGCTCATGGGCCGGCAGGTCGCGGCCAAGGGCGTTACGGTGGTCGACGACGGCACCATTGCCTCGCGGCGCGGCTCCTTGTCCATTGATGATGAGGGCACGCCGACCAATCGCACCGTGCTGATCGAAGACGGCATCCTGGTCGGCTATATGCAGGACCGCCAGAACGCGCGGCTGATGAACATGAAGCCGACCGGCAACGGCCGGCGCCAGGACCATGCGCATGTGCCGATGCCGCGCATGACCAACACCTACATGCTGGCGGGCGCGGCCGATCCGGCCGAGATCATCGCGTCAGTGAAGAACGGCGTCTATGCCGCGAATTTCGGCGGCGGACAGGTCGACATCACCTCGGGCAAATATGTGTTCCAGTGCACCGAGGCCTATCGGATCGAGAACGGCAAGCTTGGCGCGCCCTTAAAGGGCGCGATGCTGATCGGCAACGGCCCGACCGACCTCAATCGCATCACCATGATCGGCAACGATCTGGCGCTCGACTCAGGCGTCGGCACTTGCGGCAAGCACGGCCAGGGCGTGCCGGTCGGCGTCGGCCAGCCGACGCTGCGAATGGAACGGATCACGGTCGGAGGAACCGGCGCATGAGCGTTGAGAAACTGCAACCCGCCAAAAAGCTGCAAGCCACCAGGTCGCAAGCCGCCAAGTCGAATGGCTGGCGCGCCCAGGCGCTGCAGCTTGCGGCCATTGTGCTGGCGGTTTTCATCGCCAAAGGCGCGCTGGCTGAACCGTTTTACGTGCCGTCGGGCTCGATGGAGCCGACGCTGCTGATCGGCGACGCGATATTGGCCTCGAAATATCCTTACGGTTACAGCACCGCTTCGCTGCCGATCCAGATCAACCTGCCCGAGACTAGACGGGTGCTTGAGGGCACGCCAAAGCGCGGCGATGTCGTGGTGTTCCGCTGGCCGGGCGACCGCGCGCAGGCCTGGGTCAAACGCGTCGTAGGACTGCCGGGCGACCGCATCCAGATGCGGCAGGGTCAGCTCTTCATCAACGACCATGCTGCCTCGCTCAAACCGGACGGCATCGCGCAGGCTGAAGACGACAATGGCGGCGCCGAATCGGCGTACCGCTACATCGAGACGTTGCCGAACGGCGTCAGCCATGAGATTTTCAAGCTGCGCGACAACGGCCGGCTCGACAACACGCCTGAAGTGACGGTGCCGCCGGGCCATTTGTTCGTGATGGGAGATAACCGCGACAATTCCGCCGACAGCCGCGTTGCTGTGCGCGACGGCGGCGTCGGGATGCTGCCGATGGACGATCTGGTCGGCCGTGCCGATGCTGTGGTCGGATCATGGGACCTCGGCATGCGCCACCAGCCGGTATGGACATGGCTGTCCGGCTTCCGCCTCGCGCGGTTTTTCACCGCGGTGCATTGATTATTTGCAGGATAGCGAAAAAGCGTAACCCGCCGCGGTACGGCAAGACGGTACCTACCTCACCACCCCCGAAATGAACCCGGCCCTGCGCCGCGGCGGCTTGATTTCCTTTTTCAGGAAGCAATGGGCTTCCCTGCCGACATATCCAGCCCTGACATAGGTCCAGGCCCGGCATTTATTGTCGCCGGTGCAGGCCGCCTTGCAAAGCTCGTCGCCTTCGCCGCTTTTCATCTCAAAACTCTTGTAGTCACCGCCGGCGCGATCGATGGAGGTTTCAACGGCCCCGTTGCGCGGCTCGACGACGCCGGCGCCGCGCACGCCCGAGACGCAGCAATTTTCCGGCACGCGCGGCGGCACGTTGCTCTTCAACCAGCACACCGCGCCACTGGTGATGTCGGTCGGATAGCTGAACGTCCAGGCCCGGCAGCGCCGGTCGCGCTCGCACGTCAGCGCGCAATCGGCCGGGTCGCCCGAAACAACCGGCGCGCTGAGATAGTCGCCGCCCGGACGATCGAAATTGGCCTGGGCCCGCGCGCTCCGCGCGCCGAATGGTGTCGCCAGTCCAGCAAGCGTCAAGCCTGCAAGCAGCAAGCCCACAAGCAATATGCCCCACGCCCCAAAAAGGCGGCCTTTCCCCATGCAGATTGCTTTCAACTATTTGGATACGCCGCGTTTTTTGTGGCCGCCATTTGATCGCCACGAACCTGTATGGCGGATGAACGGCCCAAAACCCGCTCAATGAGCTCAAAGCGTGATGACTTCTCTTCTAATCGTCATTCCGCTCTATCATTTTGTTTGAGCATGATCTTTTCGGAAAAACCGGCACCCGTCGGGAGGTAGTCCGAGGGCATGCTTTTTCCGGATCATGCTCTAATTAATCCAAGCAGTAAAACTAATCTAAAATGCGTATTCCGTGTAGACCGGTTCCACCGAACCGCCCCAGGGGCCGTTGAACTTCTCCAGCATCTCCTCGGCAGGCGTGCGGCCGCAATCGATGATGTGCTCCAAGGGCTCAAGGTGACGGGTCTCGTCGCGGCCGACATGATCGATGTGGCCGCGCCGCCTCAAGCCCGCATAGGACAGCGCCAGACATTCCTTGGCGATTTCGAACAGATAGCGATCCCTGATCCTGGCTTTGAAGCCGAAACGTGGCACGTCGTCGCGCAACGCCTGGCGCTCGTGGGCGTTCCAGTGCCGCACGATCTCCCATGCGGAATCGAGGCTTAAATCGTCGTAGAGCAACCCTACCCAGAACGCCGGCAGCGCCGGCAAGCGGCCCCACGGCACGCCGTCGGCGCCGCGCATTTCCAGATAGCGCTTCAAGCGCACTTCCGGGAAGATCGTCGAGAGATGGTTGGCCCAGTCCGACAGGGTCGGACGCTCGCCCGGAAACGCCGGATGCTTGCCCGCGAAGAAATCGCGGAACGAGCTTCCTGCGACATCAATATAGGTTTCGCCGCGTTTGACGAAGTACATGGGAACGTCGAGCGCATAGTCGACCCAGCGCTCGAAGCCCATGCCGTCGTCAAACGCCCACGGGATCATGCCCGAGCGCGCGCTGTCGGTCTCGCGCCAGATTTCGGAGCGGAACGACAGGAAGCCGTTGGGCTCGCCTTCGGTGAACGGCGAATTGGCAAACAATACGGTTGCGACCGGCTGCAGCGCGACCGATACGCGGAGCTTCTTGACCATGTCGGCTTCAGAGGAGAAGTCGAGATTGGTCTGCACCGTGCAGGTCCGATACATCATGTCGAGGCCGTATTGGCCGACCTTCGGCATGTAGTTGGTCATGATCTTGTAGCGGCCCTTGGGCATGACCGGGATTTCCGCCCGCGACCATGACGGCGTCATGCCAAGCCCGAGGAAGCCGATCCCCAAGGGGGTCGCGACCTCACGCACCTGCGCCAGATGCGCCATCAGTTCGGCCTGGGTTTGATGCACGGTCTCGACCGGCGCGCCCGACAATTCGAACTGCCCGCCCGGCTCCAGCGAGATCGCGCCGCCGCCGGGAACGTCATAGAGACCGATGATGTTGCCGCGCTCCATGATCGGCTCCCAGCCGAGCAGGAGCTGCATGCCTTCGAGCAGCGCACCGATGCCGCGCGCCCCTTCGTAGGGAACGGGATGGTGGCCGGCGAGCGTGAATGGGGTCTTTTCGTGTTCAGTGCCGATCCGGAATTCGGATCTGGGCTTCACGCCCGCCTCCAGCCACGCGACCAATTCGTCGCGCGATTGCAGCGGCGTCATATCGATCTGGTCACGCGCCATGTCAGTTCCGGATCAAGAGCGCTTCGACCGATCGCGCGCGGTGTCGGGGATGTCCGCGAAGCCAACGGCGCGCGGACGTGAAGGACGAAAGCAACTTCATCTGGCGGCTGAGCCGTCGCTTGCGGCAGGCGATTGCGCCTCACCGCAGGAGCAGCCGAGGCGGTCGAGCAGACCGCAGAGTTTGGTCGCCTCCGCATCCGATAATTTCGAGCCGACATGCTTTTCGATGGCCGCTGAATACGCGCTCCACATCTTCCTCTGCAGCTCGCGGCCGGCGTCCGTGATCTCGACGAACTGGCCGCGCTTGTCGATCTTGCACTCGCGCCGCGCCGCCAGCCCCTCATCCACCAGGCGGTCGATCAACCGCGAGGTGGAATATTGCGGGATCAGCATTTGCCGTTCCAATTCCACCGGGCGCATCTCGCCCGAGGGCGCGCGCGACAATTCGAGCAGCGCATCATACCAGGCCAGCGGCGGGAAACCCGCCTTCTTCAAATCCTGCTCGACGGCGTCCAGCACCCGGCTCTGGACCCGCATCAGGCGGATCCAGGCGGCGGTCGCCTCGGTCGACGGTTTACGCTTCATGACCTGGCTCATAATTTCACGGATCAGTGTACCCCACTATATGCATCTGCATCAATCTTGCTATTTCATGCAGACGCATTTAGTCATTCGGCGGTCAAGTTCCAACGATCCAGACCCGAGGGGTCCACACAAGGAGGCAATTTCGATGAAGCTTTATTACTCTCCCGGCGCCTGCTCGCTTTCTCCCCATATCGCGCTTCTCGAGGCCGGTCTCCCCTACGATCTGGTCAAGGTCGATCTTCGGGCCAAGAAGCTCGAAAATGGCGACGATTATTTGAAGGTCAATCCCAAGGGCCAGGTGCCGGCGCTCGGCCTCGACAATGGCGAGGTCATGACGGAAGGCCCGGTCATCGTGCAGATGATCGCCGACCAGGCCGCGGAGAAGAACCTCGCGCCCTCCAGCGACAGCGCTGAACGCTACCGGCTACAGGAATGGCTCAACTTCGTCACCACCGAGCTGCACAAGAACTTCAGCCCGCTGTTCAACCCAGCGATCCCCGACGAGGTGAAAGCCATCTTCAAGGACCGCATCATGGGCAAGGTCAAGTACGCCGATGAGAAGCTTGCCGGCCGCGACTATCTGATGGGCAAGCAGTTCACGGTCGCCGACGGCTATCTCTATACCATGCTGCGCTGGGCCGACGGCCACAAGATGGACCTCTCCGGCCTCAACAATCTGATGGCCTTCAAGGCCCGCGTCGCCGCGCGCCCCAAGGTGCAGGAAGCGCTCACCAAGGAAGGTCTGATGAAGGCCGCGTGATCCTTCCGTCATTGCGAGCCACCGGGTCGCGCGAATGCGCGCCCGACGACAGGCTCCGCGAAGCAATCCAGTCTTCCTTTGTGACCTTGGATTGCTTCGTCGCAAGCGCTCCTCGCAATGACCGGCCTAGCCCTACGCCGCGGCCATCTTTTTCGGCGGGAAGCGGCCGTAGAAGGTCTCGCCCTTGGCTGCCATCTCGACCAAGAGTTTCGGCGGGGTGAAGCGCGAGCCGTATTTGGCCTCGAGCTTGTGACATAGCTCGACGAATTTTTTCGTGCCCATGAAATCGATATAGGACAGCGTGCCGCCGGTGAACGGCGCAAAGCCGAAGCCCAGGATCGAGCCGACATCGGCCTCGCGCATATCGGTGATGACGTGATCCTCGACGGTGCGCGCGGCTTCCACCGCCTGCACCACCAGGAAGCGCTGCTTCAATTCCTCGACGTCGAGGCTATCGGGATCGAGATGCTTCGGCTGCAATCCAGCAAGCTCTGACCACAGGCTTTTCTGGCCCTTGCCCTTCTCGGGATAATCGTAAAATCCCTTGCCGTTCTTCCGCCCGAAGCGGCCTTGCTTCTCGACCATCTCGACCAACAACTTCTTCTGGGCCTGGTCGATCGCGTTGGCGCCGAGATCGGCCTCGGTCGCCTTCATGATCTTGAGCACCAGGTCGAGCGCCACTTCATCCGACAGCGACAGCGGCCCGACCGGCATGCCGGCCATCTTGGCGGTGTTCTCGATCATCGCCGGCGGCACGCCTTCCATCAGCATCTCCAGCCCCTCGGCGGTGAAACGCAGCACGCAACGATTGGCGAAGAAGCCGCGGGAATCGTTCACGACGATCGGCGTCTTGCCGATCGCGCGCACATAATCGAGCGCGGTCGCAAGCGCCACGTCGTTGGTGTTCTTGCCGACGATGATCTCGACCAGCATCATCTTCTCGACCGGCGAGAAGAAATGAATGCCGATGAACTTGCCTTGGTCCTTGAATTCTTCCGCCAGCGAATTGATCGGCAAGGTCGAGGTGTTGGAGGCAAAGATCGCGTCGCCCTTCAACAGCGGCTGCGCCTTGGCATAGGTTTCGGCCTTCACCTTGCGGTCCTCAAACACGGCTTCGACGATCAGGTCGCAATCCTTCAGGGCATTGTAGTCGGCGGTGGCGCTGATCCGCGACAGGATTACCTCGCGGTCGCTTTCCTTGGCGCGGCCCTTCTTGATCAGATCGTCGATCACGGACTGGGCGTGGCCCTTGCCCTTGTCGGCGCTTGCCTGGTCCCGGTCGATCAGGACCACCTCGATGCCGGCGCGCGCCGAGACGTAGCCGACGCTGGCGCCCATGAAGCCGGCGCCGATGACGGCGAGTTTTTTCACCTTGGTCGGCGGCACATTTGGCGGACGCCGCGCGCCCTTGTTCAACTCCTGCATCGACAGGAACAGGCTGCGGATCATCGCGGCTGCTTCCTTGCTGCGCAGGATCTGCGCGAAATACCGCGACTCTACGCGCAAGCCAGCGTCGATAGGCAACTGCAATCCCTCATAGACGCAGCTCATGACGGCGCGCGCCGCCGGATAATTGTCGTAGGTCTCGCGGCGGTAGATGGCGTTGCCGGCCGGGAACATCATCATGCCGGCCTTGGAATAGACCGGACCGCCGGGCAACTTGAAATTCTTGTCGTCCCAGGGCGCCAGCGCCTTGCCGCCGCCCTTGATCCAGTCTTTGGCGGCCTTGATGAGATCGCTTGCGGGAACGATGGCGTCGATCAGTTTGAGCGCTTTCGCCTTCTCCAGATTGACCGCCTCGCCCTTCAACAGCAATTGCATGGCGTCCTGCGGCGGCACGATGCGCGGCACCCGCTGGGTGCCGCCGGCGCCGGGGAACAGCCCGACCTTGATTTCCGGCAGGCCGAGACGGGTCTTGGGATTTTCCGCGGCGACGCGATAGTGGCAGCATAGCGTGAGTTCAAAACCGCCACCGAGTGCCAATCCGTTGATCGCGGCAACCCACGGCTTGCCTGAAGTTTCGATTGCGCGGAACACCAACGAGAACCGGCGGCTCTGGTCGAACAGCATCTGGTTGGCCGCAACCTCGCCCTTGGCTTTCAGCATTTCGGCGTAGCTGCGGTTCATGCCTTCCAGCATCGACAGATCCGCACCCGCCGATAGCGCCTCCTTGCCCGAGGTGATGACGACGCCCTTGACGGCAGCGTCTGCCGAGGTTTGCTGCACGATCGCCTCGAGTTCGTTGACCGAGGTCTCGTCGAGCACGTTCATCGAGCGGCCGGGAGTATCCCATGTGACCAACACAATGCCATCGGCGTCGGTCTCGAGTTTGAAATTCTTGAAGGCCATGTGGTGCTCCCGATTGGTGTTCCCCTTCTCCCCTTGTGGGAGAAGGTGGCGAGAATGAGCGAAGCGAAATTCGCGCCGGATGAGGGGTTTGCTTCCGCGGATGGAGACCCCTCACCCGCCCTCGCGGAGCGAGGGCACCCTCTCCCACAAGGGGAGAGGGCAAAGATTAAACCCGCTCGATGATCGTCGCGGTGCCCATGCCGCCGCCGATGCATAGCGTGACCAGCGCGGTCTGCTTGTTGGTGCGCTCGAGCTCGTCGAGCACGGTGCCCAGGATCATCGCGCCGGTCGCCCCCAGCGGGTGGCCGAGCGCAATCGCGCCGCCATTGACGTTGATCCTGGCGTTGTCGATGTCGAAGGCTTGGATGTAGCGCAGCACCACCGAGGCAAACGCTTCGTTCAGTTCGAACAGGTCGATGTCAGACTTCTTCATGCCCGAGCGCTCGAACAGCTTTTCGGTCACATCCACCGGTCCGGTCAACATCATCGCGGGCTCGGAGCCGATATTGGCAAAGGCGCGGATTTTTGCGCGCGGCTTCAAGCCGTGTTTCGCCCCCGCCTCCTTGCTGCCGAGCAGCACCGCGCCGGCGCCGTCAACGATCCCGGACGAATTGCCGGCATGATGCACGTAGTTGATGCGCTCGATTTCCGGGTGCGACTGGATCGCCACCGCGTCGAAGCCGCCCATCTGCCCCACCGTCACGAATGACGGCTGCAACTGGCCGAGCGACTGCATCGTCGTGGTCGGGCGCATATGCTCGTCCTTGGCCAAAATAGTCAGCCCGTTGACGTCTTTCACCGGCACCACCGACTTGGTGAAGCGGCCCTCGTCCCAGGCCTTTGCGGCGCGCTGCTGGCTCTGCACCGCATAGGCGTCGACGTCGTCGCGCGAGAAACCGTATTTGGTGGCGATCAGGTCGGCCGAGATGCCCTGCGGCATGAAATAGGCCGGCACCGCCATCGACGGGTCCATCGGCCAGGCGCCGCCGGAAGCGCCGATGCCGACGCGGCTCATCGATTCCGCGCCGCCGCCGATCGCAAGCTCATGCTGGCCGCTCATGATC
>Ga0209153_1000414_pt1 | contig 20349 bp, 22 predicted proteins | sample GraSoiAngelo_120_FD_185877 | JGI IMG/M metagenome (GOLD analysis project Ga0209153, IMG submission 185877) | Grasslands soil microbial communities from the Angelo Coastal Reserve, California, USA - 14_0919_09_20cm (SPAdes) (version 2) | ecosystem: Environmental > Terrestrial > Soil > Grasslands ...
GCGCGTCGCCATCACGGCCGAGGTGATGCGTCAGCGCGCCGCAACATTGCTCATCCTTGACCAACACGACCTCGATGCCGTGGCGCGTCAGCAGGTTGATGGCGGCTTGATTGATGCGCGGCGCCAGCACCTGCTGTGCACAGCCCTGCAGTAGCGCGACGCGTCCGCGCCGTTTTCCAAGCGCGGGGAAAACGCTTCCGGCGGCGGCGCCCGGCGGCGGCAGCCGGCCCGGCGCCAGGGCCAGCATCGCTTTGATTCTACTCAACAAAGTCGGCGTCGCGGAGAACGTCTCCGGTGTCGGCAGAAGTGCTGCCAGCGGCCGTGCGATCCGCGCCAGCACCATGCTCAAGCGAAACAGGTCGGGCCGCGGCAGCACCAACGCCAACACGGCGCGCAGCATCCGCTCGGTCAGCGGCCGCGCATATTGCTGCTCGATCCGGACCCGCGCCTGATCGACGAGATGCATATAGTTCACGCCCGACGGACAGGTCGTCATGCAGGCGAGGCAGGAGAGACAACGGTCGATATGCTTGACCACCTCGCGCGTTGGTGGCCGATCCTTCTCCAGCATCTCTTTGATCAGGTAGATCCGGCCGCGTGGGCTATCGAGCTCGTCGCCGAGCAGCACATAGGTCGGACAAGTCGCGGTGCAGAACCCGCAATGCACGCAGGCGCGCAGAATCTTGTTCGCTTCCGCGATATCGGGATCGGCCAATTGCGCGAGTGAGAACTCGGTCTTCATGCCGCAAGCCCTCTCGTCAGCCGGCCGCGGTTGAGGATGGTCTTCGGGTCGAAGCTTAAGCGGACGCGTTCGCTCAAATCGGCAAGACCGCCCGGCTGTGGATGAAACACGTCGACATTGCGGCGGACCTGTTCCGGCGCGCGAATCAACGTGGCGTGACCGAAGGCCGCCTCGACGCGCTGACGCACCAGCCCGGCCTGGGCGTCGGGCGTCGAAGGCAGCGCCGCCCAGATCAGGCCGCCACCCCAATCATAAATCACCTCGCCGCCAGTATCTCGCGCCAGCTGCTCGCCCAGCGCCCCGCCGGTGGCGGGCGGGCAAACGATCCGCCACACCGGCGATCCCCCTAACGCACCACTTGCGGCGAACGGAATGACGTCGCGGATGGAACTCCAGGCTTGGGCGGAAGCGGCATCGTCCAGGATCTGCGCCGATCCAAAGGGCGCAAGCACCTCGGCCAATGCCGCCGCGCGATGGGCGGCCGAGACCGTGATGCCCTCCAAGCGCAGCAAGGTTAGCGCTTCGCGCCCGGCTCCGAGCCCGCAGGCCTCGGACCGCAACGCCGAATTTGGCAGGTGCGCCGCGCCGGACACGTCGAAGGGCGAGCCAAGCGCTGCGGTCATCGCCCGGTTTGCCACGATTGCATCGAGCCCGCGCAGCACCAGCGTGCGCTCGCTTTCGGGCCGCGGCATGACTTTCAGGGTCACTTCGGTCATCACCGCGAGCGTGCCCCAGGAGCCCGCCAAGAGCTTGCAAAGATCGTAGCCAGTGACGTTCTTCACCACCTTGCCGCCGGCCTTGAAGCTATCGCCGAATCCCGACACCGCATTCGCCCCCAACAGATGGTCGCGGGCGCCGCCGGCCTTGATGCGGCGAGGACCGGCGAGGCCGGCGCCGATCATGCCGCCGATGGTTCCGAGCTCGGGCGTGCCGAGCAGCGCCGCGGTATTGACCGGCTCGAATGCAAATTGCTGGTTTTTGGAATCGATCAGCGACTGTACGTCGGCCAGCGGCGCGCCCGCCTGCACGGTGACGATCAGCTCGTTCGGCTCATAGGAGGTGACGGAGCTCAGCGCCGAGAGGTCGAGCACGGCATTGGTCGCCATCGGCTGACCGATCAGCCGCTTCGAGCCGTGGCCTATGATCTCGAGCGGCTGCTCGCTCGCGACCGCCTCGCGCACCGCCTGCTCGACATCCTTGGCATCGCGTACTTTGAGAGTGTCCACGCCTTCCTTCTCGCCTTCCCCGCCTTGGCCGCTTGAATTGGCCGCGTTTGTCGCAGCCATCTCGAGCCCTGACCATCCTTCTAAAGGCGTGGCTGAGGCGCACAAGAGCGCGCTTGGCGATGGACACGCGCGAACGCGTGGCGCTCTTAGTTCGATCGCTATCGAAGCATTTCCGGACACAATTCGCTATCTATCGAACGATAACTGTCGACGAAGAAGGAGAACAACCATGGGTCCATATGCGGTAAATAAAAGCGTCGGGGACGCCGTCAATGGCGGCGGACTTTTGGTCGTCGCGCAATGGGAGGCCAAGGAAGGACAGGCGGACGAGGTCGCCGAGATTCTCAACCGCTTCCTGCCCGAGGCGCAGCGCGAGCCCGGCGCAAAACTGTTCCTGATCGCAAGAGCGAAGGAAAATCCGGCACAGTTCCTGTTCTACGAACTGTTCCGCGACGAAGCCGCCTTCAAGGCGCATCAGGAAAGCGCGCATTTCAAGACCTATATCGCGGGCCAAGCGTTGCCGCTGCTTGCCAAGCGCGAGCGTGCGCAATACGCGTTGCTGTAGGGGAGCGCCACCTCTGCGCCACCGTCCGCCACCGCGTCGGCGCGAAGCGCCGTCCGGTGGCGCATGACAACCGGAGGCGTATGACGGCCGCAATTTGGTCGATGTCATTCGCCTAGAACCGCGGAAGGTCCGGAAATGCGAGCTTGCCGCCATGCACATGCACGCGGCCAAGCTCGGCGCAGCGGTGCAAGGTAGGGAACACTTTGCCGGGATTGAGCAGGCCCCGCGGATCGAACGCGCATTTCAGCCGTTGCTGCTGGTTGAGATCGATCTCGCTGAACATCTCGCCCATCAAATCGCGCTTTTCGATGCCGACGCCATGCTCGCCGGTCAAGACGCCGCCGAATTCGACGCATACGCGCAGGATGTCGGCGCCGAACGCTTCCGCCCGCTCCATCTCGCCCGGCTTGTTGGCATCGTAGAGGATCAAAGGATGCAGATTGCCGTCGCCGGCGTGAAACACGTTGGCGACGGCAAGATTGTATTTTTTCGAGAGATCGCGGATCCGCGCCAGGGCTTTCGGCAGCGCGCCGCGCGGGATGGTGCCGTCCATGCAGAGATAGTCGGGCGAAATCCGTCCCACCGCCGGAAATGCGGCCTTGCGCCCGGCCCAGAACAGGTTGCGCTCACCTTCCGAATTGGAAATCTGACACGTGGTCGACCCGCAGCCTTGCGCGATCGCTTCGACCCGGCCGATCAACTCGTCGACCTCGACGCCCGGACCATCGAGCTCGATGATCAACAGCGCCTCGACGTCGAGCGGATAGCCCGCATGCACAAAGGCTTCGGCGGCGTGGATCGCGGGCTTGTCCATCATCTCCATGCCGCCCGGGATAATGCCGGCGCCGATGATGCGGGCGACGCATTCGCCGGCCGCCTCGACCTCGGCAAAGCCCACCATCAGCGCCCGCGCCGTCTCCGGCTTCTGCAAAATTCGTACGGTGACTTCCGTGATGACGCCGAGCAGCCCCTCGGAGCCCGTGATGATGCCCATCAGATCGTAGCCGCTATTTTCGGCCGCCTTGCCGCCGATCCGCAAGATCTCGCCGGTCATCAGAACGATCTCGCAGCCCAGCACGTTGTTGGTGGTCATGCCGTATTTCAGGCAATGCACGCCGCCGGAATTTTCCGCGACATTGCCTCCGATCGAGCAGGCGATCTGCGACGACGGGTCGGGCGCGTAGTAGAAACCGGCATGCGCCACCGCCTGGCTGATGGCGAGGTTGGTCACGCCGGGTTCGGTCACCACGACGCGGTTGTCGAAATCGATCTCGCGGATGCGCTTGAATTTGCCGAGGCCGAGCAGCACGGCGTCGGCGAGCGGCAGCGCGCCACCGGACAACGAGGTGCCGGAGCCGCGCGGCACCACCTTGATGCCCTGCTCGAAGCAATATTTCAGCACTTTAGAGACCTGCTCGGTAGTGTCCGGCAACACCACGACCATCGGCGGCTGACGGTACGCGGTCAGGGCGTCGGACTCGTAGGGCAGCATCTCGGCTGCGCTGTCGATGACGCCCTCGCCCGGCACGATCGCGCGCAACGCGGCCACGATCGCCTCGCGACGGTCAAGCACCGCGGAGTCGGAGGCGGGCATCATAATAGCCATGGCTGCTGCTCCTGATGTCCGGGAGGAGACACCGATTTACGATGGCAAATCAAGCATCTCCAGCCGATTTTAGGTAGGCTGGCGGGCACCGCACATCGTCTACATCAGAAGAAATGCCGCCGCCGTCATGAAACCTGGGGGGCGTTTCGTGGCTTGTCCAGCGCAAGCCGGCCGTGGCACACATGGACCCCGGAATTCTCTCGCCAAGGTGAACTCCCTCCCCAAAGATGAAGAGCATCCCATGAACAAACTGACCTTGAGCATGCTGGTCGTCGTCACTTCGGCGGCCGCGGCATCCACCGCGCTGGCGCAGGACGCGGCCGCCGGCAAGACCTCGTTCAACAAATGCATGGCCTGCCATTCGATCGGCGATGGCGCCAAGAACAAGGTCGGCCCCGAACTGAATGGACTCGACGGCCGCAAGTCCGGCACCGCGCCGGATTACTCCTATTCCGATGCCAACAAGAATTCCGGCATCACCTGGAACAAGGACCAGTTCCTCGAGTACATCAAGGACCCCAAGGCGAAGATTCCCGGCACCAAGATGATATTCCCCGGCATCAAGAACGAGAAGGAGGCCAACGATGTCTGGGCCTACATCTCGCAGTTCGACAAGGACGGCAAAACGAAGCAATAGTTATCCGAACTCTGCCCGGCCAAATTCCGATTCAAAATTTCAAACAGCCTCGAAAGTCATTACACCTTTCGTCATCACCGGGCTTGACCCGGTGATCCATCTCCCTTCGATAAAATCTGTTACGAAGTGGATGGATGCCCGGATCAAAGTCCGGGCACGACGAGCTGTAGACGCGCATCCGCATTGTCGCGACGCAAATCGCGTCCGAGCTTTGCAAGACAATGTCCCTCGAAAGATCGAGGGCGCAGGGAAAGCCGGGTGCTCAGCAAGCACCCGCAGCCTCGCACGCAAAGAAAAAAGCGCACGAGCGTAGTCGCCACAGGTTCGCCGAAACAGTCCGACCTTCCCTGCGCAATGGTTTACGGCTTATTCCGCGCTCTCCCTGGTGACCGGGCTTTCTTGCCACCATCGCCTGCGGATCGCTCCGCCAACTTGACGCCAGCGTCGGGTCGTCAGGACCACACGGCTTTGCCGTCCGCGGCTGGCGCATTCGTCTCGTGCGCCGCCGCGTCCATCGCATCCCGCCTCAACGTTCGTGACGATCGCGAAACGCCCCTCTTGGTGAGGCGGGACGGCGGGACTGTGAAGCTGATTTGGGGTCTTCGGCAATGCCGTCGGCCTGCGACAGAGTAACACGACGGGCAATTTTCGCATGGCGGCCATGTGCAATTGCTCGACGACGGGCAAATCACTCGCGCAATCCTTTATGCGATCTGCCCGATCGGACCCTAGATTGTTGGCCACTTGCCCAGCAATAATCTGCAACTGAGGAAGCCATGGTCGACCGTCGCACCTTCACCACGCTTCTGCTCGGCGGCATCGCCGCACCGAAGGTGTCGCTCGCTCGCGACTCAAACGCCAAAAATGTGTTCTATGCGAGCATTGGACCGGAGCTCACGCTCTACAGCGTTGACGTCGACGGCACCGCGCTGGTCAAACGCGACACGATATCGACGCCGGCCAATATCCAATACGCCTGGCCGCATCCATCCAAGCAGTATTTGTATGTCGTCTCCAGCAATGGCGGTCCGGGGTCGGCGGGCGTCGCCGGCGACAAGCATTTTGCGAACGCATTCAGGATCGATCCCGCGAGCAGCGCACTGACGCCGCATGGCGCGACGCTGGTGCTGCCCTCGCGCCCGATCCATACCAGCGTCGACATGGCAGGCGAGTATCTGCTTACGGCCTACAACGATCCGAGCGGCGTGAGCGTGCATCGCATCGGCAAGGACGGCACGCTGGGTGAACGCGTCGACCAGCCCAATGCGCTCGACACCGGCAAATATGCGCACCAGATCCGCGCCACGCCGGACAACCGGCAGGTCATTTTGGTGACGCGGGGCAATAACGCGTGGACCGATAACCAAAAAAACCCCGGCTCGATCAAGACCTTCAGCTTCAAGGACGGCGGTGCTCACAAATCTCGCGGCGATCCAGCCAGCAGACGGCATGAACTTCGGGCCGCGGCATCTCGACTTCCACCCGACGCAGCCGTGGGTTTATGTTTCGATCGAGAGCCAGAATAAACTCCACGTCTACAAGCTCGATCCCGCGACCGGCCTCTCGCACGAGCCGCTGTTCGTCAAGGAGACGCTCAGCGATCCCAACACCAACTTGCGGCAGGCGGCCGGCCCGATCCACGTTCATCCCAATGGGCGCTTCGTCTATTTGACCAACCGCGCGTTCTGGCTGACCGACTTCGAGGGCAGGAAGGTCTTCGCGGGCGGCGAGAACTCCGTCGCCGTGTTCGCCATCGATCAGACGACCGGCGAGCCGACGCTCATCCAAAACGCCGATGGACATGCCAACTATCTGCGCACCTTCGGAATCGATCAGGGCGGGAAAATCCTCGTCACCGCCTCGGTCTGGCCGATGCCGCTGCGCGAGGGGAACGGTGTGACGATGATGCCGGCGGCCATCAGCATGTTTGCGATCGGCAGCGACGGCAAACTGGAATTCGTGCGCAAGTACGACATCGATGCGAGCGAACAGAAGCAGCAGTTCTGGGCCGGCATGGTGACGTTGTCGTAAGGCGCAATGCCACCTGACGCTAATTGGCGGCAGTCGTGCTGCGCGGCGCGAGTTTGTCGATCATCGCCTCGATTTCGGCGATCACGAGATCGGTTGCCGCGTTCTGCACCATGTGACCGACGCCGGGCAGCACGATCAGTTTTGCGTTGGGCAGCATCGCGGTGAACGGCCGCGAATGGATATTGGTCGACACCGTCTTGTCGACATCGCCCGAGATCACGACGGTCGGAACCGTGATATCCGCATAGCGCGTCGCCTGTTCGGCGACCGCCTGCCGCAGCGTCACGAGATCCCGGGCATTGGCGAGAAATTCGCGCGGACGCAGCAGCAATGCCGTCGCGGTGTCGTTGACGTATCCGTCGGGCATTAGCTGCGGCAGGAACACGCCGCGTGCGCTGGGCGCGGCGAGGAAATGGCCGAGCGGGAGCATGATCGTATAGGCGAGCAACCGGCCAACCACCGGTGTGGTGACCGCCGTGTTGTACCAGCCGACGCCGCCGCGCCAGGGATGGGTGACCGGCGCCAGCATCACCAGGCCGGCAACGCGCTCCGGATAATCCAGCGCGATCCGCGCACCGAGCGCGCCGCTCCAGGAATGCACCACGAAGATCGCCTGGCCGAGGCCGAGCCTTCCGAGCGCCTGATCGATCATCTTGCCTTGCGCCGCCGGAGTTGAATCTTGTTCGCGCGCGCGTGTGCTCCAGCCGTGCCCGGGACGATCGATCAGGATCACGCGATGATGCAGGGCGAGCTCGTCGCCGAGCGGCCGCCGCATCACTTCCAGATTTGAGCTCGCGCCGTGCAGCATCACAATCGGCACACCGTCGGCATCGCGTGGCCCGATGTCGACGACGTGAAGCCGCGCGCCGTCGACGTCGACCATGCACCCTTGCGCAGGATGCGCGCGCTGCAGCGCCAGAACGCCGGCTTGCGTGACGGCGGCCAGCACGACGAGCGTCGCCACGACAACGATTGAAAGCATGGCGATGATCCGGATGATCCTGGGCACGAGCGAGTTACGGTTTTACCGGGTTCGGGTTTCGCAAACCCAGCCCCGGAGTTTTCCACACTATTCAGAGCCCTGTCACACCAATGTCGCCGGTCATTTTATAACCATGATCAGCACTTTCTTAGAGCCACCTGCATGTGCCATCGGGGCGGCTACAACCTCAACGATCCACGCCACAGGGACACGGATCGAACACAAAGTTGATCCGACAGGAATGGGAAAGGTTTTCGATGACGATCAGACCAAACCAAGCCGCCATCGACGAAATCGTGGCCAATTGCGATGGCGACTTGCACGGCGCTCTGCAAGCCCTGCTATTGGTCAACGAGCACCTGGAAGCGGAACTGGCGACACTTTACGCGGCCTATGGCGGCCTCACGGAACGCGGCGACAGCGTCCTGCACTAGGCAGGCGGCATCGGTCGGACGACTGGTCCTTTGGGCGGCCGCCGATCGTCGAGTTGTGCGCCTGTGATCGGAGACATCAGATATCGCGGCCTTCGACCTTTTCGCTGAGCGTCTTGACCAGCTCCGGCACCTTTTCCAGATGCGGGTTGATAGCGAGCGCCTTGCGGAAGGCGTCGAGCGCGCGCTTGTCGTCACCGAGATCCCGCATGATCATGCCGAGCCCGGCCAGCGCGCCGAAATGGCGCGGTTCACGAACCAGCACTTGCTGGATGTCGGCGAGTGAATGGGCGTAGTCGTTCTGCAAATAATAGAGCGTGGCGCGCCGGTTCCAGGCCTCGACATAATCCGGACGCAGCTTGACCACGGCGTCGAGCAGTTTCAGCGCGACATCGCTCTGCTGCGCGTCCATCGCGGCCTTGGCGCGCAGCATCAACAGCGCCGCGGTGTCGCTCGGGGTCTGCAGCCAGATCGCCCAGATCCGCGCCTCGACGTGCTTGGCGCTGGCTTCATCCGGTGCGGCCTTGAGTGCTCCAAACAGGAAATCCAGTCCGCGCGTGCGATCGGCGCCGAGCTTCGGCAGCTTGCCGGGCGCTTCCGGTAATTTCTTCCTGGGCTGCAGCACCTTGGGATCGAGCTTAGGATCGAGCTTGGGATCGTCTTGGGCCAATGCCGCGACGGGCACAGCCAATATCGCGGCGATCAGGATCGCTCGTCGGAGGTGCTGCGGGCGAAGGAATCTGGACGTCATCTTGCGAAGTCTAGACGCAGAAATTCGCGCTGCAAAGCAGCACGCCGTCAAAGAGCTGTGAAACGGGGACGATTTTCGCAAGCGGCGGCCAAGCGCCGGATCAACCTTGGCGCGCCTTGAAGCGGCGCTGCACCTTGTTGATCACGTAGACCCGGCCCTTGCGGCGGACCAGGCGGTTGTTGCGATGGCGGCCACGCAGCGATTTCAGCGAGTTACGGACCTTCATGGGAGAATCCTGATGCGTCGAAAGGCCGTGTGTGACAGGCCGAAAACTGGCGAATAATGGATTTCCCGCCAGCGGCCAGCCGCCCGGGACGGGTGGCTTTCTAGGCCATCGGGCCGTCGAATGTCAATCCAAAGGCTTGCCGACGATCCGCGCGGGCACGACCGGGCTTTCGCCCAAAAAAACGTCAGCCTGCCGCTTCGGCGGGCGGAAAGCGCGACGCCCTGTCCCGATTCCACGCTTTTTTGGTGGCACATCGATTGCTTCGTTGATGGAAGAGTGTGGCGGCTAGGGTTCCGGCTTGCTTAAGCGTCTGGTCCGAGAGCTGCCGCCCGGGAGCGTAACTTCCGGGTGCACGGCGGGATAAAAGCCCGGGAGGCCTCGATCGCCAGGATTGGCATCGCAGGGTCTTGCCAATCCTCGAATTCGCCCACAACCGCGAGGATTGAGAATCATGAAGCGCTTTTTGTCATTCGCCGCCGCTCTCGCGATCGGCCTTTGCAGCATCACTGCCGTCTCGGCCGCGCCGAAGAAGGAATTCAATATCGCCTGGACGATCTATGTCGGCTGGATGCCCTGGCCCTACGCCGCCGAGAGCGGCATCGTGAAGAAATGGGCCGACAAATACGGCATCACCATCAACGTCACGCAGATCAATGACTACGTCGAATCGATCAACCAGTACACCGCCGGAAAGTTCGACGGCGTGACTGTCACCAACATGGACGCATTGACGATCCCGGCCGCCGGCGGCGTCGACACCACAGCCATCATTATGGGCGATTATTCCAACGGCAATGACGGCGTCGTGCTGAAGAAGGGCAAGACCCTTGCCGACATCAAGGGCCAGAAGATCAATCTCGTGGAGCTGTCGGTGTCGCACTATCTGCTGGCCCGCGGCTTATCGACCGTGAAGCTGCAGGAAAAGGATATCAAGACCGTCAACACGTCGGATGCCGATATTGTGGCGGCCGCGAAGTCGCCCGACACCACCGCGGTGGTGACCTGGAATCCGCAGCTTCTGGAAGTGAAGTCTGAGCCGGGCGCCGCGCTGGTATTCGACTCCAGCAAGATCCCCGGCGAAATCGAGGATCTGCTGGTCGTCAATACCGAAACCTTGAAGGACAACCCCAATCTCGCCAAGGCGCTGGTCGGGATCTGGTACGAAACCATCGCGCTGATGAAGGACGAATCGGACAAGGGCAAAGCCGCGCGCGAAGCGATGGCGAAATTGTCGGGGACCAATCTTGCCGGCTTCGAGACCCAGCTCAAGACCACCTACATGTACTATACGCCGAAGGACGGCGCCGCCTTCATGACCGGCGCCGAATTGCCCAAGATCATGGACCAGGTGCGCGGCTTCTGCTTCGAGCACAATCTGCTCGGCGAAAAAGTGAAGTCGAAAGACGCGGTCGGCATCATGACTCCGACCAAGACCCTGGGCTCGGCCAAGAACGTGAAGCTGCGGTTCGATGCCTCGTACATGACGCTCGCCGCCGAAGGCAAGTTGTAGCTTGCCCCGCCACCGCGGGCCTCGAGACCGGGGCCCGCCAAGGAGGACCATGCCATTCGACGCGTCATGAACATTGCGCCTGCGCGCGGCAGCCGGATGGTGCTGGCGGCGATCCCGTTTTTCCTGATCGTGGTGATCTACATCATGGGATCGGCGGAGCGGCGCGCGGCCAATCCGGAGGACAAGCTGCTGCCGCCGATCAGCGAAATGGCCGGCACCACAAAGCGGCTGGCCACGGAGCCCGACCGGCGCTCCGGCGATTACGTGTTGTGGACCGACACCGCCGCCAGCCTGCAACGGCTGCTGCTGGGATTGGGAATTTCAACCCTGATCGGCCTCGGTTTCGGGCTGGCGGTTGGATTGCTGCCGATCGCCGGGGCATCGTTCGGCACCATCGTCGCCGTGATCTCGATGATTCCACCGATGGCGGTCTTACCCATTCTGTTCATCGTGTTCGGGCTCGGCGAACTGTCGAAGGTGATGCTGATCATCATCGGCGTCGCGCCCTGCCTGATCCGCGACATGTCCATCGAAGTGCAAAATCTGCCGCGCGAGCAGATGATCAAGGCCCAGACGCTCGGCGCCTCGACCTGGCAGGTGGCGATCCGGGTGGTGCTTCCGCAGATCATGCCGCGGCTGATCAAATCGGTGCGGCTGATGCTGGGGCCGGCGTTCCTGTTTCTGATCTCGGCGGAGGCAATCGCCGCCGATGTCGGCCTCGGCTATCGCATCTTCCTCGTGCGCCGCTATTTGTCGATGGACGTGATCCTGCCTTACGTCGCCTGGATCACGCTGCTCGCCTTCATACTCGATCTCTTGCTCGGCCTGTTCGCCCGCAAGACTTTCCCCTGGGCCTATGTCGAGGAACCGCGCTGATGAGCGCCTTGTCCTTCCGCAATGTCTGGGTCGAATACGGTTCGCAGATCGTGCTGGAGCGCATCAACATCGAGATCGCTTCCGGCAGCTTTCTTTCGGTGGTTGGCCCCTCCGGCGCCGGCAAGAGCACCTTCCTGCGGCTGATCCTTGGCCAGGAGCGGCCCTCGCAGGGGGCCGTGCTGCTCGATGGCAAGCCGTTTCCAGCCGAACCCGGCCCCGATCGTGGCATCGTGTTCCAGCGCTATTCGGTGTTTCCGCATCTCTCCGTGCTCGGCAACGTGCTGGTCAGCTACGAGTTCGAGCAGCGTCCGTTCACGGCGCGGCTGTTCGGCGCCGCGCGGCGGCGGGCGATCGAGAAAAGCGAAGCTCTGATCGAAGGCGTCGGGCTTGCGGAGCATCGCGACAAATATCCGAGCGCGCTCTCGGGTGGCATGCAGCAGCGGCTTGCGATCGCGCAGGCGCTGGCGCGGCGACCACGGGTGCTGCTGCTCGACGAGCCGTTCGGCGCGCTCGATCCGGGCACAAGGGCGCAGATGCACGGCTTGATCAAGCCGCTCTGGCGTGATCTGAAGATGACGATCGTGATGGTCACGCACGACATTCGCGAAGCATTCGCTCTCGCAACGCGTCTGATCGCGCTCGATCGTCCGCGGCGCGATCCGCAGGCGCCGGAGCGCTACGGCGCCAAGATCACCTACGATCTCGATTTGACCCGCGATGGCGCGGTACCCGTGCTCGGGTTTTTGAAGACCGGCATGGGTTAACGATGGAGTTCCCGATGTTCTCACCTTCCCGCGCGCGATGGTCGCGTCATGCCGGGCTTCGCCCTCACCCCCAACTCACGCGCCGCCACCATCCCGATTTCGACCGGATGGCGACCCAGGGCTGGAAAGCTCTCGAGGCCGAAGGCCAGCTGCCGGCCACGGCCTGGCGCAAGGAGCGGCAATGGGCGCTCGACATGGGCCTGCCCGGCGCCGAGAGCATCACCGACAGGGACATTCCGACGTTTGCGCGGGGCGAGCTTCCGCACTTTGCGGGCATCAACACCTTCATGAAGGCGCCCTACATCGAGAACGTGCGCGATGTCGGCAAATATGACGCCGCGGTGATCGGGATTCCCTTTGATTCCGGCACCACCTATCGACCCGGCACCCGGTTTGGGCCGCAGGGCATCCGGCGAATTTCGGCGCTCTATACGCCCTATAACTACGAACTCGGCGTCGATCTGCGCGAGCAGATGACGCTATGCGACGTCGGCGACGTGTTTACGATTCCGGCCAATCTGGAAAAGAGCTTCGACCAGATCACGCGCGGGGTTGCGCACGTGTTTTCCTCCGGCGCGTTGCCGATCATGCTCGGCGGCGATCATTCGATCGGTTTTCCCTGCGTGCGCGGCATCGCGCAATGCACCGACAAGAAGATCGGCATCATCCATTTCGACCGCCACATCGACATCCAGGAAAAGGATCTCGACGAACGCATGCACACGACGCCGTGGTTCTGGGCGACCAACCTGCCCAACGTACCGGCGGTCAATCTGGTGCAGCTCGGCATCGGCGGCTGGCAGGTGCCGCGCGAGGGCGTTCAGGTGGCGCGCGCACGCAGCACCAACGTGCTGACCATCGCCGACATCGAAAAATTCGGGATTGAGAAGTCGGCGGAGATCGCGCTCGACCTTGCCTGGAAAGACGCCGACGCGGTCTATATCTCCTTCGACGTCGATTCGATCGATTGCGGCTTTGTTCCGGGCACCGGCTGGCCGGAGCCCGGCGGTTTCCTGCCGCGCGAGGCGCTGAAGCTGTTGGGCCTGGTCTGTGCGCAAGGCATTTGCGGGTTCGAGGTGGTCGAAGTTTCGCCGCCCTACGATACCTCTGATATCACCGCGCTGATGGGGGTTCGTGTGGTCGTCGAGGCCCTGGGCGCGCTTGCGGCCCATGGCAAGCTCGGTAGCCACCGCTCGATCATCAACAAACCCGTCACCTATTGAGGCCTGCCATGGACCGGCGACGCGGGCACAGCCATACCCACCCTCATGGCCATGATCACGACCATCACGGCGAGCATGGTCATCGCCACGATCACGACCATCATCACGACCACGGCGGCCCCGGACACAATCGCGCGCCCGATCGACGGGCGGCGCAATGGCAGACACCGCATAGCCCCGAAGAACAACGTGCGGCGCCGGCCGAGCCCGATCTCGACAAGGTCGAGGCGGCGTTTATCGAGGGCTTCATCGATGCGCCCGATCCAGTAAGCTTTCTGCGCCTCGGCCGCATCCCGTTCGAGATGGTTGCGGCCGATGGCGCAAAACTCAATCTGTTGCGGGTTGAAATCGACGCGCTCGCCGACGTCGGCAGCCTGACGCCGCACCTCGGCGGCGGCTCGTTCCGCTACGATCCGCTGCCGGCCAGCCTGGTCTCGCATCGCCGGCGCCTGCGTTTTGTCTATTTTGACGGCGACAAGCTGCGCCCGCTGACATTTGCCGACGTGCGCACGCAATAGAGCGCGACCAGCGGTCCCGTCTTGTTTTTTGCCGTCTTGCGGAATTTGTTATAATGTATAATCAAATTGCCGGGCCAGGAAATCAAGCCGGGAACGAACATGCCGCAATTGAAGCTGCCCAACATCGAAGACGTCGTGGCGATCGACATCCATACCCATGCTGAAGAGCCCTGCGGCCTGCATGGCGACGACGGCTACGACGACTTCCAGGCGCGGATGGCCGAATATTTCAAGGCGCCGCACAAGCATCCGCCAACGGTTCCGGAAACCGCGGCCTACTATCGCGCCAAAAAGATCGCCGCCGTCATCTTCCCGGTCGATGCCGAGCGCGAGACCGGTTTCCGCCGTTACAATAATTACGAGATGCTGGAAGCGGCTTCCGAGAATCTGGATGTGCTGATCCCCTTCGTCAGCATCGATCCGCACAAGGGCAAGCTTGGGGTGCGCGAGGCGAGAAAGCTGATCGAGGAATACGGCGTCAGGGGTTTCAAGTTCCACCCGACCATGCAGGGTTTTTATCCGAACGATCACATGGCCTATTCGCTCTATGAGGCGATCAACGACGGGCAGACCGGCGTCGGAAGCGGCATGCCGGGCGGCATGGGGATGCGGCTGAAATATTCCAACCCGATGTATGTGGACGATGTGGCGGCCGACTTCCCCGACCTCAAGATCATCCTCGCGCACCCGTCGTTTCCCTGGCAGGAAGAGGCGCTGTCGGTCGCGACCCACAAGCCGCACGTCTATATCGACCTCTCCGGCTGGTCGCCGAAATATTTCCCGCCCATCCTGGTGCGCTACATCAATTCCATTTTGCAGGACAAGATGCTGTTCGGCTCGGACTGGCCGGTGATCACGCCGGACCGCTGGCTCGCCGATTTCGCCAAGCTCGAGATCCGCGACGAGGTCAGGCCGAAAGTGCTAAAGGCCAACGCGCGGAAGATTTTGGGTATCTGAGGTAGCCGGCAAACGCGCAGACGTGTAGCCTCGGGCGAGACGGTGGTTCGCCATGAAGCCTTTCGCAGCCGCGATACTCGTCCCGGTCCTTATGATCGCATGCGCGATCCCATGCGCCGCGGCACCGCCTCAGCCTGCTGCTTTCGTCGTCGAACTCGAGAACCCGCTTGCCAGCAAGGCGCCGCTGCAGGGCTATCTGAGGCAGGCTGATCGCGCGGAGGCTTCGGCAGCGGTCGTGCTGCTGCATGGCTGCAACGGCAATTGGCGGCGGCTCGACCAGCGCTGGGGCAAGCGGATCGCGTCGTGGGGCTATGTGACGCTCACGGTCGACAGTTTTGGACCGCGCGGCATCGACAACACCTGCACCAGCGGCGCGCCGGTCAATCTCGCCTTTGACGCTTACCGCGCGCTCGATTTTCTGGTGCAGCAGCCATCCGTCGATCCCGCACGCGTTGCGGTGTTGGGGTTTTCGCAAGGCGGCTGGCTCGCGCTCACCTCGGTCGAGCGCGGCATTGTCGAGCAGACCTCGCGCTACAAGTTCCGCGCCGCGGTCGCCTTCTATCCACCCTGCCTCGGCTTCAAGGACGACATGACCGTGACGACGCTGATCCTGGTCGGCGAACTCGACGATTGGACGCCCGCAGTGGAATGCCGCAACCTGGCGGAGGGCCGGGACGATTGGGGCATCTCGCGGCGCAAGGGTGACGGCGTGCCAATTCGGCTCGTTGTCTATCCCGGCGCCTATCATGCCTTCGACGTCGCCGCGCTTGACAAGTCCGTCGAATATTTCGGGCATCATCTCGAATTCAACCAATCCGCCGCGGAGCGGTCGGTCGACGCCTTGCGCGAATTCCTGTATGCGACGCTCGGCGGATCGGAGCGAGCGAAAGAGCCGACCAAATGACCATCAAAGCCGTTGTATTCGACGCCTACGGCACGCTTTACGACGTGCAGTCGGTTGCTGCCGTCACCGAACAGGCATTTCCCGGCTACGGCGAGATCATCACGCAAGTGTGGCGCATCAAGCAGCTCGAATATACCTGGCTGCGCTCGCTGATGGGACGCTACCGGGACTTTTCGGTGATCACGCGCCAGTCGCTCGCCTACACGCTTCGGATCCTCGCGCTGCCATATGACAGCGCCACCTTTGAACGCATCATGGACCGGTACCTGCATCTCGATCTCTATTCGGATGCGATCGCCGCGCTCTCGGCGATGAAGGACCGCAAGCTCGCGATCCTCTCCAACGGCTCGACCGACATGCTCAACGCGCTGGTGGCAAACAGCGGTCTCGATCGCCACCTCGATGCCACCATCAGCGTCGATGCCAAAGAGGTCTTCAAGCCCAGCCCCGACACGTATAGCCTGATCGAGACCACGCTTGGCGTGCGGCCCGTCGACGTGCTGTTCGTCTCGTCGAACCCGTGGGATGCCTGCGGCGCCAAGGCGTTCGGCCTCAACGTCGCCTGGATCGAGCGGGTGACGCCGCAGGCCATGGCGCTGGCCTGCGTCGAAAGCGGGCTGGTCTCCCCGCTCACGATGTTCAAGGCGATCAGGACGCAGATGGACGAGCTCGACGTTGCCCCCGATCACCGCATCCGTGCGCTGTCGGATTTGCCGAAAGTTGTTGCCAGCTACGGGTCTTGAATGAGTCTTGAATCGGTCCGCGCGTTTTTTGCCGAAAAAGCCCCCGACATCACCGTGATCCTGTCGCCGCAGAGTTCGGCGACGGTGAAGCTCGCCGCGCAAGCCTACGGCGTCGAACCGGCGAGGATCGCGAAAACGCTATCGCTTCGCCTTGGCGAGCGCGTCGTGCTGATCGTCACCAGCGGCGCCTCGCGGATGGACAACAAGAAGGTGAAGGCGCTGTTCAAGGGCAAGCCGAAGATGCTCGGCCTCGAGGAGGTCGCCGCGATCACCGGTCACGAGGTCGGCGGCGTCTGCCCGTTCGGCCTGAAGACGCCGCTGCCGATCTACTGCGATGTGTCGCTGCAGGCGTTCGACATGGTGGTGCCGGCCGCAGGCTCCACCCATAGCGCGGTGCGCATCGCGCCGTCGCGCTTGGCCGAATTGGTCAGGGCGGAATGGATCGATGTGTGCGAGGTCTCCGCGAGTAGCGCTTGAACGGGCTATTGGTATTGGTTGTATCGATATTGGTTGTCGTAAGTCCGAGGCGGATTATTGGGTTGATTATTGCGCCGCCTCGGCGGAGCCTGTTCGTGCGCACTGTCACTGGATTCGAACACCGAACGGCACGGCCCCGAGAGCTGCGCCGTGTTTTGCCGCAGGCACGCCGTGATCCGGTTGGCGTCCGGTATCTGGTCGAAGCACAGACGCCAAACGTCCGGCGTGCAGGCCATCTGCTGCTCGTAGGTTCCATGATATTCCTCGGAAAGCGCAGGACCGGCGGCAGCGATACCGCCCACGATCATGACCACAAGGCTCAGCACAATGCGTTGCGTTCGCATGCCGGGCGTCCTTTCTTTTGGGCTTTGGCTGGCGCACCGGTTCCGCGCGCCATTCGACACAGCTCCCAATAAATGAGGCTGTGGAAGGTTCGGACCGCACAACAAAATGTGAATAAGTTCTTCAGAACCGTAGGGTGGGCAAAGGCGCGCCCTTCGCGCCGTGCCCACCATTCATTCGCCGAACGCACCTTGAATATCCTTCATATCTCCTCCCCAATCGATAGCGAGCTCGCCTCGTTGGACAAAACGGTGAAAGCTGCTGTGCGGCCAATCGACTACCCGCGTGACGTGCCCATGCTTCACCGGATTGAAATGGATGTAATCGATATGGCGCTCGAGATCCGCTTCGTCGCGAATCGCATGCTCCCAATAGCGGCGTTGCCAGATGCCCTTCTCTCGTTTCATAATCTTGCTCGCTGAGCGCTTCTGTGCGTCGAGTCCTCGTGAAAAGCCGCTCTTGATCAAACTCCAACGAGTGGAAAAATCCGCATCATCCTCGGGCAACGCCCAAACGGCGTGGATATGGTCGGGTAAGATGCAGATTGCGATCGTTTCAAATGGCCGACCATTTTGGACGGACCGATAAACTTGGCGCAAACGATCGATCTGGTCGGCAAGCAGAAGGCTTGACCGATCGGCAAGCACAACGGTGAAAAAGAAAACGCTGCCTTGGGCTTTTGCCCGACGATTCTGCGACATGGCGCATTCTTATCACGCCGAATGATGGTGGGCACGGCGCTGACGCGCCTTTGCCCACCCTACGAATTCCGCTTCTTGCCTTTCGCAAAGTGCATGGTGAGAAAATCCGCCAGCACCTCGACACGCGCCGGCCGCGGGCCGCCGGGTGGCGTCACCAGGTGCACGGCGCCTTCGGGCTGCTTCCAGCCCTTGAGGATCACCTCGACCTCGCCCGACGCGATGGCGTCGCCGACGATGAAGTCCGGCAGATCGGCGATGCCGAGGCCTGCGATCAGCGCCGGCATCACCGCCTCGCCGTTGTTGACGCGCAATTGCCCGGCCGGTCGCACGCTCGCCTGCTCGCCCGCCGCATTGGTGTAGTGCCAGACGCCGGCGGTCGAGAGATAGGCATAGCCAAAACACCTGTGCTCGGCGAGATGCATCGGATGCGTCGGCCGGCCGTGGCGCTTCAGATACGACGGCGCCGCCACGGTGTAGCGCGGCATGGCGCAGAGCCGCCGCGCGATCAGCGAGGAATCCGGTAACCGGGCGATGCGCAGACCGGCGTCGAACCCTTCGCCGATCAGATCGACGGTCGCATCGCTGAGGTGAAGGTCGATCGACACTTCCGGATAGGTTTTGAGGAACTCCGGCAATAGCGGCGCCACTGCTTTCACCCCGAAGGTCATCGGCACCGCGAGCCGCACCAGCCCGCGCGGCGTCACCGATTGCGCCAGCGCCTCGTTCTCGAGCGCCTCGCCCTCGGCCAAAAGACGCTGGGCGCGCGCGGACAATTTTTGCCCCGCATCGGTCAGCGCCAGCCGCCGCGAGGTGCGGTTGAACAGCCGCGCCCCAAGCCGCTCTTCAAGCCGGCTGACCGCCTTCGAGACCGTGGCCTTGGACAGCGCAAGCTCCGTCGCCGCCGCCACAAACGACCGCAATTCCACGACCTTTGCGAAGATCGCCAACGCTTCGAAATCCGGAAGTTTCGCCATGATGCTTTCCACAAATAGCTTACTTTGGGAAACAATGAGTTTCTTCAGTTTCTATTTCTATCCCAAGCCGGGAAGCATATCCAGAGCTCGTGGAATTCGAGCAACGGAGAAATCCAATGACCAAGAAACTCTCAGGCAAGGTTGCCCTCGTTACCGGCGGCTCGCGCGGTATCGGCGCGGCGAGTGCCCGGGCACTGGCCGATGAAGGCGCCGATGTCGCGATCAGCTATGTCGCTTCCCCCGAGAAGGCCGAAGCGGTCGTTGCGGAGTTGAAAGCCAAGGGCGTGAAGGCGCGCGCCTTCAAGGCCGACCAGGCCTCCTCCGTCGAAGTCGAGCAACTGGTGAAGGACGTGGCAAAACAGTTCGGCCGGCTCGACATCCTCGTCAACAACGCCGGCGTCATCGCCGGCGCCCCCGTCGATGATGCCAATGCCGATACCGCAGCGCTCGCCCGCCAGGACGCGATCAATATCCATGGCGTCGTCACGGCGATCCGCTCGGCATCGAAGCTGATGGGCGAAGGCGGCCGCATCGTCACCATCGGTTCAGGCATCGCCACGCGCGCGTCGTTTCCGGGGCTTGCCGACTATGCCGCCACCAAGGCTGCGATCGTCGGCTATACCAAAGGCGCGGCACGCGACCTTGGCCCACGCGGCATCACCGTCAACGTCCTGCAACCGGGTTCGATCGATACCGACATGAACCCGAAGGACGGCGAGCTCGCCGAAGCCCAGCGCACCCAGCACGCGCTGCAGCGCTACGGCACTCCGGAGGAAATCGCCGCCGGCGTGGTCTTCCTCGCAAGCCCCGCCGCCTCCTTCGTGACTGGCACCGTGCTCAATGTCGATGGCGGCTTTGGCGCGTAATCCAACGGCTCAGGCGACGCCGGGCGTATCGCGCCCGGCGCCCAACAAATTCAAACAAAGGAAATATCCCATGATTGAACTTAGACCCTTTGCGAAACTCGGCGGCGCCGATCACGGCTGGCTGAAAGCAAAGCATCACTTCTCGTTCGGCGGCTATTATGACTCCGGCAATATGGGCCATGGTGCCTTGCGGGTCTGGAATGACGACGAGATTGCCGCAAACACCGGCTTTCCCGCGCATCCCCACGCCAACATGGAAATCATCACTTATGTCCGCGAAGGCGCGATCACCCACCA
>Ga0209153_1000418_pt1 | contig 20338 bp, 5 predicted proteins | sample GraSoiAngelo_120_FD_185877 | JGI IMG/M metagenome (GOLD analysis project Ga0209153, IMG submission 185877) | Grasslands soil microbial communities from the Angelo Coastal Reserve, California, USA - 14_0919_09_20cm (SPAdes) (version 2) | ecosystem: Environmental > Terrestrial > Soil > Grasslands ...
GGTGCGGGCGGTGTGTGTGGGGGCGTATGCGCATCAGGACGTGCCGTTCGAGAAGTTGGTTGAGGAGTTGCAGCCCGCACGGGATTTGAGTCATGCCCCGCTCTTCCAGGTGCTCTTTGTTCTACAGCATGCTGCCAAAGAGGACACGCGCCTTCAGACGCTAACCATGACGCCGCTGAAGGCCGAGACGCAGACAGCCAAGTTCGACCTCCTGTTGCTCGTCGAAGAGAGCGAGGCGGAGCTTATCTGTGGCATCGAGTACAACACTGATCTCTTTGACGCTGCCACGATCCAACGACTGCTCGGCCACTATGAGCAGTTGCTGACGGGCATCGTGGCCGATCCCACGCAACCGATCTGGGCCTTGCCTCTGCTGACGCCGGCCGAGCGGCGGTTGCTGAGCGATTGGAACGAGACGCGCAGAGACTACGGCGCGCCCATGGCCCTGCACCAGATGTTTGAAGCGCAGGCGGAGCGCACGCCTGACGCGGTGGCCCTTGTGTTTGAAGATCGCCACCTCACCTATCGCCAGTTGGACGAGCAGGCCAATCAGTTGGCGCATCACCTGCGCGCGCTCGGCGTCTGTGCCGAAACCAGAGTCGGCATCATGCTGGAACGCTCGCTTGAGATGGTGACGGGGCTACTGGCAATCCTCAAGGCCGGGGGCGCATATGTCCCGCTCGATCCAGACTATCCGCAGGAGCGCCTCGCCTTCATGCTGGCAGACGCCGAAGTGCCGGTCTTGCTGACGCACTCACACCAACTGCCACGCTTGGCCATCAGGCCCCGGCACGTCGTCTGCGTGGATCAGGACTGGCCTGACATTGCGCGGCAGAGCAAGACAAGGCCCGCGTGCAAAGTGTGCGCCGACAATCTCGCCTACGTCATCTACACGTCCGGCTCGACGGGCAAGCCCAAAGGGGCGATGAACACGCACGCGGCCATCTATAACCGCCTCTGCTGGATGCAGGAGGCTTATCAATTGACGGCCGCCGATCACGTCTTGCAGAAGACGCCCTTCAGCTTTGATGTCTCGGTCTGGGAGTTCTTCTGGCCGCTGGCGACGGGCGCGCGCCTCGTGCTGGCGCGGCCGGGCGGCCACCGCGACAGTGCTTATCTGGTCGAACTGATCCGGCGAGAGCAGATCACGACCCTCCATTTCGTGCCGCCGATGCTGCAAGTCTTTTTAGACGAAGCAGGAGTTGAAACGTGCACCAGCCTGCGGCGTGTTATTTGCAGCGGCGAGGCGCTCCCGCGCGAGTTGCAGGAGCGTTTCTTCGCGCGCCTGAACGGGCCTGAACTGCACAATCTGTACGGGCCGACGGAAGCGGCCGTGGATGTCACGGCTTGGGCCTGCGAACCCACTGACAATCACACCAGCGTCCCCATTGGCCGCCCCATCGCCAACACCCAAATCTATCTGCTCGACGAGCATTATGGACTAGTGCCGGTCGGTGTGTCCGGCGAGTTGTACATCGGCGGGGTGCAGTTGGCGCGTGGTTATCATCGGCGGGCCGAACTCAGCGCCGAACGGTTCATCCCGAATCCTTTCGGCGGCACGCCCGGCGCGCGGCTCTACAGGACGGGCGACCTCGCCCGCTACCTGCCCGACGGCCAGATAGAGTACTTGGGCCGCCTAGACCATCAGGTGAAGATTCGCGGTTTCCGCATCGAGTTGGGCGAGATCGAGGCCGTGCTGGCGGCCCATGCGGGCGTGCGCGAGGCGGTGGTGCTGGCGCGCGAAGATACGCCGGGCGACAAGCGACTGGTGGCCTATCTGGTGTTACACGAAGGCCAGTCGCCGAGCAATACGGAACTGCGCAACGCTTTGAAAGAGCAGTTGCCCGACTACATGATCCCGGCGCAGTTCATCAGCCTTGCCGCCTTGCCGCTGACGCCGAACGGCAAAGTGGATCGCCGGGCTCTGCCCGCGCCTGACCGCCAGCGACCAGACTTGGAGCGTGCGTTCGTCGCGCCGCGCACGCCGGTCGAAGGGGTGCTGGCGAGCATCTGGGCTGAGGTGTTGGGCGTCGAACAGATCGGCATCCACGACAACTTCTTCGCGCTGGGCGGCGATTCCATCCGCAGCATTCAAGTGCTGGCACTGGCCAAAGGGCGGGGCTTGAGTTTCAGTCTTCAGCAGTTGTTCCAGCATCAGACGGTGGCCGAGTTGGCCGCCGCACTCTACGGCGCAGGCCGCGACCAAGAGCGCCGCCGCACTGAACCTTTCGACCTCGTCGCGCCCGCGGATCGCTTGAAGCTGCCGCCGGACGTGGAGGATGCTTATCCGCTGGCGATGCTGCAAGCCGGGATGCTCTATCACATGGAGATGACGCCCGCCGAGCCGCTCTATCACAACATTGATAGTATGCGGATGCGTGTGCGCTTTGACCGCGCGGCCTTTGAAGAAGCCGGCGCGTTGGCGGTCGCGCGCCACCCGATGCTGCGGACTTCGTTCAATCTCACGAGCTATAGCGAACCTTTACAGTTGGTGCACAAGCAAGCCCGGCTGCCCGTCGTGGTGGAAGACCTGCGTGGGCTGAGCGAAGCGGCGCAGGAACAGCGCATAGACGAGTTCATCCTTGCGGAGAAGCGCCGCCCCTTCGAGTTGGCTGAAGCCCCGCTGTTACGTTTTCATCTTCATCTGCGGAGCGAGGAGCAGTTTCAGTTCACGCTGACGGAGTGTCACGCAATCCAGGACGGGTGGAGCTTGCACACGATGCTGGCGGAAATCTTCGGCTACTACGTTGCCCGGCTGAAAGGCGAGGACGTGCCGCAGCCGGAGGCGTTGACCATCAGTTATAGAGATTTCGTGCAGTTGGAGCGGGAGGCGCTGGCTAGTCAGGAGTGCGCTGCTTATTGGGAGCAGAAGTTGTCGGACGGCCGCGCGGCCGCGCGGCTGCCGCGTTGGGGCAGGACTGCGGGCGCAGGGTCGGAGCAGGCAGAGGCCACTCACGCGCAGGCGGAGCAGGCCGCGACAGCGGCGGGCCAAGCAACGGGCGCGACCGCGCCACGCGTGCGCTTCCGCGCGGTCGAGATCGAGCCGGCCGTGTCGGAAGGTTTGAATGCGTTGGCTCGGCAGGCGGCCGTGCCGATCAAGAGCGTGTTGCTGGCCGCGCACATGAAGGTACTGAGCCTGCTCACGGGGCAGGCGGATGTCTTGACGGGCATGGTCAGTAATGGGCGGCTCGAAGAAGCTGGCGGCGAACAGGTCGTCGGCCTATTCCTCAACACGCTGCCCTTCCGGCAGCAGCTAACGCAGGGCACGTGGCACGAACTGGTGCGCACGACGTTTGCGCACGAATGGGAGTTGTTGCCGTACCGGCGCTACCCAATGGCGGCGTTGCAGAATCGCTGGGGCCGGCAGTTGTACGAGACCGCTTTCAACTTCATACACTTTCACGTGGTCGAGCGCGTGCTGCGTTCAGGCGAGGTCGCCGTCCTCGCGGCCAAAACGTCCGAGGCGACGAATTGGACGCTACAGGCACATTTCTCGCTGGGCTTGGACACGCTTCAGGTTGAGTTGCAACTTGAATACAACTCGACTGCGTTGAGCGAAGAACAGATCGCGGCCGTCGCAGACCATTATGCGAATGTGTTGCGCGTCATGGCGGACAACCCGCTGGCCGATCACGCGCAGCAACAGTTTCTTTCGGCTACTGAAGAAGAACTCCTGCGGGCGCACCGGCAAGTGACGGCACAGCCGCAAGCCGACCCGCGCGGCCGCGAGGAGACGCCGTATGTGGCCCCGCGCACGGAGTTGGAACAGACGATTGTGGCCATCTGGCAAGAAGTGTTGGGGGTGGCGCGCGTCGGGCTGCACGACAACTTCTTCGATCTCGGTGGTCACTCGATACGCATGATGGAGGCTAATCGCAAACTGCAAGCGGCCTTGAATCGCGTGTTACCCATCATGGACATGTTCCTGTATCCGAGCGTGAGCGCACTGGCCGACTATCTCGATGGCCAGCACACGGCGGCTACTGTTGAGCCGCCCGACGCGCACGCGCACGCGCGCCGCGCGGCCGCCCGCCGCCAACGCGCCGAAGTGAGAAGCCGACGCCGCGCGGCGCGCGCCGCCGCGCCACCAGCAGACCGAGACGGGCACGCATAGCTTGCACCCGGCGCGGCGTTTTGCCATCGGGTAGTGGCTATGAAATAATTTTGTTTGCGCTGTGGTCGCTCCCCAGTCTCACAGTCGCTCAGGCAGACGACAGGACAGAGTTGATACGAACAGGATGGAGTTATCAGGATGGAAACCTTATTGCAAGACCTTCAATACGGCATACGGATGTTCCTCAAGAGTCCGGCGTTCACGGCCATCGTGATCCTCACGCTGGCCCTTGGCATCGGCATCAACACGGCGATCTTTTCAGTCGTCAACACCGTGCTGCTGCGCCCGCTGCCTTATGAAGAGCCGGCGCGGCTGCTGATCGTGGGCGAGGTCAACCCGAACGCCAAGATCAATCAGGTCTCAATCGCGCCCGCCAACTTCGCGGATTATCGTGACCAGAGCAAGAGTTTTCAGAGCATGGCCCTCTACCGCATCAACGCCAGAAGCGGCTTTAACCTGGCGGGTGTTGGGCAGCCCGAGCGCGTCGTCGGCGCGATGGTCTCAGCCAATCTCTTTGCAACCCTCGGCGTTAGCCCACAACTCGGCCGCCACTTCCAAGCGGAGGAAGAAAAACCGGGCAGCGGTAACGTCGTCATTCTCGGCCACGACCTGTGGGCGCGGCGCTTCGGCTCCGATCCGAACATCCTCGATAAGAGCATAGACCTCAGCGGCAACTATTACCGGGTGGTTGGCGTCATGCCGCCGAACTTCCGCTTCCCGACCAAAGATGTCATGCCCAGCGGGGACGCGGCCTTGACGAAGCCGGTTGATCTTTGGGTGCCGCTCACGCTCAGCCCCAGCGATTGGCAAGCGCGCGGCTCGCGCTATCTGTTTGCCGTCGGGCGGCTCAAGCCCGGCGTCACGGTCGAGCAGGCGCAGTCCGATCTGGCGCTCATCGCGCAACGGCTGGCGCAGCAGAACATTCAAGATAAAGACTGGTACGCCAAAGTCATCCTCATGCACGAACAGGCGGTCAGTTCGATCAAACTGGCCTTACTTGTCCTATTCGGCGCAGTCGGCTTTGTGCTGCTCATCGCCTGTGCCAACGTAGCGAACCTGTTGCTGGCGCGGGCGGCGGCGCGGCAAAAGGAGATCGCCATCCGCCTCGCCGTGGGCGCGAGCCGCGCACGCGTCATCCGGCAACTGTTGACCGAGAGCGTGCTGCTGGCCCTGTGCGGCGGGCTGCTGGGCTTGCTGCTGGCCGTCTGGGCGGTCGATCTGCTAGTCTCCTTAGCGCCTAGTAACATCCCGCTCTCAGGCGACGTTGGGCTGGACAGCCGCGTCATCATCTTCACGCTCATCACCTCGTTTGTGACGGCCATCCTGTTCGGCCTCGCCCCGGCGTTTCAAGCGACGAAGATGGACTTGAACGAAACGCTGAAAGAGGGTGGTCGCACCACGGCCGGCACGGGCGGGCGGATGCGTAACCTGCTGGTCGTCTCTGAGATTGCGCTGTCCGGGGTGTTGATGATCGGCGCGGCCCTGATGGTCAAGAGTTTCTTCCGCTTGCAGCACGTCGATCCGGGTTTTGATACCGCGAACATCTTGAAGGTTCAAATCTCGCTGCCGCAAGCGCAGTACATGGACGACCCACGGTCGTCCAACTTCTACCGGCAACTACAGGAGCGCATCAAGGCGCTGCCGGGCGTCCAGAGCGTGAGCGGGACGACGGCGCTGCCGCTGGGCGGGGGCAGCAGCTATACCTCTTTTACGATCCCTGGTCGCCCGCCCTTGCCGCCGGGCGAGTTCCTGTTCGCCGAGCACATCGGCATCTTCCCCGACTACTTCCGCACCATGCGCATCCCCTTGCTCAAGGGGCGTGAATTCACCCCGCAGGACGGGCATTCGACTATGCCCGTGGTGATCATCAACGAGGCCATGGCCCGCCTCTACTGGGGCAACGAAGACCCCATCGGCAAGCGTGTGCTCATTGACTACGATCAGGGTGTGCCGCGCGAGATCGTGGGCGTGGCCAGCAACATCAGACACTTCGGCTTGGATGTCGAACCGAAGCCGGAGATGTACGTGCCGCAGTATCAATACGAATACCTCTCGACCTATCTCACCGTGCGCACTACGTCCGCCCCGCTGAGTCTGATCCCAGCGGTGGCGCAGGCGGCCCGCGAGATTGATAAAGACCTGCCGATCTACAACGCCGGGACGATGGAGCAGACCATCTCAACTTCAATGGCCCGTCAACGGTTCAGCATGTTGCTGATGAGCATCTTCGCCGGCATCGCGGCCTTGCTGGCCTGTGTCGGGCTGTACGGCGTTATGGCCTATGCCGTCAACCAGCGGCGGCATGAGATCGGTATTCGGCTGGCGCTTGGTGCGCGGGCGCGCGACATCCTGCGCCTCATCGTCGGGCAAGGGTTGAAGCTGGCATTCATCGGCATTGCCATCAGCCTGATCGGGTCGTTCCTGCTGACGCGCGTCATCGCCAGTCTGCTGTACGGCGTGAGCGCGACCGATCCTTTCACCTTCGTCGGCGTCACACTGCTGCTCCTGTTGGTGGCGGTGCTGTCGAGCTTCCTGCCTGCGCGCCGCGCGACGCGCGTCGATCCGATAATCGCGCTCCGCAGCGAGTGAAGACCTCCGGGCCGAGACCGACCAACTTCCGACAGACCTAATTTACAGTTCCACAACAGCGAGCCGGTGAACGACACGCCAGCGTTCACCGGCCCGCCCCTCTAAGTCTAAGCGCGCCACAGCCGCACGATACAGATGCAAGCACAGAGCCTCTGCGAAAACAGAGAAGAGACGCAAGCACAACTCGCGCAACACCTGCTACCGCTGCCGGGCAGCGCCGAGTGGGCCTTGTGGCGTTGCGCAGCGCTGCGCGGTGCTGGCTTCCCCGCTGCCCGCGTCTTGCGCTTGACGGCCACCGCGGCCGCCGCTGCCGCCGACGAGTTGCTGGCGGCCGAGACTGAAGCGGAACAGGCGCGCGAAGCGGCGCTCGATGCTATCCGCGCGCAACTGAACACTACGCCACGCGCGCAGTCGGCAACAGACGAGAGCGCCCACGCGCCTCTAGTCAAAGCATTGCGGAAACTGAAGCAGGGCAAGTTGTCAGCGCCGCTTGAGTACGCGGGGCCTGTCGCCGAGACCATCGAGGCACACAGGCGCGCGCACCTGCGCGCCGACGCAGCGCGGGCAACATACGAGCAGACTTTCAAGACGGCCCTCGCGGAGCTATCGCAGGTCATCAGGCAAATGGCCGAAGATGAACGCTTCCGCGAAGCAGTCACTTGGCAGAACCGTCATGCCTTGCACGGCAGCATTGACGCACTGCTGCGTATGCCCGCCGCAATACGTGACGCCGAACGTCGTCGCCGCGAAGAGTTAGTGGTCAACTACGTGCAGCGGTATTGCGTGAAGAACGACACGATTGGGTTCTTCGGGCCGGTCGGTTGGGCACGCCTCGATGAGCGTGAAGAGGGCTTGAGCGCGCGGCCGGGTCAGAGCTTTCTCGCCCAGCGCGGCGTCTACTTCGAGGGTTGGGGGCTTGACGCCTTACTGACGAAACTTAACCGAAACCGCGAACTGTGCGCGTGGATGGCCCCGCGGCGGCTGCCACTGGTGCGCGTCGAAGGTACGACGCTTTATCACCCGCTCATGGGCGGGCAGCAAATCTCGGCGGCGCAGGCGGCCGTGCTGCGACTCTGCGACGGCAGCCGAACCGCCGAAGAACTCGCGCGTCATTTAATCGGCTTGCCCTTCTCCGGTCTGAAGGCTGAGGCGCAGGTGTACGGCCTGCTCGAAGCAATGCGCAGTCAGGGCGTCATCCTCTGGGAGTTTGAAGTGCCTTTTGAGTTGTACCCGGAGCAGACTCTGCGCCGCCAACTCAACCGGATAGCGGATGACCGTCTGCGGCGCGCGGCCCTCGCCCCGCTCGATGTACTTGAAGCGGCGCGCGCGCGGCTCGCGCAGGCGAACGGCGATCTCGCGCAGTTGGAAGAAGCATTCGTCCACCTGGAGTCCACCTTCACCCGGCTGACGGATGAGGCGGCGACGAGGTCTGCGGGCAAAACGCTGGCGGCGCGCACGCTCGTTTATGAGGATTGCCGGCGCGACGTGGAGGTCGTTGTCGGCCGGCAGGTGCTTGAGCAACTCGCGCCGCCGCTACAACTCCTCCTCACTGCCAGCCGTTGGTTGACCGTTAAACTGGCGGCGACGTACCGGCAGGCATTCAAGCAAATTTACGCACGCCTGGTACGTCAGACCGGATCGGCCACAGTGGATGCGCTACAGTTCTGGGTACAAGCACAGCCGCTAATCTTTAACGACAACGCGGGCCTGGCCGCGCACCTCATCGGCGAGTTTCAAGCGCGCTGGGCCAAAATCCTCTCCATTCCGCCGGGCCAGCGGCAGGTCAATTATAGGAGCGATGACTTACGTCAGCAGGTGGCGGAGGCTTTTGCCGCGTCGGGGCCGGGCTGGAACTTTGCACGCCATCACAGCCCGGATGTCATGATCGCCGCCAAGAGCCTGGCGGACATCCAGCGCGGCGACTTTCAACTCGTGATGGGCGAGTTACACGTGGGGAAGAATACGCTCGGCGCTTCGCTCTTCGTCTCACAACACCCGGCGGCCGACGAGTTGATGCGTGGCATCGAGCTTGATCTGCCCACAGCGAAGGCAGTGCCCATGTCGCCCAAGGAGTGGCTCACGTCGCGCATTAACGTAGTGCTCATCTCGCCGCAAGATCATCGGATCGAATTTGAGCGCGAATCCTTCGTCCCGGATAGATCAAAGGCGCTCGCCATCGCTGATCTCGTTGTCGAAGAGCGGGGCGGGGAACTCATTGTGCGGACGCGCGACCACCGCCTCGCCTTCGACTTGATAGATGTCTTCGGCGGCACACTCTCCGGCATGATCGTTGACTTCTTCAAGATACTCACGCCCGCATCGCACACGCCGCGGGTGACGATAGACAAGTTAATCATCGCCCGCGAAGCCTGGCACTTCCCGCCGCCGGCACTGGCTTGGGCACACCTCACTGAGGAAGCCGCCCGCTTCCTCGCCGCCCGGCGCTGGGCGCAACAACACGCGCTGCCCACGCGCGTCTTCGTCAAAGTGCCGGTCGAAGCCAAACCCTGCTACGTGGATTTCAGCAGTCCCGTGCTGGTCAACGTGTTGGCGAAGCTGGTGCGGCGGACGGTGGCGAGCGCGGCGGAGGGCATGGTGCAGGTGACGGAGATGAAGCCGGAGGTGGAGGAGGTGTGGTTGGCGGACGGGGCGGGGGCACAATACACCGCCGAGTTGCGCCTCGTCGCGCTCGACTTGACCGGTAAACCCGCTACTTAAGTTTGCGCGCCGAAGTGTGCGCGTGAGCGGTTTCAGACTCGAACAGGTTTTTAACTCTCAATGAGTGAACAAGAACAAATCATCGGCAGCCAGATGAGGCCGCCAGCTTGGAAGAGTGCGGCCAACCTGCAAGGGCCAGCGCAACTACCGGAGCACTTGCTACCGCTGCCGGGCAGCGCCGAGTGGGCCTTGTGGCGTTGCGCAGCGCTGCGCGGTGCTGGCTTCCCCGCTGCCCGCGTCTTGCGCTTGACGGCCACCGCGGCCGCCGCTGCCGCCGACGAGTTGCTGGCGGCCGAGACTGAAGCGGAACAGGCGCGGGCTGATGCGCTGGAAGTGCTCGGCCAAGCACTGGACAAACTAAAGAGCGAGCAGAAGTGGGAGAGCAAAAAACAGCAACGGATATGGCTACTAAGCCAGTTGCGTCTGGTGAAGGCCGGCAAACTGTTGGCCAAGCAGAAGCCCGCGCCATCAGTGGAATCCGAGCCGGAGAATGTGCGTGCCCTAACAACTTTGCGCGCCGCACTGGAACGCGTCGAGCGGGCGCGGCGGAACTACGACGAAAAGTTCCAACTCGGTCTGACCGAAACGTCAGAGATCATTCGTGGACTGGCCGAAGACGAACGCTTCCGCGAAGCAGTCACTTGGCAGAACCGTCATGCCTTACATGGCAGCATTGACGCCTTGCTGCGTATGCCCGCGACGACACGCGACGCAGAACGCCGCAAGCGCGAAGAGTTAGTGGCCAATTACGTGCAGCGATATTGCGTGAAGAACGACACAATAGGGTTCTTCGGGCCAGTCGGTTGGGCACGCCTCAATGAGCGCGCAGCGGGCTTGCGTGTGCAGCCCGGAGTCGAGTTGTTGGCGCAGCGCACGGTCTACTTTGAGGGGTGGTGCATAGACGCCTTGATTGCGCGGCTGAACCGAAACCGCGCGTTGCGCCCTTGGATAGCTCCACGCCTGCTGCCGTTCATGCACTTGGAAAGCGACGTGCTTCACCTGCCATTCAAAAAACCGTTGCGTCTGCCAGCGCAACAGGCGGCCTTGCTGCGGGCCTGTGACGGCGAGCGCACCGCGCGGGAGATTGCCGGGGAGTTGCTACGCATGTCTGCGGCAAACGGGCTGCGCAACGAGGCTGAAGTGTACCCGCTCCTCGAAGCTTGCGTGGCGCAGGGTTTGATCGCATGGGAACTGGGCGTGCCGTTGGAAGAACACCCGGAGCGCAGGCTGAGACAGTTGTTAGAACGCATTGAGGACGACGGGCTGCGCAGTGAAGCGTTGCAGCAGTTGGACGAGTTGACAACGGCGCTGGCTGCGGTCGCCCGCGCAACTGGCAATGCCGCAGAACTGGATCAAGCAATAGAGCAGTTGGAAGCACGCTTCACGCGGCTGACCGGGCAAGCCGCGACGCGCGAGCCGGGTAAAATTTATGCCGCGCGCACGCTCGTCTATGAAGATTGCCGGCGTGATGTGGAGGTCGAGATCGGCCAACACGTGCTGCAAGAGTTAGGCCCGCCCCTCGCCTTGTTGTTGCAGAGCGCGCGCTGGCTAACCTACCAGTTGGCGGCTGTGATGCGCCGGTCGTTCAAGGAGATTTATAACCGGCTGGCGAGCCAGAGCGGCAACCGCGTAGTGGATGGCGTCAGCTTCTGGATGCAGGCGCAGCCGATCTTGTTCGGCAAGAACGTGCGCGCGCTGGATGAATTAAGCGAACAACTGCAACGGCGCTGGGCCAACGTGCTGAACCTTGAACCGGGTCAGCGCCAGCGAGATTACCGCAGCGAAGAGTTGCGCGAAAAAGTGGCGGCCGCATTTGCCGCGCCGCACGCGGGTTGGCCATACGCGCGCTATCACAGCCCAGACGTGATGATCGCCGCCGCGAGCGCAGAGGCCGTCCAACGCGGTGAATATCAATTCGTGCTGGGTGAGATGCATCTGGCCCTGAACACGTTAAGCGCGGGCGTGCAGGTCGCACAACATCCCGCGCCTGAGCAACTCTTTCACGCACTCGAAACAGACTTGCCGGAGACGCGCCTCGTCTCCGTGCCGCCGAAGGAGTGGGAGACACTGACCACGCGCACGCGCTTGGCCCTGGTCGCGCCCAAAGATTATCGTCTCATCTTCGGCAATGATCCGGCCGGCGTGCCGCCGACGAAGGCAGTACCAATCGGTTCACTCGTCGTCGAAGAGCGGGGCGGGGAACTCATCGTGCGGACGCGCGACCACCGCCTCGCCTTCAACATTATCGAAGCCCTCGCGGACGCACTCAGCAACTTGGTGGTGGATCACTTCAAGCTCTTACGCCCACAAGGCCACACGCCGCGGGTGACGATAGACAAGTTAATCATCGCCCGCGAAGCCTGGCACTTCCCGCCGCCGGCACTGGCTTGGGCACACCTCACTGAGGAAGCCGCCCGCTTCCTCGCCGCCCGGCGCTGGGCGCAACAACACGCGCTGCCCACGCGCGTCTTCGTCAAAGTGCCGGTCGAAGCCAAACCCTGCTACGTGGATTTCAGCAGTCCCGTGCTGGTCAACGTGTTGGCGAAGCTGGTGCGGCGGACGGTGGCGAGCGCGGCGGAGGGCATGGTGCAGGTGACGGAGATGAAGCCGGAGGTGGAGGAGGTGTGGTTGGCGGACGGGGCGGGGGCACAATACACCGCCGAGTTGCGCCTCGTCGCGCTCGACTTGACGAAACCTTAAAGAGCGCGAGCGCGGGCCGTAGAGTCGGCAAACGGCACGGCTGCGGCCCATGCCAATCAGTCCAATAAAGGTCGAGGTGGCTTTAATGTATAGCGACGAAATGTATAGCGACGATATTCTGATCCTGAAGGGTAATGAAGTAGTCGAACTGCTGACCGGGCGCGAGCGCGACGTGATCGAGGTCGTGCGGGTGGCTTACATGGCCCACGCCGCCGGTAAGAGTTCTTTACCTCATTCCACCTTCCTACGCTTTCTCGATAGCGAGAAGAATCGCATCATCGCCTTGCCCGCCTACCTCGGTGACGGCTTTGGCGTCGCCGGCATCAAGTGGGTCTCCTCTTTCCCAGACAACCTGAGCAAGGGCCTGGACAGAGCTTCGGCCGTCCTGATTTTGAACTCGACGGTGACGGGCCGGCCCGAAGCAATTATCGAAGGCTCGATCATCAGCGCGCGGCGGACGGCTGCCAGCGCGGCCCTCGCAGCCCAGACTTTGCTAGGCGAGCGAGAAGTCAACAGCGTCGGCATGATCGGCTGCGGCTTAATCAATTTTGAGACGGCTCGTTTCCTGTTGGCTGTCCGGCCGGAGATCAAGCGCCTGACGGTTTTTGATCTCGACCGGGCGCGGGCCGAGCAATTCAAACGCCTCTGCGGCGCGATGTTTGACGAGATCGTCGTGGCCGAAGATATGCGGGCGCTCTGGCGCGACAACGCGCTCGTCTCATTTGCTACCACCGCCGTGCGGCCGCACGTCTTCGATCTATCGGACTGCGCGCCGGGCAGCGTTATCTTACACACGTCTCTGCGCGACCTTGCGCCGGAAGTGATTCTCGGCTGCGACAATGTCGTGGATGACGTGGATCATGTGAGCCGCGCGCAGACCTCAATCCACCTCGCGGAACAGTTGGGCGGCGACCGAGCCTTCGTCCGCTGTACGTTGGGCGACATCCTGTTGGGTCACGCCCCGGCGCGGCGCGACCGCGACAGCCTCACCGTCTTTAGCCCGTTTGGCCTTGGCATTCTTGACCTCGCGGTCGGCAAATTCGTCCGCGACCTGGGCGTGAAAGAGAGCTTCGGCTCAGCCATTAGCTCATTCCTGCCTAGTCCGTGGGTCGCCGGTAGGGCCTGACACACACACAGTGCGCGTGCGCGCACGCAGGCGAGACGCGCGGCCAAGATTTTTGAGCTTAGAGGCCAATGTGATGAGTGCAAAATTTGAAGAGACAAGTCTCAAGCGGTTGGAGTTGGGCAAAAGGAAAGCAGTCAGCCCGACAGGGCAGGGCTGGGTCAAGACAGAGCCGCTCTGGCCTGATAAGACGCTGCCGCTGCTCGTTCAGCCCACCGTGCGCGGCCTCGACCCGGTCGAGTGGATAGCCCGTCAAGGCGACTTCATTCGGCAGCAGTTAGATACGCATGGGGCGCTGCTGTTTCGGAACTTTAATGTCTGGGGCGCGACCGAGTTCGAGCACTTCGCGCGGGCGGCTTCGGCGGGCGAGTTGCTGCCGTATAAGGAACGCTCTTCACCGCGCAGTCGCGTCGCAGGCAACATCTACACCTCGACCGACTACCCGGCGGATCAGAGCATCTTCCTGCATAACGAGAATTCTTATCAGCATACTTGGCCGATGAAAATTTTCTTCTACTGCGCCGTCGCGCCGCAGCAGGGGGGCGCAACGCCGATTGCCGACACGCGCCGCATCTTCGCGCGGCTTGCGCCTCGGCTCAAGCAACGCTTCATCGAAAAGAAGTGGATGTACGTACGTAATTTCGATGAGCGGTTCGGACTGCCGTGGCAGACCGTCTTCCAGACAACGGACAAGAGCCAGGTGGCCGATTATTGCCGCCGTAACGGGATTGAAGTCGAGTGGCGCGACGGCGACCGGCTGAAGACGCGCGCCGTCCGCGCGGCCGTCGTGCGGCATCCGCGCACGGGCGAGCAACTCTGGTTTAATCACGCCACCTTCTTTCACGTCACGACGCTTGCGCCGACAGTCCGCGATGTCTTTCTGGCCACGTTCAAAGAGGCCGACCTGCCGACCAATACTTACTACGGCGACGGTTCGCCAATCGAGGCGTCCGTGCTAGACGAACTGCGCCAGGCGTACCACGAAGAGACGGTCTCTTTTCCGTGGCAGCAGGGCGACATCCTCATGCTCGACAACATGCTCGTCGCGCACGGGCGCGCGCCTTACGCCGGCCCGCGCGAAATCTTAGTGGGCATGACCGAGCCTTTCAGCCGCACGTGCGTACCGGCGGCCGACACGCTTTGAAGATGCAGCCGCAAGCAGTCGGCTTGCGTGCGCGCGGTGAATAACGCCATCGCCCTTCTCCTTATCGCCCGTTCAGTTTCAGTGCCACTAACCACGTAAGGTGTACAGTCATGTCCAGCCCCACATCTGTTTATTCCAGCAACTTGTCTGAAGAGTTCTATCAAGTCGCGACCTTAACGGACTTGCTACGCTGGCGTGCTCTGCGTCAGCCGGACAAGGTGGCCTATACGTTCTTGGCGGATGGCGAACGGGTCGAGGTCAGCCTCACCTATCGGGAGTTGGATCAGCAGGCGCGCGCGATTGCCGCCCGGCTGCAACAGTCAGGCCGGCGTGGCGACCGTGCGCTGTTGCTGTATCCGCCGGGGCTGGGCTACGTAGCCGCGTTCTTCGGTTGCCTGTACGCGCAGATGGTCGCCGTCCCGGCCTATCCACCCGACCCTTCCAAGTTCAGCCGGAGCTTGCCACGGCTGCAAACCATGACGGCCGATTCCGGGGCCATCGTCGCGCTCACGACCGAGACGATCCGGGCACGGGCGACGCTCCTCTTTGACGAGTCGCCGTTGCTTGAAGCCCTGGAGTGGTTGTCGTTTGACGAGTTGCCGGCAGGGTTGGACGAAGCATGGCGCGAGAACCGTGGCGTGAGCACGGACTTGACCTTTCTGCAATACACCTCCGGCTCGACCGGCACGCCCAAAGGCGTGATGTTGACGCACGAAAACTTGCTCCACAATGCGAGCTTGGTCTATCACGGCGTCGAGCACGGCGCGCAGGATAAATACGTTTCTTGGCTGCCCGTTTTCCACGACATGGGCTTCATGGCCGGGATACTGCAACCTCTCTACGCGGGGATCAGCGTGGTCTCGATGTCGCCCGTGGCTTTTTTGCAAAGACCCTTCCTGTGGCTGCAAGCCATCTCGCGCTACAAGGCGACGACGAGCGGCGGGCCGAATTTCGCTTACGATCTCTGCGCGCGCAAGATCACGCCGGAGCAGCGCGCCGAACTCGACCTCAGCAGTTGGACGGTGGCCTTCAACGGCGCTGAGCCGATCCGGCGCGAGACGCTCGACAGGTTCGCCGAGACGTTCGCGCCCTGCGGCTTTCGGCGCGAGTCCTTTTACCCCTGTTACGGGCTGGCGGAGGCGACCCTCATCGTCACCGGCAGTGTGAAGGACAACCCACCCACCAGCAAATCGTTCCACGCGCGCGCCCTCGAAAGCAATCTCGTCATCGAGGCCGGCGATGCGGACGACGACGCGGAGGGCAAGCCGTTGGTCGGTTGCGGCCGCCCGCTGTTGGATCAGAAGATGAGCATCGTCAATCCCGAAAGCTTGACTCGGTGTCAGGCGCAAGAGGTCGGCGAGGTCTGGGTCTGTGGGGCGAGCGTCGCGCAAGGCTATTGGGGCAAACTGGAAGAGACCGAACAGACCTTTTACGCCTACCTGCTGGACACGGGCGAAGGCCCTTTCCTGCGCACGGGCGACCTCGGCTTTATCAACGACGGCGAGTTGTACATCACGGGCCGGCTCAAAGACCTCATCATCATCCGCGGTCTCAACCATTACCCGCAGGACATAGAATTATCCGTCGAGCGCAGCCACCCAACGCTGCGGCCCGGCTGCGGGGCCGCGTTCTCCGTCGAAGTCGAAGATGAGGAGCGGCTCGTCGTGGTGCAAGAACTGGATGCGCGCCAGCAGCCTGACTTAAGCGTAGTGCTGGCGCGTATCCGCGAGGCGGTCGCCCGCGAGCACGAGTTGCAGTTGTTCGCCGTGACACTCATCAAGCCCGGCCGCATCCCGAAGACAACCAGCGGCAAAATTCAGCGCCGCGCTTGCCGTGCGGCCTTCCTCGCGGGCAGCCTTGAGGCCCTCGGCGAGTGGCGTGCCGACCCTGCCGCGCTCGCCGCGCCCGCACCGCTTGACGAGGTCGCGCCGCAGCCGGCCAGCACAGACATCGCCGCTTGGTTGCTCGCACAGGTTGCGGCGCACCTGGGCGTAGCCCCGGCCGAGATAGATGTCAATCAACCTATTGCCCGTTATGGCTTGGACTCGCTGGCAGCCATCGAGTTGATGCACGGCATCGAGACGCAACTGGGCGTGCTCCTGCCGATGACGAGCTTCCTCCAGAGCTTCAGCATTAACGAACTGGCGACCCAGATTGCAGAGCGCCAAGCGCAGCCCGCGGCCCCGGCGCAGCCCGCCCTCGCGCAGGCGGCGCAGATGACCACTCTCTACCCGCTTTCGCTCGGGCAACAGGCGCTCTGGTTTCTGCACCAGTTGGCCCCCGAAAGTCCTGCTTACAATATCTCTGCGGCCATGCGCATTGAGGCCGCGGTGGACGTGGCGGCCCTGCACCGGGCCTGCGCGCAGATCGTTGCGCGCCACGCTGCATTGCGGGCCACCTTCGCCGCAGCGCAGGGCGAACCCATGCAGACGATACACGCAGACGGCGCGTTCCACTTTCAAGTGGTGGAAGCGGCCGATCGGAGCGCGGAGCAACTTCACGAACAACTACTGTGCGAAGCCAACCGGCCCTTTGATTTGACGTGCGGCCCGCTGCTGCGCGTGCGGCTCTATCACAGGGCGGCGCAGGAATACGTCCTACTGCTGGCGGTACATCACATCGTCGCGGATTTCTGGTCGCTGGCGGTGCTGCTGCATGAGTTGGGCGAGTTGTATGACGCGGCGCGGGCCGGCACGGAACTTAACCGGCCCGCGCCGGCCGTGCGCTATACGGATTACGCGCGCTGGCAGGCGGAGACCTTGGCCGGCCCCGAAGGCGAGCGGCTCTGGGCCTACTGGCAGAAACAACTGGCCGGCGAATTGCCCGTCTTGAACTTGCCGACGGATCGCCCGCGCCCGCCCGTGCAAACTTACCGCGGCCGTTCGTGCGCCTTCAAGCTGAACGCAGAGTTGACGCGCAAGCTGAAGGAGTTGAGTCGGCAGCACGAGGCCACGCTCTACATGACGCTGTTGGCCTCGTTCCAAGTCCTGCTCCATCGCTACACGGGTCAGGCACAAATGCTGGTCGGTTCGCCGACCGTGGGGCGCGGTCGGGCCGAGTTGGCGGGCGTCGTGGGTTACTTCGTCAATCCCATCGTCCTGTGCGCAGACCTGTCACAAGACCCCACCTTTGAAGAATATCTGGCCCGCGTGCGGCAGACTGTGCTCGCCGCCTTCGAGCATCAAGAATATCCCTTCCCGTTGTTGGTGGAGCGACTACAGCCGACGCGCGACCCAAGCCGCTCGCCGCTCTTTCAAGTCATGTTCGCCTTGCAGAAGACGCACCTGCCGACGGGCGAGAGCCTGGCGCTCTTGGCGCTAGGTGAAACGGGCACGCGGCTCACGCTGGGCGAATTGCCGTTGACCTCGCTGGCGCTCGACGAACGTGTCGCACAGTTTGATCTGACGTTGATGATGGCGCATGAGGCGGACGGGCTGGCCGGCTCTTTACAGTACAACACAGACCTGTTTGACGCGCCGACCATTGAGCGCATGGCGGCGCACTTCCAGACCTTGTTGGAAGGCATCGTCGCCGATGCGCAACTGCGCCTCTCGAATCTGCCGCTCGTGCCCGCGCCTGAACTGCAACGGCTGTTGGTCGAATGGAACAATACCCACTGGGAGTATGCGACGGAAGCTTGTGCGCATCGGCTCTTTGAGACACAGGCCGCGCAGGCACCAGATGCCTTGGCGGTCGTCTGCGGCGCGGAGGCTGTGACTTATCAGGAGTTGAACGCGCGCGCCAATCAGTTGGCCCGCTACTTGCGCGCAGCAGGGGTCAGCACGGAAGCGCCCGTCGGCATTCTGCTGGAACGTTCCGTGGCGCTGGTGGTCAGCATCTTGGGCGTTCTCAAAGCGGGCGGCGCTTATCTGCCGCTCGACCGGGCCTATCCGCCAGCGCGCCTTTCGTTCATGCTTGCCGACGCGCAGGCACAGGTGCTCTTAACTCAGCATTCTTTGGCCGCAGACTTCTCGCAGACAGAGCGTCTACGCCTCGTCTGTCTGGACACGGACTGGCCGGAGATTGCGCGCGAGGACGAGACCAACTACGACAACGCCGCGACGACAGCCGACAATCTCGCCTACATCATCTACACTTCCGGTTCGACGGGGCAGCCAAAAGGGGTCGAAATTGCGCACCGGGGGCTGGTCAATCTCATCACCTGGCATCAGCGCGCCTACGGCGTCACGGCCGGCGACCGGGCCACGCAACTGGCGGGCACGGCCTTCGACGCCTCAGTCTGGGAGTTGTGGCCGTATCTGACCGCTGGGGCCAGCCTGCACATCCCTGACGACGAGACCCGCGCCTCCGCCTTCAAGCTGTTACAGTGGCTGACGGATAACGCCATCACGATCTGTTTCCTGCCGACACCGCTGGCCGAAGCCGTGGTCGAGGAAACGCTGCCGCCTACGCTCGCTTTGCGCGCCATGCTAACCGGCGGCGACGTACTGCACAGAAACCCGCGCCAAGCTCTCCCCTTCGTCCTGGTCAATCATTACGGGCCGACGGAGAACACGGTTGTCACCACGCGCGCCGCCATCGCGCAAGAGACCGAGACGACAACCCCGCCGCCCGTCGGACGACCTATCGCCAACACGCGCGTGTACCTGCTGAACGAACACCTGCATCCTGTCCCGACGGGTGTACCCGGCGAGTTGCACATCGGCGGCGACGGCCTCGCGCGCAGCTACCGTTTCCGGCCCGCACTGACCGCGGAAAAGTTCATCCCTGATCCCTTCAGCCAAGAGCCGGGCGCGCGCCTCTACAGAACCGGCGACCTCGCGCGCTACTTGCCCGACGGCAACATAGAATTTCTCGGCCGCCTGGATCAACAGGTCAAGGTGCGCGGGCATCGCATCGAACTAGGCGAGATCGAAACCGCCCTCAGCCTGCACCCGGACGTGCGCGCGGCCGTCGTCCTCGCATGGGAGGACATGCCGGGCAACACACGCCTCGTCGCCTACGTCGTCCCAGGTGCGCTACAAGTCGCCGCCGGCCAGCTACAGAGTTTCCTGCGCGAGAAGCTGCCGGACTATATGATCCCGACGGCGTTCGTGTTCGTGGACGAAATGCCGCTGACGGCTAATGGCAAGATTGATCGCCGCGCGCTGCCCGTGCCCACCAGCAATGGCCCTGATGCGGACGCGGTGCTGCCGCGCACGCCGGTCGAAGAACTGCTGGCCGGCATCTGGGGCCAAGTGCTTGGGCGCGAGCGCGTCGGCATTCACGACGACTTCTTCGCGCTGGGCGGCCACTCGCTCCTAGCCACGCAAGCCATCTCACGGATCAGAGAAGCCCTAAAGGTGGACATCCCGCTCCACTGTCTGTTCGCCGCGCCTACAGTCGCCGGTCTCGCCGGTCACGTCGAGGACGCGCTCCGCGCCGAACAGACATTGCCCGCCCCGCCGCTAGTGCCCGTGCTGAGAGACAGCGAACTGCCGCTCTCCTTCGCGCAGCAGCGGCTCTGGTTTCTGGATCAGTTAGAGCCGGGCAACTCGTTCTACAACATCCCCGCCGCCATGTGCCTGCGCGGCCGTTTGGCTCAGGACGCGCTGGCGCAGAGTCTAAATGAAATCGTGCGCCGACATGAGAGCCTGCGCACCACCTTCTCTGTCGTCAACGGCCAACCCGTACAACTCATCTCCGCCCCACAGCCTTTAGACATCACGACGGTTGATCTGCGCAAGCTGCCGGCAAGCGAGAGGCTGGCGCAACTCAACACACTGGCTGCCGACGAGGCCCGGCAGCCGTTCGATCTGACAGTCGGGCCGTTGATGCGTGTCGCGTTGCTGCGACTAGATGAAGAAGAATACGTACTGCTGTTGACCCTGCACCACATCATCGCGGATGGCTGGTCACTGGGCGTGCTGCTGCGCGAGTTGAGCACCCTCTACGCCGCCTGCACCACGGCTGCGCCCGCCCCGCTCGCTCCCCTGCCCATCCAGTACGC
>Ga0209153_1000419_pt1 | contig 20295 bp, 18 predicted proteins | sample GraSoiAngelo_120_FD_185877 | JGI IMG/M metagenome (GOLD analysis project Ga0209153, IMG submission 185877) | Grasslands soil microbial communities from the Angelo Coastal Reserve, California, USA - 14_0919_09_20cm (SPAdes) (version 2) | ecosystem: Environmental > Terrestrial > Soil > Grasslands ...
CATTCAACAGAAACGGTGCGTTCGGCAGGCGCGTGCTGGGCACTAAGAAATTGCGGTCGCGTATCTCGTCGAAGACGAGGCGCGTGCGCCCGTAAGACAAGCGCACTTGATTGAACATGGGGCGCGCAGAGTTGAGCGCGCTGACTTCGCTGTTCAGGAAGAAGGAGTTGTTCTGCGTGCGCACGCGCGGGCGCAAGGAGGAGAAGAGCGCGCCGCCTGTGACTGGAATGATCCGAAAGTCGTCCGTGAAGTTGTAGCGTTCGGTGATGGCCTGTTGCCGCCCCTTGTATTTGAAGTTGCCGTCAAGCTTCGCCGACAGGATTTTGCCCTGCCCGCTCGCCGGCAAAACTTGCGTGAAGGTGTTCGGGCCATAGACGCCTTGTGGGTTGTTGGGAAACGGGAAGAGACTGAAGATCGCGGAGCCGTTGCGCGTGCTGGGCACGGCCACGGTCGGACTGTTCGTGTCCTCGTCTATGATCAGATTGCCGGTGAAGGGGTCGCGGAAGAGGCCGGTCGCGCCCGTCCGAAACAGGCCGCGTTGCTCGACCGTCGGCACGGCGAAACTCGCCTCTTGACTGGCAATCGTCCGCTCGCCTTCCGCCGCGATGAAGTAGAAGAGGCGGCGCGGTTTGATCGGGCCGCCGAGCACGAACCCGGCTTGCCCGAGCGTGAACGAATCTTTGCCGCCGCTCTGATTCTGGACCACGAGCGGCTGATTATCTAAGAGCACCGCTTGATTGCCCACACGCAAGGGCGTGCGGGCCGTGCCGTTCGTCGTATCGAACGCATTGCGCGCGTTCAACTGACTGGAGTTGAAGAAACCGTAGAGCGTGCCGTGCGTCGCGCTGCCGCCTGATTTGGAGACCGCGTTGACTTGCGCGCCGATGTTGCGCCCAAACTGCGCGGGCGCTAAGAGCGTGATGATCTGATACTCCTGCACAGACTCGATGGGCTGCGAGTTCAACGCGACGAAGCCTTGCCGCCGCACACCGATGTCTTCGTCGTTATTGTCCGAACCGTCAACCGTGAAGTTGTTGGCGCGCGAGCGCAAGCCGTTGATGGCGAACTGTCCGGCCGAGCCGACGCCCGCGCCGACGCCGGGGCCTGAGCCGTTGCCGATGGTCTGCGGCGGCGGCGCAACACCGGGCAGCAAGAGCGCCAACTCGTCGAACGTGCGCGTCAGCGTGACTGAACCGAGCGGCAAAGTCACAAGGTCAACGTCTGTGAACGAGCCGCTACGTCGGCCGTCCTTAGCGGAAAGCTGCGCGCGAATCTCAGTCTCCTCGACGCTCAAAGGGGGCGCGATTGGCGTCGCAGCCGGCGGCGGATTAACGCTCGGCGTTGGCGTAGCGATAGGTGTTGGGCCAACCGGCTCAAGCCCGACGGGCACGGGCACGACTTCGCCGGCGCGCGTGATCAGCAGGCGCTGCAAAACTTCTGCGGTGCTGTAGCCCGCATGCGAAACACGGATCAAGTAGATGCCGGGCGCGAGCAGTCCTTGATAGAAGCGCCCGCGTGCATCCGACCGTAGCGTAAAGGTCAGTCCGGTCTGCTGGTTGATGACCTCGACCGTTGCGCCCGCGATGGCTGCGCCCGTCTGCGTGTCTGTGACCGTGCCTTCAAAAGCTCCGGTCACAGTGTCTTGCGCACGTGTGCGAGCGGGCCAGAGCAATGGGTGCATGACGAGCAAGGTGAAGAGAAGTGCGATTGGGCGGAGCGCCGGAGAGCGATTCATAATTCTCCCTCATGTGAAGGGTTTCGGCAAAACCGTTGACGGTGCGCTGAGCAGCGAACTGATAAGCCGTGCTCGCTGAATCACAGCACACTCAAGACAATTGAACGAGAGGAAAAGCCGGGCTTATGCCTGCAAGGTTTCATGCGCTAGCCGAAGCGGCGTTCGTGTTAGTGCGCGCAGACTGTACGCTTGGTCGGAAGGCACTGTCAACAGATATTTGAAAGCTGAACCCGCGATGCTCCATGCTCAGAATCATCGCGGGTCGCTTTAGTTGCGGCTTGAGTTGCAGTTAGCGGCAAGGATCGTGTTCGCAGCCGCAGCCGATCTCTGTGACGCCGCTCTTGTGTGCGTTCTCGCAGTATTCGCTGCAATAGTCGCTGTCGCCTGAGACCGTGCAGCTACAGCCGCCGTGTTTGCACTTGCGCGCGTTGTCGTCTGCCATGACGTCTTACTCCTTGCTCAACGAACCCTTAAGTTGTTGGGGGCTGTGTGTGACTAACAGTGTAACGTGCACAGGACATAGATCAAAGTCATCAGCGCGCGAGTCGCGAACTTTAAGGCGCGGGCTGGACGACGATCAGCATGCGCTCTTTGCCGACGACCACATCAATCGGATTGCCGAGTTGCAACGGCAACGTCTTGCCGTTGATGTTGATCTCAAGCCTTTGCGCAGTAGGCGGCGGTGCGCTCGTCGGCGACGTTTCACTTGCGGGCGGCGTTGCAGCGTTTGGCGCAGACGCGGCCGCGGCCGGTTTGGCCACGTCGGTCGTGCGGGTCAACAGATTCAGCGCCGAGAGCCGCCAACTCGTCGGCGTGCAGGTCAGACGCAAGCTCGGCGCATCAACTTCCGCCGACTCGCCCGGCGCGAGCGCGTCAGCCTTCCACAAACCTTCGCCGCAACGCACGCCGTCGTTGCCATAGAACGTCGCGTAGCCTGAGACGTAGTTGTAGAAGAACTGACTGCGATTCTCGACGACGATCAGCACATTGCGCACCGGCGCATCCTGCGTGCCCGCAAGTTGCGTCGTGCGCAGGTGCCCGCCGAGCGCCTCGCGCCCCGCCACATCGAACGCCGACGCCGCTTCGCTCAACCCCACGCGCGGCTCGTTCGTTACGCCCGCCGTATTCGCCGTCGGCTGCTGCGCGCGCACACTAACGACAGACAAACAGACGAACACGATCAGCCAACACACGCTGCTTCCTGCTTTCACGTCTATGCTCCTCTTTGTCATCAATTTTCAAACGCGCTTGCATCGAGCGCGCCCGGGCCAGTGCCGTGCATTATGCCACGCGGCGACGGATGCGCAAGGTTTTCTCTGGCGCTTCGTTTTGAAAGCGCAATAGATTTTGCAAATCGGGGACATGTGCACTGGCGTCTAAGTGGCCGGCAGAAGTTAAGCCGCCTCATCCTTAATCAGTGCTTTGACAAGGATGAGCGGCACACTCTGACGATTTGCTAACGTGCGGGTAAAGGCGGCCAACTCGGCCCCTGTCGCATCGGGTAGTTCATCGAACAAGCAGAGCGAGTAATAAATGTCGTGCTCTAACAGGGATCGCGCGAGCCAAGCGGCGGGGCAGTAGTCAAGGAAGCAATCTCTGGCTGCAAGCGCAGTCTTGAGCCAAGCGGCTAAGGCGTGATTCGTGCCGACGTAGAGGACTTTATAACGATAGATCGGCATCCGGTGACGGCCACTTAAGAGACAGCGTAAATTGGTGAGATTATCACACATTCAGGTATTCAGGCGGGCGCGTGGTTTGCTATCATGCCCGCGTTCTAGTCTTTGAAAATTAGGCAACGGTCGGATGCGTAACTCGGCCTCAATCTCAAGGGAGTAATGAGCGCCGCCGTTGAGCATGAGAGGTTCATACTCACGGCGAATAGGTTACGCAACCATAGTTTATGCGGAATCCCGCATAGAAGCAAGCTAAATCCGCCGTCCATTCCATCGGGAGGGTGTACTTGATGGGAGCGGCAGCGCGGATTAAGCCGAAGCGTCTGGCTGAGAAGTTGCGCCAGATTCGCTTGACTCTTGGTCTGTCTCAAACCGACCTGCTCAAGCGTTTGGGATTCGCGGACGTGATTGCATACCACAGAATCTCAAACTACGAGTTAGGGACGGGTGAACCGCCGCTACCTGTCTTGTTGGCTTACGCGAAGCTGGCGGGGATTTCGACTGACGTTTTGATTGATGATGAATTGGACTTGCCCGATAAGTTGCCAAGTCGGGCGCAGAGTGCAGGCGTGCGGCGCAAATCGCCCGCCCGCAGCAAGCGCCGTTAAGCCACGGCCGCAATTAATGTCCGCTACTTGGCATTGAAGGCTGCGCACAAACCCGCCGCGCGAGCGGCACTTGAATTTAGCCCGGCGTTTCAACGCCGGGAACAGAACGATGAATATGCCCGGCGTCGCTCGCGCGACGCCTGAATTGTGCGCGCCGGTTCAGGCGTCGCTGCCGCGACGCGGCGGTTTGGTTACGTTTTCCCGGCGTTGAAACGCCGGGCTAAATTCAAGTGCCGCTCGCGCGGCAGACTGGGCCAAAAGTGCGATGATTCGCGCTCGAAGCGGCGTCGGTCTCGCTTTGCACCTCATCGGTCTCACTTTGAACCTCAATTTTCTCACTTTTAGCGAGAACGGGAGTTCGTTTGCTCTTGCCGGACGTTCGTTAAGAGCTTTTGCAGGTTCGTTACGAGCAAACGGGGTTCCGTTTCGAGCATTTGGAGTTCCGTTAGGCGCAAACGAAACTCCAAATGCTCTGTTTGAAGTTCCGTTTGCTCTGTTTGGGGTTTCATTTGGAGCAAACGAACATTCGTTTGGTCTGTTTGGAGTTCCGTTTGCTCCAAACGAAGTTCCGTTTGGTCTGTTTGGATGTTCGTTTGCTCCTAACGGAACTCCGTTTGCTCCAAATGAAACCTCAAATGCTCGTAACGAAACCCTGTTTGCCCCTGCGAAATGGGCAAAAACGCCTTTTCTTGCCCCGTTTGTACCATTTCCAGACGGTAAATCAGGGGACAAGGGCCAGCCACGCCGCTACAGACCTGCGCGCTGCGCTAAATCTTTTATCACTCTACGACGGGCAGGTAGCGTGCGCCGAGCGGCATGATGTAGCCGTGCGCGTGTGCGTCCACGCGAGCGAGTGCTTCGGCGAGCGTGCGTGCAGGTTGGAGGCGCATGTGGCGTGCGTCCTTATCGGCGAGTTGTGAGACGAGTTGGACGTGGAAGCGTTCGGCTTTGGTGAGGAGCGCCCAAGCGGTCTGACCGTTGACGGCGTAAGCATCGAGCAGGCGCGCGGCGAGGGCGCGCGAGTCGGCGGCGTCGAACCATTGCAGGAAGTCTGCGCGCCCAGTGCCGTCGGGACATGCGGCGAGCAGGATGATCGCGCCGCCGTCCGTGCAAGCATGCGCGGCCATGTCGAGCGCTTTGTGCGCTTGAATCAGGTTGATGTCGTAAGGCGCGCCACCGCAACTGACGATGACGAGCGGACGCCGCTCCGCGATCTTGAGCGTGTGTGCGGCCGCATACTCGGCGCACGCGAGTCGGTGCGCCGTGCGCCAGTGGCCCGCGTACAACTTCACCGCGCGCCCGCGTTCGTCAACCACCGTGTTCAGCAGAAACGAAGGCGCAACCTCGGCCGCCACACGTTCGCACTCTTCATGCACCGCGTTGCCGTCGAGCCGGCCCGTGCCGACGCCCGCGCGTCGGCCGCCGCGCTCTGTGTCGAGCGCCTGAAGGTGCGTCGCGGCAATCGTGCGCGCCGAGGCGAGACCGGGACAGATGCTCTTGCGCCCGCCCGTGAAGCCCGCGAAGTAATGGAAACAGATCGCGCCGGTGAGAATGACGTGATCGTGTTCGACGAGCGCGCGGTTAAGTTCGATGGGTGTGCCGTGCTCGGTCACACCGAGTTGGACGTGTTGCGCCGGATCATTCGCATCGTGATCGAGCGTGCGCAGGCGCTGCGTGATGAAGGGCGTGAGCAGTTCGTTCTTCTCTTGCGCGGTGACGGGGCGATGTATGCCGGTGGCGAAGATGATCCGCAAGTCCGACGGCGCGACGCCGAGTTGAATTAAACGGCGCGCGAGCAAGTGGACGACTTGCGCGCTCGCGGTTGCGCGCGTCGCGTCCGAGACGACGACCAGCACGCTCTCGCCGGGGCTGATGCACTCTTCGAGCGGCTGCGCATCAAACGGATCATCAATCAACGCGCCCAGTTCTGCATCCGACAACGGCTGCAACGCTTCCGTTTCTGCCGGCGCAAGCAATGCGAAGCGCGCTTCATCATACGCAAACGCCACTCGCGCCCCGCGCCCGTAACCGAGTTCGATCTGCGCCATGACGCTCCTCACTCACACGCCGAAGCGCGCGAGCGCCTGCTCGATCACATCGCACGCGGCGAAGTCTGCGCCGCCCGCCGCACGCGCTTCGACCAACCAGAGACGCAAGCGGCGCGCTTCCGCGAGCGTCTGAATGCGACACGCGCCGGTGAGCGCCAGCGTGACCAGATGATCCGGCGCGCCGTGCGTCACGAGCGCCGCTTGCAACGCCGCTTGCTCGCGCAGATCGAGTGTGAGCAGAAGATTGATCTCCATGATGGTCAGTGGTCAGTAGTCAGTGGTCGGTGGTCAGTAAAAGCCTGTTCTCACTGACCACCGACCACTGACTACTGACCACTTTTCTGATAACAATCCGTGCCTGCGTGACAGAAGTGGAACGTGTCGTCTTCGTTGTCAGCCATCTCCATCTGGATCGTGAGATGGTCAACGCCGAAGCGGTCGTGCAGTTTGACGCGCAACGCATGTAAGAGCGCGGGCTGCGCGACTGTGTGCGCGTGGACGACGTGCGCGCTCAGCGCTTCGCGCCCCGAAGTGATCGTCCAGACGTGCAGGTCGTGGACGCCTGCGACGCCGTCAGTTTTTAAGATCGCCTCTTCGACCGACGCGAGATTGATGTGCGCGGGCGTGCCTTCTAAGAGCACGTTCGTCGCTTCGCGGAGCAGATGCCAAGAACTCCAGATGATCAAACAACTGATAAAGGCGCTGATGAGTGGATCGGCGGCATACCAACCGCGCGTGGCGATCAGGATGCCGGCGATGATCGCGCCGACTGAGCCGAGCGCGTCGCCGATGATGTGCAACCAAGCGCCGCGCACATTTAGATCGCCCTCGTGCGCGCCGTGCAGCAACCAAGCGCAGATCAGATTGACGACGAGGCCGCCTGAGGCGACCAAGATCAACAGATGACTCTCAACCGCTTTCGGTTCGAGCCAACGACGATAAGCTGCATAGAAGATGCCGAGCGAGATGGCGACGAGCACCACACCGTTCGTAAACGCGGCGAGGATTTCAAGCCGATAGTAGCCGAATGTCTTGTCGGGCGTGGCCGGGCGCGCGCTGAACCAAGCGGCGAAGAGCGCGAGCAACAGCGCGCCCACATCTGTCAACATGTGCCCGGCGTCTGCAAGCAAAGCGAGCGAATTCGAGAGCCAACCGCCGACCGCCTCGGCAAACATGTAGAGCGTGATCAGCACGAGCACGAGCGCCAGACGCCGTTGGCTGCGCGCCGCATAATGATGCCCGTGCGGGTGCACGTGATTGTCGTGCGCAGTGGCCATCCTACAACGCTCCGAGACAAACGTGACCTGTAAGATACAAGCGGCGTCGGACAAGCGTCAATGAGGAGCAGTGGCCAGTGGTCGGTGGTCAGTGGGCAGTAAAGACTTTTTCTTTAACTGATCACTGACCACCGACCACTGGCCACTGCTCTTCAGATTCCTTGCAGTTGCAGCGCGGCGTTGTAGTTGCGGTAGAGTTCGTTGAAGTCGCGGACGGCGCGGTCGAGGACGGGCGGGAGGTCTTCGATGTCTGCGGGGTTAAGGACGAAGTTGGCGCTACGGACGAGGGCGGCGTGCGGGTCGCCTGTGCGCACATCGGGCGTCATGTGGATGAAGAAGGTGCGGCGGCGCTCGGCGGGGCGCAGCGCGCTGATCTCGCGGTTGATGAAGGCCGCGCCCTGCTCGACCGGATCGAAATCGGGCGCGAGCAGGATGATGTCTATCCGATCCTCGCGCATGCGTTCGATGGCCTGCGTTGTGTCTTCGGCGACGAAACATTCGTAGCCGTTCTCGACCAGCACGCGCGCGACCGTGAAGCGATGATCGGATGCGGCGCAGACGAGCGCGCGGCGATGATTGCCCCAACCGCGCCGGCCTGCGGTCTTCTGCGATGCCTCAGACGCCGCCGCCGTCATCGCCTGTTGCAACAAAGCCGAGAGCAGGTTCGCAACTTCGTCACGGTTCGACGCGATGGGACTGTCAGTCGGCGCGCCCTCGCCGGCCGCGTCGATCCGAAATGGCGGCGCAGCCATCGGCCGGCCAAAGCGCGTCGGCGCGGACAAGGGCGCTTCGCCGCTGCCGAAGGCGCTGTAATCCGGCTCCGGCGCGGGCGGTTGCGCGTTGATGATGTGCTGGCACTTCGGGCAGCGGACGGTGAACGGGCGCGCCGGCACTTTCGCATCATCGAGTTGCAAACGTGCGCTGCATTGCTGGCAAGTGATAACCATAAGCGTAACGATGAAGGATGAGCGCGGAATGATGAACTGTTTTTCTAGTCATCGTTCATCGTTGCGGCGTTCATCGTTTTCTTTCATGTTAGATCAAGCATGTGCGCGCCACTGTGTGCGCGTTGGGGCGGCGGCGTGGTGGCGGTTTCGGCGCGGAGGAAGTCGTCCTGCGCGGTGACGCCTTTGAGCGTCAAGAGCAGGTTGTTCTGGTTCGTGGCGAAGGCCAGCCCATCTTCAAGCGAGACGACCTTGCGCTGGATGAAATCTTTGATCACAGAATCGAAGTCCTGCATGCCTTCAAACTTGCCATCGCGCATCGCGTCGAGCAGGGTCTTGCCCTCCGACTCGCCGTTCTGCAAATACTCGCGCGTGCGCGGCGTGGACTTCAGGATTTCGAGCGCGGCGACGCGCCCCTGCCCATCGGCGCGCGGGATGAGCCGTTGCGAGAGGATGTAACGGAACGTCTGCGCGAGCCGCGTGCGAATCACCGGCTCTTCGTTCTTCGGATAGAGACCGATGATGCGGTCAACGGTTTTTGAGGCGTCAATCGTGTGCAAGGTTGAGAGGACAAGGTGGCCCGTCTCGGCCGCTTCCAAAGCGATCTCGGTCGTCTCGTAGTCGCGCATCTCGCCGACGAGGATCACTTTCGGCGCTTGGCGGAGAGCCGCGCGCAGCGCCGACGGAAAATCTTTCGCGTCCGAACCGATCTCGCGTTGGTTAATGGTGGAGCGCCGGTGCGAGTGCAAGAACTCGATCGGGTCTTCGAGGGTGATGATGTGATAGTGATACTCGCTATTGATGCGATCAATGATCGCGGCAAGCGTCGAGGTTTTACCTGCGCCTGTGGGGCCGGTGACGAGCACGAGGCCGTTGCGCAAACCGGCGATCTCGCCGAGGTGCGCCGGCAAATTCAACAAGTCGAGCGTCGGCACTTCGGTCGGGATGACGCGCATGACGATGGAGTAAGAACCGCGCTGCTGAAAGATATTGACGCGGAAGCGTATGTGCGTCGGGAGCGAATAGCTGAGATCGGCCGAGCCTGTGTGCGCGAGCCGCGCGGCGGCGTCCGGGTGCCCTTCGAGCAGAGTCATCGCAATGACCTCTGTCTGGTAAGGGGTCAGCTTTTGTAGGCCCAAAGGCTGCACACTCGTCAGTTTGCCGTTGACTTCGACCTGCGGCTGTTGGCCGACCGAGAAGTTCAGATCGCTGATCTTGTCCGAGACAAGCAGCATGCGCTCGATAATCGGCGGCAAATCAAGGAAACTCATGCCGTAGTTAACTCCACGTGGCCAGAATAATTTGATCGGGGAGACCGAAGAGAGGCGGGGTTGATTGATGCGACAGGCGGAAAATAAGAGACCGCCTGCTCCTTTGGCATTGTCGCTAATCGAACGCGCAAACGCAAGTGAAAAGTTTTGACCGCAAAATTATAAGCGCTCGTGCTCCAAGCTTTGCCAAAATTCTGCGGTGCGTGCGGCGATCAACTCCGGCTCATCGAGTAACGCGCTGACGACGGCGACCGAGTCCGCGCCGGCCCGTAGCACGGCGCGTGCGTTCTCTTTCGTGATGCCGCCGATGGCGACGAGCGGGAGCGTGGGCGGGAGCGCGGCGCGGACGCGCGTGACGCCTGTGAGACCGACGAACGGGTCGGGGTTCGCTTTCGTCTTGGTGGCGAAGACGGGGCCGATGGCGATGTAGTTGATGGGCAGATGGGCGGCGGCCCGTGCTTGTTCAAGGTTGTGCGTCGAGTAGCCGATGATGGCATCGGGGCCGAGCAGGCGACGCGCGGCCGTTGGAGCAAGATCATCTTGACCGAGATGCACGCCGTCCGCACGGAGCGCGAGCGCAATGTCGGCGCGGTCGTTGATGATGAGCCGTGCGCCATGCGCGCGTGCGACGCGCAACGCCGCTTCGGCCGCCGCATAGAACTCGCGCGGGCTGGCGTGCTTCGCGCGCAACTGTATGAGCGTTGCGCCGCCCGCGCACAGACGCGCGACCTGCTCGGCGTGCATTAGCTCGTGCGCGCCATCGGTGAGCGGATAAAGTTTCGGCAGTTGAAGCGCACGCATGATCCTGTCTATCATCTTGTCATCAGCAAGCAGAGGATAAACCAATGGCCTTGATCGGAGCTAACGAACTCAAACGGCGCACGCTCATCACAGTTGACGGGCAACCTTACACGGTGCTCGAAGTCTTCTTCGCCACCCCTTCGGCGCGCGGCGCGGCGACGATGGTGCGGACGCGCTTGCGTCATCTGTTGACGGGCGCGGTGCAGGAGAAGAGTTTTAAGGCGAGCGAAAAGTTCGCCGAGCCGGACGTGCAACTCACGCCCGCTTCATTTCTCTACGCCGATGGCGACGGCTTGCACTTTATGGACGAGACTACTTACGAACAGTTCATGCTCGATGAAGAACAGATCGGCGATGCGCGTGGCTATTTGAAGGAAGGCACGACGGTGCAGGTCTTGAAGTACAACGGCGCGCCCATCTCGCTTGAGTTGCCACAGTTCGTGGAATTAACTGTGACCGCCACCGAGCCGGGTCTGCGCGGCGACACGGCCGCGGGCGGCGCAACCAAACCCGCCACGCTCGAAACCGGCTTGACCGTTCGCGTGCCCCTCTTCATCAAAGCAGGCGAGGTCGTGCGCGTCAACACGCAGACCGGCGAAGTAGCAGGAAGAGCGTGAACGATAAGACGAATATACTTAAGCGCCGATTAGTGTAAGGCGCTTGGAATCTAAGCGACGCGCGTCTGAAGGCGCAACGGCAGTAACCACGAAGCCACACGAAAGAGGCGCGCTGCTTCCTTCGTGTTATTTCTTGTGGCTTCGCGGTTCAGCTTTTATTCGCCTGATTACTTTATGCCCTTACGCGAAAGCTGTTCTTTGAGCGCGGTGGCGACGGCGGTGTCGAAACCGTCTTGATGGCCGGTCTGTTTGCGGCGTTCGGCGGCGATGTAGTCGTCGCGTTTTTTGGCGACGGCGACGATCTGCTCGCGTAGTTGCTTGCGTTCGGCCAAACGCCTGTCGATCTCTTTCTTGCGCGCTTCGGGCGAGAGCTTACGCAGGTCGTCGGGCAGGTCTTCGTCTTTCACGGCGTCGAGTTTGACTGAGCCGTTCTCGATCCCTTGCAGCAGATCGTTGGCGTAAGCCTCTTTGTTCAGCGCCTTGTTGAGCGCGCGGTCAGCTTGCGCCGCTTTCGGCGCGGCGGCAGCGACGCGCGATTCGGTTATAACTGTTGCCGCTGCGATCTCATTGCGATACGCCTCGCCCGCCGGCCCCGCGCCGCCGCCGTAAGCGACTGTGGTGTGGCCGAGTTTTTGACTGAGCGTGCTTAACTCGTCGTCATAGGGCGTCGTGATCGCTTGCACGCCGCCGTCCTGCGCGATGGCGAAGTATTGCCCGTGCCCTTCGCGCGCAATCGTCTGCCAGACAGCGCGCGTGTCTTCGGCCTGCCCGCACTGAATTGTGTTGACGATCATGCCGCGCTTGGCCGCCATTGCGGCCGTCTCGGTCGTCGCAGGCTCTTGCTTGTAGTCTTCGTGCGGCGGCGCATCGCCGACGAGGAAGAGAATCTGCGCGGTGTGCTGCAACTGGGTCGCGTCCTTTGCCCAACCGGCTTGCGCGACACCTTCGGCCAAGGCGCGGCGCACGTCTTCGGGCGTGTCGCCGCCGCCGTCCGCGTGATAGTCCATCAAAGTCGTATAGACCTTGTCCAAGTCGCTCGTGAGCGGCAGCACTTTGGTCACGTACTCGTCGCCGACATCACGATAAGCGACGAGGCCGACGCGCACGTTCGGGTGCGCGGGCGACTGCATCACTTCGTTGACGATGCCCCAGACGCGCTGCTTCGCGCCCTCGATCAGACCGCCCATCGAGCCGGTCGTGTCAATCACAAAGACCATTTCGAGCGTGTTGTCGTTTGCGTTGGCGATAGGTGTCGGGTCGGCTGTGAGTGGTTCGTTCGGCACGGCGGGGCGCGAGTTGACGAGCACGGCGGCGGTGACGCTGATGCTGACGAGAAAAGTTAAGCACGCGACGAGGAATTTGAGCGATAGACGTTGCAGCACGGATTTCAGACCTCCTTCAAATGGCCGCGACCAATTGGCGCGGCGTTGACCTGCCCCTTGAACGCGCTTGACGGTCACGCCTTGCAATTTTTTTTGCGCAATGCTTGTTTTGCGGTCTGTCCTAGGCGTGATCGGCGGTTGAAATTAACGAGCGGTTGGTTCACCGCCGCAGACGCAGAGGGCGCAGAGGGGGCGCAGAGAAGAACTGATCAACTCTCTGCGTTAACTCTGTGCCCTCTGCGTCTCTGCTGTGAGTTGCTCTCTCGGTGCATGCAACCGCCGACATACAGGTTAATGCAGCATCTGTTCACTTGAGATTGGTCTTGAAATCCGAGCCGCTCTGGCGGAAGTCGTACTGCTGCATGTAAGGGGGCAGGTAGGGTTCTTTGCGGAAGGACGCGCCTTTGGCCATAGCCCAGCGTTGCAACCAAGAGATGCCCATCGGGCCTGTGTAGGTATCGGGCAGACTGTAAGCCTTGTCTTGCTGCGCCTCATCGAGCGTGACGAACTGATAACCGCGTCGCTGCAACATCGCCACGAGGTCGTCCATCTTGTCGGCGTTCAAGGCGCTCGCCATGAGCAGCAAGACTTGCGGCGGCTCGTGGCCGAGCGTGTCGCGCGAGAGTTGTTCGTAGAACTCGAACATGCGTTCCATATAAGGCACATACTCGTCGGCGACGCGCTGCATCGTCGCCTCGTCGCCGCGCCGCCGCGCGTCCATATAGACCTTGCCGAAGAGCCAGTCCATGTTATCTATCGTGACCTGATGGATGCGGTAATGACGTGCGGCCAAGAATTTCTCGGCCGCCTCTTTGGTCGCCGCATCGGGGCCCGTGTTGAGGAATGGATAGCTGAAATAGCGCAGCGAGCGGCCGCGCTCTTTGAGCAGTTGCCCTGTGATCTCTTCGCCGCGCAACACGTCCTGCTCGAAGTCTGCGAGCGGCGTGTCGTAGAGACTCGCGTGTGGGTTCGGCTGTGCACCGAGATCGAAGCCCGCATCGAGCCAGAGGCGCAGCAACGCGACGCGCTGTTCGTCTAATTGGCCTTCATGGTAGAGCGAACTCTCGTTGACAAAGCCCGTGGCCGGGATGTTGTGCGCGTTCAAGCTGGCGATGAGTTTGCGCAACTCGCGTTCGGCACGCGGGTCGTAATAGATCCAAGTGGCCGGCATGCTGACGAAAGTGACGGCCACTTTGCGCTGCGCTGGCACGAGCACGGGGCGTTGCGGCGCAGACGCTTCGGGTGCGTCATAGCGTCTGAGCGAAGCGAGGCCTTGCGCGCCCGCGAGAATACTCAGGAGCGCGATGAGCATGAGCAAGAGACCGGCGCTTGCCGGTGCACGACGCGGCGCGTTTCTGTGCGGTTGCAAAAGTCTCTGAATGCGTTGCATGAGTGAACCTCCATTGGCAGCGATAGCGAACCGATGAACGGGACGGCGGCGCAGTTGTTCGAGCGCGGTCAATGCGTGCGCATAGACGAGCACATCGCCTGTGGCCGCGACAGCGGCGTCGTCACAGCAATGCTCGCGCTCTGTGCGCACGCGCCGCGAGAGCCACCAGACCGCCGGGTGATAAAAGAGCAGCGTCTCGATGCACGTCTGCAACAGGTTGACCAGATAATCATGTCGTCCGACGTGCGCGAGTTCGTGCGCGATGAGAGCTTCGAGTTGCGGCGCGCTCAAGCCTGTCAGTGCACACGCTGGCAACAGGATGATGGGGCGCAAGACATCGATGACCGCAGGCACTTCAATCAATGCCGATTCGCACAGACGAAAGGGACGTGAAACCCGCAGCCGCCGCGCCAGCCGCGCAGCCGTCTCCTGCCAAGCGCGCGACGCGAGCGGCGCGGGTTCACGTCTGAGTCGCCGCGCCAACAACCAACCTCCGGCCAGCCGCAGCGACAACACACACGCGCCCGCGAGCCACGCGAGCACCAGCCAAGGCAGCGCGGACGGAAAACGTTCCGCCAGCCAGAGGCGAAACGGCGCAGGTGCATCGAGCGTGTCGTCTAGGAAATCGTCTGCTTGGACGAGCGCACCGTCGCGCACGGTTACATTACTTGTTGACACGCGCAACGCGGTGGCTGACGTGCTGCCGAGCACCGATGTGGCCTGCACATGTGCGCTTAACGGCTGTGTTGCGTTGCACCACAACAGCGTGCCGACGGGACACGCGAGCATCAACAGCAGGCCGACGCAACCGGCTGCGTAACGCGCCTGCGCCGACGCACGCCGCAGCCACAACTCAGCGCCCGCGTAAGTCAGCGCGACGAGCGCGCCCTGCCAGATGAAATGCACAAGCGCCCAGCCGAGCGCCTGAAACAGCTTGTGCGCGAGCAAAGTGTCGAGTGCGCTCATCTCTTGCCTCGCTCAAACTCTGCGAGCAGTTGGCGAATCTGCGCTAACTCTTCGTCCGACGTGCGTTTCGACGCGAGTGCATGCATGACCAACTTCGCGGCCGAGCCGCCGAAGGCGCGCTCTAAGAGATCGCCGACGAGTTCGCGTTGCGTCTGCTCTTGCGCGAACCGCGCCACATAGACGTGCGCGCGTTGCCGCTCATCGCGGCGCACCAGCCCCTTCTCCGTCATAATCTGCAACAACTTCAAAATGGTCGTGTAGCCAATCGTCTTAGATTTGGCCAACGCTTCATGCACCTCGCGCACGGTCGAAGCGCCGCGCGTCCAGAGCACGTTCAAGATTGCCAACTCCGCGTCGGTCGGGCGCGGCCCCTTTTGTTTCCCCATCGGCTGCTCGTCCTTCTAGCGAAGAATCACGACGGCGCGCACTTTACTACGAAGCGCTTCGTAGCGTCAACGAAAATCTTCGTACTTTGAAGCGACTCGGAGTTTTTATCTCTTTATTGCTGGCGGCGCGGCGGTCAGGTGCGGCCGTGCCGCTTGTTCGTTGGCGGACAGAGCCGTTTTGTCGGCCTGTGTTTTAATGGTTGACCGCGAGCGGCGAAATAGTCAAAACTAAGCGCGCTCTAAAAACAGTTCGCGCCCGGTTCTCATCCAAGCGTTGTTTGGCGGGCGTGCAGGGTCGGCGAAAGGGCTTAGAACCATTACGCACACGGATGCAGACGCACATGACGCGCAGGAGTTGACCGTCCTCATCGTCGAGGATTTCGAGGACACGCGCTACTTGATGCGACTCGAACTCGAACGGCGCGGTTTTCGCGTGCTCGAAGCAACCGATGGCGCGGAGGCCGTCGCGGTCGCCGCGAGCGATCAACCTGACATCGTGTTGATGGACATCGGCCTCCCCGTTATGGACGGCATCGAAGCCACGCGCCGCATCCGCGCGCAGGAAGCGGCCCGCGGCATGCTCATCGTTGCCCTGACCGCACACCACGAGACAGAGTATCGCGCCAACGCCCTCGCCGCCGGCTGCGACGCCTACCTCACCAAACCGATTGACTTCGACTGGCTCATAGACCTCTTGGGCCGGCTGCTGCCTTAAACTCATCATGCGCAAAACTCGTTGAAGCGCGTGTTCATTCGTTATCCTGTTATCGCTCAAGTTGTGCGCCGCCACGCTAGTCGTTGAACGACGTAACGAATTAAGAGGGCGGAATGATCGGTACACCGATTATCCCGCCCTCTCTTAGTCCGATGTCGGCGGCCGAGGCCCAGCTAAGACGTGGCCGCCGAACGGTTCGGACTTATTCCAGACGGCCGCTGACAGAGACCGTCTGCTGCCGTGTCGCGTTAGACTGCGCCAATTCGCGGATGGTGATCTGCTCAAGTCGCGATTTGGGCAGTTCGCGCCCCGTCTGCGTGCCCGGCGTCCAGACTTGGAAGAGAAAGTATTTGTCGCCGTAGCGGTGGAATTTGAGTTGTGCCGCGGCTGTGGCCGCGTTCGTTTCGACCACGCTGGTCTGGATGCTCTGCGCCGTGCGCCCGTCCGTGCTCTGCACCAACAACAGTTTGTCGTTATCCCGCACGAGCCGCTTGATCGTGTACTGGCCGGCGGGCAGCGTCTTTTTGCCGACGACGAAATCGAAGGGCACGTTGACGACGAGCGGGCGTGTCGTCTGCGCTTGGGCCGCGAACGCGGCGGCGAGTATGAGACCGATCAGTATGAAGGCGCTCAACGTCTGCTTTTTCATCATGAACCTCCTCAGGTCAATCGCGTTATAATCTTCAGTCACGCTAGGCTGATAAGTTGGTCGCGCTTGCGACCTTAGTTTTGCCCGCGTGCGCCAAGCCATACGGCGCTAGTTGGAACTGAGGTCTTTAGATTTCGTTCAAAGGATTGCTAAATTGGGCTGAAAGAGTTTTCAAAGAGTTATCAAAACGGACTTATGAGTAGTCAAGTCAAACAGTTATTCGCCTTCGGGCCGTACCTTTTGGACACGGGCGAGCGGCTGCTCAAACGCGGCGACGCGCTCGTGCCCCTGACGCCCAAGGCGCTTGAGACGCTCGTCGCGCTCGTCCGTCATGGCGGGCGCGTGATGGAAAAAGAGGAACTACTGAAGGCGGTTTGGCCCGACACCTACGTCGAAGAGGCGACGCTGGCGCAGAACATCTTCACGCTGCGCAAGGCGCTCGGCGAAGGGCAAGACGACGGGCAGAAGTACATCGAGACGATCCCGCGACGCGGCTATCGCTTCGTTGCGCCCGTGCACGAGTTGCCTTACGAGCGCGCGCCCGCGTCAGTCACAGCAGCAGCCGATGGAGACGAGACGCAAGCCTTAGTCTCCCACGCGACCGAACGTGCAAGCACGGAAGCCGCACCCATCGCCGCTGCCGGACTGACGGCGCAACCAATGGCGCGCGCGCCACGCCCGCGTTTGGGCGCGTTTGTGATCGGCACGGCGCTCGTCCTCGTGTTGGCGCTCGCGGTCTTCGCGCTGCTCAAGTTCTCTGTGCGGCGGCGGACGCATGAGCCGGCCGTCGCGCCCGCGCAAGCGATGAAGTTGATGCGGCTGCCGATCAACGGCAAGGTGGAAGCGGCGGCCATCTCGCCCGACGGCAAGTACGTCGCTTACATCGCTAACGACGCCGGCCAGCGCAGCATTTGGATCAGACAGACGAACGCGACGAGTCGCGCCGAACAACTCGTCGCGCCCGGCAGTCTCGATTTCGGCGGTCTGATGTTCTCGCGCAACGGCGAGTCGCTCTATTACGGCGCAGCCCCGAAGGATGGCAGCCAACCGCCCGCGCTCTACAGCGTGCAAGTGCCGTTAGGCGGCACGCCGAAGCATCTGCTCGCAGGTCTCAACAGCAAGCCCACGTTCTCGCCCGACGGCCGGCAAGTCGCCGTCGTGCGCGTGGACGTACATCAACCCAAACCTGAATCTTCGGTCGTCATCTCGGACGCCGACGGCAGCCACGAGCGCGTGCTCATCAAGCGCACGGCCCCCGACTATTTGAATGCACTCGCTTGGTCGCCCGATGGTCAACTGATCGCCTGCGTGGCCAACAGCGCCGAGCCGAGTCCCGGTCATGCCGCGCTCATCACGGTGCGCGCGAGCGACGGCGTGGAACAACCTCTGAACACGCAACGTCCATATAACGACGCGCAAGGCTGGATCAATATCGCAGACCTTGAGTGGCTGCCCGATGGGAGCGGCCTGGTCGCGGCGCTCACCGAACAGGAGTTGAGTCCGACGCAACTCTGGCTCATCGCTTATCCGAGCGGCGAGCCGCGCCGGATCACAAACGATCTGAATGGCTACGCGGGCGTTAGTCTCACGGCGGACGCAAGCACGCTTTTGACTTTGCAGACCGATCTCGTCACGAACGTCTGGGTCGCGCCCAAAGGCGACGCGCCGCACGCCACGCAAGTGACGCAAGGGCCGGGCAAGTACGATGGCTATTACGGGCTGACATGGACACCTGACGGTAAGATCGTCTATGCCTCGATTGCGAGCGGCGCGTGGGACATCTGGCAGATGAACGCGGATGGGACGAACGCGAAACAGTTGACATCGGATGCGCGCTCGAACTACGGCCCGTCCGTGTCGAGCGATGGCCGCTACATCGTCTTCGTCTCGAATCGCGGCGGCGGCGCGTTTCACGTCTGGCGTATGAACGCGGATGGCAGCGAGCAGAAACAACTGACCTTCAACGAAGAAGAAAATTTCGCGCACACGACGGCCGATGGTCGTTGGGTGATCTACGCTTCGGTTGATTTCGCGCAAGCGAACTACATCTGGAAAGTGCCGATTGACGGCGGCCCGCCCGTGCGTCTGACCGACAAAAACTCTTCTTGGCCGTTTCCCTCGCCCGACGGCAAGCAGTTCGTCTGCACTTATCAGCTTGACGCGAACGCGCCGCCGAAGCTTGCGGTCTTCTCTATTGACGGCGGCGCGCCCTTGAAGTTGTTCGACGTGCCGCAGACCTTCCGCGCCAACACCGTCTGGTCGCCCGATGGGCGCGCGATTCATTTCCTAGACAATCGCGCGGGCCCCGCCAACATCTGGGCGCAACCGCTCGACGGCGGCGCGCCTCGTCAAGTGACCGACTTCAAAACCGACGGCGTCCTCGCCTACGATTGGTCGCGCGATGGCACGCTCGCCTGCGCGCGCGGCATCGAGACAACAGGCGTCGTGATCATCAAAGATTTCAGATGATGCAATTGCTCCGTGCAAGTATTGATCTGGGCCAAAGAGGCGCGCGTCATGAAGTAAGGAGAGCTAACGTTTGCGGATTCTGCTCGTCGAAGATGAGCCGCGCATGGCGCGTGTGATTGCGCGGGGCTTGCGCGAACACGCTTATGCCGTTGACGTGTGCGGCGACGGCGAGGCGGCGCTCTATCAAGCGGCGATCAACGACTACGATCTGATCATCCTCGATTGCTTGCTGCCCGGCCGCGACGGTTTCGAGATTTGCCGCGAACTGCGCGCGCGCGGGCAAACGCTTCCCATCCTGATGCTGACGGCGCGCGCCACCGTTGACGACCGCATTGCTGGCCTCGACAGCGGCGCGGACGATTACCTCACCAAGCCCTTCGCCTTCCGCGAACTGCTCGCGCGGCTGCGCGCGCTGCTACGCCGCAGCCGTGAACTGTTGCCTACACAACTTGAGGTCGCCGATCTTATGCTTGACACGGCGAGCCATCGCGTCGTGCGCGGCAAGTCAGAGATCGAACTGACCGCCAAAGAGTACGCGCTGCTGGAATATTTGGCACGTCACGCGAGCCGGCTCGTCACGCGCGCAGAGATCGCCGAGCACGTCTGGGATGAATCGTTCGATCCGTTCTCCAACACCATCGAGGTCTATATCAATCGCCTGCGCAAAAAGATTGACGAGCAGCACGCCGTCAAACTCCTGCACACGCGGCGCGGCGAAGGCTACATCCTTGAACCGCGTGCTTGAGCAATCGTCGCTCAAGACAGGACGACGAATGTGCAGGGCGCGCCATCCTCATTGCACCGCGCCATGTGCGCGCAAGAACTTGGCCATCTCCGGCTGTTTATATTCAAGCGCAATCGTCAACGGCGTCTTGCTGTCATCATCCTTTGCGTTCACGTCCGCGCCGTGTGCGAGCAACAGCTTGGCGAACTCTATCTGCCCGCTGCCGGCCGCCTCGTGCAACGGACTGTCGCCCCCTTCGCCGCGCACATTGACCTTCGCGCCATGCGCGAGCAGGAGTTGGGCGAGGTCTAGACGCTTCCTCACGACTGCGCCTTGGAGCGGCGTGGCGACGAACTTATTTTTCGAGACGGCGTTAACATCCGCGCCGCTATTCAAAAGCAGTTCCGCGATCTCCATGTGTCCGAAATTTAGATGGAGCGCCGTCCAACCGTCCGCCGAGTAGGCGCTAATCAACGCCGGATTTTCTTTGAGCAACGTGCGCACACGCTCGATGTTACCCGTCGCCGCCGCCTCGAAGATGTTGAGTTCCATGCCTGAGGCGAGGAGCAGCTTGGTGATCTCCGGTTGCTCGGCATAGACCGACATCAGCACGGCCGTGATGCCTCGCTCGTTGCTGGCT
>Ga0209153_1000420_pt1 | contig 20271 bp, 22 predicted proteins | sample GraSoiAngelo_120_FD_185877 | JGI IMG/M metagenome (GOLD analysis project Ga0209153, IMG submission 185877) | Grasslands soil microbial communities from the Angelo Coastal Reserve, California, USA - 14_0919_09_20cm (SPAdes) (version 2) | ecosystem: Environmental > Terrestrial > Soil > Grasslands ...
CACATAGGTCTCCGCCATCATCCGCGTCGACAACCGGAACAGCGGCCGGCCCGACAAGCCGCCCTGTTCCTTGGCCTGGTTCTGCTCGCGCAAGGTCGAGGGCCGCGCCAGCGTGGTGTTGGCGACGATCGTGCCGTCGACCCGGCGCGAGCGCGCGATCTGCACGACGTCGTCGAGCTCGGTGAGGCTGAGATCGGGCGCGACCTTCAAGAGCACCGGCGAATCGCCAGCGTGTTTGCGCACGCGCTCGCGCGCATCGATCACTTTGGCGAGCAGATCGTCGAGTGCTGCGGCATGCTGCAAATTGCGCAGACCAGGCGTGTTCGGCGACGATACGTTGACGGTGAAATAGCTCGCGAGCGGCGCGAAGGTCTCGATCAACTTGACATAGTCGGCGACGCGATCGGGAGAATCCCTGTTGGCCCCGACATTGACGCCGACGATGCCGCCATGATGGGCGCGCGAGGCGAGCCGCCGCAGCACCGCATCGGCGCCGTCATTGTTGAAGCCCAAGCGATTGATGACGGCTTCGTCGCGCTCCAGGCGGAACAATCGCGGCCGCGGGTTTCCGGTTTGCGGCTTTGGCGTCACCGTGCCGATCTCGACGAAGCCGAAGCCAAGCCGCAACAGCGCGTCCGGCACTTCCGCGTTCTTGTCGAAGCCTGCGGCCATGCCGATCGGATTCGGAAAGTTCAGGCCGAACGCCCGCACCGCCAGCTTTGCATCGTCCGGCCGCGGCCGCACCGGCGGCAGCAGCCGCAAGCCCTGGATCGCAAGACGATGGGAATCCTCCGGGTCGAACCAGCGCAGCAGCGGCAGCGAAAAGGCATCGAAGGCGCGGATCACGGCTGTAACTCCGGAATATCGTGACCGCCGTCGGAGCGCGCGTCGAGCTTAAGCACGCGACGCACCGCGCCAAGATCGAGCTCGCCATAGAGATGCGGAAACAACTCATCATTGCGCGACCGCTCCCAGCGCAAATTGTCCCCGAGCGCCTCGGCGTCGACCTCGATCAGGAACAAAGCGTGCTGGCCGAAGAAATGTTTCTTGGCGGTTTGCGCAACCTGCCGCGCGGCAGAGAAATGGATGAAGCCGTCGCGCGCATCGTCGGCACTGCCCCGAAACACGCCCTGCCGCTCGGCCTCGCGCCAGGCGGAAGCGGAACAGATTTTGTAGATCCTGGGCACTGGTTTGGCGGTCCTGCCGGCGCGCTTTGGTCTGTTGGATTTTTGGAGGCCGGCGCGTGGACCGTATCGGCGGCATCGGCCCAACTCAAGGGCCGCGTAGGAGCCTTGCGCTGATTGGCGAAAGACGGTCTGATCGGGAAATAATTCCTAGATGCTCGGACGCCCCGCAAATTGGCAAAACAGCCCAAAACGCCGAGAATGCTGACCCCCCGACCAGGTCTGGTCCAAGCACGGCACGGCAAAGGCGGTCGAGCAACAATCGCTCAATCCGGCGCAGGCAGACCGGACACTCGCGGCGTCCGAGGTCGCATGGATCGTGTGGGCGAGGCGGTAGCTCCTTTTTCCCTCTCCCCTTGTTGGAGGGGGCACGAAGGCGCGAAGCGCGTTCGTGACGCTGAGGGGTCTGTCTCCGCGGAAAGAACCCCTCATCCGGCGCGGACTTCGTCCCGCGCCACCTTCTCCCACAAGGGGAGAAGGAAGAAGTCGCGACGGCCTACGACGCGTAGTCCGGCTCGTTGCGGTCGAGGATGCGCTTCAACGCATCGAAGTGCCGCTGTGCAGGGCCCGGATTGTACAGGCTGGTGCCGCCGATATCGCGCTTGGTCTTCTCGACCACGGGCTCAGGCAACTTCTTCAAGGGCTGCCCGGTCCACATCGCATAGATCTGAACCTGGGCGGCACGCTCGACGTAGTAAAGCCGGTCATAGGCGTCGGCGACGGTTTCGCCGACGGTAGAGATGCCGTGATTGGCCATGAACAAGACCGTCTTGTCGCCGATCACGCGCGCGAGGCGTGCGCCTTCCGCCGGATCGAGCGCCGGGCCGGTGTACTCGTCGTCGTAGGCGATCTCGCCGGACATCCCGACCTCGGTCTGGCCGATCTCCTTGATGCGCGGATCTTCGAGGCGCGTGAGCGCGCTCGCATACGGCATGTGCGTGTGAAACACCGCCTTGGCTTGCGGCAGCGCCTTGTGGATCGGCGCGTGGATGCAATAGCAGGAACGCTCGACGTCACCGGCCCCGCTCTTGACCAGGCCGTCGTCGATCCCGACTTCCATGAAGGACGAGGCCGTCACCTCCGACCAATGCATCCCGAATGGGATCTGGTAGTAGCGGTCGCTGCGGCCCGGCACCACCAGGGTCAAATGGTTAAAAATGCCTTCGCTGAAGCCGTGCATGTGGGCGAGCCGATGGGCGGCCGCGAGATCGAGGCGCGCCTGCCATTCCTCGGCGCTGCATTCGGAAAGCGTTTTCGGCGAAACCCTGAACTGCATCGGCGTTCTCCCTGCTGGACTGCTGATTATACAGCTAGTGTAACGCAGTTTGAGAGGATCGTCATCGCGTGGGCCTTGCGTAGCCTGGATGGAGCGTCAGCGAAATCGGGGGGTCTCGCCGCTTGCAACCCCTGAGTTTGCGGAGCCTGCGATCGGGCGCGTTCGCGCGACCCATTGGCTCCATCCGGGCTCCAAGGCTACCCCGACCGCGCCAGCGCGCCGTCGATCATGGCGATCGAGTCTTGTAACCCATAGACCGCGACGAACGAGCCGAAGCGCGGGCCTTTCTCCTGGCCGAGCAGGACCTGATAGAGCATGTTGAACCAGTCGAGCGAGACGCCAGGCCGGCCGTCCTTGCCCTTCTTGACGGGGTCGAGGAACGGCTCGCGGCGGCCGATCTCGTAGACCACGTTCTGGATTTCTTCGGCGGTCGACGCCGGCGGCAGATTCGACAGTGCGTCCCGCAGATCCTGCAGCGCCGCGCGCTCGCTCGCGGTCGGTTCGCGGAATTTCTTGGTCGGCGCTACGAAGTCGCGATAATAATTGATGGCGTAGCCGACCATGGCATCGAGCTTCGGATGGCTCTCGGGCGTGACGCCCGGCCGATAGCGGCCGATGAAACCCCACAGCGTTTCGGCGTTCTCCGCGTTCGACGACGACACCAGCGTCAGCAAGAGCTGGAACGTCACCGGCATATCGGCCTTGGGCGGATGGCCGGCATGGATGTGCCAGACCGGATTGGCGAGCCGCTGCTTTGGGTCCTGGCGTGGAAAGCCTTCCAGAAATTGCTGGTAGTCGTCGACGTTGCGCGGGATCACGTCGAAATACAGCCGCTTCGCCGCCTTCGGCTCGCGGTACATGAACAGCGACAGCGATTCCGGCGAGGCGTAGCGCAGCCATTCGTCGATGGTGAGCCCGTTGCCCTTCGACTTCGAAATCTTCTGGCCGTGCTCGTCGAGGAAAAGCTCGTAGTTGAAGCCTTCCGGCGGCAAGCCGCCGAGCGCGGCGCAAATCTTGCCCGACAGCTTGACCGAATCGATCAGGTCCTTGCCGGCCATTTCATAATCGACGCTGAGCGCAAACCAGCGCATTGCCCAGTCCGGCTTCCATTGCAATTTGCAATGCCCGCCGGTGACCGGAAGGGTGATGCGCTCTTTTGTCTCGGCATCGTCGTAGGAGATGGTGCCGGACTTTACGTCATGCTCCACGATGGGCACATAAAGCACCGCGCCTGTACGCGGGCAGATCGGGAGGAACGGCGAGTAGCTCGCCGCGCGCTCTTCGCGCAAGCTGGGCAGCATAATCGCCATGACGGCGTCGAGCCGTTCCAGCACGCGCAACAGCGCGGCGTCGAATTTTCCCGAGGTGTAATAGTCCGTTGAGCTTGCGAATTCATAGTCGAAGCCGAAATGATCGAGAAAGGCGCGCAGCCGCGCATTGTTGTGCGCGCCGAACGACGGATATTCATTGGAGAACGGGTCGGGAATCCGCGACAGCGGCTTGCCGAGATGCTTCTCCAGCATCTCCTTGTTCGGCACGTTGTCGGGCACCTTGCGCAGGCCGTCCATATCGTCGGAGAACGCGATCAGCCGCGTCTTGATCTTGTCTTCGGTCAGCACGCGGAACGCATGGCGCACCATGGTGGTGCGCGCGACCTCGCCGAAGGTGCCGATATGCGGCAGGCCCGATGGCCCGTAGCCGGTCTCGAACAGCACCTCGTCCTTATGCTTCTTCTTCAGCCGCGCCACAATCTGCTTCGCCTGCTCGAACGGCCAGGCGTTGGATTGTTCGGCAAGCGCGCGCAATTCGCTCGGATCGATCGTGGACATTTAAACGGAGTCTCCGGACACTAATGTTCTAGCCGTCATTGTGAGCGCAGCGAAGCAATCCAGGGGCTACAAAGCAAGACTGGATTGCTTCGTCGCTTACGCTCCTCGCAATGACAGTCGCTACCTAAAACGGGCTCACCGAAAAATAGCGCAGCCACAAATCCGTGTAGCGGCCTTTTTCCCAGACCCGGAACAGCGCCCAATTGAGCGCCTGCCGCAGCAAGTCGTTGCCCTTGCGCACGGCGATGCCGATGCCCTCGCCGAAATAGCGGCTCTCGACGAACGGCCCGCCCGAGAAGGCGCAGCAATCGCCGGAATCGGTACCGTTGATCCAGAACGCCAGCGAGATCGCGTCGCCAAAGATGAAATCGACCTCGCCGCGCCGCAAAGCCAGCCGCGCGGCGTCGTCGTTGGCGTAAGAGCGTATCTCGGCATCGGTGAACAGCGCCTTCAGATACGCCTCGTGCGCGGAGCCGGCGACAACGCCGAGCTTCTTTCCTTCCAGATATTCGGGACGAACCTCCGGCATCACGGCATCGCGGCGCGACACGAAGCGGGCCGGCGCGCGATAATAGGGGTCGGTGAAATCGACCTTGGCGCGGAGTTGCGGCGTCACCGCCATCGACGCGATGATGGCATCGCCGCGGTTGCTCGTGATGGCATCGAGCAAGGTCTCGAACCGGCGCATCTGCACCGTGCAGGTGATCTTGATTTCCTCGCACAGCGAGCGCGCCAGATCGACATTGAAGCCGGCCGGGTTGCCGTCGGCGCCGGTGAAATTGAACGGCGGATAATCGGTCTCGGTCAGAAAGCGGATCACCGTGATGCGCGATAGGTCGGGGCGGTCCGGACGCCGCCTCGGGTCCCAGAAGCCGGGAACCGCCTGCGGGGCCGCTTCCACGGCGGGCTTTGGCAATGTCTGTGCCTGCGCGAATCCGGACAGCGCGGGCGCCAGCAAGCTTGCGGCCATCAGCACGCCAGGCAATCGCGATCGAAGCAATTTTGCGTTTCGTATCAAGGCCATCGACATGGGCGATTTAGCGGGATCAGACGGCCTTATAGACCATCCGGCCGACAATTCGAGTTCCAGTTTGCGGTAAAACAGAGAAATGCGGGTATCAAAGATACCGCTTAAGGTCGGCCGCAGCTTCTTCGGGCGTGCGCTTCAGGTTGAAGGGCGCGATAAACCTGCCGTCGCGATCCATCAGATAGACCAGCGCGGTGTGGTCCATGGTGTAGTCGCCGTCTTTCAACGGTACTTTTTTGGCATAGACCCGGTATTCGGTGGTGACTTTTGTGATCGCGTCGGGAGCGCCGGTCAGCCCTTTGAGGTGCGGATCAAAGCTCGACAAATAATCCTTCATTGCGGCCATCGTGTCGCGCTCGGGATCGACGGAGATGAAATAGGCGTTGACGCGATCGGCATCCTTGCCCATCGCGCGCAGCACTTCGGAAATTTCGAACAGCGAGGTCGGACAGACGTCCGGACAATGGGTGAAGCCGAAGAACACCAGTGTCGGCCGGCCCTGCAGGTTCTTCTCGGTCACGGTCTGGCCAGCCTGGTCGGTCAACTGGAACGGCCCGCCGATGGCGGCCGGCGCCGTCACACCCCGTACCCCGCCAAGCGCCCACAGCATCAGCACAAGACCCAAGACCAGGCTGGTGCCGAAAGCGGCGACGATCACGAGCGGGCGGGTAGTCCGGTCCATTTCCTAAAATTCCTCTCGTGTCAGAAGCAGGCCGAGATGCCGGAGGCGATCATCTCGAAAAATACCGCGGTCCCGTAATGGAACCACAATGCCAGCGCGCCGAGAAGGATGATGCTGCCGAGCCCGGCGCCACCCCAGCCGATCGCCGATCCGACCGCGCCGGACAAGCGGGAGGGGGACATCATCTCGTGCTGTGAGGAAACCGGCCGCGCCATGACGTTCAAATAGGCCCAGTTGAGCCGCCCGGCAAGCGCCGCCAGGCGCCAGCCAATCACGTCATGCTGATAAAATGCAGGTAACGCGTTAACTTAGCGCCTTGGCGGCCTAATGCGAGACCAGGATCTTGGTCGCGGAAGCCTGGGCGTCGAGGTAACAGGGCTTGTACAAGGCCTGTAACTGCTTGCCGCGCAGGAAGATCATATGCGGGGTCAGCCCGCCACGGGCGGCGATCCAGCGCCGTACCGGCGAGGGATACATCGAGTACAGCATCTGGGTCGCTTCGGGATTGGTGATGGCGCGGCCATTGGCGCCGAAATCCCACGCCGCGTGGAATCCGAGCATGGCATGCGTGGTCACGCAAATCTTGTCGTGTGGGATCGCGCCGAGGACGATGGTGCAGGCCGAGGCGCATAGGCCGTCGATGATCACGGTTTCACCGGAGGAGCGCAGGCCTTGATATCTGTCGACGTAGGTGCCGATCCTGCCGCCGCGGTCATCCGCGATCCGAACTACCGCATGACTTGCCCCCATGCCCGCCAGCAGCAGCAGCGCCGCGAGCACCCCCGTCACAAATCTCATGTCCTGCCCCAGTCGACCTGTCGAAATCGAATCTGATCAGTCTGATCATCTTCCGTGATGCACAAACAGCGTGTTTCGAGATCGGGTTTTTGTCCAGACGGATGAGAGAACTAAAATCAAATTCAAATCAAGTGTTGCTGGCGCGCTGCACTCGGCACGGCGGAAGGTCCCAAACTGGAACACGTTAACGTCGCCTGCGATGCACTGCTGCCACAGGCAAGCGCGGTTTGCCGTTGACCGCGCTTCGCGCCGCAGGCTTCTATCCGTAACATTCCGGGGGACGATGCAATGGCCGATGATGCAGATGTAATTGTGGTCGGCGGGGGCCTCGCGGGTCTCGTTGCAGCGACCGAGATTGCCGACGCCGGCAAACATGTCATCGTGGTCGATCAGGAGGGCGAGCAAAGCCTTGGCGGCCAGGCGTTCTGGTCGTTCGGCGGCCTGTTCCTGGTCGACTCACCCGAGCAGCGCCGGCTCGGCATCAAGGACAGCCACGACCTCGCGCTCCAGGACTGGATGGCATCGGCCGGCTTCGACCGCGACGAGGATCTTTGGCCGAAGCGCTGGGCGGAAGCCTATGTCGCATTCGCAGCTACCGAGAAGCGCAACTGGCTCCGCGCCATGGGTCACCGGATCTTTCCGATCGTCGGCTGGGCCGAGCGCGGCGGCTACGACGCCATGAGCCACGGCAATTCGGTGCCGCGGTTTCACGTCACCTGGGGCACCGGCCCCGGCATCGTCGAACCGTTCGAGCGGCGCGCGCGCGAGGCGGAGGCTAACGGCAATCTGAGCTTCCGCTTCCGCCATCGGGTCGACGCGCTCAGCATCACCAACGGCGCCATCGACGGCGTCAGCGGAGTGATCCTCGAGCCTTCGAATGTCGAGCGGGGAAAAAGCTCCTCGCGCAACGTCATCGGCGAGTTCACGCTGCGCGCCCAGGCCGTGATCGTCGCCTCCGGCGGCATCGGCGGCAATCACGATGTGGTACGCAAGAACTGGCCTCGACGCCTGGGCGAGCCGCCCGGACACCTGATCTCCGGCGTGCCCGAACATGTCGACGGAAGGATGATCGGCATTACGGAAGCCGCCGGCGCGCGGCTGATCAACCGCGACAGGATGTGGCATTATGTCGAGGGCATCAGAAACTGGTCGCCGATCTGGCCGCGGCACGGCATCCGCATTTTGCCGGGGCCATCATCGATGTGGTTCGATGCCACCGGCAAGCGGTTGCCCTCGCCGCTGTTTCCTGGCTCCGACACGCTCGGCCAACTGCAGTACATCATGGGTACCGGTTACGATTATTCGTGGTTTGTACTGACCCAGAGCATCATCAAGAAGGAATTCGCGCTGTCGGGTTCGGAGCAGAACCCTGATCTGACCGGAAAAAGCTGGCGGATGACCGCCAAGCGCGCCACCAGCAAGGCCGCTCCGGCGCCGGTGGAAACATTCAAGACCCACGGCGCGGATTTCATCGTACGCGACAACCTCGAAGCGCTCGTCAGCGCGATGAACGCGCTTGCGGGCGACAATCTGTTGCAGGTCGAGCATCTGAAGGCGCAGATCGAGGCGCGCGATCGCGAAATCACCAATCCCTATGTCAAGGACACCCAGGTGATGAACATCCACAATGCGCGCCGCTATATCGGCGATCGGCTGATCCGCACCGCGAAGCCGCATCGCATCCTCGATGCCGCGCACGGTCCCCTGATCGCAGTGAAGCTCAATATCTTGACGCGCAAGACGCTGGGCGGCTTCGAGACCGATCTTAACTCCCGCGTGTTCGGCCAGCACGGCCAGATCATGCCGGGGCTCTATGCGGTCGGCGAAGCCGCGGGCTTCGGGGGCGGCGGCATGCACGGCTATCGCTCGCTGGAAGGCACCTTCCTCGGCGGCTGCCTGTTCTCCGGCCGCAACGCCGGACGCGCGGCAGCAAAGGCGGTGGCATGATCTCGAAAGCAGAGGTCGAAACGGTGAAGCGAGGGTTGTCCCCGATCAGGCTCGCCTCTGTTGCGGCGCTCATCTGGTGCGCTACTCCGGCGCTGGCAGAAACCCTCGACGTCGGCAGCGTGAGGCGAACCTTCACGGCGCAGCTTCCGGACACCCAACCCGCGCCGCTGGTCATCGTCCTGCACGGCAACACCCAGACCGGCGCCGAGATGGCGGACCGCACCTCCTGGCCGCAAGTCGCCAAACGCGAACATTTCGGCGTCGTGTTTCCGGATGGGCTCAATCGCGCCTGGGCCGATCTACGGCCAAGCAACAAGCGCGGCGGCCGCCTGCCGCCTGACGGCACCGACGACGCCGCCTTTATCGTCAAACTGGCCGAGGAATTCGTTGCCGACGGGGTCGCCGACCCCAAGCGCCTCTATGTCACCGGGCTCTCCAACGGCGGGGCCATGACGATGGCAATGACCTGCGTGCGCGCCGATCTGTTCGCGGCCGCCGCCAGCGTCATCATCAACTTCACCGATGAATCAGCGGATGCCTGCCATCCCTCCCGCCCGGTGCCGTTTCTTATGATGAACGGCACCGCCGATCCGCTTATTCCCTATCAAGGCGGCCACGGCACCAGCCGCTTTGCGGTCGACGGCTTCTGGCCGACCGAAAAGACGCTCGAGTTCTGGCGGCGCGCCAACGGCTGCGAAACGAAGGACGCTGGCGTCACCGATCTCGAGGACCGCGACAAGACCGACCGGACCACGGTGACGCGGATCTCTTCGAATTGCCCGCCCGGGCGCGACGTCGTGCTCTACCGCGTCAACGACGGCGGCCACCGCATGCCCGGCGGTTTTGCCGATGCGCGCTTTCCGCGCCTGGTGGACTTGCTGTTGGGTCCGCAAAATCACGACATCGACGGCGCCGAGATCATCTGGGATTTTTTCAAGCGGTTTCCGTGATGCGCGCGTTCACGCCGCGCGAGCGGCGTTCCTTTCCGCCTCGATCCGCCGCGCATCACAAGCAATTCGCTCGCCATACGTCACCTGCGGCTGACGGACGCAGGCAGCGCCACCCGGTCTCTCAGTGCGGCTGATCGACAACACCGACGCGGTGACGGTAGACCATTTCCCAGCCCTTCCAGCCGGTGAAAAGCAGAATCAGAACCACGACAAGCGACAGGATCAGGCCTGTTGGAATAATGGCGGCGTTTCCATGCTCGTAGCGCGCGTACCAGTTATAGAGTTCGATCACCACGGCAACGACATTGCCTCCCGCGTGCAGCCACGCGTCGGAAAGATTGCGGATTTGCTGGTCCGCCGATACGTCAATAAGGCCCATTGCCGCCGCCACAGCAGCCATGATCAGGCCTATCCCCAACAGCCACAGGGATGCGGTTGCCCAGAAGTCGTTGGAAGTTTTCCAAAAGGCCAGATCCGAAACCAGGGCTAGAACGAAACATGCGATCGGAAACGGAATAACCATTGGATGGATTGGATGTCCGGCGATTTGTGCGGTCGATCTGGGGTTTGCCATGGGATTCCTCCGTAAAACCCGTCCACTTCTGTTCGTTGGATGCGCCGAAGGCAAATAGGTTCCCGACCTTTACATGGGAGGTTGGAACACCGACTGTCAGCCGTCGTTGGTCAGAACGAAAGTGATCCGTCATGCGCCAGGCACAGGCCCCCGAAATAACCGCCGCCGGCGACGCCGAGCTGGTCCGGCGTGCCCTTGGGCGCGACGAGGCCGCGGTTCGCGCCATCATCACGGCGAACAATCGAAAACTCTACCGGCTCGCCCGCGGTATCCTGCGCAATGACGGGGAAGCCGAGGACGTGGTACAGGAGACCTATGTCCGCGCGTTCACGCATCTGGAGGATTTTCGCGGCGACTCCAGCGTTGCAACGTGGCTCGCGCGGATCGCGATGAATGAGGCGCTCGGCCGGTTGCGCCGCCGGCGGCCGGGGGTCGAATGGTCCTCTCTGCCAGAGGGCGTGCTGGAAGCCCAGATCATCCAGTTTCCCCTTGCATCGGCGGACGACCCGGAAAAATCCGTGGCCCAACGCGAAATCCAGCGCGTCGTCGAACAGGCTATCGACGAATTGCCGGAGGCATTTCGTCTCGTCTTCATCACCCGGGTGATCGAAGGGATGAATGTCGAGGAGACGGCGGAGATTTTGGGGCTGAAGGCGGAAACCGTGAAGACGCGGCTGCACCGCGCCCGCAACCTGCTGCGCGACAACGTCGAGAAGAAAATCGGCCCGGTGGTGATGGCGGCGTTTCCGTTCGCCGGAAAACGCTGCGAGCGCCTGACCGAGACGGTGCTGAGACGGCTAGGTTTCCGCGCATAATCTTGGGAACCTCCGCCTCCCTGCGCCATCCAATCTCCTGTGCAACCAGCAACGCCCCGGCGGCCCCAAGGCCGGGCGCCACAGGAGTGTCAAATGATGTTCGTTCGACTGAGCGCGGCGATCGCCGCGGTAAGCTTGTTGAGCAGCGCCGCCCTTGCGCAAGGCGCCAAGCCGACCGATCCACAGATCGCACATATCGCCTACACGGCAGGCGTGATCGATATCAAGGCGGCGAAGCAGGCGCTGAACAAGACCCGCAGCAAGGAAGTCAAGGCGTTCGCACAAGACATGGTGCGCGACCATGAAGCCGTGAACAAGCAGGCGCTGGACCTGGTGAAGAAGCTCAAGGTCAAGCCCGAAGATAACGACACCAGCCGCACGCTATCGAAGAATGCCGCTGACAAGCTCGCCGAGCTCGGCAAGCTGAAAGGCGCCGCGTTTGACAAGGCTTACATCGACAACGAAGTCGCCTACCACAAGGCGGTCGATAACGCGCTGGAGACGCAGCTCATTCCCAGCGCCAGCAACCCGGAGCTGAAGAACCTGCTGCAGACCGGTCTGAAAATATTCCAGGGGCACGAGCAGCATGCCGAACAAGTCGCGGCCAACCTGAAGTAAGGAGCCCGCGCGTGACGCCGAGATGGATTCTCCCTGCCCTGACGGCCCTGGCGTTTGTAGCGCAGTCCATCTCGGCGCATGCCGCAACCATTCAGATCACGATGGAAAACCTTGCGGTCTTGCCGCCTGAAGCTTCGGCCAAGATTGGCGACACCGTCGAATGGATCAACAAGGACATCGTCGCGCACACCGCGACAGCGCGCAACGGCGACTGGGATGTGATGTTGCCGCCGAACAAGACCGGCACCCTGGTTTTGAAGAAGGCCGGGACAGTCGACTATTATTGCCGCTTCCATCCCAACATGAAGGCTGTGCTCAAGATCGAGCCGTAGCACGAGGCTTAACCTCCGAGGTAATCGATTTGACCGCTCCAAGCTTCGATAGTCGGTCAGCCGTTCAATCCGGCGGCATCAAAGGAGGACCAACATGACCGACATCAACAAAGTTGCCTGCGGCTATATCGAGCTCTGGAACGAGCGGACGCCGAGCCGAAGGCGGGAGATGCTAGCGACGAACTGGACCAGTGACGCGAAATACGTCGATCCGCTGATGAGCGGCGACGGACAGGATGGCGTTGACGCATTGATCGCGGGCGTCCAGCAGCGGTTCCCGGAGTTCAAATTCAAGCTGATCGGCGAGCCCAACGGATATGGCGATCACGTCCGTTTCTCCTGGGGCCTCGGCCCTGACGGCGCCGACAGCCCGATCAAGGGCACCGATTTCGCCGAGCTGAAGGACGGCCGCATCCGCAACATCACCGGATTTTTGGATCAGGTGCCACAGGGCGCGTGAGATGCGACAGCGTAGGGCGGATTCGCGAAAAGCGTAATCCGCCACCTTTGAACAGCAGCGGCGGGTTACGCCTTGCAGCTCCGCTTGTGCAAGCACCTCGTGCTGGGCACGGCCGACCCGCCCCACGATCTGCGATGGTTGCGAGATGAAATTGGAGCGGGCGAAGGGAATCGAACCCTCGTATGCAGCTTGGGAAGCTGCCGTTCTGCCATTGAACTACGCCCGCAGATCGCTTTCGCCTTCTTGATTAGCCGAGACCGCGCGTTCCGCCAAGCTGCTTTGATGTTCCCTCGCCAGTACCCTGATCTCGCCGCCCACCCCATGGCCTTAACCGAACCCGAAGATTTCAGGTGCGGCGGTTTGTGACGGTGTTATGATGTTTTTGGGGCTGGGTGGCGTCATGGGGCGTGGGTACACAATATTCGACACGGCAATCGGCCGCAGCGCGATCGTTTGGAGCGATGCCGGCATCGTCGGCGTGCATCTGCCCGAGGCGCGCGAGATCGATACCCGTCGGCGCGTGTATCAGCTCTACCCCGACGCGCGCGAAACCCGCCCGCCGGTCAATGCCGGAATTGCGATCGAGGCCATCGCCACGCTGTTGCGCGGTGAGGCCAGCGACTTTAACGACGTCATCCTCGATATGCGCGGCATCCACGTCTTCAATCAGCGTGTTTACGAACTCACGCGCCTGGTGCCGCGCGGCGAAACCCGCACCTATGGCGACATCGCGATGCGTCTAGGGGCCCCGAGCGCCGCGCGTTCGGTAGCGCAGGCGATTGCCAAGAATCCCTTCATGATCATCGTGCCCTGCCATCGCGTGCTGGAAGCGGGCGATTATGGGGATCAGATTTCGCCGCATGGCGGCACCATCTCAAAGCGCCATTTGCTGTCGATCGAGGGCGCCCACCCCGCCCGCAACAAGACCCTGTTCGACGCATTGCTCCCGGTTGCCCCGCCGCGCCCGCATAACTAGATTTGCCGGCATGAGCGCCACGACGCTACTGCAACGCCCATCCATTGCGGTGTCGGATTTCCGCTGTTCGGCCGCCCCAGGCGATCGCCCGTTCACGGAATGGCACCACTGCCATTCGGTGTCCTACGTGCGCAAGGGCAGCTTCGGTTGCCACAGTCGCGGCCGCTTCTTCGAGCTGGTGGCGGGATCGGTGCTGGTCGGCCATCCCGGCGACGAGTATGTCTGCACCCACGACCACGCCTGCGGCGATGAGTGCCTTTCGTTTTTCCTTGCGCCGGACTTGGTGGAAACAATCGGCGCGCGGCCTGGGCTCTGGCAGGTCGGCGCGATGCCGCCGCTGCCCGAATTGATGGTGCTGGGCGAACTGGCGCAGGCCGCGGCCGAAGGAAAAAGCGATGTCGGGCTCGACGAGATCGGGCAGATTTTTGCCAACCGCTTTGTCGAGGTGGTGTCCGATCGATCGCCCAAAAGGGCGCCCGCGACGTCGCGGGACCGCCGCCGTGCAGTGGAAACCGCACTGTGGATCGATGCGCATTCGCAGAACGAGATCGACCTCGAACACGCGGCTGGGCAGGCCGGCGTCAGCCCGTTTCATTTCCTGCGGCTGTTTTCCAGCGTGCTCGGCGTCACCCCGCACCAATACCTGGTGCGCTCGCGGCTGCGCCACGCGGCGCGGCGTCTCGCCGACGAGGAACGCTCCATCACCGATATCGCCTATGACGTCGGCTTTGGCGACCTTTCCAATTTCGTCCGCACCTTCCATCGCGCCGCCGGCGTCTCGCCGCGGAAGTTCCGGCAGGCCTCGCGCGGGATGCGCAAGATTTTCCAAGAACGGCTTGCCCTCCACTGACTAGGGTCGTCTCCAGTCCGCGCGGATCGAAAACGCGCGTTTCAACTGGAGACCCTCATGTACGACCACATCGGAATCAAAGTCGGCAATCTCGACGCCAGCGTGCGCTTCTACTCGGCTGCTCTCGCGCCGCTCGGTTATGTCCTGTGCTCGCGCGATGACAATGGCGCGGGCTTCGGGCCAAAGGGTGAACCGGCGCTGTGGCTTTATTTGCACAAGGAGCCAAAGAGCGAAGGCGCACACGTCGCGTTCCGCGCACCCGACCATGCCGCGATCCGGAAATTCCACACCGAGGGCATCAAGGCCGGCGGCCGTGACAACGGCGGCGCGGGTCCACGGACCGATTACAGCCCGACCTATTATGCCGCGTTCCTGATCGATCCCGACGGCAACAATGTCGAGGCGGTGTGCACGTAGGTCACCACCGTCATTGCGAGGAGCAAAGCGACGAAGCAATCCAGTCCTCGCTCTGCCCGCCCATGGATTGCTTCGCGGAGCCTGTCATCGGGCGCGCATTCGCGCGACCCGTTGGCTCGCAATGACGAGCTAACAGGAAAGAAACTCACATGGCCTCGATCCACAAGGACGTCCCCATCCGTGCGCCCGCCAACCATGTGTGGGATGCGGTGCGCGATTTTGGCGCGCTGCATACGCGGCTGGTGCCGGGTTTCGTGCTCGCCACACATCTCGAGGGCGAGGCACGCATCGTCTCCTTCGCCAACGGCACGGTGGCGCGTGAACTGTTGGTCGATTGCGACGACACCAGGCGGCGGCTGGTCTATGCCGTGATCAGCGAGCGCATGAAACAGCACAGCGCCTCGGTGCAGGTGGTCGCCGACGGCGAGGGTTGCTGTCGGCTGATCTGGATCGTCGATGTGCTGCCGCACGAAATCGCGCCGTACATTGACGGTCAGATGGATCAGGCCGCGGCTGCGATGCAGAAGGCGTTGCAAGTAACGCCGGTCAGCGCGCAAATGTGATCTTTCTCACGGAAGCCGCAGGCTGCCGTTCCTATGCTCATTCGGGTGCGTCCGGTTTGCGCCGCTTTCCGCGGCGCTACGCACGCGAGGAGCTGATGATGACGGGTGCGGACAAGGTCATTTGCCAGGCAGCCACGGTGCTGTTGCTGTTCACCCTGACAAGCGCGCCGGCGAAAGCCCAATTCGCAGGCTTTGGCGGCGGCGGAGGTGGCGACGGCGACATAATGACCCAGATGGCGCCGATGCTGGAGATGATGAAGGCGAAAATGGGCAAGCGCCGTTTCGCCATGCTGATGCAGACCATGGGACCGATGATGAGCGGCATGATGGACGGCAGCGGCGGCTTCGGCGGAGTGATGGGTGGCGGCGGTTATGGCGGCATGATTCCCGGCGGCTATGGCGGCGGCGATATCACGGGCATGATCGGCGGCGGAAGCGGCGGCGACATCATGGGCATGATCGGGCCGTTGATGCGGATGGCGAACCTTGCCGGCGGCGGCCACCGCCATCACCGCCGGCACTAGTCTGATCCGTCATTCCGGAGCGAAGCCAACGGCTCGCGCGAATACGCGCCCGATGACAGGTTCAACTACGATGGCGCTGGGCGAACTCGCATCACCGCCTCGTGCTTAGGCTCCCACCGGGTCAGGATGACGCTCAGGCAGGAGAGCGAGCCGAGCACCATCATCGAGGCGGCGGCGAGTGCGAAGAAGTTCGCAGCCGTCGCCTCATGCGTCGACAGCCACCAGCCGCCAACGGCGATGAACACTAGCCGCGCGCTCTGCGCGAGCACCGGCCCCACCACTTTCGCCGCGCCTTGCGAGGAGAAATACATCGACATCGCAAGTCCAATGAAAGCGTACATCGGCGCTGCCGTGGACAGATATTGCCGGCTCGCGGCGCGCACGGTGGCATCGCCGGTGAAGATATTGACCCAGAGGTCGGGGAAGACCGCGATGATGCTTGCGATCGCGCCGACCGAGACGAACGAGATCAGGCCCGCAGTCCAGGCAATGCGTCGGGCGCGTGCGATCCGCGCCGCTCCGATCGCCATGCCGATCATCGGCACGGAGGCGATGCCGATCGAGAATGCCACCGACGTCAGCATGAACTCGAGCCGCGCGCCGATGCCGTAGCCGGCGAGGATCGCGGTGCCGAAGCCCGCCAGCAAATGGGTGAAGATGCTGATCGTCAACACCGATTGCAGCGGCGAAAGGCACGAGACCGCACCGACCTTGAGGATGTCGATGAACATCCCCCATTCAATGCGAAGTCCCCTGATTTTTGGGATAACCCGCGCGCGGCCTGAAAACAGGTACCAGCCCATCACGGAGATGCTGATGATGTAGGCGATCAATGAGCCGGCGGCGACGCCGCGCATGCCGAATTGCGGGACCGGACCGAGGCCTAAGCCGAGCGTACCGCCGAGAATAACCTGGCATACCGCGGAAGACAACATCATCAGCGACGGCAGTTTCATGTTGCCGGTGCCGCGCAGGACGCCAGCCATCGTGTTCATCAGCCACGGCACGACCGCGCCGCCGAAGAATATCTGCACATAGGCCATCGCCTGTGCCAGCACGTTGCCGCGGCCGCCGAGCAATTCCAGAAGGCGCGGGCCGAAGATCAGCATGCCCAGCATGAAAGTCAGCCCGAACGAGATGCCGATCAACAGTGCATGCGCGGCCAAGGTCGAGGCGCGATCGTTATCGCCGGCACCAAGCGCACGCGCGATCGCCGACGCAACGCCGCCGCCCATCGCCCCGCCCGACATGGTCATGGTCAGGATCACGCAGGGAAACACCAGCGCCATCGCCGCCAGCGCTTCCACACCCAAGCGGCCGATATAGGAGGTTTCGGCGATGACGACGCAGGTGCCAGCCGAAAGTGCGATCACATTCGGCCAGGCCAGCCGCAGCAGCGTCGGCAGGATCGCACCGTCGACCAGCGCATTGCGCGCCCGCGGCTCGGGCGGCGGAAGCGGACGCTCTTCTTCGTCGACGGGAATTTCGGCGATCGCAATATCGGGCAAGTATCTCTCCTTCGGCCCGAACTTGCTGCGGTGCCAGGAGATGTCCTACCACGGTGAGCGCCAATTCCCCGTGCACGGAACGCATCGGGGGCCTGCGCGATTGCAGGTGAGTGCTGGCGCTAGCCGATCGACCAGACGAACGGCGGCTTGCCACCGGCAGTCGGCTTCAGCCGCACTGGAATGTGACGCCCGCAGCCGGCCGCCAGTCCCTCGAACAATCCTTCGAGGACATTCGCACAGGCCGGATGATAGTCTCCGACATCGGCCATCAGCTTCCAGGTCTGCTGGTTGACTTCGAGGTGACCGCCGAAGGCGCTGATGTCTGCCAAATCGTCCTGCGCATCGAACAGGGCGAGCAAGAGCGATGCGAAATGTTTCGCGGCGCCGCGCCGCCCCGCCAGCGCATGCGCGACCTCGTCAAAATACTGCATGCCGATCAGCTTGCCCGTGAGACGCAGCAGATAGCCGGCGTCGTCTGGCCCGAACAATTGCACCATCACCGGGGCCGCGGTCTTCACATATTCCATCGCGTAGTTGCGATGGGCCTTTTCCAGCCGCGGTTTCGGCCAGCTTGCAACCGGCAATGTCGGTGCGGTGGCGGGATCGAACAGCGGCGCCTCGAGATGGCGCGCGAATACCAGCCGCTGATCAAGCTCGAGCTCAGAATCGTATTCGCAGTAATAGCCCTCAAGCCCGTCCTGACCATCGACGCTCTGCTTGGTGCAGACGAAGCCGAGGTTCAGATTGCCGAGGGCTCCGCCATTGTTGGCATGCCAGCCGCGCAGCATCGCGCGCGACACTTCGCCGGGCACGCCGCAGATCGCCGTGCCCTTCCAGATCCAGCGCGGCGGCGGATAGCGGATCCAGGCCTTGCGGTCGGTCTCGTACATGTATTCGACATGGACGCCGCCGATCCAGTTGGAGAGATAATGGTATTGCGCCGCGGCCACCGCCGGCGGCAGATCGCTTATGCCCAGCTTTTTCAGGCCCGGCAGAAAGCGTTCCTGCTGCTGGCGGCGGAACACCCGGAACACGAATTCCGCGGCGTCCGCCGTGCCGCGCCGCGTCACCGTGGTGAGGATCAGCCCGGTGAAATAGGCATGGTAGAGTTCGGAGACGGCTCGCCACTTGAGCCATCTTGCCTCGTCGGCGCCATGCTGCCCTTCGCTCATTTTCCGCTCCCCGTTTTTCCGCCGGTTCCCCGCCACCAGGTCACGTCAAATTCACGGCAGCCGTTTTGAACGCTGGCGCGCCCACCGCATTGTCATTGCAATGGCGTTATGTTCGGGAACCCATCATGCGCAATAATCTCATGTCGGCAATCGCGATCGGCGCGTTGGCACTGCCGCTTGCCGCCTGTTACAACCCCCAAGACACCGCGACGGTCGCGCAGAGCTATGGGCCTTCACCCAACCTGCCGCCGCCGCAAGATACGTGGATCCCAACGGTCGATATTGCGTCGGTGGTTGGCTGGCCGGCCGACGGCAAGCCCAAGGCCGAGAACGGCATGGCGGTGAATGCCTTCGCCAAACAGCTCGACCATCCGCGCTCGCTCTACGTGCTGCCGAACGGCGATGTGCTGGTCGCCGAGACCAACGCCCCGCCAAAGCCGGATGACAGCAAGGGCGTCAAGGGTTTCATCTATAAGCAAGCGCAGAAGTGGGCCGGCGCCGGCGTGCCGAGCGCCAACCGCATCACGCTGCTTCGCGATACCAACGGCGACGGCGTCGCCGATACCAGGAGCGTCTTCATCAAGGGGTTGAACTCGCCGTTCGGCATGGTGCTGGTCGGCGACGATCTCTATGTCGCGGATTCCGATGCGATCCTGAGATTCCCCTATCACAGCGGCGAGACCAAGATCGACGCGCCCGGCGTCAAGCTGACCGACTTGCCCGCCGGCACCATCAATCATCACTGGACGAAGGATCTCACCGCGAGCCCCGACGGCACCAAGCTCTATGCCACCGTCGGCTCCAACAGCAATGTCGGCGAGAATGGCATCGAAGCCGAGACCAATCGCGCCTCCGTGCTCGAGGTCGATCGTGCCAGCGGCAAGTGGCGGGTGTTTGCGTCGGGCTTGCGCAATCCGAACGGGCCGTCTTGGCAGCCGCAGAGCGGCGCGCTGTGGGTCGCGGTCAACGAGCGCGACGAGCTCGGCAACGACCTAGTCCCGGACTACATGACCTCGGTGAAGGATGGCGGCTTCTATGGCTGGCCCTACTCTTATTTCGGCCAGCATGTCGATACCCGCGTCCAATCGCAGCGGCCCGACCTGGTCGCGAAAGCCATCGTCCCCGATTATGCGCTCGGCGCGCACACGGCTTCGCTCGGCCTGACCTTCGTCACCGGCAATTTGTTTCCGCCGGAAATGGCGGGCGGCGCCTTCGTCGGCCAGCACGGCTCATGGAATCGCAATCCGCGCTCCGGCTACAAGGTGATCTTCGTGCCCTTCAAGGACGGCAAGCCTTCGGGCGCGCCGCAGGATGTCTTGACCGGCTTCATCAACGACAAGGGCGAGGCGCAGGGCCGGCCGGTCGGGGTGCGGCTCGACAAGGAAGGCGCGCTGCTGGTGGCCGACGATGTCGGCAACACGGTGTGGCGCGTGGCGCCATCGGTGAGGTCGGCCGAGAAGTAGCTCAGGCTCGAAAGTGCTTGGAGAGCTTGAGACCCTGCGCCTGATAGTTGGAGCCGATGCGCTGGCCGTACAGCGCAGCCGGCCGCGCCAGCATTTTCTCGTAGACCAGCCGGCCGACGATCTGGCCATGCTCGAGGATGAACGGCACTTCGCGCGAGCGCACTTCCAGCACGGCGCGGGAACCCTGCCCGCCGGCTCCCGCATAGCCGAAACCGGGATCGAAGAAACCGGCATAATGCACGCGGAATTCACCGACCAACGGATCGAACGGCACCATCTCGGCGGCATAATCCGGCGGCACTTGCA
>Ga0209153_1000421_pt1 | contig 20208 bp, 17 predicted proteins | sample GraSoiAngelo_120_FD_185877 | JGI IMG/M metagenome (GOLD analysis project Ga0209153, IMG submission 185877) | Grasslands soil microbial communities from the Angelo Coastal Reserve, California, USA - 14_0919_09_20cm (SPAdes) (version 2) | ecosystem: Environmental > Terrestrial > Soil > Grasslands ...
TCAGTCCGCTCTCGCCGGAGTCCATGATCTTCTCGAGCTCGGAAATGATCGGTTCCGGCGCGCTGTTGCTGAGAGGGTAGATGCCGACCGATTGTCCGCGCATCCAGTCGACGTCGAAGCTCATTGCCGTATCGACGGCGGTACGGCGTTCCGCGCCTGTGCCCTGGATCAGAAGCAGGTTGCGCGTCGGATCAGCACGAACGCTACCCGGCTTGCTGGCAAAGGAATCCATCAGCTTCAGGATCGTCTGTGCAGACACATACTGTAGCGGAACAACCGATACGCCGTAGCCGGGTTCGGGCGATACCGCCGCGGAATCAACACGTCCTGAGCCAATGGCATCGCCGAGCGGCGTCAGGCGATAGCTCGCGCCGTCGCGCACCAGCACCACACCGGACAACCGAAGCGCGCTTTCAAGCACAAAGGCTATGTCGGACCGGGGTACAGGACGAACGGAGACCAGGCTGACCGTCCCTTGCACCCTCGGATCGATCACGTAACCGGTGTTGAGAATGTCGCCGAGAACCACCTTGGCGACGGTCGCGATCGGCGTGTTCTCGAAGTTCAGGTCGTAGCCGTTACCGCTGGCCTGGGCACGCACCGGGACGTCGCCGATATCGGCGACCTCGGTCCCCTCGAATACCGCAGCGCGGCCGCGTGCCCCGGCATTATTCTGCGTAGAGGCAACCGCCTGCGTCTGCCGGGGCATGATGTCGACTGATCGCACCTTGTCCAGCACGTCGATATCGCCCGGAGCTGCGCTCCCGGAGCCTCCTACCGTCACGTAGTTGCAAGAGGTTAAAAGAATTATAGTACAAAACACGAACGACGCCGCGCACGCGCTGCGCACGGCCGCCCAGGCGGGCCCCCGGTTACCGGCACCCGACAAATCATTCGACCCATCGTTTAGGATGCTTTTTGTATCCACGGTGACCGAGAGTCCCTGCCCTACTGCAAGCCCGCGCTTTCGCCACGCGATATGGCTGCCGGCAAATAAGCGCACATTCTACGCAACTTGGCCAGTACGTTCGGGCTACACCCTTGGCAAAAAACCGCTCGTGTTGCTCATGGCGGCAGACGAACTTTTTGTGACGTCGTCAGTACATCCGGTGATACGGGTCGTGCGGGTCAAAGATCCGATCCGGCAGCGACGTCAACGGTGAGGCGACCGCGCGGAGCGCCGATGCTCCGCGCAGCCGATGTCGAACCTTAGTGATTACTTGCTTCCCTATCGTGACCATGATGATCGTCATCATCGTCACGATCTGGCTTCACGCACGCAAAGCTCGCGGCGCTGGTCGTGCTGCCCGCTTTGTATTTCGCGAATTGCGGCCACGGGCACAGCGGTCGTTGGAAGGCGACCCCCTGCGAAGGCGTATCATTCACGTATTTCGTGGCGATAATCGTATCGGGCGCATCCCGGTGTTCGACCCACTTATCGAGTGCGGTGAGAATGTCGTCCGAGGCATCCGAGGGGTTCGGACCGTTCACTCCTTGACCAAACGCATTTGCACCGGGTCCACCACCGCAATGAGCCATTCCGGGCACCATGAAAAGACGATAGAAGTCCCGGATGTTTTCGTGGCCGCCCATTTCTCGGGCCACCGCGTTATAGTAATTGATGTCGTTCTCAGGTGAGATGGCAGTATCGCCCCAGCCTACATATTGGATCAGCTTGCCGCCCTGCAATTTGAAGGGGCTGAGATTGGGGTCAACGGAGTTCAGGATCGCACCAGTGCGAACGTCCGCCTGATGGGCATTTTCCTCAATGCTAAAGGTGTCCGGGGTCCATCCGGACTTCGGAAACACGATGTACTTGAAGTAGTTGTCTCCGAACAATCCTTGCAATGCATTTGCCGGGTTGCCGGTATCTGTCAGCCATGCGGGCCAATTAGCTGGGTTGCTCGCCTCGTCGCCGGTTACACGATAGCCCGGGAAAATCCCCGGAGGCCCTGAAAAGATCTTCTTCACAGCTTCGATTTTGTCCTTTGGCAACGACAGCTTTTCTGGGTTGAAGCGGCAGGCGGGTGGATTGTTGAGGAATTGATCGGTGCTCAGCCCACCATCGTGTCCGGCGCACTGTGCCAACATGGCATTGCTTGCGACATTAAGGTCGGCTTGCGAAAGATCGCCGCTGGAGGTTGCGGCAAGCGCTTTCTGATCCCAGACGAAACCAGTAAACAAGTGAGTCCAATAATTCGCTGGCGATCCCGCGACGATCCCATCGAAGTCGCGCGGGTACCGTTGGGCCTCCATCAAGGCTTCGCGGCCGCCATCAGAACAGCCCATGAAGTAGGAGCGACGAGCGCCACTCGATTTGAATGCGATGATAATGTCTTTGGAAACGTCAGTGGTTTCCTTCAGTGCTCGATATCCGAAGTCGATCACCTTCTGGGGATGGCCCACAGCCCAAGATGCATCGACGCCGCTAGCCTGATGGCCGTCATCGGTTGCTGCTACGGCATAACCTCTTCGAAGCGGCTCGCCCATGCTGGTGTAGCTGACCGAACCACAGAACCCGCCGCAGCCAACCTGCAGGTACTTCAGGTTCCACCCGGACTCCGGAATCCACACTTCGAAATTGACGTGCGAGTCGGCGGTTGGGGTCGTGAACCCGGCCACTCGGCAGAATTGCGGCAATCCTGTAATTGATTGGCCGGCCGGGGTGACGAACGTTCCGGCGGGAACGCTCTGCGCAGTCGTTATGGTCGTATTCGGCCGATGGAAATTGGTGGCAATTTGCGAGCATGAAAGGGCTGCGGCGGGCAACACCCCCAACCCAATAGACGCAACCGCGGCCGCGGCCGCCGACTGCAAATACCTCGAAGCTCTTCTCATCGTATTCCCTCCCTGTTTCGAAGGTCTGGTGCTTTCGGCACTGCACCCCTCGTTTGCTGCAATGCCGGATTGTGCTTTTTCGGCACTTGCATTCCGGCCACGATAAATCATTAATCTGCGGCATACTGTCGTTTGGCGGACAATTGAAGCAGCTCATGCGGTCGCTCGAAAATTTACTTGCTGCGAGCAAATGGGCGAGCGCGCTTTCCGCCGAAGATTTGCAGCGTACGCGCACGGCGGTCGTCATTCGCGAACTTCAGCCCGGCGTCTACGCGTGTCGAAAGGGCGACCCGTCCAATTTCTGGTTCGGCGTGATTGACGGGCTACTCAAAGCTGAAAGCCTGTCCGAGACTGGAAAGGCCGTGACATTTGCGACCCTTCCCTCCAATTCCTGGTTCGGCGAGGGCTCGATCCTCAAGGGGGAGGCGCGCAAATACGACGTCATCGCGTTGCGTGACTCGCGTGTGGCGCTGATGCCGGCGGCTACCTTTTTCTGGTTGTTGGATACAAACATCCCTTTCAATCGCTTCATACTGACCCAGCTCAACGAACGGCTTGGGCAATTCATGGGCGCGTTCGAGCATGACCGCCTGGACGAACCTGAAGCGCGCGTAGCGCACACCATCGCGGATATGCTGCATCCGCAACTGTATCCGAACCGAGAAGGCCGGATCGAAATCTCACACGAAGAGCTTGGCCATCTCGTTGGTGCATCGCGGCAAAGGGTCAATCAAGCTTTGCACGCGCTGGAAAAATCCGGACTGATCAAGGTGGCATACCGGGTGATCACGGTGCTGGACATAGAGGGCCTGCGAACCTTCGGCGTGTAGCGCTTGCATTGCTTAATCTCCAAAACTTTCAATGTCGTGGCTTAGGCTCGTCATTTCCATCGAATGCATCAAGCTTGGTCATCCGCAACAAAATGGCCATCACGAACGCATGCACCTCGCACGACGAGCGCAGTTGATTCGTCAACTTCGTCCACTATCATTTCTATTCGGGGTTGCGGCTTCGACGACGGTGAGATTGCTTGCGCGGCAAACCCGTGCGGACTCTCAATCCCGCTTACCATCCGATATCTGCAAAAACAAAATATCCAATCAAGAAACATAATGGGAGGATCTATGCGTGCATTAGCCTTCACCATAGCTGCCGCGGGCTTACTTCTCTCTTCGCTCACCGAGCCAGGAATCGCAAAATCACATCCCTCGGCCGCGGTAACTGCCGCCCGGCAAAAAGATATTCGGTCTTGAGAACGTTGACCCGAAAAGCGGTGAAGTCCGCGAAGATCGCGTTGTCTTTTCCTGGCTCACAAATGCTTCATTCGCCGCGGCGGTGAAGGGACACGTTCTTTTACTCGACACCTTTGTGACTCGACTGGAGGTCCAGCCGGGGCGTACGCCGCTCGTCATTCAAGATCTCGTCGATCTGGACCCCGACTACATCTTTATCGGTCATGGACATTTCGATCACGCCGACAACGCGGCCTATATCGCCCAGCAGACCGGCGCCGTCATCTTCGCCAGCCCGGAAACCTGCGACAACATGGCGATCGACGCGCTGAACAACTTCAACAATCACTATACGTCCGTGAAAACGGTCACATGCAGGCCGCTCACCTCGCGTGGTTCGTTGCCAGGCGCCGAGATCGTATCGATCCACGATCTTGAGCCGGAACTCAACATCACAGCGTTCAAGCACTTGCATTCGACCAATACGGGCATCACGGATCCGGACGCGGTGCCGATTGCTGCGAGCTCTGCTGGGACATGTCTGCCCACGCCGACAAAGGGTAACACTTTCCCCTGCAACCTGCAGGACCCGCGCGATCCGCAGCTATTTCCTGCCGGCACGCCGCTGTCGTCCGTGATGCAAATCGGTACGAGCCGCACAGGCGCTGGCGGCCCCATCTCGCTGTTCTATGTGTTCACCGTGAAGAGTCCTGGCCGGGACCCGTTCAGGTTCGTGTGGCACAACACGACCGGCGACATTGTGGACAGTTGCGCACTTCCCAACAACAATCCCGCAACGGGCCTGCCGTTTGAGCCAGGTCAGGCCGCAAATGGCTGCTTCCCCGGCGTGACTGTCAACGGCAAAACGGTGGGTGCAAATCTCGCCTCCATCATGGATAAGCTGGGGCCGGTGCACGTGGAGCTCGGCTCGGTCGTCAGTCTCGGCTTCAATCAGAACGGCGAGCGGGACATCGTTACTTATCTTCAGCACGTTCGTCCCCGCTTCTTCATTCCCAACCACGTCACTGCGGTGGCGGTTGAAGGCTCCTCACTGGAATGGAAGGTTGGCTTCATTGACGCGCTGAAAGCTGCGAACGTGCCGCAGGACTCATGGCCGCAGATTCTCTGGATCGTCGATCCTAACGACTACCTGCGCCCGATTGTATTCGATCTCGATAACCCCGATCGCGATCATTTCTAATCTTGGGAGTATGTGGACAGGTTAGTGGCCGCCGTACGCGGCTGGCCTGTCCGCTACAAACGTACTCGTTCCTGAAAGCGTTGTTGGCGGTCAGAGACCGCCGACCCCTATCAATCCATCGATTTTTCAAACGCTTGTCACATTGGTGTGGGGAGAAAGGATAGCTCCGTATCGCATGGCCGTAACCGCAGTTGTTCGCACTCCATGATAGGGGGCCGGGTCGGAGCCTGCTCAGCATCAAACTATTGACATATACTCGACGAAAATCAGGCGGCGGCTGTACTTTGGGGAAGTTGTTCTCATGTTGGGAAAAGCGCTCATTGCCTTGGCGGCGGCGACATCATGGGTGTTGGTGCCGCAAGCGGCGTCGGCAGGATATCACTGCTACGGCAATAGCACCGTCATTGGATCTCCGCGGTGCGCAGGAGTTGGACTCGGCCTTCAATCTCCGCGCTGGTACTACAGCAATAATTATCCCTATTGGATTTATTACTCGGAACGCCCGTACATCGCCTTCAGAGATGTTGTCGGCGGCTGTTACCTGATCAGGCGCCCGGCGTTGGACCCAAGATCGGGTTGGGTTACGCGCACCGTGCAGGTTTGCGATTGACGAGCTTGCGCTTGGCCTTGGTCTGGCTCCTGGTTCAATCCCGCTCGCGGCAACTGCTGCAAACGGGCCCAATCGAGGTCCCCGTCCCGTAAGCGGTGTGACGCAACTGGCTTCCGCTGATGTCGTGTCCGCTCGCGGACCGAAACCCCTCGTGCCTACCGTAAAACTCGCGCCTCCCGCAAAAATGTTTCCATTAGACTAGTCGCCTGATCAGTTCGTGCTGCTGCTCCAACCTTTTTTGATCGGAACGATCGCTCGGACCCGGCAGTTATGGGTGATGACTGCGGAAATCCTGCTGGAGGCCAAGCGGGCCGAGCCGGTCCCGAGGCGGGGCTGTCTGGCGTATCAGGCAAATCCGGTCAGTCGGCAACGAGGGAGGACGACAGCGATGAAGCTCACGATGATAGTGTTGGCAACGGCCATAGCCGTGTCGAGTACGGGCGCGCTTGCGGCCGGTAGGGGCGGTGCCGGAGGCACGTACAGCGGCTCCATTACTGGCTCTCCTGCTACGGGCTCATCCACATCCTTCCCGCGCAGCACGCTATCGCCAGGCACAACAACAGGCATGGGCATGGGAGCGACGACTGGCGACCGACTCGACCCTGCCAACAGCGGCAATTTCAACCGCTGCAGGGGCATCATGGTCCCGCCAAATCCAACTCCCGCAGGGCATCCGACAGCCGTTCCCCCTTGTTAGCAAAGTTCGCAGGGGCAGGTTCTGGATGCTCTCATTACGCCCCCTCGCGGAGCGGCCCCGCGAGCATGGCCAGTCCGCCGAAGGCGAGGACAACGGGAAAATTGATGCCGCCGAATTTCTTGCGGCGGCAGGTACGTTTCTGGCGACGGTAGCGGCGTTTGCCTCAGTCGAGATCATCGTGCTTCGTGAAATCCGCACATCACCTGGACGATAGCGATCATGGCGGCGTGGGTGCTCGGCGTGACGAGCCGCAGCGGCTGCGTCCGCGCCTGCGCGCGCGCTGGCGCCGAAGATACCTGTGGCGCCGAGCTCCCGGAAGAGCCGCGATCCATCCTCTGAGAATGAGCCGCGGCCAATCGGGGGTTCCGCGCTCCGTCCCGTTGCTCTCCATCGAGCCAGATGAGCTCGCATCGATCAGCGACTCTACTCATCTCGGGACGAAACAAGGGGCTAAGGTCAGAACCAGTATCGCCGATCTCGGTACCTCTCGCCGCTCGCCGAATAGCTGACGGTCTCGCCGCTGCATTGATGAGAGCTGACGACCGGCACCATGCAGCGGATCGCTGCCGAAACCGGACCTCCATGCGGATGGCAGCACAGAGGTCCGGCGTGTGAAAGATGGAAACCGCTGATCTCGTTCTGCGACAATCAGAACGGCGAATCCGGGAAATAGAACTCTTTCGCGTTCTCGGGTGTGATCAGTGTCGCATCCAGGATATAGCTACCCCGAACCGGGACCTGCGCGTACAGATCCGCCGCGGTCAGTTCCAGCGCGGTGCCGATCATTGCTGGAGGGTAAAGGACGTCGACCGGGATCAGTTTGTCGCCGTCCATCACCTTCTTCACCATATCCTTCGACCCCGCGCCGGCGAGAACATACTGGATGTCGGTTCGCTTCGCCTGCGCGATCGCCTGAAGCACACCGACCGCCATGTCGTCGTCCTGGCACCACACGACGTCGATTTTCGGATATTTGGTCAGATAGTCCTGCATCACCTTGAATGCATCATCGCGGTTCCAGTTACCGAACTGCTTTTCCAGTACCTTAACATTGCTGCCCGCGATCGCCTTGTCGAAACCGTCCTGCCGCTGCTGATCAATGGGAATCGGCAGGCCGCGAATCACGACGACCTTGGCATCGGGCGTGTGAGTCTTGATGTAATCGCCCGCCGTGGAGCCGACCGCAGGATTGTTGCCTGCGACATAGAGATCACGCACCGAGTTGTCATTGCTGCTTGGTGCACGATCGACCAGCGTAACGAAGACGTGCTTGCTTTTCACCTGCTTGATGGCATTGACGAGAGGGTCGGGATCGGACGGCAGGATCACCAACGCATTCATGCCTTGCGTAGCCAGATCTTCCAGCGCGTTTGCCTGGCTGGCGGCATCCGGCGAGGTCTTCACGATGACGTTGAGCCCGGGATGCTCCGCCATCAGCAGTTTGGCCACGCGCTGTGCATGAAATACCACGCCCGCGGTCCAGCCATGGTCCGCCGCCGGAATCGATACCCCGATTGTCATCTTCTTGTCTTGCGCGTGGGCGGCCCCGGCGAGGGCCACCGTCGCGATCATCAAACCGATCAATCCTTTGCGCATGCTTCTCTCCCACTCTGTCCCGGGCCTTTTCGGTGTTTCGCCGGGCGACCCAGTTAGCCCCGGCCAAGTTCATGAGCGCCTCGCCAGCGAGCGCTGCACGAGCATCGCGACGATGATGATGGCGCCCTGGATGGCGCCGATCAGATACTCGCTGACGAAGCTGGACAGCAGCATGATGTTGCCGACGATCTCGAGAATGAAGGCGCCGCAGATCGTCCCCCAGATTCGGCCGACGCCGCCACGCAATGCGGTGCCGCCGACCACGACCGCGGTGATCGCCTGCAACTCCCACAGCAGGCCGCTCGTCGCCGAAGTCGACCCCAGACGTGGAACGTAAAGCAGGACCGCCATGGCGACACACAGCCCCTGTATGACGTAAGTGACCGTGCGCACCCGGTTCACGGGAATGCCGGAATAGCGCGCGACCTCCTCGTTCGACCCGACGGCGATTACATGGCGACCGTAGCGTGTTCGGTAGAGTACGAAGGCACCGATCCCGGCCGCCACAAAGATGGCAACGATCGGTACCGGCGCGCCCAGCACGCTGCCGAAATAGGCCGGACGGTAAAGCGACTGGAGATCCGGGGAACGCAACGTGATTGCTCCACCCTGCGAAAGCCAGGTTGTGAGCCCACGGAATATTCCCATGGTACCGAGCGTCGCGATGAACGGCTCGATGCGCCCAACCGTGGTGATGAGGCCGTTGATGAGGCCGCAAACCGCACCAACTGAAACCGCGATGATCATCGCCACCGCGAGCATGACCGCAGGATCGGCAATCACGCCACTATTCATGAACATGATCATCAGGCTGGCGACAAACGCCATCATCGCGCCGACCGAAAGGTCAAGCCCGCCGGCCGAGATCACGAAGGTTGCGCCGACGGCCGTGATCGCGATGAAGGCGCTGCGCGTCAGAACGTTGAGCAGGTTGCCGATGCCTATCACATTGGGGTTGGTCAAGCCGCCGACAAGCAGCAGCAGTCCGAGCGCAACAAACGGCGCGACGGTCTTGAGATCAAGATCGATCGACCATCGATGCCGGCTCGTGCCTGAGGCTGCAGCTTCGGCCATCGCGTCATTCCGCCACAAGGGCGGCCTCCTCGGATGTTGCTCCCGTGGCCATCATGACGATCTCATGCTCGGTCATGAGCCTGCCCGAGACGTCGCCGACGATGCAGCCCGAACGCATCACCACGATGCGATCGCAGATACCGATGAGCTCAGGCATTTCAGAGGAGACGACGATCACCGAGCAGCCCCGATCGGTCAGCGACACGACAAAGTTGTAGATCTGCTGCTTGGTGCCGATGTCGATGCCCCGGGTCGGCTCGTCGATGATAACGATCCGGGGATTGAGCATCATCATCTTTGCGAGGAACAGCTTCTGCTGGTTGCCGCCGGACAGCTCGCCGGCGAGCATTCGCCGGCGAGGCACGCGGATGTCGAATTCGGCGATCGACGCGTCCAGTGCCTCGCGCTCTTGCGCGCGGTCGATCTGCAGACCGTGGGTGAATCTTTCCAGCGCTGCAAGCGTCACGTTGACGCGTAAGATTTGGCCAAGCAGCAAGCCCCTTCCTTTGCGGTCCTCGCTGAGATAGACGATGCCGGCGCGCATGCTGTCGCGGATATCTGCGAAGTGCACGGGCGCTCCATCGAGCTTGACGGTGCCGCGGCCGGGTCTCACGCCGACAACGCTTTCCATCAGCTCGGTTCGCCCCGCGCCGACGAGGCCCGCGAAGCCGAGAATTTCGCTTTTCCTAAGCTGAAACGAAGCGTTGCTCACGAAGCCCGCAACGGAAAAATCCCGCACCTCGAGCACCGGTTCCTGCGTCCACACTGACTGGCGAGCCGGATACAATTTCGTAACATCGCGGCCGACCATCAGGCGAGCCATGTCGGCCGGCTGCAATTCTCCAGCGGCCCGCGCGGCAACGAGACGGCCGTCACGTAGCACGATCACCTCGTCGGAGATCGCCTTTACCTCCGGCAGGCGATGCGAAATGTAGAGCACGGCCGTACCCTTGGTCCGTATGTCGCCGATCACCTTAAGAAGCGCCTCCGTCTCTATCGGCGTCAGCGACGCTGTCGGCTCATCGAAGATGACGACGCGGTGGGGCACGAGGAGCGCTCGCGCGATCTGCACGAGCTGCCGCTGCGCGATCGAAAGATTGCGAACGACGGCATTCGGATCGAGCTCCACACCAAGGTCAAGGATTGCCTGGCGTGCGCGCGCATTCATGGCGCGGTCGTCGAGAACGAGACCTTTGCGCAGCTCACGTCCGAGAAAAAGATTCTGGGCGACCGTGAGATCCGGCGCGAGCAGAATCTCCTGGTGCACCAGAACGATGCCGCGCCGCTCCGCGTCCACAGGACCCGTGAGCGCAACCGGGACACCGTCAATCTCGAGCGTCCCGGTGCTCGGCGCCAGGTGACCGGCCAAGATCTTCATCAACGTCGATTTCCCGGCGCCGTTCTCGCCGATGATGGCATGCACCCTGCCTCGACGGACCGCCAGCGCGATATCCTTCAGCACCTCGACCGGGCCAAAGGACTTCCCGAGCCCCGCAGCCCGTAGCAGCGGTGGCTCGCTCTCCCGGGTAGGCCTCTCGGCGCTCATGCGACCTTGGTCCAGACGTTTCCGTTCGCCGACGATCTCACCGCGGCATCAATGAACTGCATGCCAGCAAGCCCGTCCTCGACGGTTGGGTACAAGACCTCGGAATCGGGCTTCCGCCCCTCGCGCGCGGCGCGAATGGCGCGCGCAGCCTCGGCATAGATGGTGGCAAAGCCTTCGAGATAGCCTTCTGGGTGACCGCTGGGCACACGCGTGACGCGTCCAGCTTCGGGCCGGACCGCGGCACCCCCGCGCGTCAGGAGCTGTTTCGGCTCGCCGAAGCGCGTGAACCAGAGATAGTTCGGATCCGCCTGCGACCATTCCAGCCCGGCATCGGTACCGTAGACGCGGAACTTCAGACCGTTCTCGTTGCCGACCGCCACCTGGCTCGCCCATAACATGCCGCGCGCGCCACCCTTATAACGCAACAGAATTTGCACATCGTCGTCGAGCTGGCGACCCGCCACGAAAGTCGAGAGCTGCGCAAGCAGTTGATCGGTCTCGAGTCCTGTGACGAACGCGGCGAGATTGTAGGCATGCGTGCCGAGGTCGCCAATGCTGCCACCGGCCCCCGATCGTTGCGGATCGGTGCGCCATTCGGCTTGCTTGCTGCCGGCAAGCTCGGCCCGTGTCGTCAACCAGTCTTGCGGATACTCGGCCTGCACGACACGGATCGCACCGAGCTCGCCGGCGACAACCATCGCCCGTGCCTGCCGGACCATCGGATAGCCTGTGTAATTGTGGGTGAGGCAGAAGATCGCGCCGGTCCTGCCGACAAGATCGACCAGGTCTTGCGCATCCGTCACGGTAGTAGTCATGGGCTTGTCGCAGATCACGTGGATGCCAGCCTCGAGAAATGCGCGCGCGACGGGCGCGTGCATATGGTTTGGCGTCACGATCGACACCGCCTCGATGCCGTCGGGCCGCAGCGCTTCGGCTTTCGCCATCTCCTCATACGATCCGTACGCGCGGTCTGCGGCGAGGCCGATTTCCAGCGCCGACGCCTTCGCCCGGTCCGGATCGGAAGACAACGCACCTGCTACCAGCTCGAACTGGTCGTCGATCCGCGACGCGATGCGGTGGACCGCGCCGATGAACGCGCCTTTGCCGCCGCCGACCATGCCAAGGCGGATGCGGCCGGGGCGGTGCTCTTCTCTGCGTCCCTCGATGGTCATTTCGCGGATTCCACTCCCATGGCTTTCAAAGGCCGAGCATCTTGCGATTGGCAGCATCATCGGTGCCAGCGCCCGCGAAGTCGTCGAAGGCGCGTTCTGTCACACGGATGATGTGCTTTGCGATGAACTCCGAGCCTTCGCGCGCACCCACCTCGGGGTGTTTCAGCGCGCACTCCCATTCGAGCACCGCCCAGCTGCCGTAGTCGTAGGCCGCAAGCCTGGAAAAAATCCCGCCGAAATTGACCTGCCCATCGCCGAGCGAACGAAAGCGGCCGGCCCGGTTCACCCAGTCCTGATAGCCGCCATACACACCCTGCCGTCCGGTTGGATTGAACTCCGCGTCCTTCACGTGAAAGGCCTTGATGCGCTGATGGTAGATGTCGATGTATTCGAGATAGTCGAGCTGCTGCAGCACGAAGTGCGAGGGATCGTAGAGCAGGTTGGCGCGCCCATGCCCTCGCACCCGCTCAAGGAACATCTCGTAGCTCGCGCCATCGTGGAGATCCTCACCCGGATGAATCTCATAGCAGATGTCGATTCCGTTCTCGTCGGCTTCGTCGAGCAGCGGCGTCCAGCGCTTCGCCAGCTCGTCAAAGGCGGCCTCGACCAGCCCGGCGGGGCGCTGCGGCCAGGGATAGACGTACGGCCACGCCAGGGCGCCTGAAAATGTCGCGTGCGCGCTCAAGCCAAGATGCCTTGACGCCCGCAGCCCTCGCCTGACCTGGTCGATCGCCCATTCGGTCCGCGCTTTTGGATTATTGCGCACCTGTGGGATCGCGAAGCCGTCGAACGCAATGTCATAAGCCGGATGGACTGCGACGAGCTGGCCCTGTAAATGCGTCGACAGCTCGGTGATCGCGAGGCCATGACCCGCGGCGATTCCCTTGATCTCGTCGCAATAGGTCGCAGAATCGGATGCCTTGACCAGATCAAACAGGCGCGTGTCCCAGCTCGGTATCTGCACCCCCTTGTAGCCGAGAGAAGCAGCCCAGCCGCAAATCGCGTCGAAGGAATTGAACGGCGGCGCATCGCCCGCGAACTGCGCGAGAAAGATGGCTGGCCCCTTGATCGTCTTCATGACAATTCCCTCCCCGCCGGCCGAAAGCCAATCCGGCACAGGTCAATTTGTAATCGATTACATTTTTGAGCTACTTTGTCTCGCGCGGGCCGCAAGAGCAAGCGCAATGACCATGATCGCCCCTTTGCAAATTAGCCGCCCTGAGGCCAGAGATCCCGTAGACCAGCGTCTTGGTCACGCCGGTGCGATGACCACTCAGATGAGCGGCTCGCTCGTTACTGGCTATTGCGGCGACGAGGAGGCCGAGCGGCGAGTTCTCTAAGGGCGCGACCAAAAGAAGTCTATCGCGAGTGGGCTTTTCTGGCCTAGCGAGCAGTCTCGTCTTTTGAGGCGGATTCAACTAATACGCAGCGCAACTCATCTATCCGACGCGCAAAATCCAATGCATTTGCCTTCAAAACGTCCATTGCATGACTCTGGTGGCCTTCATCCTCCAACTCTGCAATCCGTTCGTTAAAGGCGTTCAGTTCGTCTTCTAATTTCTGAATTTCGCTTTGGACAGGAAAGCGTCGAGCCGGCAATTTACCCATCACCGGTCGTTGCTTCGAACCCATGCCCAGGCGGTTACCGGTTCTTTGTCGTTGTGCGGTCATAGCCCTCTCCGAATCGGAAACGCGTGGCTACGTCATTCTATCTCGTTTTTGGGACGACGCTGAATATCGCCGGGTGACAGAAATGACCCATTACAAAAACTCGCAGTGGCGCATACACGCAAAAGCCTGTGAATGTGGTGCGTAGGTCACACCCGAATCGCGATCTCCTTGCCTAAGTGACGCGGCTACGACCGCACAAAAGACGGACGACTGGGGGCTGACCTGACCAGCCATCTACTTGGAGCCGTCCTGAGTGTCACTCTCGGCGGCTTTTTTCTTTCTCCAACTTCGTATCCTGCGGCGGGAAGACATAAGTCGTATCCTTCGACTGCCTCACCTGAACCGCGGGGGTATTGGGATCGAGCCGCAGACCGCCGAGGCGTGGCCCGACAAGGCGGCGTCTCGGCGAACTGGGTGCTGAACGCGATGCCAGCCAGATGAGGCTGGTCCTCATCCAACCGCAAGATCGCAACTTTGAACTGTTGACCTATCAGTGTGGGCCTATGCGATTCCGGTGAGAGCTTTTTAATGGGCGTATAGCGGCGGTAATTGTTCAGCGAACTACAACCGCGAAATGGCAACAGGCTCAGGCGATCATCGGTCGCGCTTGCGCAATTCATCAATTAGACGGTCAAGGTAGGGCGACAGAGGCGAGTCTTGGGGACGAAGATCCTGTCGCAGCCGTTCACCCACTTCGTCGCAGATCGACCGAGAGGCGCCCTCCGGCAAAGATCGCTAGCGGTCTGGGCACTGCTCCGATCGAGCCATTTCGTTGCGCATTTCGTTGCAGGCTTAAATCATCGAAAGTATAAGCGCTTGGAAGAATGGTCGGAGTGGCAGGATTTGAACCTGCGACCCCTGCGTCCCGAACCCAGCTATCGCGCCGTATCCCGCTGAAAAGTCGAGAGTTTTGACTTCATCCGATCTCGACTATTTCCGTTCGTTCCCGACGTAGCCGGGGTTATCTCGGGGTTGGCCTTTCATGCGGCATACAGGTTTTTGAACAAGAATTGTCGGTTGGTTGCGGGGACATGCAACCATCTCAAATTGCTATTTCAGGCGGTCGCTTAGCGTTGCCCTCCGAAGGCAAGGTCACACGTTCGAATCGTGTCGGGTGCGCCAGTTTTTTTACAGCGCGATATGAGCGCTCGGACTGAAACTCCAACTCTGCCTCGTTTGAGTGAGTAAGCAATCTGGAGGAAAATCGTGGCCGAATGCCGAGACTCACCCCGGCTCCTGTCTGAATGTCGCCCTATTCGCCCGCACCTCATCGACTATAAAATCGATGGCGGCTCGGACGCGGGCGATGCCATGGAGGTTCGCGTGCGTAACCATCCAGTAAGTTCGGTCAAATCGCAGGGCCGGCAACACGACTCGTAAATGCTTGTCCCGATGGGCGGCATAGTCATGCAAGATCCCTATTCCTGCGCCGCTCCGCACCGCCTCCAACTGGCCTACTGCAGTGGAACACTCCAACCTGCTATACGATGGCCCGTATATTTCAGGCATGAAGGTGAGTTGCTCCGCAAAAATTAGATCCGGCACATACGTGATCAGGCAATGGCGCGAGAGATCGTTGGCGGTTATTGGAGCTCCGCGCTCTTCGAGATACTTCCGTGACGCATAAAAATGGAGTGAATAGTCGACGAGCTTGCGGCATACCAGCCGGCCCTCGCCCGGCTGCTCGATGGTCACCGCGAGATCAGCTTCGCGCCTGGACAGTGAAAATGTTCGCGTGATCGGCACTAATTGTATCGTCAATGCAGGATGCCGGGCCTTAAGCGCTGCAAGTCGCGGACACAGAAACAACGTGCCGAACCCATCCGGAGCAGCGATTCTTACCGCCCCGGTGACGAGGACATCGGACCGCGATAGATCAGCTTGTGCCCGCAAAATATTCGATTCGAGATCTTCAGCAGTCTGAAAGAACCGCTCACCAGCCTCAGTCAGGACGCAGCCGGTATGTCGCCTGTCGAACAGGCGAGTATTCAGCGATTTCTCCAGAGCGTTGATCCGCCGGGCTACCGTCGCCGTGTCGACTCCCATTCGCGCCGCAGCAGCCGAGAACTGTTCGGCGCGTGCAACACCTAGAAAGAAGCGGATGTCATCCCAGTCCATGGTGGACAATTCAGCGTATCCTACTGAAGAAGGCATGCGGTTCAGAGCGTGGCCGTCGAACGGCAGGTGATGGTGCTCGATCGCGAAGAAAGGAGCGCATCAAGAGCGAAGCGAATCCAGGTCAGCCATAGCTGTTGAAATCCGCTCGATCATCGCCAGCGTGGTCTCCTCCAATTGCATGTTCGGCAATAACGGCGAGTGACACAATGTAATCGTCCACATCAATAGCGCATGCACCATCTGCTGCCGATAGTAGACAAAGCTCCTGTCGAAATCGGGCCTGGCGCCGGTTAGTTCGGCAAACCGGTCGAGATAGCGAAGCAGGAGATCCTTCTCCCACTTGCGGCGGTCGTCGGGCGTAAGCGCCGCCGTCACCGCATAGGCGAAGTCCCGTGACCAATGACCGCGGGCGAGGCACTGCCAGTCGCACAGACCCATCTTTCCCGCCGCGGTGCGGTACCAGTTGCCGATTGCACGTCGGAGTGGATCAATCCCTGCGGCTCGCTATCGTGGACAGCAAGGACCCGCAGAGCCGCCGGCCATACAGCATCACGCTGCGCGAGCATCCTGCCAGGAATGACATGGGAGGCGGAATCGAACGCCTTGCGGGTGTAATATTCCAGGCTCATTTTTTCCGCGCCGATAGTAATCTTGGATAGCTGGCCACCCATGGATATTGGGTCGCAAGCTCCCGATTGCCGTAGAAACGCGCGTGCAGCGACGCCAAAAGATCGATCATATCTTCCGCCATCGCACGAGAAACATAGGTTCGGTAGTTGCAAAAAGTTGCCGACTTCGTTGCGACGAGATCCTCCAAGAGAAGGATCGACGCAAACGTTCGGCGATCAGATGCGGCGTGATAGCCGACCGGCACCTCGATCTGGAGCAGCGGCCTTAGCTGCATGTAGAAGCGGCCCTCAACCCGCGCTGTTCCATTAAATCCACCGATCATGCGCGTAACGACGCTGGGCAGCGATTTGGTGAAGATCGAACCGGGAAGACCGGCACGCCGGCCGGCTTCATTGTATCTGATGATCAGTTGATGGCGTTCATAGGTCCCCGCGCTCGCGGGCTTCACGACGACCCCCGTTACGATGGCCTCCGGGAATTTCTGACAGAGTACGGCGGTCAGCCATTCGGGCGTGATCGCATCGGGTGAGCATGGCACATCCTCAGGTCGCCGCGCCTTTGGCCGAACCAGACGCTCGAAGGCGACGCGCCCACCAATCTTCAGCGCGGCCAGCGCTGTTGCGCCCGAGGCAACCATGGTCCCTCCCTCCGCCGGCAATCGCTATTTCGCGCACCCGCAGCATCATAATTAGTACACTTACGTACGATAAGTACCACATTCTGAGCGTCATTCAAGCTAGAGCTAGGGAAGTCCATGGAACACATGCGCTGCAGCGAGGAAATTTTTGACACCGAAAACGTTCGTATTATAGCGTATGATATATCGGTGTACTGATTGACCCCTGCCGGCTCGGAAGAATGATCAGACACGAGAGCCGAGACGTGATCCGTCTCGTCTTCTCGATTGAACGACTCTGCGTCAGCTCACCACGTCTTCGCGGCGCAGCCCTTCGATGGCTTCCGGCGAAAGGCCCATCTCCTTCAAGACTTCGTCGGTGTGCTGTCCTAGCATGGGCGGCGGCAGGCCGACGCTGCGTTCTTCCCCGACAAAAGTCACGGGATGACCCACGCAGTTGAGACGACCGGCTGCGGCGTGGTCGTACTGCATGATGACGTTGTTCGCCTTGGTGTGCGGATGATCCAGGAGCTGGGCGAGCGTATTGATCGGCGAACAGGGGATGCCGACCTCGGTTAGGGCAGCGTTCCATTGTTCGACTGTCCTGGTCGCAATCGCCGATTGCACATGCTGCAGCGTCTCGGCGCGATGGGTGACCCGATCCGCGTTGGTGCGATATTTGGGATCGTCGACGATCGCCTTGAGGCCCGCGACCGCGCAGAACTTGCGCCAGAGATTGTCGTTGGCCACTCCGATCATGATCGGTCCATCGGAAGCCTCGAACGCCTGGTAGGGGCAAAGCGATTCATGGCTGGAGCCGCATTTGGCGGGCTGGACGCCGCGTTCCCAGAAGGTCTGCAGGTTGTAACCCAAAAGCCCGAGCGCGGTGTCGAACAGCGACACCTGGATCGATGCTCCCTTGCCGGACTTCTCGCGCGCCAACAGACAGGCGAGAATGCCACTGAAGGCGTGCACGCCCGTCATCTGATCGATCGGCGAAACGGGGCTGCGGATATAGCCGCCGGCCTCGTCGCCGGTCATCGACATGATACCGCTAAAGGCCTGCAGGATCACGTCGTAACCGGGTGCATGCTTCAGCGGCCCCGACCGGCCGAATCCGGAGATGCTGCAATGGATCAGGCGATCGTTGAGCGCGCGAAGGCTGTCTGCATCGATCGCCAGGCGTTCGGCAACGCCGGTGCCGAAGCTCTCGATCGCGACGTCGGCCGATCTCGCCAAATCGTGCACGAGCTTCCGTCCCTTCTCTGATTTCATGTTGATCGCGATACTGCGCTTGTTGCGGTTGGCGCTCAGAAATACGGTGCCGAGCCCCGGTGCGGGAAAGGGCGGCCATCCCCGGGTCTCATCGCCCTGCCCCACCGCTTCCACCTTGATGATCTCCGCGCCAAGATCGCCCAGATACTGCGCGCAGAGCGGACCGGCGAGGACTTTTGAAAGATCAAGGACCCTGACACCATCGAGAGGCTTTGCCACGACTTCTCTCCTTCGCATGCGCTTCGTCTAACCCAATCCCTCGGCAAATAAACCGCCGAGATAGGCGGGAAAACCTTCTTTTGTTACGAGCAAATAATCGGCCGCGCGCCGCTCCGCCTCGTCGAGTTGGGAACGGCAGCCCGCGGCCACGGCTTCCGCTTCAGCGAGTCGGGCGCGCAACAGCTCCTTTCCCCAGGTCGTCGGCTCGTCATCAAACCAATAGGCCGCGCCCGAGATCCGGCCATCGAAGGCGGGCTTCTGCGCGTGATCGACTCGAAATCCGGCCCGTGCGAAGGCTTCGGAAAGCTCTTTGCCTCTTTCCGATTGGACAGCGAGCACCCGCGCGATCTCCGTGACGGCCGCGGCCACTTTGGGATCCATCCCGTTCTTCTTGAGCCGCTCGTGGTCGAGCCTTCCGAGGAACAAGGTCCGGATCATGTTGCGGGGCTCCCGCCTCTGGATCAGTTTCGCAAAGATGTTCATTTCGGTACGGATCGCGATGTCGAAGCTCTGCGAATATCCCTGTTCGACACAATCGAGAATAGCGAGCGGCGCCGGATAGTGTCCCAGCGTCTCAGCCAGAACGCTCGCTCGGCGCTGCCCAATCAACGCCGCAAAGCGTTCAGCATCCTTCGCGCGCCAGTCGGGCCGGTCCCACGGCTGTCTGGCCGGCGGGCGTGACAGCACCCAGCGCTCTGCGGCCGCCACTTCTTCGCCGGGTGCCACCAATTTATCCGCGAGACCCGTTGTGATGGCTGCCGCCCCGCCGATCCTGGCGCCATCGAGCAGCATCGGCAGCGCCGCCTGGACTCCGATTAGGCGCGGCAGCCGCTGAGTTCCTCCGCCGCCGGGCAGCAATCCCACGAGTGACTCCGGCAAGCCAAACGTGCTTTGCGGGTGATCGGTCACCACTCTGTAATGCGCCGCAAGCGCGAATTCGCAGCCACCTCCCAAAGCCAATCCGGCGATCGCCACCGCAACGGGCTTGCCGGCCGTCTCGAGCTTGCGCAAGCCATGGCTCAGCCGAAAGAAATGGTCGAACGCGACACGGTCGCGTTCGGCCGGTGGCGCAGCCATGACCATGTCGTACGCGGTTTCCAGTTCGGCCAGATCAGCGCCGGCGCAGAAGGCCGATGGCTTTCCGGACCGGATGACGACGCCTGCGACATCGCTTTGCTGCAACCAATCCGCAAACCTCCTGAGCTCTTCGATCGCCGCATTCGAGAAAACGTTCATCGAGCGGCCTGGCATGTCAAAGACCAGGTGCAGGACCCCGTTTCCCCGTCGTTCGATCCGAAATTGCTTCAGTTCCGGCACTCCCGGCATGTTCCCTCCGCCTCGATTATCGTTTGTTGGTGTACTATTGCGCTTGCGCGATTGCAGTCTCGTATTGCATGTCCGAGCGACATATAGTACACTAGCAAACTAAATAAGTCAGGACGTTTTTTTGACAATGATCGAGCGCACGATCTTTCGCGAAGAACATGCAATTTTCCGGGAAACGGTTCGGCGCTTCGTCGACCGCGAGATCGTGCCCTTTCACGCCAAATGGGAGGAGGACGGGATCGTTCCGCGGGACCTGTGGCTGAAGGCCGGCGCGGCCGGCCTGCTCTGCTGCACGGTGCCCGAGGAATATGGCGGGATGGGCCTCGATTACCTGTTCGACGTCGTCGTCTTCGAGGAGCTGTGGCGGTCCGGCGCGAGCGGGCCCGG
>Ga0209153_1000422_pt1 | contig 20172 bp, 19 predicted proteins | sample GraSoiAngelo_120_FD_185877 | JGI IMG/M metagenome (GOLD analysis project Ga0209153, IMG submission 185877) | Grasslands soil microbial communities from the Angelo Coastal Reserve, California, USA - 14_0919_09_20cm (SPAdes) (version 2) | ecosystem: Environmental > Terrestrial > Soil > Grasslands ...
GGACACGGATTCATCGCCGCCGCGAGCATGAACGACGCGGGAAACGTCAGCGACATCGAGGCGCGACTGATCGTCACTTGGTTGTCTTCGAGCGGCTGGCGCAGGACTTCGAGGACGCTCCGATCAAACTCTGGCAACTCGTCGAGAAACAAGACGCCATGATGCGCCAAGCTTACTTCGCCGGGGCGCGGGACAGCGCCGCCGCCGATGAGGCCCGCGTCGCTAATGGTGTGATGCGGCGAACGAAACGGCCGCTCTGTGACTAAACCTGTGCGCCCAGTCAATCCTGCGACCGAATGAATCTTTGTTAGCTCAAGCGCAGCTTCAAATTCAAGCGGCGGCAAGATGGTCGGCAGGCGCTTGGCGAGCATCGTCTTGCCAGAGCCGGGCGGGCCGATAAGTAGGATATTGTGCGCGCCGGCCGAAGCAACTTCGAGCGCGCGCTTGGCGTGCTGTTGCCCGCGCACCTCGCGGAAGTCAACGCCGGTCGGCGTGTCGGGCGTAAGCATTACCGCTGGATCGATCTGCACAGGCAGCGGCGGCGCGTCCGTGTCTAATGCCGCGAGCAGTTCGACTGCGCCGCGCAGGTCTGCAACCGGATAGACTTCGACGCCTGTGACGACGGCCGCCTCCTGCGCGTTCTCTTCCGGCAAGAGCAAGCGTTTGATCTTCGCTTCGCGCGCGCGGATGGCGACGGGCAGCGCGCCTTTGATCGCGCGCACGCGCCCGTCGAGCGATAGTTCGCCGACGGCGAGCACATCGGTCAAGTGTTCGCGCGCGCCGAGGTCGCCGTTTGCGCCGAGGATGCCGAGCGCGATGGGCAGATCGAAACTCGCACCCTCTTTGCGCACATCGGCGGGCGCAAGGTTGATCGTCGTCTTGTGAAACGGGAAGAAGAAGGCGCTGTTGTTAATCGCGGCCCGGATGCGTTCGCGCGACTCACGCACCGCGAGGTCGGGTAGGCCAACGATGGTCACGGACGAAGGCGAGTCGGCTTCGCCACGCGCGGGCGTCAGATCAACCTCGATGTCCACGAGGTCTGCGTCAATGCCATAGACGGCGGCGGATTGGGTGCGGAAGAGCATAGATGTGAGGCAGATTAGTTTGTTGAAAAAGTAACCACAAAAAAACAGTGACGAGTGACAAGTGATAAGTGACAAGCAAGAACAAGTTTTTAACTTGTCACTCGTCACTGCTCTTTCGTGGTTTCAAAGAACGTCGAGAGAGCGAAGCTAGCAAGAAAACGTAAAGCGCGCTTTCAAGTCGGACTCGAAAGCGCGCTCGCTATTTGCTCGTGCTGACTAAACGGCGCGCCTCAAACGACACTACCGAAGTTGTTATTAACGCCGCCGCCGCACACGCTGCGGCGCGTTGGTTGCGGGCGCAGTCTGCGCAGAGGCCGGCACTTGGATCGCTTGATTGGCCTTGAGCGGCGCATTGGCGGCGATGCCGTTCAGTCGCGCCACCTCGTCGGCCGAAGCATTGAAGCGCGCGGCGATCTGCGCGATGGTCTCACCGGCGCGCGCGGTCACAGTCTTGAGACTGCTGCCAGTTGCCTGTTGATACAAACGCACGGGTCGGATCGTGCGCTCGACGGTGTTCGCGGGCACGACCAGTTTGCTCGTCGCTTTCAGATCAGCGCTCGCATTCCACAACTGAAGTTGCGCGACGCTGACGCCGGTGCGCGCGGCGACCGCAGCCAAATCTTCGCCCGGCATGACCGAGATCACTTTCGCCGTCTCGCGGCGCTCCGCCGGCACGCGCTTCAAGAGCGCGACGAACTGTTTGCCATGACCCGCAGGCACGCGCACGTTGTAGCTTTCGCCGCGCGGCGTCACATCGCGGCGCAGTTCAGGATTAAGTGTGCGCAGGTAATCAACGCTCGTATCGGTCAGGCTGGCGATCAGTTGCAGGCTCGTTGCGCTGGGCACGTTGACCACATCGTAAGCGAGCGGCGCATCGGGGCGGATGGCGTGGAAGCCATACTTCTCAGGATTCTTGGCGATCAGGATCGCGGCCAGAATGTTCGGCACGTAGTTGCGCGTCTCCTGCGCGATGTACGGATAAACCTGCCAGTAGTTGGCCGCACCGGCGCGTTGAATCGCGCGATCAATATTACCTTCGCCCGTGTTGTAAGCGGCGATGGCGAGTTCCCAGTTGCCGTTGTAACGAGTGGCGAGCCACTTCAGATACATGGCCGAAGCGCGCGTCGCTTTCTCGAAACTGTTGCGCTCGTCAACCCAAGCGGTTTGCCGCAGACCGAAACGCGAGCCTGTGCTCGGCACGAACTGCCAGAGACCGGAAGCCGCAGCCCAAGACATGGCGCGCGGTTGCCACGCGCTCTCGATCTGTCCCAACCAAGTGATGTCTTCAGGCACGCCGACCTCACGGAAAATCTTGCGCGCCATTGGCATGAAGCGACCCGAACGACGCAGGCCCGACTCCATCGTTATGCGCCCGCGCCCTTGATAGTAGTTGATGTATTGCTGAATCAGCGTGTTTGAGTTGAACTTAAAGTCAACCGCGTTCTTCGCCTCTTCCAACGCGGCCTGCTGATCGGGCGTGACTATCTTCTCTTCCTCGGTCAGTTCTAATTTGCTTAGTGGATCAAGCGGTGATGGCTCGAAACTCTGGTCACGAAGGAAGCCAATTTGCGGCGGCGTCTGCTGCGCGTTCACCTGATCTTTCACGGGCAAGATCTTCGCGCCCTGTGCGATCTGCGGTTGCGCGTTTGCGACAACGGTTTGCGTCGGCGCTTGCTGCGCCGGAACTTCCAAGCGATAGACGCGCTCGACCAGTTGCAGGTAGTAGGTTTGCAGACGCGGGTTGGCGCGCACGTCCATGCCGGATTCGAGCAGCGTGTCCACCGCCTTGTCGAACTCGGCGCGCGCGGCTTCCGGATTGCGATCCTTCAAGTTCAACTCGCCCTGCTTGAAATGCGCCTCGGCTCGTTCGATCAGTTGGGTGACGACGCCTGCGTTGCGCTCGATGTCGCTGGGCGCACTACTGCGCAGCGACGGCGTGGCCGGCATCTGCGCGCGCACCGAAGCGACCGACAAAGCAAAGGCGGGGATGATGGCCAGACGTAGGAACAGTTGAGGGAAGCTCGTTCTCATCAATCGTCAGTCTCCTTAAAACTTTAGCCTGAAGCGAATCCACGATGGCAGTCTTTGCAGTCGAAAGACCGCACGAGCGGCATCCACTGAATTAAACGCGAGGTCGAAAAAAAGTTCCCGTAAAACGGATGCAACCGAAGGCCGACGTGATCAACGCCCTCGGATGGCATCGAAACCAGCTTTTTACTTATCACACGGTTTCATGGGGTGTCAACCTTATCTGCTTGAAAGAAAAGGCGAAGTGGTCAAGATTTCCACACGAAAATGATGCGCCGCCCGCCCTATAAAGATGCTCTCCAACGGCTCTCGGTTGTGCCGGGCGAGACGGGTTTTCCCTCTGGCAGCCCCCATCTAATGGGCCGAGACCGGCGCGGGTGGCGGCGGAGGCAAAGGTTTTGTGCGCGGCGTGCCGGTCGTTGAAGACGTCGGCGCGACCCGTTCCTTGAGCGCCTCTTGAAAAACCTGCCGGACGTTGTCCACAAAGATGAACTGGATTTCGCCCAAAAGCGCCTTCGGCACTTCGTCCATGTCGCGCTGATTCTGCGCCGGCAGAATGATCTTCGTCACGCGCGCACGCCGCGCCGCTAAGACCTTCTCTTTCACGCCGCCTACGGGCAGCACGTTCCCGCGCAGAGTGATCTCGCCCGTCATCGCCACATCCTTACGCACGGGGCGCTGCGCGAGCACGGAGACCATCGCGGTCGCCAGGGTGATGCCGGCCGAGGGGCCGTCTTTCGGGATCGCGCCTTCGGGGATGTGCAGGTGCAGATCGTAAATATTGAAGTCGTCTTCGGGGATGCTAAGCTCGCGCGCCCGCGCTTTGGCGTAAGAATAAGCCGCCTGCGCCGACTCGCGCATCACTTCGCCCAACTGTCCTGTCAACACCAATGCGCCTTTGCCCCTCACGCGCAACGCCTCAATAAACAGCACGTCGCCGCCAACGGGCGTCCAAGCAAGTCCGGTCGCCACGCCGATCTGATCGCGTTTCAAGACCTCGCCCGGCAGAATCTTCGGCACGCCTAGAAGCTCATGCAGATTTTTCGGCGTCACGCGCACAGTGCCCTCGTGCCCTTCGGCCACACGCCGCGCCACCTTGCGACAGATCGCGCCGATCTCGCGCTCCAATTGGCGCAAGCCCGCTTCCTGCGTGTACTGCTGAACGATGGCCGCGAGTGCAGGCTTCGAGATGCGCACGTGCTTGACGCTGACGCCGTTCTCTTCGAGTTGCTTCGGGATGAGATGCCGCCGCGCGATCTCAAGCTTCTCTTCTTCGGTGTAACCGGCGAGCCGGATCACTTCCATGCGGTCGCGAAGGGCCGGCTGGATCGTGTCGAGTATGTTCGCCGTCGTCATGAACATGGCGTTTGAGAGATCGAAGACCACGCCGAGATAGTTGTCGCGGAAACTATTGTTCTGTTCCGGGTCGAGCACTTCAAGCAAAGCCGACGACGGGTCGCCGCGAAAGTCCGCACCGACCTTGTCAATCTCATCGAGCATGATGAGCGGATTGTTCGTGCCCGCTTGCTGCAAAGCTTGAATGACGCGGCCGGGCATCGCGCCGACGTAGGTGCGCCGGTGCCCGCGTATCTCCGCTTCGTCGTGCAGACCGCCCAACGAGAGCCGAACGAATTTTCGATCAAGCGCGCGCGCAATCGAACGACCCAAAGAGGTTTTACCGACGCCGGGCGGGCCGACCAAACACAGGATCGATCCCTTCGGTCTCTCCTTCAGCTTGCGCACCGCCAACGCTTCGATGATGCGCTCTTTGACTTTCTCCAAGCCGTAATGATCTTCATCGAGAATCTGCTGCGCTTTTTTGAGATCGAGGTTATCAACCGAAGCTTTCGACCAAGGCAGGTCGGTCATGATCTCTAACCAGTTGCGCAAAGTCGCGGTCTCGGCTGCGTCCGGGTGCATGCGCTCAAGTTTTTTGAGTTGCCGGAACGCCTCCTCCGCGGCGGGCGGCGGCATCTGCGCCGTTTCGATCTTCTCGCGAAACTGCGCGATCTCTTCCGCCAGTTCGTTGCCCTCGCCCAACTCTGACTGAATCGCTTTTAACTGCTGGCGCAGGAAGAACTCGCGCTGCGAACGATCAATATCTGCCCGCGCCTGCGTGTTGATCTCCTGCTGCACGGTCAACACTTCGATCTCTTTATTCAATAACTCGTTCACGCGCCGCAGCCGCACCACGCTGTCCGCGATGTCGAGCACGCCCTGTGCGTCTTCGACTTTGAGTTCAAGGTTCGACGCGGCCAGATCGGCCAGCCGCCCCGGCTCGTCTAGGCTGGCGACAATCGCCATCACTTCGGGCGAGATGTTCTTACCCAAGTTAGCCGCACGCTCCATCGAAGCGCGCACGTTGCGGACCAGCGCCTCGACTTCGAGCGAACGCTCCGGCGCGGTCGGTTCTTGCACGACCGTCAAGCGCGCGCGCAGATAACCGCCCGCATCTTCGACCGCATCAACATTGGCGCGCGTCAATCCTTGCACGAGTATGCGCGTGCGCCCGTCGGGCAGTTTCAACATGCGCATGATGACGGCGACCGTGCCGACCTTATAGAGGTCGTCGCCCGTCGGTTCTTCTTTGTCCAAGTCGCGTTGCGAGACGAGCAGGATCATGCGGTTTTCGCCGAGCGCTTCGTCCACCGAGCGAATAGATTTTTCGCGCGAGACAAAGAGCGGCACGATCATGAATGGATAGATCACGATGTCGCGCAGAGGCAGCACCGGCAGCGACTCCGGCACTTGCAACTGCGGCTCGCCACCTTCTGCGACCTGCGTCAACTCTTCATTGATGGTTGCAATTGAAGACATAATGATTAAAGGATGAATGATGAATGCGGAATGATGAACTGAAAGATAAATGCTTTTCATTCATCATTCCGCATTCATCATTCATCCTTGCTCTTTCACCTCCACCTTGAACTCTGCGCCGCGTCGCTCCGCGAGTTTGGGCAGGCGGACTGTGAGTAGTCCGTCCTTTAGCGCGGCGGTTGCGCCGCGCACGCGCACGGGCCAGTGCAGCGTGATCATGCGACTGAACCGACCGTAGCTGCGCTCGGAGCAGAGATGCGTGACGCTGCCGCGCAAGGCGCGTCGTTTCTTCTGGCCCGCGAGCCGCAACTCTGTGTTGGTCAGCGTCAACTCGATCTCTTCGGCGCGCACGCCCGGCAACTCAATTGCGATGTGCACCGCTTCGGCGCCCTCGGCCAAGTCGAAGGTTGGCGACCAGACGCCGGGCGTGGCCGCCGCGCCATCGGCCAGAGCCTCTTGCAGTGCTGCCAGCATGCGCCCCAACCGGTCGCGCAGACGCTCAGCCTCGATCCGTTTCAATCCGATTGTGCGCACAATCATCTGTGTCACTCTAAACCAAAAATGACGGACAACCTAACGGCCGGAGCGGTCTCCGGCGCGCGTCGTCCGTCATCTATTTTAGCGCCTAAGCCGTGCGCTTGGCAGTTGCGCCGCCCGCAGCGCGCGAGCGCACAAGGTTCTTCAACTCGTGCATGAACTCGGTCACGTCCTCGAACTCAAGATAGACCGAAGCGAAACGCACGTAAGCGACCTTATCAAGCTCTTTCAAACGGCGCATGATTATCTCGCCGATCTTGCTCGTCGGGCGTTCGCGTTCAGGCGACTCCTGCACGTACTTCTCGACAGCGTTCACGATGCCGTCAAGCTTCGACGACGGCACGGGCCGTTTTTCGCACGCGCGCAGGATGCCGGCCATCACCTTATTGCGGTCGAACGGCTCGCGCCGCCCGTCCTTCTTGATGACCATGTAGGGGATTTCGTCAATCCGCTCGTAAGACGTAAACCGCCGCTCGCAACGCAGGCATTCGCGCCGCCGCCGGATCGACTCGCCCTCGCGCGCCTCGCGCGAGTCAACCACCTTGTCTTCGAGATAACCACAAAAGGGGCACTTCATAGCGTCTCCATTTCAGGCGACCAAAGTTGTCAGATCGGGGAACACTTCAAACTCGCCTTGCCCTCGACTCGCTCAAGTTCCAAGCTCGACGCGCGTTGAGCGCGCAGCATTCGGCGCGCTGTCTTCGTCGGCCGCGTGCGTTTCAGTCAATGCTTCTTTACGCGCTTCGGCCGCTTCCATTGCGGCAAGGCCGCGCAAGGCGGCGAGGCTCACGTCGCTGCGCAGGAAGTAGTACAGACCGAAAAAGAACGCGGGCGCAAAGAGCACCAGATGCAGCACGATTGAGACCGACTTGGCCTTCGCCTCCGCGATGCCGAGAAAACTGAGGCCCGCAGCCGTCACCAGATGAAACGCGCCGGCCGCGCCGCCCGGCGTCGGCACGAGCGAACCGACCAAAGCCCAGCCCAACACGAACAGCGTCTCGCTCAACCCGAACGGCAGATGAAACGCGCGCAGCACGAGAAAATTTCCCGCCGTGATGATCGCCCAGAGCAGCGTCGTCCAGCCTGTTACGATGACAAGCTCGCGCGCGTCCGTCAGCACGCCGAGCGCCTGCGCGAGTTGCGCGAGCACGGCCGTCACGAGTTTGATTGCACGGCGCAATAGTCTCGACGTATGCGCCGACTTCGCATCGAGCCAACCAATAACCGCGTGCGCGTGGCGTCTGAGCAGCAGCAACGCGCCGACGCCCATAACCAGCCCACACAGGAGCAACAAGCCAGCCCAACGCACCCGCGTGTAGGCTTCCGGGTTGCCGCCCGGCGCGCGAAACCAGAGCAGGTTCAACGCGAAGATCACGACGACCGCCGCCGTGTCGCAGATGCGCTCGACGCCGATGGTGACGAAGGCGGCCGTTGGCCGAACGCGCCGGTCACGCAGCGGCAGAAACGCCGGCCTAAGTATCTCGCCCGCACGGCCGACTGAAAAGATCGCGCCGAAGCCGACGGTCGTCGCAGCAAACAGATCAATCAGACGCGCGGGCGCAAGCGGCGCAAGTAGCATGCGCCAACGTAGGGCGCGGATGAAGTAAGTAGTGCAAATGACGACGGTCGCCAATGCGATCAGACGCCAGTCTGCTTGCCCAACCTCGCGCCGCACTTCAGCCCATGGCAAATTGTGCCCGAACCACCAGAGCGCGAGCGCCGCGATCAGGCACAACACGGCGAATTTCAGATAACGACGCAAAAAATAATGGCCTCTTGGCAAGCGTTTGCTGAACGGCGGTTGGCGCGACGTGTCTGTCCTTGACCCACGAACGCGAACCGACCACAATATATGGTGTGGCTCGGCAAGGCTACAACATTCGCTATTCAGGTGCAAGAAAGCAGTAGGCAGAAGGCGGTCAAGCAACAAGCCTTCAGAACTGAATTATCTGAATTCATGCTTGAATGCTTGCGCTAGACGACGGCAAAAGTTCAACCGCGCCTTGACTGCCTACTGCCTTCTGCTCTTTGCCCTCTGCCTACTGAATTTACAGGGGAACTTTCGCGGCCCGCCCGTCGTAATCCCCGACGGTTAAAGAGTTCTCCGCCCGTGCGTTTACGATTTTCAGGGGCGGCCGGAGATGGAAAGGGCGCGCGCGGTGGGAGCTGCAACGGCGTTGACTGTCAGCAACGGAGGAGCGGAACTGGTTCGCAGGTGTCGCGCGGGCGACGGCGCTGCGTGGGAGGAGATCGTCTCGCTCTACACGCGCCGGGTCTATAATCTCGCCTATCGCTTCACCTCACGCACAGACGCCGCCGAAGATTTGACGCAGGAAGTTTTCATTCGCGTCTATCGCTCGCTCGAACAGTACGATCCCAAACAGGGCGACCTGCAAAACTGGTTGATGCGCCTTGCGCGTAATCTGATCATTGACGATTACCGGCGCCGCCAACGCGCGCCGCAGGACACGCAGGCCGAAGACATAGAGGGGCACACGTACCACCTGCGCGCCGCCGGCAACACGCCGCAACGTGAGATGGAACGGCGCGAGTTGGGCGAACAGGTGCAGACCGCGATTGACAAACTGCCGCCGGATTTACGCACCTGCGTGATCCTGCGCGACATTGAAGAGTTGAGTTATCAAGAGATCGTCGCCCTCTTGAAGATTCCTGAAGGCACGGTCAAGTCGCGCATCAATCGTGGGCGGATCGAGTTGGCGAAAATTCTGCGGCGCATGCGCGTCGTGGCGATGAGTGACGTCTGAAGGGGCGCGGAGGCTTGACTGCGGACGATGAAGAGAGAATATGTAAGAAGGGTGAAACGAGGTAACGATGCTGTGCGCTGAATTTGAAGATCGTTTGACTGACTATCTGGACGGCGCGCTCGCGCTCGATGCGCAACGCACGATGGGCGAGCATGCGCTCCGTTGTCCGGTCTGTCACGATCTTTTGAACGAAGTCAAGAATACGATCCGCGCATGTCGCACGGCCGAAGCGCCCATGCCGTCGGTTGAGCTTGAGGCGTCTATCCTCCTGCACACCGCGCCGGAGACGGTGATGACCTGCGAGGAGTTTGAAGATTATCTGACCGACTATCTCGACGGCTTCCTGCCCGCCACCCTCTATCATCGTTGGGAACGCCATGCCGCCCTCTGCGAGCACTGCACGAATCTGCCCGGCGATGTCGTCCGCTCAATCGGCGCTTGCTACTCATACATCAGCGAAGAACGACCCGTGCCCGCCCAACTGCACGAACGCATCCTGCAAGCGACGCTCGGCACGACGCAGGCTGAACAAGTGCGGGCCCCGCTCGGCGCGCGTATCATGGAGTGGGTGCGCGCATGGCTCGACGTGGTGGTCACGCCGCAACTGGCGACGGTCGCCACGATGGTGCTCGCCGCCGTGTTAGTTGGCACGACCACGCTATCGGACGACGGCTCAATCGCCGGCATGTATCGCGCCTCTCTGCGCATCGCGCACGGCGCAAGCGACGCCGCCCGCAACGCTGCCATTCTCGGCCGCCGCGAGAACGGCGCGCAGGAGCGCAACGACAACGGGCAGCGCAACGCGCAACCGACGCAGCAACAAGAGCGCAGGCAGCAGTCGGCGCAGTAGCGGCGTCAGGTTTGTGATCAGTTCTATTTTGATCTGAGTTTTTAAGAGAGTGCGGTAAGTTTTGATGAACTGTTCTTATCATCCGACCAATACGGCCGTCGTGCAGTGCAGCCGTTGCGCGCGCGCGTTGTGCCCGGCCTGCGATCATCGCATACGCGGTTTTCCCTACTGTCAAGATTGCATCGTCGAGGGCGTCGAGTTGTTGCAATATCGCTCGGCGCGCATGGGTGCGCCGGGGCAAGCGCGGCGCAAGAGTTCGCGCGTCGTCGCGTTGTTGCTGTCATTTATCTTGCCGGGACTCGGCGCAGCTTACAACGGCCAAATCTCGAAAGCCGTCGTGCATTTCGCCATCTTCGCGGGCTTCTTCCAGATGGCGACGATCACGGACGCCAACGCCTTCTTCGTGCTCGGCGCACTTGGCATGTGGCTCTTCGCGGCCGTTGATGCTTATCGCACGGCGCAACTCATTCGCGCGGGTCTCGCGCCCGACGCCGAGTCGGACGCCATCGCGCGCCGGCTCTACGGCAACCCTGTGGCTTGGGGCGTGGTGCTCGTTGTGCTCGGCACGCTGTTTCTGCTGCACATGATGTTCGGCCTTGTGCTGCCGATGCGTCAACTGCTGCCCGTCGCGCTCGTCTTGCTCGGCGCTTACATGCTCTTCGATCACTTGCGCACGCGGCGCGGTCGTGACCTTGCATCGTTCGAGCAGACGACGGCGCAAGCATTGACCGGCAGTGGCTCAGTTGGTGTGCCGCGCTTCCGCACGGGCGATCTGACGACGCAGGCGCGGCGTGTGGAGCGCCAGCCGCCCGTCTGAGTTTTTTGCTTTCGTCTCGCCACGTCGCGCGTTTGTTTGTTATGATGTGCGTGGAGGTTAGCCCACTCAGTTATTCGCTTTAAGGAGATTCGCTGATGTTTAGAATTTTCGGTCGCCTAGGCATAATCTTAACGCTCATCCTGTTGCTCATCACGCTGGTGCGCCAGCTAATCAAACTCATCACATTCCTGCTCTTCGCCATTAAGATCGGCATCGTCGTCGCCTTCATCGGCCTGTTCCTGCTCATCGTGCTGGCGTTCCTGCGCGGGCGCGGACGGGCGCGACGCGAAGCCGAAGAGATTTAGCGCGCGAGTTAATTCGCAACGCGAATGAAACTCAACCAAGGCTTGCGACTGCGATGCCTGAACTTGCATCGGCGGTCGTGAGCCTTTGCCATGTCCACCCAAATTTTTCCCGCGCTTGCGCCGGTTGCATTCGCCCGCCTCGTGTGATAGGGTGCAGCCCCTTGTGCAGGTCAATCGGTTCGCCAATGGTTCGATAGCACCACAGAACCTGCCGACCGACCACCTGACTTTCAGGCAGGTCCAACTAAACAAGAAACCCCCAATTGGTTTCGTGTTTGCACCGTCGCCCCACTGGGCAGGCAGTGCCTTCGACGCGCTTTGACTGCGTGTTTCCCTGTGTGTTTCGCACACGCAGTTTGAGTGATAAAGGAGCACTATCCCCGTGACCAGAGACGACCGTTTATACGCTTTCATCGTCGCTCATACCTCGCGCTCGCGCGCCCAAATCCGGCGCATCACCATTCACAAACGCTGGTTGAAGTTCGCCACCGTGCTGGCCTGCGTCACGATCTGCGCCGCGCTCTACGGCATCTACGGCGCATTCCGCGAAGCCACGCACCTGAGAGTCGAGCGCGAGAACGCGCGCCTGCGTTCCGAGAACGAACACCAACGCGAGCAACTCAAGCAACTGGAAAATCGCGTGGATGCGATTGAGGACAAATCGCGCCGCATCGCCGAGATGAGCGGCGTCACGGAGCAGAAAAACGCTCAGACGCCGCATGGCTCAGGCGGCCCGCTCGTGCAGTTGGACGCCGCCGGCATCGCTGCCGTTGAAACCCGCGCGGCTCAACTTGAGCAACAGTTGAAGAGTTACGAGACCGCGCTGCGCGGACGTACCGTCCCGTCAATCTGGCCCGCCGAGGGCGTCTTGAACGACGGCTTCGGCGCGCGCTACGACCCATTCGGCGGCGGCGGCTCAGAGTTTCACACCGGGCAGGACATCACGGCCGCGCCGGGCACGCCCGTGGTCGCCGCAGCCAACGGCTCGGTCACTTTCGCCGGTTGGAAGAACGGCTATGGGCAGCTCGTCGAGATCGATCACGGCCACGGCTTGACGACGCGCTACGGCCACCTGTCGAAGATCGAGACGACCATCGGGCAGGAGATCGCGCGCGGCGAACCATTGGGGCGCGTCGGCTCGACCGGTCGCTCGACGGGGCCGCACCTGCACTACGAGGTGCGCATTAACGACACGCCGGTTAATCCGCTCGCTTACCTGCCGACGCAAGTTGGCGTCGAGGCGCAGGGCAAGTGAGCGGGTTGCTAAATTTTTTCTGCTTGACAGTTTTGCAGGCTATCGCTTAGTATGCGCCGTCGTTTGGGCGGCCCGTTTCAGTTGAGTTTAACTTCGTGGCTGCTTTAGCTTTGTGGTTCGCAGTAAGGCAATGAGTTCGTTTTCGTCCCCTCTCTAGTCCGTGTGTGGTTTGGAGCGTGCTTCCGTAGCCAATGCTCAACCGCAGCACGGACTTTTTTGTTGCTTCATGTAGTTCACTTGGGGCGGCTTCAACCGAAGCAATGCACCCGGCTCATGAGCGTAAACCCACGCGGCGGTGTGGTCGCGGCTCGCGCGATTACGGTTCGTCGCTTTCACCCGAATCGTTAGGAGGATTCGTTAGCTATGCCTAGAATTACCGGTAAGGTCAAGTGGTTCAACAACGCGAAGGGTTACGGCTTTATTGAGCAGCCCGGCTCTTCGGACATCTTCGTGCACTACAGCGCCATTCAGGGCGACGGCTTCAAGACACTCGAAGAAGGCCAGACGGTCGAGTTCGAAGTGACGCAGGGGCCGAAGGGCCCGCAGGCCGAAAAAGTGATCAAGATGTAGCTTCATCTCCCCAAGCTTTCGGCTGTCCAAAGCCACTGACCGCTTCCGGTCGTTAAGAGCCGGGAAGCGTTTGCGAGACCGACAGGCTGACCCGCTTCAGCCGCACGGGATCAAAACTCAAAGGGCGCGTTCGTTGAATTAATGAACGCGCCCTTTGAGTTTGCAGTCAGTGCCGTCTATTAACGCTCCGCTTTCGCCTTGAAGCTCACCCGTCCATCTTCCAGATAAACCGAGTAGCGCACGCTTTCGCAGCCGAGTCGTTCTTTGAGCGTGTCTGTCTTGGCGGCGATCAGCCGATGAAACTGCGCGAACGAGAGATCATCCACCGGCTCGCCGCACTGCATCTTCGCGCGCACCAGCGCATCGTAGAGACCTTTGACCGTCGGCACGTCCGCGCGCGCGTCCGCACAGACGAAGGTGGCGCGGCGCACGTGCGGCTCGTCCGCTTGCGCCTTCGCGTTCGCGCGCCCGCCCTGTAGGGGGCCGCGCCCTTCTTCGCGCTCCTGCATCGTGCGTCGCCACAGGTCACGGAACGCCGTGTAGCGTGCCACGATTGAGTTGTAGCGATAGCGTTGCGCGTAGGTGAAGGTGCGCTCGTCCGCCAGCCGCTTGATCAAGGTTTCGACGCGCCCCTTCGTATCGTAGGGCGGGCGTTTGGCCGCGCCGTTGAAATAGACGTCGAACTCGACCTTGAGCTTGCGCACGTCATCCTCCAGCCGCACCAGCATGTCGTCAATAGACATCGGCTGCTCGCGACTGATGGCAGACTTCTTCTCTTCGGCGCGCGCGCGCTCTTCGGCCTGTCTGTGCAACTCCTGTTCGCGCTCGCGCAAACGCCGCGCGAATGTATTCTCCCGAGCCATAAACCAAACTCCTGACCGGCGCTGCTGAGACGAGCGCCCACTATCGAACATAGCGGTTCGCCTTCACCGGTGTCAATCAATTTGTGGCGCGCTCGTTGCCCACCGTCTGTCGTCAGTTGTGAGTTCTTTTAAGACTAACGATTTTGCGCGGATAAGACGTAGAATGCGCGCGATCACAAAAGGCCGGCGCGACCACTCGATGCCGGCCAGAAACAACCGACTACTGACAACGGACGATGGCCAAATGACAGATCAGATCGCTGCCCAATCTTTGCGGGCGTTGCCTTCGATTGACGCGCTGCTGCGCGCATCGGCTGTGGTCGCGTGGCGCGCCCGCATCGGTGCGGCGCGGTTGACGACGTTGGCGCGCACGATCACTGATGAGTTGCGCGCGGAGTTGCAGACTGGTGCGGCGACGAACGGCGAGTGGACGCGCGCGTCGTTGCTGGCTGAGGCGGTCAAACGTCTGGAGCGCGCCGCAGAGCGCGAAGCGGCCGGTGCGTTGCGCCGCGTCATCAACGCGACCGGCGTTATTCTGCACACGAACCTTGGGCGCGCGCCTCTATCTGCGGCGGCGCGTCGAACCATCGCCGCAGAAGCGGCCGGTTACTGCACGCTCGAATATGATCTCGATAGCGGCGCGCGCGGCCGGCGCGGTGCGTCGGTTGAAGCCCTACTCACAGAGTTGACCGGCGCAGAGGCCGCGCTCGTGGTCAACAATTGCGCGGCCGCTGCGCTGCTCGTGTTGACGACGCTCGCGCGCGGCGGTGAAGCCATCGTCTCGCGCGGCGAACTCGTCGAGATCGGCGGCGACTTCCGTGTGCCCGATGTGATGGCACAGTCCGGTGTCGCGCTCGTCGAAGTCGGCACGACCAACCGGACGAAGCTCGCAGACTACGAACGTGCGCTCGGCGCGCAGACCAAATTGATCCTGCGCGTGCATCCGTCGAACTATCGCATCGTCGGCTTCACGTCTGCGCCCGCGCTCGCCGAACTCGCCGCGCTCGCACACGCGCACTCGCTTAGCTTCTACGAAGACGCAGGTTCAGGCGTGCTCGCCGATCTGAGCGCGTATGGCCTACGCGATGAACCGATCATTCGTGAATCAATCGCGCAAGGCGCAGACATCGTCACATTCAGCGGCGATAAATTGCTCGGCGCGGCGCAGGCCGGTCTCGTCGTCGGTCGCCGCGCGCTCGTCGAACAGTGTCGCAAGCATCCGCTCTATCGTGCCCTGCGCGCCGACAAGCTCGCGCTCGCCGCGCTCGCGGCCACGCTCGATGCACACAGGCGCGGGCGCGCACACGAAGAAGTGCCCGCGCTGCGTATGCTCGCTGAGACGCAAGCTGAATTGGAAGCGCGGGCGCGTTCCTTCGTTCGGCGCGCACGCAAGCAGACGGATGCAAAATTGCTCAGCTTCGATCTCGTCGCCGGTCAATCGGCCATCGGCGGCGGCTCTGCGCCGACCACGCATCCGCCGACCGCGCTCGTCGCGCTCACACATCGCCAACGCTCTGCCGCCACGCTCGAAGCTGCCTTGCGCCATGCGGCTCCGCCCGTCGTCGCGCGCATCCTCGACGACCGAGTCGTGCTCGACCTGCGCACCGTCACCGCCGCAGAAGAAGCGGAACTACTCGCCGCGCTCGCTGTCGTCGCGCACGACGCTAACGACGAAGCGACAATGACGCATGATGGTTAACGACGCATGATTGTTCCTTGCCGCCGCGGCCTTCGCACCCACGATTGGCCAATGAAGTCACCGCGCCGGTCTCTCATAGGTGAATGATTACCAATGCGAATCACTAAAGGAGAACTCAGACGCCAACGACTACGCATCGCGCCCACCGTTACGGTACGCCCGACGGCGCGGCGCTTGCGCGAGACGCTGTTCGAGTTTTTGGCGCCGCACATAGTCGGCGCGCGCTTTCTCGATCTGTGCGCCGGTTCAGGCGCGGTCGGCATTGAGGCGCTCTCGCGCGGCGCGGCGTTCGTCACCTTTGTCGAATGTGAGCTTGAGATGTGCGCGCAGCTTGAGACGAACCTGATGACGGGCGGCGTCGCGGCGGCGCAGGCGGAAGTCGTGCAGTCTGAGGCCGCGAGCTTTCTAAACCAAGCGAGCGCAACGCAAGTCTGGGACATAGCCTTCTTCGATCCGCCCTACGCCACAGACTACGCGCCCGTGCTCGCACCCTTTGGCGCAGGCGCGGCGCTCCGCCGCAAAGGCGGCGTCCTCGTCGTCGAGCATCATTGCGAACACAGGTTCGCTGATAAATTAGATGTGCTGCGCCGTTGGCGACTGATCAGGCAGGGCCAATCGTGTCTGAGTTTTTACGAGCGGCGCGGTTGAGTTAACGACGGCAAGGTCAAGTTAATGACTCATGCTTACAATTCAAGCGACCCGGATGCACAACTTTCGTCTGCGCTTTGACTATCGTTGGTTACATTGGCCAGATACTTTTCCACGTCGGCACGCGAGCGCAGATGAACGATCTGCTTTGCGCGCGCGCACGCTTGCAGCAGCGCGCGCACTTGTGGTCTCGTCCGGCGCGGATAGTGCCAAATCCATTGCACGAACTCCAGCGTCAAACGCTCTGGACAACCGGCCGCCATGTCGGGCCGAGGCTGGCCCCAATACATCACAGCCCGCTTCACAACGCGCCAGAGACAGAGCGTGCGCGGCAGGTCGAGAAAGACAACCGTGTCGCAAGCTTTAAGTCTTAATTCAAGCGTGCCCGAATAATTCCCGTCCATGATCCACGCCTCGCGCGCGATCAACTCTGCGACCCGCGCCTGCCATTCTGCTTTCGGCGTCTCCTGCCAGCCAGCTTGCCAGTAACACGAATCGAGATGAATAACTTCGAGTTTGAGCCGCGCACCCAGCCGTGTGGCGAAGGTGCTCTTACCCGAACCGCCTGAGCCGATCACTAAAATCTTCCGCATCACGTTTCGCAGAATCACAAATCGCTTGGCCGCCTCGCACAGTTAGATTTTATTGATCGTGCCGCGACAGTTGGGCGCTTTGCAGTGGCAGCGTTTGCTGTTCGGGTGCAAGGTGGCGATGTAGTCAACGGTGATCTCTTCGCCGGGGTGTATATCGCGCAAGGCCATGAAGACGAGATGACCGCGTGTGTTGCGCATGTAGGCGTTGGGTTGGCAAGAGTGGTTGATGTAGTGCGTGCCGTTGCCGCCGCGCGCGCCGTCGAGACTCCAGTAGGCATCGAGCGCGCAGATGCGCAGGATGCGCTGGCGGCGCGTGCGCACGCGCCGCGCCACTTCACGCCGCGCGATGCGCTCGCCCGTGTACTCAGCGATCTTGCGCCCGCGCGGAAAGAACGTGGCGGCAAAACAGCCCTTGCCGTTAATCAGCGATGGGCGCACGGCGAGACCGAAAGCGAGCGGCATAAAAGCAGTAGGCGATAGGCAGTAGGCAGTAGGCAGTAAGGGCAGTTTGTCTTCACTGCCTTCTGCTTTCTGCTTACTGCTTACTGTTTTAGTTGAAAACTGCGCGCGATGGCGTCGGTTTGGCTGCGTATGAGCATGAGTTTGTCGCGCGCGCCGGTGAAGTGTAGGACGTAGATGGTGCGACTGTCGGCTTGCAGATAATAGATGCGGCCGAGCATCGGATGGCCGGCGGCGGTGTACTCGTAAGATGAAGTCACGCCTTTGAGCCGGCCCACAAAGTTTTCTTCCTTTTCTTTGCCTTCGACGTAGCCGGAGAAGAAACGCAACTTCAGATCGTGATCGCGATGCGACACGTCAGACGGCGTCGTGCCCGCATCAACCACCTCTTTGCGGATGCGCAGGTAGCCGTCGCTGCGGTCACCATAGACGAACTCCGTGTGTTCATGCTCGCTGTCCGGGCGCGCGATGGCGCGCCACGTCGGCGAAGGTAGTTCCAAAGTGTAACCGCCGGCCTTGTCGTCGTATGTCTGCGTCTGCGCGAACGCCGTCGCGCATAGAGCGAGCAGGCCCGCGCCCGCAACGAGTGAAATTAAGCGTCGCATGATCTGAATCTTAACTCCTGTTAATGAACACCGTTTGCTGTTGCGTGTTGCTGTGGACTCATCATCGGGCATTCGCCGGTCAGATGCCCGCTCTCACATGCCCAGTTGCCCGGCGCACAAGCGCACGCGCCGCTCAACCAAGCTTTCAGCCCTCAACTCTCAGCCCTGCCCTTCAATAGCAGCGCGTTGGGCGGCGAAGAGTTGTTCGAGGCCGGTGCCGGCGAGCGCGAGCAGCGCGTCCATCTCTGTGCGCGAGAACGGCTCGCCTTCGGCCGTGCCTTGCAGTTCGATGAAGTGCCCCTCGCCCGTGCAGACGACGTTCATGTCCACTTCGGCGCGCGAGTCTTCATCGTATTTCAGATCGAGTAAGGGCGTGCCCGCAACGATGCCGACCGAGACGGCCGCGACCGCGCCTTTGAGCGGCGTGCGCGCGATGATGCGATTGCGCATGAGCTTTTGACACGCGCGCGCGCACGCAACGTACGCGCCCGTGATCGCGGCGGTGCGCGTGCCGCCGTCTGCTTGCAGCACGTCGCAGTCGAGCGTGATGGTGCGCTCGCCGATGAGCGTGAGATCAACGATGGCGCGCAGAGAGCGACCGATCAGACGTTGAATCTCGTGCGTGCGGCCCGAAGGGCCGCCGCGCCCCGTCTCGCGTTGCGTGCGCTGTTGCGTGGCGCGCGGCAACATCGCGTACTCGGCCGTCAACCAACCGAGACCTGTGTTGCGGCGAAACGGCGGCACACGGTCTTCAAGCGTCGCCGTGCAGATGACGCGCGTCGCGCCCATCTCGATGAGCGCAGAGCCTTCGGCGTAAGGCATGAAGCCGGGCGTGATCTTAACGGCGCGCAACTCGTCGGCACGGCGGCCGTCCGTGCGCGTGAACACGCTTTCGGTCTTATCTTTCTCAGCTTGTGGATTGAAGCTCATCCTGCCCCCAAACCTCTACGGCTTCGAGTCGTGAAGGCGCGCTGCCCAAGAATCTTTCCGCCACGCGCGCGAACCGTTCAGCCGCGTCCGTCACATAGAAGTGATCCAGATCATCGCACAAACGACGCGCGCGCGCACGCTCTTTGAGCAGTTGCCCCGTGTGCGTGTCGAACGAACGCCGCCGCAGATTCTCTCGTTCAAGCAACTCCTCGACGGCACAGGCCGTCGCCGCGCCCGAATCAATCAAACGCACATCTGCGCCAATGGTCTCTTGAATCACGCGCCGCAGGATCGGATAGTGCGTGCAGCCTAAGACCAATGTGTCAACACGACCGCGCAAGTCTTTCAAGTATTCAGTCGCCACCGTGCGCGCCACATCCGTCTCGGCCCAGCCCTCTTCCGTGAGCGCGACGAAGAGCGGGCAGGCACGTTCGAGCACCTCCGCTTGCGGCGCTACTTCTTTGATCGCGCGCCGGTACGCGCCGCTCTGCACGGTCGCCTCAGTTGCGATCACACCGAGGTGCTGTTCTTTTGAAGCACGCGCGGCGGCTTGCGCGCCCGGTTCGATCACGCCGACGACCGGCACGGCGACGCTCGTGCGAATCGTCGGCAGCGCCAGCGCCGACATCGTGTTGCACGCGACAACTAACAGCTTGACGCCATGCGCCGCAAGGAAGCGCGCGTTCTCAACCGCATAACGCTCCACCGTCGCCAAAGACTTTGTGCCATAAGGCACGCGCGCCGTGTCGCCGAGATAAATAAACTTTTCGTCCGGCAACTGCTCGTGCAGCGCACGATAGACGGTCAAGCCGCCGACGCCGCTATCGAAGATACCGATGGGCAGGTTGGAGTTCAACGCAGGTTTCTTTCATTTATAAACGAAGAGCGGTCAGCGCGCTTGATGGTATCACACCACCGAGTGAGCTGACCGCTCTCGTCGTACTTCAAATGGAGGCGCCGAGAATCGAACTCGGGTCCAAAGGCCGACGCCGCCGGACTCTACATGCTTAGTCGCTTCTCTGCTGCCTGTCTTGCTCAGGCGCGTTCGCCGCCGACGGGTCAGTGAAACGACGAAGACCCCGCCGGCAACTAGCCCGGTTTGATTTCGCCCGCCGCCCCCGGACGATGGCGGCGGACTAGCTCAACTGAGTGACATCTCACTCCGCGCGCTTGAGCAACTTGCGGCGAGACGCCTGCTGGTTAACTTAATTAAGCAGCAAGGGCCAATTCGTTAGAGTTGGCAATTGTGTTTCCCCAAGCTTGTTAACGAGCTGCTCAGAGTAAGCCCGGCATGCACCCGTGCTGGCGCTCCATGCCCCTGTCGAGACCTATCGCCCCCGAAGTGC
>Ga0209153_1000425_pt1 | contig 20122 bp, 19 predicted proteins | sample GraSoiAngelo_120_FD_185877 | JGI IMG/M metagenome (GOLD analysis project Ga0209153, IMG submission 185877) | Grasslands soil microbial communities from the Angelo Coastal Reserve, California, USA - 14_0919_09_20cm (SPAdes) (version 2) | ecosystem: Environmental > Terrestrial > Soil > Grasslands ...
CAGAACTCGACGAACAATGACACCTATCTGCTGCCGCATGTCGATCCGAACGGCGTCGTGTACACGCCGATGATCAACTACGACAGCGAGCAGGGCGGCTGCTGTGTCGACGTGCTGATGGATTACTCGACCGATGGGGGCGTGACCTGGAAAGGGCCGTCGGTCGCCGCCACTGATGTGCATGTGCCGCCCTTGACCGGAGCCGGCTACATCAACACGACCTTCGAAGACGGGATCGAAGAAACCTCGGTTGTCGGCAACCACCTGGTCAATCGCCACTATCCGGTCTACATCGCCTACGAATCGAAGAGCATGGGCTTCGGCAACATCTTGCTCACCGCCACCTACGACCAGGGCAAAACCTGGACCGCGCCTATCCAGGTCAATGACAACATGACCAACGTCGACGAGTTCCAACCGAACCTGGCGGTGGCTCCGGACGGCACGGTGAGTGTGAACTTCTACGACCGGCGGCTCGCCTGTCCGGCCGCCGGCACGAAAGAGGCTGCCGCCGCCGGCCTCGCGCTCGATGGTGTGAATCCGAATTACTTTGGCTCGCAACCCTTGCCGCCGTACGGATTCTCCAATTACTGCATCAACTCGAGCATTCAGTTTTACAAGCCGAACCTGACCCCGATTGGTCATAACATCAGGCTGACGGCCCACACCTGGGACCCGCAGTTGAACAGCCCGAATCGGTCGTGCTCGTGCGTTCCGACCGACACCTTCCTCGGGGACTATTTCGGCAACGACGTCGCAGGCGCGATCGACTACTCGAGCTTCGTCAGCACCTACGATGACGGGCATAACCGGAACCACTACCAGCAGCAGGTGGTCGCGACGATCGCCGTTCCCAGGCACTAGCTCGTTTTTGGGCGCGCGAGCGCCCGTATGATGATGGCCGTGCAGGTCCTGGGCAGCATCCTGGAGGCCGTTGGGCACACGCCGCTCGTGCGGCTGCAGCGAATCACCGCCGGACTTCGACCCACGATCCTGGCCAAGGTCGAGACGATCAACCCCGGCGGCAGCGTCAAGGACCGGATCGGCCTGAAGATGATCGAGGACGCCGAGCGTCGCGGCCTGCTGCGGCCCGGCGGGACGATCGTCGAGCCGACCTCGGGGAACACCGGCCATGCGCTCGCGATCGCGGCGGCGCTGAAAGGCTACCGAATGATCTTCGTCATGGCGGATAAGCAATCGCCGGAGAAGATTGCGCTGCTGCGCGCGTACGGCGCCGAAGTCGTGATTTGTCCCACGGCGGTACCGCGCGAATCGCCCGAGAGCTATTACTCGGTCGCCGAGCGCTTGAGCAAGGAAATCCCCGGCGCCTACCAGCCAAACCAGTATTTCAACGAGATGAATCCGCGTGCCCATTACGAAACGACCGGCCCCGAAATCTGGGAGCAGACCGGCGGGGCGATCGACGTGCTCGTCGGCGGCCTGGGGACCGGCGGCACCATGACCGGCGCGGGACGTTACCTGCGCGAGAAGAAGCCGTCGCTGACGCTGGTGGGCGCCGATCCGGAAGGCTCGCTTTACTCCGGCGACACGATCAAGCCCTACAAGGTGGAGGGCATCGGCGAAGACTTCATCCCCGGCACGATCGATCTGACGCTGTTCAACCGGATCGTGCGCGTCAGCGATCGTGACTCGTTTCTGACGGCGCGCCGGATCACACGTGAAGAAGGGATCCTGGTCGGCGGCTCAGCCGGGACCGCGATGTTTGCCGCGATGGAGGTGGCGCGCGACCTCGGCGACAAGACGCTGATTGTCGTCATCCTGCCGGACACCGGCCGCAACAACATGGGGAAGATCTACAACGACGAATGGATGCGGCAGAACGGATTTCTCGAGCGCTTTCCGCTGCAGCGTGTCCAGGACGTCGTCATCTCGCCGCATCGGGAAATACCAGAGCTCATCACCGTCTCGTCGAAGGAAACGGTTGGCCGGGCGATCGACCTGCTACAGGAGTACGGCATCTCGCAGATGCCGGTGACCGAAGACGGCGCGGTTCCGAAACGGAAGCTGGTCGGCAGCATCCAGGAGCGAACGCTGCTGGATCGCGTCTATCGCGATCCAGGGCTGATCGAAACGACTGTCGGCGCGGCCATGGACGGACCGTTCCCCACGATCCCGGCGGGCGCCCATATCGACGAGGCATTCACGGCGTTGCTCGGCGCAGCCACCGCACTGGTGGTCATGGACCGCGAGGAGCCGGTCGGCATCATCACCCGGCTCGACCTGCTGGACTTCATGGCCCACACGCGGGCCGCCCGTTGAGCAAGCCAGGGATTGCGGGGTTCTCGACCCGCGCGATTCACGCCGGCCAGCCGCCCGACCCGGCCACCGGCGCCGTCACCGTGCCGATCTACCAGACCTCGACCTTCGCTCAGGAGGCAGTGGGCAAGCATCGAGGCTACGACTACGCGCGCACCGGCAATCCCACCCGGGCTGCGCTCGAGCAATGCATCGCGGCGCTCGAGGGTGGCGCGCACGGCCTGGCGTTCGCCTCGGGCATGGCGGCGGAGGCCGCGATCATGCAGCTGCTCAAGCCCGGCGACCATACGGTCGCCACCGACGACCTCTACGGCGGGACTTACCGACTCTTCCGGCGTGTCCTCGATCCGATGGGCTTGACCTTTGCGTTCATCGATGGCACCGACCTTCGCGCACTCGAGCGCGCGCTCATGCCGGCGACCCGGATGGTCTGGATCGAGTCCCCAACGAACCCGCTCTTGAAGCTGATCGACATCGAGGCGGTCGCCAGCATGGCGCACCAGCATCACGCCCTGGTGGTCGTCGATAACACCTTCATGACTCCCTACTTCCAGCGACCGCTCTCGCTGGGCGCGGACATCGTCGTCCACAGCGCCACCAAGTACCTCGGCGGTCATAGCGACCTGATCGGCGGCACGGTCGTGCTGAACGACGGCGAGCTCTTCGAGCGGCTGGCCTTCATCCAGAACGCCGTCGGCGGCGTGCCCGGGCCGATGGACGCCTGGCTGGTCCTTCGAGGACTCAAAACGCTCGCGGTACGCATGCGCGAGCACGACCGCAATGCGAGGGAGGTGGCAAGCTTTCTCAGCGATCACGAGCGGGTGCGACGCGTCTTCTATCCCGGTCTTCCCGACCATCCGCAGAGCGAGCTGGCGAGGCGGCAGATGTCGGGCTGCGGCGGGATGATCTCGTTCGAGCTCACGGGCGGACTCGAGCCGGCGCGGCACGTGGTCGAGCGGACTCAGCTGTTCACCCTGGCGGAAAGCCTGGGCGGCGTCGAGTCGTTGATCGAGCTGCCGGCGTTGATGACCCATGCCTCCATTCCCGCGGAGACGAGGCAGGCGCACGGGGTAAGCGACGGCCTGATTCGAATCTCGGTTGGTCTCGAGGATACGGCCGACCTGATCTCAGACCTTGACCGGGCCCTGGCCCAGGCATGAAGCTCAGCAGGACAGGAGGTGTGACGTGCTGGTTCAGATCAACTTCGCGAACATCCTGGTAGCCATCGTTCTTCTGCTGCTGGGGTTCGCCGTCTTCACGCGTCATCGCATCGCGTCGTACGTCGTCGGGGGATTTTTGGTCGTGCTCGCCGCGCTCAGCATTCTCGCGTTCCTGCATATCTTTGCGGTCCAGACCTCCCCAATCAAGATTGGCTAACGAGCCACACCCGCGACCCCCCGATCCGGGTGACCCTGTTCCCGGAACGCAGACGCCGCCCGTCCCGCCGACGCCGGAGCGCCCGCCTCCGGCACCGAAACCGGCTGGAAGCGTGGGGACCGTAACGCGCTTGTAACGGGCCCGCCCGCTTGGCGTTGGAAATGCGCGGGTAGACTCGAATCGTGGACGTTCTCAAGATCACGCCGCGTGGTTATTGCCATGGCGTGGTGGAAGCGATCCGAGCCGCGAAGCAGACGGCGAAGGCCCGGCCCGGCGAGAAGATCCACATGCTCGGCTACCTGGTCCACAACACGCACGTGACAGACGAGCTTCAGGGAAGCGGCATCGACCTCGTCGATCGCGATAACCGGCTGGAAGGCCTCGAAGCGATCGATGGTGGCACGGTGATCTTCACGGCGCACGGCGTCTCGCCCGCGGTGAAGGAGCGGGCGCAGGCACGAGGACTTAAGACCGTCGACGCCACCTGCTCGGACGTCGTCGTCACTCACGACCTGGTTCGTGACCTCGCTGAGCGCGGCTACGACATCATCTATATCGGGCGGCGCGGGCATCCGGAGCCCGAGGGCGTCCTCGGGGAGGCACCGGGCAGGGTGCACCTGGTCCAGGACCCGCAGGACATCGAGGCGCTGGACATCAAGAATCCCAAGGTCGCGGTCACCTGCCAGACGACGCTCAGCATCTGGGACACCGCCGCGATGATCAAGCTGGTGCGCGAGAAGTATCCCCAGACCGAGGCCTACAACGAGATCTGCCGCGCCACCCAGGATCGCCAGGAGGCCGCAGTCGAGGCCGCCAAGGAGTGTGACCTGGTGATCGTGGTCGGCAGCGAGCGCAGCTCCAACTCGAAACGGCTGGTGCAGGTCGTCGAGGAGCTCGCCCACAAGCCGGCCTACCTGGTCGACACGGCCAGGGACATCCGGCCCGAGTGGCTGGCGGGCAAGACGCGGGTCGGGGTGACCTCCGGCGCATCGACACCGACCCAGCTGACCAGAGAAGTCATCGAGTATCTGGAGAAGCTCTAAGCCAAACGGCGCTAGACTCGCCGCGTATTTACCGTTCTAGCTCCAGTACTTCAAGGGGGAACTCATGCGCCTCTACCCCGATGTCTATGGCCGTCGCTTCGCCTGGATGCTCGCCGACCTCTTCGTCGCCGGCTGGATCTACCTGTCGGTTCGTGTCGGATTCTGGGTGAACGATTTGATCCTGCAACTCGACGCCCTGGCGCAGGGTGTGATCCGGGCCGGGAGGACGTTCGACAGCTGGATCCTCTCCTTCGAGCAGGGGGTTCCCAACGGCGTGCCGTATGTCTCGGACTTTCTTCACCGAACCGCCGAGGCGCTCAAAACCCACTCGGGCGATTCGCTGATCTCGGCGGGCCAGGCGGGGTCGCACGCCATCCACGTGATGGCGCTGATTCTCGGGATCACGGTGGCGTCGATTCCCATCCTGTTCGCCCTGACCATCTTTCTGCCCCGACGGCTGCGGCTGATCGCCGACATGCGGGGGGTCCATATCACGCTCAAACGGGCGCTGGCGCGACCCGAGCTGACGACCCAGATGCTCGAGATCCTGGCCGGCCGGGCGATCTACACCCTGCCCTACAACCAGTTGCTCGCCTATTCGCGAAACCCGGCGGAAGACTGGTACCTGCGGCGCTTCGAGCCGCTGGCGCGGGCCGAGCTGGAGCGCCATGGGTTGAGCGTCGATCGGTATTTCGGCGGCCGGCCGGCGCTCGAGGCCTAGGGCCCCCGGCAGCAAGAAACTCCTCGGGCCGCCGGTTGCTCTCAGCAGCCGCCCGAGGCGGCCAATTCCTTATGGCCATCCAGCCAGCACCGCCAGCCGTCACCCCGGAGTTCTTCCCGATCGCTCCGGCGCGGACGGAGGATTCTGGACTGCCAGTGGCGAGGCTGGCCGACCTGCTGCTGAAGCACATTTATTTCAAGTCGCCGCTCTCGGCCAAGGACTGGGCGGCGGCCCTCTGCCTGCCCTACGCGACCATCACGCCGGCGATCCAGAGCCTGGTCGAACAGGGATGGGCACAGACGATCGGGCGGATGGCCGGGCCGTCGATGAGCGCCGATTTCGGCGAATCGCTCGGCTACCTGATCAGCGACCCCGGCCGGGTGCGAGCGCGCGATATCCTCGCCCGTGACCACTACGTGGGGCCGGCGCCGGTGCCCTTCCGCCAATACGAAGAATCGGTCCGGGCGCAGGTGAGCCAGGTCGACGTGACCGCCGCCTGGCTGCAGCGAGCCCTGCAGCACCTGACGCTGAGCCCAGACCTGATGGTCCAGCTCGGCCCTCCGGTCAACGCCCGGGCGCCGCTCTTTCTCTACGGTGCGCCGGGGAATGGCAAGACGACGATCGCGGAAGCCTGCGCCCACCTGCTCGGCGAACCGATTTATATCCCCTACGCGATCGATATCGAAGGCCAGATCATGCGTCTCTACGACCCCTTACATCACCAGCGCGAGCCGCGCCAGCTGCCTCCAAGTTTCGACGGTCGCTGGCTCCTGATCAAGCGACCCTTCGTCAAAGCGGGCGGTGAGCTGACCACGGCGCAGCTCTCGCCATCGTTTGACCCACTGATGCGCTACTACGAGGCGCCGATCCACCTGAAGGCGAACGGCGGCATCTTCTTGCTCGACGACTTCGGACGGCAGGACTCCTCGCCCCGCGCCCTGCTGAACCGGCTGATCGTGGCGCTCGAGCGACGGATCGACTACTTGACGCTCGCCGGTGCGGGCATGGCGGTCGGCGCGCCCTTCGAGGCGATGGTCGTCTTCAGCACCAACCTGGAGCCCGCCTCGCTCGTCGACGAGGCGTTCCTCCGGCGCGTCCGCTACAAGATCCATGTCCCGGACCCGACGCCCGCCGAGTTCCGCCAGATCTTCGAGCGCTCATGCAAAGAGTTCGAGATCGTCTTCAACGAGGCCGGTTACAACTATGTGCTCGACCGCTATTACAAACCGTTCAAGCGTCCCTTCCGCGGCTGCCAGCCGCGAGATATCCTCAACCAGTTGGATGAGGTCGCCTACTTCCTCGGCCGGCCGGCGCGGCTCGAGCCCGAGTTGATCGATCTCGCCTGCCGCTCCTACTTTGTTCAGGCATAACCTACGTCAGCGCTGAGCCTGCAGCGGCTGATCGCATCCCGCTCCGGCCATTTCCGGCTGGAATCGGGTCATCACGCCGACCGCTGGATGGATCTGGACGCGCTCTTTACGGTGCCGGGAACCGTTGCGCCGTTCCTACGCGCGATTGCCGCGAAGATCGCCCGGCACGACCCTGCCATCGTTTGTGGCCCGCTGACCGGCGGCGCATTCCTGGCGCAGCTGATGGCGGTCGAGCTCGGCGTCGGGTTCAGCTTTGCCGAACGGCAAGCCGGCACCGACGGCCGGTCGGTTGCCTATGCGATCCCGCCTCCGCTTCGCCAGGCCGTCCGCGGCAAGCGGGTCGCGCTTGTCGACGACGCGATCAGTGCCGGCTCAGCGGTGAGGGCGACGTTGACCGATTTGGAGGCCTGCGGCGCCATCGTCGTGGTCATCGGGGCGCTGCTGCTCGTCGGCGATCGCGCCCAGGGGTTCGCCTCCGAAAAGCACCTGCCGCTCGAGTGGCTCGACCAGGTCGGCAATCCGCTCTGGGAGCCGAGCGAGTGTCCGCTATGTGCCTCGGGCGTCGGGATCAGCGAGCCTTAAGCGCGGTTCTGGTTGTAGGCCTCCCCGCCAGGCAGGATGACCACCCGTCCCAGATCGCGCTCGGTGGGCCAGCCGTCCTCGAGGGTGACGATGGCGCCGCGGCGTACCAGGAAGCTCATCGGCCCCGGCTGATGCCGCTCCAGCTTTTCGCCGCTCGCGACCGGGGTGCCCGCCTGATCGCGGACCGTCACCTGCAGCACCTGGGGCGCCGCATGGACCAGCAGCCGATCGCCGGCGTCGCCGGCCTTCAGGCGCGCTCGGGCGAAGGGTAAGCCGGTCGCGCCGGGCCCGGGATACCACAGGTCCCAGGTCTCGATCTCGTCGCCCATGCGCTGATTTTGCCCCAGACGCAATGACACCCGGGAGAGGCTCCCGGGCGTCACTGCAGGAGGCGAGGCGTTCGAGTTACTGGAGGATCAGCTGCGGACCTGCTTGATGAGGCGGTCCTGCGCCTCGAAGATGATGTCCTGGATGTCGAGCGCGCTCGGCCCGGATTGGTCCATCCGGTAGGCGAGCTGCGTGTCGACGGCTTCGACGATCTGGCGCAAGCGCGCCTGCATTTCGATCGGGACTTCCATGACATCGCTTTCGAGGAGCCGCTCCACCTGTTCGAGGGCCTGATAGAGGGAATATCGAAGGGATCGCCGCGCCGACTCTTCGCGGCGCAACTGGTTGAACCACTGGTCCTGCTGGTTGATCATCCGGAGCGTGTTCCTGAGCATGGTCTCCCCCTAGCTCAACAAGTCGAGCGCCGGCACCGAGCGTGCCGTCCGGCGTCTGCCGCCGCCGGTTATTCCCCTTTTCCCTTGCGTGCGCCTTGGTCCGCTACCTCCGCTAAATGTGGGGGCCGATGATCAACGTTAATACCAGATATAGCTTTTGGCGAAGTGTAGCGCCGGTCCGTTAGCGTGTCAAGGCCGCAGGACCGAGTGGGTGCTTTTCGCCCTTCCGACTTCCTCTTCCCAGTGTGCCGCCTGCTCGAAAGCAGGGCCTGAGAATACGTCGGGCGGTATCCACCGTCCAGACGGAACATTTGTTGCCTGTCGTTTTGCACAGCACGCTCAACAGGAGGTGGAAAACTCCTGTGGAAAATTCGTGGTTATCGCTCGTTCCGCTGCTCGTACTTGCTCAGCGTCGCGGTCAAGCTCGCGGCCAGATCGATGCCAAGATCGTTCGCGAGCAACAGGACGATGAAGAAAATGTCACCGAGCTCATCAGTGAGCGACCCGCCTTCGTCTTTCGCCGCCCGCGGCTTGTCCCCGTAGCGAAAATTCAGCTCGCGACCGAGCTCGCCCACCTCCTCAGCCAGCCGTGCGAACTGGGAGAGCGGCGACCAGTATCGGCCTCGCTGCTTGATCCACGCGTCGAGGAAGGCCTGCATCCCGCCAAGGTCCGAGGGCAACCCAGGCTCCGGCATGCTCAGAGCGACGGCAACCGCTGGTGCAGGGTCAGCGCATCATGAAACAGATCGCCAACTTCCAGCAGACGATCGCCCGCGGTTTTGATCGTCCACCTGTCCGGGCGAAGCCGCGGGTCGTCCAGCTCTTCCCAGCTGATAGGCATCGACACCGGAGCCCGGGGCGCCGGACGCACCGAGTAGGGGCCGGCGAGGGTCTTGTTGATCACGTTTTGCGTGTAGTCGATGCGGATCTTGCCCGTGCGCCGCTTGACTTCCCAGATTTCGGTGACCTTGTCCGGCATCAGCTCGGCAATCATGTGGGCCAGCGTGGCGACGAAGCCCCGGCTCTCGTCGAGGGTGTAGCGACGCTCGATCGGGATGTAGACGTGCAGGCCGCTCTGCCCGGTCGTCTTGAGCAACGCCTCGAGCTTCAGGTGGTCGAGCGCGGTTTTGACGACCTTTGCGACGGCGATCACGTCCTTGAAGGTCGCGCCTTCGGCGGGGTCGAGGTCGACCACCGACCAGTCGGGGTACTCGGGCTTGTCCGCCCGCGAGTACCAGGGATGCATATCGATCACCGCGTGGTTCGCGAGCCAGGCGAGGGTCGCCACCTCTTCGATGAGGATCCAGTCCTTTAGACCCTTCTGGTCCTTGTAGCGAAACGTGGGTATCCAGTCGGGAGCATAGTCCGGCTTGTCCTTCACCCAGTAGCTCTTGCCGTGGATGCCGTCCGGGTGCGGGTTCATCGACAGCGGCCGGTGGCTGTAGTAGGGAATCATCACCGGGGCAACCTGAACGTAGTAGCGGATCAGGTCGCGTTTCGAGTACTTGTCCTCCGGAAACAGCAGCTTGTCGAGATTGGTCAGGTGCACGGTCCGCCCGCCGATCTCCCAGTGTCCTTCCTTGTGGATGGCGTCGAGCGCCTTCAGCTCGGCGGCGGTCGCGCCCCGGATGCTTGGGCCGAGGGTTCGCCCGATCTTCGCGGCCGCGTGGCTGAGCGGCGTGTCCGGCAGGTCACTGGCGACGGGCTCGACCCGGGTCGGCCGGCGTGCCACCGCAACCGTTTTCGACGCCACTCTTGACGTGGATCGCCCGGCGGCCCGGGTCTTGGGCTTGCTCGCCGTCTTCGTTTTGGCGGCAGCGGCCGCCTCGCGGTCCGCATTGCGCGCCTCTTCGCGATGCACGTCTTTCGGATCGACATCGTTCCGTAGCCGAAGGAAGACCGGCTGGCGCATCACACCTTCGTGCGTCCATTCGGTGAACTTCACCTCGGCGACCAACTGAGGCTTGACCCAGGTTGGCTTTTCATTGGTCTGCGGCGGTTTGCCCGAAAAAGGTGGTTGCTTGACGATCAACGGCTTCATCTGTGCGGCGAGGGCGGCCAGCGTCCGCTCGTCGAATCCGCCACCGGTGTGGCCTGCATAGACGAGCTTGCCCTCGTCATAGACGCCGACCAGGATGGCGCCGAAGTGTTTGCGGCTGTTGCGCGGGGCGGTGAAGCCGCCGATCACGACTTCCTGCTCGCGATTCGCCTTGATCTTCATCCAGGCGCTGCTGCGGGCGCCCGGCTGATAAAGGCTGTCCCGCAGCTTGGCGACGATCCCCTCGAGCTGCTGCTGCTTGGCCGCGGCAAAGAACGCCTTCCCTTCGCCGACGACGTGGTCCGAGTACTTGACCAGGTCGGAATCGCGCACGATGTCGCGCAACAGGCGCTTGCGGTCCTCGAGCGGGACCTTGAAAAGGCGCTGACCATCGTAGTAGACGATGTCGAAGACCATGTAGTGCAGAGCGCGGGTCTCGCGGCCCCGGTTCTGCCAGAGCTGGAACGACGGCTTGCCATGCTCGTCGAGCACCACCACCTCGCCATCGATGATTGCCTGCTTCGCGTTGACGAATCGTGAGATCGCTTGCAGTTGTGGATACTCAGCATCGACCGAGCGGCCGGCGCGCGATTGCATTAAGACCTTGCCCTCGTCGATGAAGGCGATCAAACGAACGCCATCCCATTTGACTTCGAACAGCCAGCGGTCGTTATCGAAGGCCTGGTCACCGAGCTGGGCCTTCATCGGGTCGAGCGTTTTGGGCATCGGGCCGTTCTCGGCGTTGGCCAGATTGATCAGCCCGCCCGCACCCTCCTCCCGCCGGCTCGACCAAACCGCGTCTTTCCCTTGCTCGATCTCTTCCTTCGTCCGGCCGGTTTTGACCGAGGTGTCGAATGTCTCGATCGCGAACGTCGGATCGGCGGCCTCGTCCTTCTTCTTGATCAACAGCCAGTCTTTATCGGATCGGGTGCGGACCAGCGCGTAGCGGCCTTTGAGGCGGACGCCGCTGAGCGAGAACTTGACCTCGCCGCGGCGCATCGACTCAGCCGGCGTCGACTCCTCGAGTTTGAACGTCCCCCAATCCCAGACCATGACGGTACCGCCGCCGTACTCGCCTTTGGGAATCGTCCCCTCGAAGTCGTAGTAGCCGACCGGATGGTCTTCGACGTGCGCCGCCAGCCGGCGCTCCGCTGGGTTAAGCGTCGGCCCTTTGGGGATCGCCCAGCTGACCAGCACCCCTTCCATTTCGAGGCGAAAGTCGTAGTGCAGCCGTGTCGCCCAGTGCTTCTGCACGACGAAGCGGTTGCCGCCGCTTGGGTCCGGCACGCCCTTGGGCTCGGAAGTCTTGCTGAAATCGCGCTTTCGTTGATATTCGGCGAGCGAACGCGGCATCGAATTGAGTTTGCCAGAATGATCCGATGGTCACCGATCCTGAGCGGTTCGTCCTGGATATCGATCCGAACGCCGAAGAACGGCTGATCAACGTCCGCCGTGACCTTCACCAGCGCCCCGAAGTATCCGGTCGGGAAGAAGCGACCGCCGAGTACGTCGCGAACCGGCTCCGGGGGATGCCGCTGCAAAACCTCAAGGTGCGGGTCGGCGGGCATGGCGTCGTCGCCGAGGTGAAGGGCAGGCTCCCGGGTCGTACGGTGCTGGTACGCGCCGACATGGACGGGCTGCCCCTGGAAGAAACCGCCGATGTGCCGTTCCGCTCAACGAATGCCGGCGTGATGCACGCCTGTGGCCATGACGTGCATATGGCGATCGCGCTCGAGGTCGCCCAGGCGCTTTCCAGCCGCCAAGAGCACCTCCCCGGCATGGTGCGATTCGCCTTCCAACCCGCCGAGGAGCGCGCCGGCGGAGCGAAGCCCATGATCCAGGCCGGCATTCTCGAGGGGGTCGATCGGGTGATTGGCCTTCACGTCTGGTCCGAGCTGGCCGTCGGAAAAATCTCGATTCGGCCAGATGTGGTCATGGCCAGCGCCGACATGTTCACGCTGACGATTTCTGGCAAGTCCGGTCACGGGGCACAGCCCCATCTCACGGTGGACGCGGTGACGATCGCGGCGGAAGTCGTCAGCGCGCTGCAGACGCTGGTCAGTCGCGAGACCGCCCCCAGCTCCCCGGTGGTGCTGACGATTGGCAGCGTGCACGGCGGCACCGCGGGCAATATTGTCGCCGGGGAAGTCGTGTTGGAAGGGACCTTGCGCACCTTCGACCGCGCCCTGCGCGATCGGTCGTTGCAGCGAATCGACGAGCTTGCTGAGGGAATCGCCCGTTCGATGCGCGGTCGGGCTGAATTTCGACTCGACTCGGAAACGATCCCCGTGGTCAACGATCCGGGGGTCGCCACACTCGTGAGCAAGGCGGCAGCCGGCGTACTGGGCGACGGCGCCGTCGTCCAGCTCGATCCGCTTACGGTCGGCGAAGACTTTGCCTATTTCCTGGAGGCGCGACCCGGCTGTTTTTTCCTGCTGGGCGGTGCTCCGACGGGACCCCGCGTCGTCCATCACACGCCGGATTTTCGGATCGACGAGCGATGCCTGTTGATCGGCTACCGGGTCATGAGCGCCGCCGTCCTGGCGCTACTGGCTTCGTAGTAAACCGCGTTTACTGAGCGTCACGGGCGGTGTCGCCGGATGGAACCACGACCCGGGGCTTGCGAAGGCTGGGGCGGACGCTGAAGCCAATCAAGATCAGGCTGACCAGCAACCCGAACAACATGCTCAGCCAGTTCAGCCCAAAGCCGGCAACCGCGGCCAGCAACCCGAGCGAGCAGGCGAGCAGGGACACCATGCCGAGCACGCGGATAACGCGGTAGAGGCTGCTGTGGTAGGGGAGATGAATGCGTGCTTTGACGCCCGCCAGGTTCGCCGGGAGGTCGAGGTCATGCATCGAGGATTGCGCGAGGTGTCCGGCCAACTCCGCCTCGTATAACGGGCGCGCCGGGTCCCTCCCGTCACGCCGCCGTTACAGTCGGCCGCCTAACAGGTCACACCTATAATTTCGACGATGCCCACCGCCCTGCTTGATTCGCGCACGGTTGAACAGGCGATGTCGTCGCAGTTCGCCTTTTGCTTTCCCAATACCAGCCTCGCCCAGGCGGCTCGGATGATGGCGCAGAACCGGGTTTACGAACTCCCGGTCATCGTCGACCAGCGGAGTCTGGGCTATATCTCGTATCTGGACATCCTGCAGCGCTACGTGCGCGGGCAGCTGGCGGGCCGGGCCGCCGACCTGGTGCGGGCGCCGCTGCCCGAGGTGCGGCCAGAGCTGCGCCTCTCGGAGGCGATCCGCCTGCTGGACGAAAGCGGGCGGCAACTGGTGCTGGTCACGACATCGGCGGGCATGCCGATCGGGGCGCTGACCGTCCGCGATGTGACCCGGACCATGGCGCCGGCCGCCTGATGCCTGCCCTCAGCAAGGTCGTCCAGCCAGTCCCGGAGACGTGTTCCGCTGAGCTCAGCGCGGGCGAGGCGCTGCAGCAGCTGCTCGCGACCGGGGCCGACGCCCTGCTCGTCGAGAAGCAGGGGACGATCGTCGGGTTGTTCGGACATCGTGAGGCGGTCGCCGCCTTCGACGATGGGAGCCGGCCGGTCGAGCGCTACATGCGCCGGCCGCTGCCGGGGCGCAACGTGGCCGATTCACTCGAGTCCGGCGCCGACATCATGTATCGCGAAGATACGCCGTTGGTTCTGATCACCGAGGATGAGGGTCCGCTGTTCAAGAAGACGTCGAAGACGATCGGCATCGTCAGCGCCCTCGAAGTGCTGGCCGAGATCGGCAAGACCACAACCGACACCGCCTCCAACAAGGTCTTCCTCGGGCGTCGTGACCTGGGCCTCAACGTCCCGGTGTCACCCTGCCAGCGGGCCTGCCCCATCCACCAGGACATCGCCACCTACGTCGACTACGTTTCGCAGGGCCGATACCTCGATTCCTGGCTCGTGATCCACGAGACCAATCCCTTTCCATCGATGCTCGGACGCCTTTGCAACCATCCATGCGAGACCGATTGCAAGCGTGGCTGGGTGCAGGGGCCGGAGAACGCCGTCTCGATCAAGTCGCTGAAGCGATTCGCCACCGACTATGCATGGGCGCGGCGAGTGAAGATCGACTGGCAGCGGGCTCCCGAGAACGGCAAGCGGGTGGCGATCGTCGGTTCCGGGCCGGCCGGCATGACGGCAGCACAGGACCTGCGCTTGATGGGCTACACGGTCGACCTTTACGAGCGGGAAGCGAAGCTGGGTGGCCTGCTGTCGGCAAGCATCCCGCATTTCCGTTTCGACATCGACCAGCTGGAGTGGGAGATGCAGATGATCGTCGACATGGGGGTCAACGTCTTCCTCAACAAGAACGTCGGGAAGGACGTCAAGCTCGAGCAGCTGTTCAAGGAGTACGACGCGGTGTTTCTCTCGGTGGGCATGATGACCGGACGCATCCTGCCGGTTCCAGGATCCGATCTCCCCGAGGTGATCTCAGCGATGGAGTTCCTTCGCGTCCGCTCTTACGACATCATGCCGGAGAATTTCCCGCGCGGCGGCGATGTCGTGGTCATCGGCGGTGGCGCGGTCGCGACCGATGCCGCCCAAACGTCGATCAAATCCGGCGCCCGCAAGGTGTGGATGGTGTCGATCGAGCCGGCCGACCGTCTGCCCGCTTTCGGCAACGAGCTGGTCGAGGCTCGCGAAATTGGCCTGACCCTGCACACCGGGGTCATCGTCAACGCCATCAAGGCAGATGGCGCCGGTCATGTCAGCGGCGTCGAGTTCATTCGGGTCGATGAGAGCAAGCTCGAGTTCGATCCCGAGAGCGGCAAGCTCCTGATCAACACGGTGCAGAAGCTCCCCGGCACCGAGCACGTGATCCCCTGCCGGTATGCGATCTTCGCCTCCGGCCAGATCATGGATTTCGCCCAGGACCAGGGCGTGCCACTCACCCCGCGCAAGCTGATGGAGGCAGACACCGGTGGGCACACGAAGCTGGACAAGCTCTTCGCCGGCGGTGATTGCGTCGAAGGACCGTCGTTCATCGTCAATGCCATCGCCTGGGGTCATCGCACCGCGCGCTCGATCAACGAGTACCTCGGTGCGGCGATCCCGCGCGACGCCAAGCCGATCACGGTGATCGAGACCACCGACGACCACCGCGAGGCGGATTACTACAACCGCGAAGAGCCGCCCATCCTCCCTGCCGACAAGCGGATGGACATGACGCCGGTCGAGCTTCCATGGAACGATGAGCAGGCGATCACCGCGGCGCTCCGCTGCTTCCAGTGCGACACGGTGCATCACGTCGACGAGTCAACCTGCATCCTCTGTGGCGCCTGCGACGACGTCTGCCCGGAAAAAGCGCTCGACGTCGTCGTCTACGGCGAGAATCGCGACACCTCGAGCGGCGGCTTCGTGGAGATCTGCAACACGGTGCTCGGCGAGGAGTTTGGGGGCAAGGCGGGAAAGATCCTGGTCAACTACGACCGCTGCACCAACTGCCGGATTTGTGAGGACCATTGCCCGGTGAACTGCATCACCTTTCAGCGAGTCCGCTTCCGCGACGACGCCATGCAGATGATCCCGCTGACGCCGGTCGCCTCCCGCGACCGGATGCCGGCGAACGCCGTCTGAGATGGCAAACGCCACCATCGACGAACGCGTCGCCGGCGTCAGCGCGGCCGCCCTCGAGCGCCGTCTGCCACCGGCGTGGCGGCTCGTGCCATTGCTGTTCTACGGTCTGGCATTCGCGCTGGTCCGTGGTGACATCGCCAGCCTGCCAGGGTCGGTGGCCGATCTTTCGCTGCATCTCTACTTCGCGGCGATGGCCTGCTATGTCGGCGGCATGTTTGCCTACTTCGCGTACTTCGCGTATCGCAACGAGGCGATGCGCTGGCTCGGGATCGCGATCGTTGTCCCGGGCGCGCTCCTGCACGTCGGCGCGATCGTGTCGCGTGGCTTTGCCGATGGTCACTACCCGCTGGCCAACATGTACGAGTACAGCAGCATGCTGGCGTTGGTCGCGGTCACGGTCTTTTTGCTGATGACCATTCGCTGGCCGGTCGCCTCGCTCGGTGGCGGCGTCGCCCTCTTCGTCGTCGTGGCGCTGATGGGGATTGGCTATGGCCTCTATCAATCCCCGGAGCCGCTGGTCCCGGCGCTGCAGAGTTACTGGCTGAAGATCCACGTCACCAGCATGATGGCCTCGTCGGGCGTTCTGGTCTCGAGCTTCGTCTTCGCCGCGCTTTATCTGATCAAGGACCGAAGCGCGAGCGTCAAGTCCTGGCTCAACGGCAGCGCCATGGCCGCCCGGCTGCCCAGCCTGGAGACGCTCGACCGGCTGACGTTCCGCGCCATCCTCCTCGGCTTTCCGATCTGGACCTTCGGCACCATGGCCGGGGCCATCTGGGGCGAGCATGCCTGGGGCCGCTGGTGGGGCTGGGATCCGAAAGAGACCTGGGCGGCCATCACCTGGATCGTCTACGCGATCTACCTGCACGCGCACACGCTGCGTGCCTGGCGTGGCCGGCGCACCGCGCTGATCGCGACGGTGGGATTTGTGTCCATCATGGTCACGCTCTACGCCGTGAATCTATGGATCGTCGGCTTGCATTCCTATGCACGGGGAGCTGGCTAGCGGCCGCAGTTAGACAGGGATCTAACCGGGCGGGTGCGTCGTCCAGCCGCCCATCGCGCACTCGGCCGAAATCACGACGGCCTCGTTTGCGCGTACAGGCGGCATACGACGCCCGCCCTATTACGCCCGAAAGGGCGGCGCCGCGAGCGGCGCTAAGCCGGTTCCAGTAGGCGTGAGGTTTCGACCCAGGCTCGTGCCGGCGCCACCCAGTCACGTCTCGGGTGCGGTGAGTCCCAGCTGGCGGACGAGTCTCTATGTGATCTGTGTCGCCCAGGCAACGGCGATGTTGGCGTTTGGCTTTGTCTTGCCTTTTCTGCCGCTCTATTTGCGAGAGATCGGCGTCAGTCCCGACAGCGCCGTCGTGTTCTGGTCCGGCGCCCTCGTCACCAGCACCGGCGTTTCGCTGGCGATCTTCAGTCCGATCTGGGGGGCGCTCGCCGACCGTCGCGGCCGCAAGCTGATGGTGCTCCGCTCGATGCTGGTCGGCGGACTGATCATCGCGCTGATGGGGCTGGTGCAAAACGTCGGCCAGTTTCTCGCGCTGCGCATCTTGCAGGGAATGTTCACGGGGACAATCGCCGCCTCGACCGCATTGGTGGCGAGCATCGGATCCTGCAGACCAGCGTCTATGTCGGCATCTCGGCCGGGCCGGTGATGGGTGGCGTGATCGCGCAGGTTGCCGGCATTCGGGGCACATTTTTCGTGGCCGGCGGGATGCTCGTGATCGCCGGGTTGTTGGTCTGGCAGTTCGTGCATGAACACTTTGCCCCACCGTCGAGCGCGCCCCGCCTCGGGTTCATGCAAACGCTCGGGCATGGGCTGCGCTCGCGGGCGCTGATGCCGCTGATGGTCACGCTGTTGCTCGTCCAGCTCAGCTCGGCGATCGTCTTTCCCATCCTGCCGCTCTACGTGCAGCAACTGTCTTCGCCCGGCGATCCCGTCAAGCTGTATGCCGGTCTCGCCTTCGGATTGACCGCCGGGTTCAGCGCCCTGGCGGCGATTTCATACGGCAAGCTCGTCGATCGCGGCGGCTATCGCCGGATCCTGGTCTTCGCCTGTTTCGGCGCCGCCCTCTTCTTTCTGCCGCAGGCCTTTGCCCGAAACATCGCGCAGCTCCTTCTCCTGCGGGCGGGTCTGGGCATCTTCTTCGGGGTGCTGATCCCCGCCACCAACGCGATCGTCGGCCTGTCGACGCCGCCGGAGATCCGGGGTTCGGCCTATGGCTTGACCAACGGTGGCACCGCCGTCGGTAATGCGATCGGTCCGCTGCTCGGATCGACGATCGCGGCCAGCTTCGGCTATTCCGCCGTGTTCATTGCCACCGCGACGGTGCTCGTCGCGCTCGGCGGCTGGGTGATGGCGCTGGTTCGCGAACCAACGGCGAGCCCTACACCCTGACCCGGACAAGGGCGAGGGAATATCCCCGGTAGACTCGTGAGCATGCCCCTGCTCGAACCATCGCTCGTGGACAGCGTCATCAAGCGCGCCCTGAAATCGGGCGCCGATTTCGTCGAGCTGTTCGTCGAACGGAAACGCAACCAGTCGATCAGCGTCGAGGAAAGTAAGGTGCAGCGAATCAGCTCGGGCAATGACCTTGGTGCCGGGTTGCGCATCATCCACCGCGGCACCGTCAGCTATGTCTATACCGAGGATCTTTCGGAAGACGGCCTCTTGCGCAGCGCCGACCTCGCCGCGCAGGTGGGGCGGCGCGGCGGCGGACGCTTCGCGCTCGCCGACCTGGCCGGCGACGCGCACAAGCCACAGCTGATCGAGGTGCCGCCGGAAAGCGTCGGGCCGGAGGCAAAGATCGAGCTGCTGCTCGAAGCGGACCAGGCGGCGCGGGCGGTGAGTGGCTCAATCCGGCAGGTCGCGGTTGGCTACGGCCAGAGCGCCCAGGAGGTGCTGGTCGCCACCTCCGAGGGCATGCAGCACGTTGATTCCCGGACTCGGGTGCGCCTGATGGTGCACGCGGTCGCGGAACGCAATGGCGAAATCCAGACCGCCATGGAGGCGCCGGGCATGCAGCAAGGGTTCGAGTTCTTCGACCAGACCTCGCCCGCCGAATACGCTCGCGCCGCCGCGCAGCGAGCCGTCGCCTTGCTCGACGCGGCTCCGTCACCGGCGGGGGCGATGCCGGTCGTCATCGGCAACGAATTCGGCGGCGTCCTGTTCCACGAGGCCTGCGGCCACGGGCTCGAGGCGGATTTCGTCGGCAAAGGCTCGACCGTCTTCACCGGCAAGATCGGCCAGCCTGTGGCCAGTCCGATCGTCACCGCGATCGATGACGGAACCTTGACCAGCCGCTGGGGAACGCTGAGCGTCGATGACGAAGGCGTCCCGACCCGGCGCAATACCTTGATCCAGGACGGCGTCCTCGTCAGCTACATGTTCGACCGGATTCGAGCCGGTCAGCAAAATCACCCGGTCACGGGCAACGGGCGCCGTCAGTCGTACCAGCACCTACCGATTCCGCGAATGACCAACACCTTCATCGCCGCCGGTGCGCACTCGGTGGCGGACATCATCGCCGCAACCCCTCATGGGCTGTATGCGAAGAAGCTCGGCGCCGGGCAGGTGGATGTGACGACCGGCGACTTCGTCTTCGCCGTCACCGAGGGCTACCTGATCGAGAATGGCCAGATCGGCCGGCCGGTGCGGGGCGCAACCATCGTCGGCAACGGCCCTCGCGCGCTCCATCGCATCGACATGGTCGGCAACGATCTGAAGCTTGCTCCCGGCACTTGCGGCAAGGAAGGCCAGGCGGTGCCGGTGTCCGTCGGCCAGCCGACGATCCGGATCTCGGAGCTGACGGTTGGCGGCACCGGTATCGGTCCGGCCGGCGCCATGCGGCCTTGACCTCGGTCGCCGAGCGGCTGCTGGCGCGAGCCCGCCAGTCGGGCGCGGAGCATGCCGAGGTCTACGTCTCGACCGGCACCGAGTTCACGGTCGAAGTCTTCAAGGGCGAGATCGAGTCGCTTGTGTCAGCCGAAAGCCGCGGCGTCGGCTTGCGCACCTTCCGCGAACACCGGATCGGCTTCTCGTACACCTCCGAACTGGAGCCGGCGGCGCTCGACCGGCTGGTCGATGAGGCGCTGGAAAACGGTCGCTACAACACCGCCGAAGACGCGAACGTGCTGCCCCAACCGGAATCGATCGACCCGCTCGACGGGCTCGCGTCGTCCGCCCATGCGCCGACCGACCCCCAGCGCAAGATCGATTTCGCCCTCGAAATGGAGCGCCGGGCGACCGCATTGGATCCGCGCGTGCGTCGCGTCAGCAAGGCGCTCTACAGCGATGGACGCGGCGAGGTCGAGATTGCCAACAGCCATGGGCTGAGCGCCGGGTATGCGCGAACGATCGCCTATGGCGTGCTCGACACCATCGCCGAACAAGACTCGGAAATG
>Ga0209153_1000426_pt1 | contig 20102 bp, 18 predicted proteins | sample GraSoiAngelo_120_FD_185877 | JGI IMG/M metagenome (GOLD analysis project Ga0209153, IMG submission 185877) | Grasslands soil microbial communities from the Angelo Coastal Reserve, California, USA - 14_0919_09_20cm (SPAdes) (version 2) | ecosystem: Environmental > Terrestrial > Soil > Grasslands ...
CGCAGCCGGCCGCGCCAGCATTTTCTCGTAGACCAGCCGGCCGACGATCTGGCCATGCTCGAGGATGAACGGCACTTCGCGCGAGCGCACTTCCAGCACGGCGCGGGAACCCTGCCCGCCGGCTCCGGCATAGCCGAAACCGGGATCGAAGAAACCGGCATAATGCACGCGGAATTCACCGACCAACGGATCGAACGGCACCATCTCGGCGGCATAATCCGGCGGCACTTGCACTGCTTCCTTTGAGGCGAGGATGTAGAACTCGCCGGGATCGAGGATGAGGCTGCCGTCCGATCGTGCCGCGATCGCTTCCCAGAATTCATCAACCGCGTAGCCGCCGCGACGGTCGACATCGACCACGCCGGTATGGCGCTTGGCGCGATAGCCGACAAAGCCTTTTGTGTTCTCGCCGGAAAGGTCGACCGAGAGCGCCACGCCGCCGATCAGATCGGCGTCATCACGATCGACCAGCCGCTCGGCGCCATGCAGCGCGTCGAGCTCGTCGGCGTTGAGGATGGCCTCACCGGTGCGGAATCGCACTTGCGAGAGCCGCGATCCCTCGCGCAGCAGCACCGGAAATGTCTTCGGACTGATCTCGGCATAGAGCGGGCCGTGATAGCCGGCGCCGATCATGTCGAAGCGGCGGGTGCCATCGGCAATCACCCGCGTGAACACGTCAAGCCGTCCGGTCGAGCTCTTGGGGTTCGCCGCGGCGACGATTTTCGGCGGCAGCGCGAGGCTCTCCAGCAGCGGCACGATGTAGACGCAGTTGGTCTCCAGCACCGCGCCGTCGGCGAGGCCGATTTCGTGCAGCTTCAATTCGTCGATGCGCTCTGCCACGGTGGCGCCGGGGCCAGGCAGGAAGCTCGCGCGCACCCGATAGGCGATATCGCCGAGGCGCAGATCGAGGCTCGCCGGCTGGATCTGGCTTTCCACGAACGGATAGGCCGGCAGGATCAGGCCGTCGTCCGCCATCGCCGCGATCATGCGATCCGGCAAGATGCCGTTGGCGTGGGTCGGAAGCGAAAACGACACGATATGGTCCTTGACGTGCTCCTTGGGCGGTGGCCCCGATGTCATCCAAACTCCGAAAATAACCCCTTTTTACGGGTTATCCGATGCCCGCCTTGACGGAAAGGCCGGGTACGAATAAGAGCATGACTTATCCCGTGGTGATTTGAGCCGGCCGGCTTGCAGCCACGTTAAACAAGTCGCTAAACAGGCCGGGGACAGTGTGATCCCGGCCTGTGGAATTTTCCAGGCCGGTTTTTTGTGACCATTTTCAAGGATGGTCACGACGGAGGTCACATGTCCGAATCTACCACGTCCAAATCGTCTGCATCGCCAACCGCCCGCTATCGTCCCGAAACCAGGCTGGTCCATTCCGGCAGCCTGCGCTCGCAATATGGCGAAACGTCCGAGGCGCTGTTTCTCACCCAGGGGTATGTCTACGACAGCGCGGAGCAATGCGAGGCGCGCTTCAAGGGCGAAGACCCCGGCTACATTTATTCGCGCTACTCCAATCCGACGATTTCGATGTTCGAGCGCCGCATGATCGAGCTCGAGGGAGCCGAAGCCGGCCGCTCGACCGCCACCGGCATGGCCGCGGTGACGACCGCCATCCTGGCGCCGCTGAAAGCCGGCGATCACGTCGTGGCGTCCAAGGCGATGTTTGGATCGTGCCGCTATGTGGTGGAGGACCTGCTGCCGCGTTACGGCATTGCCTCGACGCTGGTCGACGGGCTCGATCTCGATCAGTGGAAACGCGCGATGCGGCCGAACACCAGGAGCTGCTTCCTGGAAAGCCCGACCAACCCGACACTCGACGTGCTCGACATCCCCTCCATCGCCGAGATCGCGCACCAGGGCGGCGCACGGCTGATCGTCGACAATGTGTTCGCGACCCCGATCTGGCAGAGCCCGCTCGCGCTCGGCGCCGATGTCGTCGTCTATTCCGCGACCAAACATATCGACGGCCAGGGCCGCTGCTTGGGCGGCGTCATTCTCTCCTCGGAGGCCTTCATCGCCGAGCACATCCATAATTTCATGCGCCAGACCGGCCCGTCCATATCGCCGTTCAACGCCTGGGTGCTGTTGAAGGGGCTGGAGACGCTGGCCGTTCGCGTCCGCGCGCAGACCGAGACCGCAGCCCGCGTCGCGGACATGCTTGCGACCCATCCCAAGATTTCGCGGCTGCTCTATCCCGGCCGCGAGGATCATCCGCAGGCGGCGCTGGTGAAGAAGCAGATGCGCGCGGGCTCGACCTTGGTCGGATTTGAGGTCAAAGGCGGCAAGGCCGGCGCATTCCGCTTTCTCAACGGGCTGAAGATTTCGCGCATCTCGAACAATCTCGGCGACTCCAAGAGCCTCGTCACCCATCCCGCCACGACAACCCATCAGCGGCTCGCGCCGGAAGCGCGCGCCGAGCTCGGCATCAGCGAAGGTTTCGTGCGCTTCTCGGCCGGGCTCGAGCATCCCGACGACCTGATCGAGGATTTGGATGCGGCGCTGGAGCGCGCGTGAGCAGCCGGAGGTCTCACATCGGCCGGTAGGTCTGTACATTCGCCGGCACGTTGACGCCGAGCTTGAGCTGGCCGACCGACTTGATGATGTCGTCACCGAGCAGTTGCGCGAAGCAGGCATAGCCCCAGTCGTTCATGTGCAGGCCATCGGCGATCACGAAGCTGTCGATCGGGAGCGCCTGCCTCTCGTGCCAGTCGCGCATCACCTCGAAGCGCGGGAAGATACCGATGTGATGAAGCTGGGCGACCCTGCCCAGCAGTCTCACCATCTTGCCGGCGCTCTCTGCGCGCTCGGTAACGCGCGGCGAATATTGCGGATCGACCAGCACGACATCGGCGCCGCCGGCCTGGATGCGCGCGACGCCTTCTTCCACGAGCTTCGCAGTATCGGCGGGATCAAGGTCACGCAGCACGGCATTGGTGCCGACCTGCCAGATCACGAGATCCGGATGAGCGTCAATGACCTCTGTCTGCAGCCGCTTCATCATTTCCGGCGCGTCGTCGCCGCCGTGCCCGCGATTGACGATGTTGATGTCGGCGCTCGGATATTGCCGGCGCAGTTGCGCCGCGAGGCGGTTGGGATAGGTGAATTCGGGCGAGCTCGTTCCGTAACCCGCGGTCGACGACGAACCGAACGCGACGATCACAACTCCTTGGCCGGAGGCGAGCTTGCCCGCGACATGCGGCAGCGATCCCATCGATTTGACGCCGCCCTTTGGCGGCAAGCAAGGCACGCGGCTGAAAATGTCGCTGGCCGATTTCGCGACCTGCTTGACCTTGTCGATCGCCTTCGCGGTGAGGCCCTTTTGCTCCGCAAGCCGGCTCTGGTCCGCGGACGCAGCACCGATCGTGACGGAAGGCTGCGGCGCGGCAACTTTGCTGTCAGACGGCGCCGCGGTTTGGGCAGCTTGGACCGCGATTTGTGCGCGCGCCGTCGAGCTCGAGATTGGCGCGAGCAGCATGAGCGCCGCGACTGCGGATACGGCCAGCGATGTGACGGGGGCAAAAGGGCAATGAAAACGCAGCGGCATCATGTAACGCAAGATCCTAGTTCTGCTGGGCCGGGCCGAGATGGGCGGCGTCGATCACAAATTTCGACAGCGCGCGGCCGAGGCAATCATGAACGCGTTTGGCAAGCTCGAGGCCGTGCGACGCGCTGAACAGATCGAAATCTCCCTGATCGTTCCATTGTTGCATGATGGCGAAGCGATCGAACAAGGGAACGTCGTGCTCCTGCGCCACCACGCGCATATTATCCAGGTAAGGCGGCACGGAAATCATCGTCTCCGTCCGCGGACTGTATTGCAAATTCATCAACACCACGTCGGCCCCCGCCTTTTGCAGCGCAACAACGCCCTCGTCGACGGCGCTACGAAATTCGTCGGGATCGATCGATCGGATAGCATCGACGGTCCCGGTCTGCCAGATAACCAAAGTAGGCTGTTTATCTTCCAAAAGCTTAACGAAGCTGGCGGCAGCCTCTTCGGCGGTTTTCTTGACCTGTAGTTCTACGGATACGTTAACCGTGGTCGACGGCAGTCTCTCTCTCAGCATCGCCTGGAGGCGGGCTGGATAGGCACTGGCTTCGGATGTGCCGACGGTCGAGGACCGGCTGCCGATCACCAGGATATTGAGCGCATGGCCGTCCTTGACGGCGTCCGCGACCTTCGGCAACGCGCTCTCGGTCGACAAAAGAGAGGCCGGCACTTCGCAACTTTGGGGTTTGTCGCTTGGGGGATTGTCCTCGGCATGGAGCGGCGTCGCGGCCAAACAGCCGATCAGCACGATGAGCCCCAGGAAAGCCCGCGACCTCACAAACTCCCTCCTGCCATATCGGCGTTGCCGATCGTGCCTTTGCGCGAGGCATTCTTGTCCGCACTGTGCTTGTACCACGAAATCACCCACGCCATGGCCGACATAATGACGATTCCGCAGATGCTGATAAGCGCGTGCAGCGCAGCACCGCCCGAGATCTCGGCCAACACGAAGTGCCCGGCAAAAGCCAGGAACACGCCGAGGCAAAAAATCTCCAGCGAATGCTGCCCACACAAGATCAACGGCCGCAGCCAGGGCGACCTCAAGCCCGGCCAGCCCTTGGGGAGAAAGCGGACCGTGATCGCCGCGAGCGCCAGGAAATGCGCAAAGCGCAGCACATCAAGATCCGTCTTGTCGATCGGATACATCCATTGCTCGAGCCGCCGCGGCATCAAATGATTGAGCTGCGGAAAATACCAGGTCATGGTCACGCAGAACGAGAAGAACAGGTAGGCGCCGCAAATCCACAGCGTGACCGGCGAGGAGAGAATCCGCGCCATGCGCCGCGCCCCGCCGAGGGCGCACCACGCCCCGAACACGAACAGCAATTGCCAGGCTAGCGGATTGAAGGCCCAGTAGCCGTTCGGATAGGCTGACAAATACCAATCGTAATGCCAGGTCAGCGCATACAGTGCGACCGACAGTCCCAGCGCGACATCGGCCTTCCATTTCATCAGCCACAGGATGACGGGCAAAAACAGCATCAGCACGATGTAGAGCGGCAGCACGTCCATGTTGACGGGACGGAATCGCAACAGCAGCGCCTGGACGATAGTAACATCGGGCTGCTTGAGGAAATCCATGATGCCCATCTCTTCAGTGTAGAGCGGGTTCTCGAAACTGGTCGCGACATAGGAAATCTCCGCAAGGAAGATCGTGAACAGGAAGACGTGCGCGACATAGATCTGCCAGACCCTGCGCAGGACGCGCGCGGTCGCGACCACGACGCCGGATTCGAGCATGGCGCGGCCGTAGACGAACGCTGCGGTATAGCCCGAGATGAAGATGAAGATTTCGGTGGCGTCGGAAAATCCATAGTTGCGGATCGTGAACCAGGTCAGGATATTGGGCGGCAGATGATCGATGAAGATCAGCCACAGCGCGAGCCCGCGGAACAGATCGAGCCGCAACTCGCGCTCGCCGACCGCGGGAAACGAAATGGCAGGCGCGGCGGCGCGCGCCGTCGCGTCCGCTGCTCCGGCAATCGGCCGCTCCGCAACTCGGTCGGCAATGGATGTCATCTGGCACCGGCGTTGAGCGCTGATCGGAACATAGTATCGGTCCGCAGCTTGCAAGCAAAGTTACGAGATTGGGGGGCGTGGCGGTTGCCTCCTAAATTGGAACTGTGTTGAAACGACGATTGGATTGGTGCGGCCTTCGTTCACCACGGTGCCGGTGGGCGCGATTGGTTCCGGCCGAATTTTTCGATATGATGGGGCTACCATGTACCGCGCCGTTACCCGCCAGATCGAAGTCACCGTCGAGCCGAACTTCATGCCCGAACGCTCGTCGGCTGAACATTCCCGCTATTTCTGGTCCTACACCATCGTGATCACCAATTCGGGCGATGAGACCGTGCAGCTGCAGACGCGGCACTGGGTCATCACCGATGCTTCGGGCCGCAAGCAGGAAGTGCGCGGCGAGGGCGTGGTCGGCGAACAGCCCGTGCTCGCGCCGGGCGAGCGCTTCGAATATACCTCCGGCGTCCCGCTTTCGACGACGTCGGGCTTCATGAGCGGACGCTATCAGATGGTTAGCGAAAGCGGCGAGCGGTTTGAGATCGACGTGCCGACCTTTTCGCTCGACAGTCCAGAGGCCAAGCGGGTGTTGAATTGACGGCAAAGCCGTCGGCCCCACGATCGGTCGTCATACTCCGCGAAAGCGGAGTATCCAGTACGCCGCGGCCTATCGATTCAATCATGCACGTCCCTGGGATACTGGATCACCCGCCTTCGCGGGTGACGACAGTGGGCACAGTTTCGCGATCTCGCCGCGTGTTCGCGCGAGTTTTATCCTGAACATGCCGCCTTCCGAAATCAGAGGGCGCAGGGAATGCCGGGCGCTCGATGCGCCCGCAGCCTCGCACGCAACAAAAAAAGCGTACGAGCGTAGTCACCACGGTCACGCCGGGATCACCCGGGCATTCCCCGCGCAATGGTTTACGGCTTATTCCGTGCTCTCCCCAGTGACCGGGCTTTTTTGCCACTGTCGCCTGCGGATCGCTCCACAGGCTTGGCGCCAGCGTCGGGGCGTCAGGACCACACGGCTTTGCCGTCCGCCTCAGCGCCGTTCGTCAAGAGCGCTGCCTGCGTCCACCGCATCCCGCCTCACGTCCGTGACGATCGCGAAACGCCTCTTGAGAGGAGACGGGATACGAACTGCAATAATCCTGATTCTACCTGGCGGTCAAGTAAAATTCTGAAAATCAGAAATCGACGATCATTCAGTTGCCGGCCGCTCGGCCAGCTCGCTCACAACGCTCGCAAGAAATCGATCATCGCACCGTTGACCTCTGACGCGCGCTCCTGCTGGGTCCAATGGCCGCAGTCGGCGAGTATGACCTTGCCGCGCAGTTGCGGTACGTTGTTTGCCAAATTGGCGACGACCCGATCCATACCTTGCATCGCCAATAGCAAGTCGCGATCGCCGGCCATGTAAAGTGCCGGCACGGTGACCTTCGCGCCCTCAAACGGCGCTAACAACTCCCAATTTCGATCAGGGTTGCGATACCAGTTTAGACCGCCGCGAAACCCCGTGCGCTCAAACTCGCGGACGTAAAAATCAGGTCCGCTTCCGTTAGCCAGTTCGGAAGGGTGGCAGGGGCTGGCCTGTCACTGAACAATCCACCGTCACGCCGTACCATGCCGACACTGGCCGACCTCTCACGTGATCCGCCGGCTATAGACCCGCCGACTAGCACCTTCAGAAAGGTTTGCCGAACATCGCGTTCAAGTTCGGCCTCTGCTGCCCGGCTCCTGGAAATAGAGCACGTAGAACAATGCATCCTTGCGCCGCGGCATAACCAGGGTGGGGGCTACCGGTGACCGCTGCAGGTACGGAAAGCTGAGGGCGATCACGGCACGGAAACGGTCGGGGCGCAGCAAAGCTGCGTGCCACGCCACCACCGCGCCCCAGTCGTGTCCAGCGATGACGGCCTGTTGCACACCAAGGGCATCAAGGAGCCCTACCATGTCGCCGACGAGATGGAGCAGGGTGTATTGATCGATCGCCTCCGGCCGGTCGGACTGGCCGTAGCCGCGCATGTCGACCGCGATGGCACGGAATCCAGCCGCCGACAGCGCGGGAAGTTGATGCCGCCACGAGTACCACGACTCTGGAAAGCCGTGGCACAGGACAATCAGCGGTCCCTCACCCTGTTCAACGAAATGGAGATGAATCCCATTTGCCCCGACCTTGCGATGCGCAGCGCTGCCGGTAGCCTGCGCGTAGCTCAGACTCGATCGGCAGATAGCGCCAACAGCTGTCAGGCCAAGGCGGCCAATGAATTCACGTCGCTGCATCGGTGATCCTCCCGCATGACGGTATTCGGCTTCAAAAATTGAGAACCGAATGTTTCTCAGGTGCCTTCATAGCTTATCGCTTATTTGCGGACTTCGGCACGGCGCGCCGGCGGTGTGCAACTAAACGCACGCCAGATTTCCTGCGCCCCGATGTCGCCTCTTGGCAGATTTTGCACCTCACGCGATGTCCGACTAGAGTCCGGAATGCGCACCAAGGCCGATGTCCGCCGACCACTCTGAATGGGGTTACGCCCTCATCAGACAGGCAGAAGCGGGTGCATCTGGGATGAAGAAAGGTACCCGGAGCCCTTATTCCACGCCCGCTTCGTCCGGCGTGAACTGGTAGAGCGATGAGCAGAACTCGCAGGTCACTGCGACCTTGCCGTCCTTGACCATCCCGGCGCGGTCCTGCGGCGCAAAGCTGTTGAGCATCGCGGAGACCGCCTCGCGCGAGCAGGAGCATTGCGCGCGCAAGGGCAGCGGCTTGAACACGCGGACGCCGCGTTCGTGAAACAGCCGATATAACAGCCGTTCGCCGGACAAATCCGGATCGAGCAGTTCGACATCTTCGACGGTCGAGATCAGCGACTGGCCCTCGATCCAGGCGTCATCTTCGGCGACGGTGTGGACGACCGTGCCCTCCGGCGCATCGCCCGGGTGCAAATCGGCCTGCCGCGCGCGCTCGGTCGATTTGGGCAAAAATTGCATCAGCATGCCGCCGGCGCGCCAGCGATGCCGGGGGCCGTCGCCGCCACGCCATTCCTCGCCGACCGCGAGCCGCACCCGGGTCGGGATCTGTTCGGAGCGCAGGAAATATTCATGCGCCGCGTCTTCGAGGTTGCCGCCCTCGAGCGCGACCAGGCCCTGATAGCGGCTCATATCCGCGCCCTGGTCGATGGTCATCGCGAGATGACCCTTGCCGAGCAGCTGGCCTGAATCCTGACCGTCCTTGAGCCGCCTCTTGTCGAAGCGCGCGTAGGCGCGCAGCCGATCCGGCGCCTGAAAGTCCACGATCAGGAACGACACCGGGCCGTCGGTCTGGGTCTGCAAGATGAAGCGGCCGTCGAATTTCAGGGATGAGCCGAGCAAGGTTGTAAGCACGATCGCTTCGCCGAGCAGCTTGCCGACGGAAGCGGGATAATCGTGCTTGGTGAGGATGTCATCGAGCGCCGGGCCAAGCCGGGTCAGCCGTCCGCGCAAATCGAGCGCATCGACCTCGAACGGCAGCGCGGCGTCATCGACCGGAACCGCTGACGGCGCTCGGATCGGACTTTTGACGGAGATTTTCGTTTCGGGGGATCGTGAAGTCATGGCGCTTTATCTGGGGTCGGAGGGGACAAATCGAAAGCCCCCTACCCCGCAGCGTCAAAGCACCAGGCCAGAATCCCTTTCTGCGCATGCAGGCGATTTTCGGCCTCGTCGAACACCACCGATTGCGGGCCGTCGATCACCTCATCGGTGACTTCCTCGCCGCGATGGGCCGGCAGGCAATGCATGAACAGCGCATCGGCCTTGGCCAGCGACATCAGCTTGGCGTTGACCTGGTAGGGTTTGAGCAGATTGTGGCGATGCTCGCCATCCTTGTCGCCCATCGACACCCAGGTGTCGGTGACCACGCAATCGGCGCCGCGCACGGCCGCTTCCGGATCGCTGCCGAGCACGATCGGTGCCTGCGTCGCCTTGATCCAGTCCTTCATCGTCTTGTTCGGCGCAAGCTGCGGCGGGGTTGCAACGTTCAACTTGAACCTGAAGCGTTCCGCCGCATGCGCCCACGAGGCCAGCACGTTGTTGTCGTCGCCGCTCCAGGCCACGGTCTTGCCCTCGATCGGTCCGCGATGCTCCTCGAAGGTCATCACATCTGCCATCACCTGGCAGGGATGGGAGCGGCGCGTCAGTCCGTTGATGACGGGGACGGTGGCATGCGCGGCGAGCTCGAGCAGCGCCTCGTGATTGAGGATACGGATCATGATGGCGTCGACATAGCGCGACAGCACGCGCGCGGTATCGGCGATGGTTTCGCCGCGGCCGAGCTGCATTTCGGCCCCGGTCAGCATGATCGATTCACCGCCGAGCTGGCGCATGCCGACGTCGAACGACACCCGGGTGCGGGTCGAGGGCTTCTCGAAGATCATCGCCAGCGTCTTGCCGTCGAGCGGCTTCTTGCCCTTCTCGTGCGCCTTCAGCTTCGCCTTCATGGCGCTGCTCAACGCAAGCATGCTGCGCAGTTCCGCCGTCGGCAACTCGCTGATATCGAGAAAATGCCGCGGCTTGGTCATTGCCCCGCTGCCTGCTTCAACTGAGCATTGGAAAGCTTGACGCAGGCGCACTCGAGCCGCGTCACGGATTCCTCAATCTCCGCCTCGGTCACGATCAACGGCGGCAGGAATCGCACCACGTTTTCGCCGGCGCCGACCGTGAGCAGTTTTTCGTCGCGCAGCGCGGTCACCAGATCGCCCGACGGCACCACGGCCTTCAAGCCGATCAAAAGCCCTTCGCCGCGAACCTCGGTGAGCACGCCTGGATGACGGTCGACCACGGAAGCGAGCTTCTGCTTCAGAAGCAGCGACATCTTCCGCACATGCTCGAAGAAACCAGGCTCGAGCATCACGTCCAGCACGGCGTTCGCGGCGGCGACCGCCAGCGGATTGCCGCCGAAGGTCGACCCATGCGAGCCCGGCGTCATGCCGGCGGCCGCCTCCGCCGTTGCCAGACAAGCGCCGATCGGAAAGCCGCCGCCAAGCGCTTTCGCGAGCGGCATCACGTCCGGCACGACGCCGATGCGCTTATAGGCGAACAGATCGCCGGTGCGGCCCATGCCGGTCTGCACCTCGTCGAAAATCAGCAGCAGGCCCTTATCGTCGCAGAGCTGGCGCAGCGCCTTGAAAAACGCATGCGGCGCCGATCGCACGCCGCCTTCGCCCTGCAGCGGTTCGATCAGGATGCCGGCGGTGTGCGGGCCGATCGTCTTTTTCACCGCGTCGAGATCGCCGAGCGGCACCTGATCGAAGCCGTCGAGCGGCGGCCCAAAACCTTCGAGATATTTGGCAGAGCCCGTCGCAGCCAGCGTTGCCAGCGTTCGCCCGTGGAACGCGCCGTCGAAGGTGACGATGCGGTAACGCTCAGGGCTGCCCTTGGCGGCATGATGCCGGCGCGTCAGCTTGATGGCGCATTCCAGCGCCTCGGCGCCGGAGTTCGCAAAGAACACGAAATCGGCAAAGCTCTGTTCGCACAGCCGACCTGCGAGCTTCTCGCCGTCGGGGCTCTTGAACAGGTTCGACATGTGCCACAGCTTCGTCGCCTGCTCCTGCAGCGCCTTGACCAAATGCGGATGGGCGTGCCCGAGCGCATTGACCGCGACGCCCGAGGTGAAGTCGAGATAACGATCGCCATTGGTTGCAATCAGCCAAGCGCCCTCGCCGCGCTCGAAGCCGAGATCGACCCTGGCGAAGACAGGAAGCAAATGCGACGCGGCACTGTTGGTCATGGCGATCACTTGAGGGTTGAGAGGCGGCCATCATGCGCGCATTGGCGCGATCGCATCAACGGCCGATTCTTTCGCGAAAACAAAACGTGCCGCCTTTTCAGGGCGGCACGTGGAAACCATTCTAGGCGGGCGGCGATAACTGTCAATGCCGCCCAACAAGGTCTCGCGCCGCATGTCCAGTCCGTAAGACTCCGGCAACGGTGGAAAAGTCGGACTGCAATGCTTAAATGACGGAACATGTGGACGCACCGCTGCCTACTCTTGCGCGGGAGTCACGCCATATTGTAGCGTTTGGGTTGTCGGGTACGACATCTCGTGCGGCAGTTTTTGATCCCTGGAGTTCTGGTGCCTAGCGTACACGTTCGGGCGCGCTAATCGCGCCCGGCGAGGGTTAAGGGATTCTGCGTACTGGGATTTTTAAAGGATTTGGCATCGCAGCGCCGCCCGAGAACCGGCCGGCGCCATGCGGAGGGAAGAGTGCGATGACAGTATTGACCTGGTCCGATGATCGCGTTGAGCAGCTGAAGAAGCTCTGGGAGTCCGGCCTTTCGGCCAGCCAGATCGCCGCGGAGCTGGGAAGTGTGACGCGCAATGCCGTGATCGGCAAGGTGCACCGGCTTGGCCTTTCCGGCCGCGCCAAGAGCCCCTCTTCAGCCGCGCCGCGTCAGCGCAAGGCACGGCCCGCCCAGCAGATGATGCGGGTCTCGCGTCCGGTCTCGCGCGGCAATGCCGCGCTGGCGCACGCTTTCGAAGTTGAGCTCGAGCCCGATCCGATCGCCTACGACAATGTGGTGCCGATGAGCCAGCGGCTGTCGTTGTTGGAGTTGAGCGAAGCCACCTGTCACTGGCCGGTCGGCGACCCATCGAGCCCCGATTTCTTCTTCTGCGGCGGCAAGGCGCTCCCGAGCCTGCCCTACTGCGCTCATCACTCGCGCATCGCCTACCAGCCCGCCGCCGACCGCCGTCGCCATCCGAGCAAGCCGACGAGGTAGTTGCGCTCCCGCGCCCCGCTCTCTTGTCCGCCGAAGCCCGCCTCACTCCGCCTTCGCGAACCGGTCATCGAGCGCATAGCCGGCGCCGCGCACGGTGCGGATCGGGTCCTGCTCGCGGCCCGGGTTGAGCAGTTTGCGCAACCGCCCGATATGCACATCTACGGTCCGCTCGTCGATATAGATGTCGCGGCCCCAAACCGAGTCGAGCAATTGCTCCCGGGAAAACACCCGGCCGGGATGTTCGAGGAAGAACTCCAGCAGGCGATACTCGGTCGGGCCGAGATCGATCGGCCGGCCCGAGCGCGCGACGCGGCGCTTCTCGCGATCGAGCTCGATGTCGCCATAGGCAAGCACGGTGGCGAGCCGCTCGGGGCTCGCGCGACGCAACAGGCCCTTCACCCGCGCCAACAATTCCGGCACCGAGAACGGCTTGACGATGTAGTCGTCGGCGCCGGTCGCAAGGCCCCTGACGCGTTCGCTTTCCTCGCCGCGCGCGGTCAGCATGATGATCGGCAGTTGCTTGGTCTCCGGACGCGCCCTCAAGCGGCGGCACAATTCGATACCCGACAGGCCGGGCAGCATCCAGTCCAGCACGATCAGGTCGGGAACGCGTTCTTTCAGCCTGGTGTCGGCGTCATCGCCGCGCGTCACCGTTTCAACATCGTAGCCTTCGGCGTCGAGATTGTAACGCAGCAGGGTCGTCAACGCTTCCTCGTCTTCAACCACCAGAATGCGTGCGCTCATGGCGTCGTATTCTCCATTTGCCTTAAGCATGTCCTGATCCGAAAACCGCTACCCAACCCGCCATCCGGGTGAGGCTCTTTCGGGATCATGCTCTAGTTACCGGGGACCGTCGTTGCGAACGTCGTCATGTCGCCCTTCGGGCGCTTGTCGAGAATCTGCTGGCCTTCGATCATGTAGAATACGGTTTCGGCGATATTGGTGGAATGGTCGCCGATCCGTTCGATGTTCTTGGCGCAGAACATCAGATGAATGCAGAACGAGATGTTGCGCGGATCTTCCATCATGTAGGTCAGGAGTTCGCGGAACAGCGAGGTGCAGATGGCGTCGACTTCCTCATCTGCCTTCCACACGTTCATCGCCGCCGGCAGGTCGTGCGCCGCATAGGCATCGAGCACGGACTTCACCTGCGACTGCACCAGATCGGTCATGTGCTCGAGCCCGCGGATCAGCTTCAGGGGGTGGAAATCGCTTTCCAGCGCGGCGACCCGCTTGCCCATGTTCTTGGCAAGATCGCCGATCCGCTCGAGATCGGTGGCAACGCGCATCGCGCCGACGATCTCGCGCAGGTCGATCGCCATCGGCTGGCGCCGCGCGATTGTCAAGACCGCGCGCTCCTCGATCAGGCGCTGCAGGTTGTCGATCTCGGCGTCGGCTGCAACCACGCGTTGGCCGAGCGCGACGTCGCGGCGAACCAGCGCGTCGACGGAATCGGTGATCATGCGCTCGGCGAGGCCGCCCATCTCCGCGACCAGCCGGGTCAATTCCTGCAGATCGCTGTCGAACGCCTTGGCGGTATGTTCAGATGCCATCGTCTCTCTCCTCAACCAAAGCGGCCGGTGATGTAGTCCTGGGTGCGGCGATCCGTCGGCGAGGTGAATATCCTGCTGGTGTCGTCGAATTCGATCAGCTCGCCGAGATACATGAAGGCGGTCTTGTCCGAGACCCGCGCGGCCTGCTGCATGTTGTGGGTGACGATGGCGATGGTGTAGTCCTCCGACAGTTCCTGGATCAGTTCCTCGACCTTGGCGGTCGAGATCGGATCCAGCGCCGAACACGGCTCGTCGAACAGGATCACCTCGGGCCGTACCGCCACCGTGCGGGCAATGCAAAGCCGCTGCTGCTGGCCGCCGGACAGGCTTAAGCCGGAGGCATTGAGCTTGTCCTTGACCTCATTCCACAGCGCGCCGCCGCGCAGCGCCTTTTCCACCCGCCCGTCCATTTCGGATTTGGAAATCTTCTCGTAAAGGCGGATGCCGAACGCGATGTTCTCATAGATCGTCATCGGGAACGGCGTCGGCTTCTGGAACACCATGCCGACCCGCGCGCGCAACAGATTGAGATCGAGCCTGGGGTCGAGGATATTGGTCTGGTCGAGCATGAGCTGACCGACCGCGCGCTGTCCCGGATAGAGGTCGTACATCCGGTTGAAAATCCGCAGCAAGGTCGATTTGCCGCAGCCGGACGGTCCGATAAAGGCGGTGACGCGGTGGGTGCCGAGCGTGAGGTTGATGTTCTTCAGCGCGTGGTGCTCGCCGTAATAGAAGTTCAGATTGCGCGCCGTCACCTTGGCCGCAGCTTCGGGCAGCGCCGCGTGGCCCGCCGCGCCCGCGGTACTCATCGATACGGAAAGGTCGTTCATTTTGCGGTCCTCTCGGCGCCCAGAATGCGCGCGCCAATATTGAGCGCCAGCACGGTCAGCGTGATCAGCAACGCTCCGCTCCAGGCGAGCTGTTTCCAGTAGACATAGGGGCTTTGCACGAAGTTGTTGATGGTCACCGGCAAGTTGGCCATCGTCTTGGTCAGGTTAAGGCTGAAGAACTGGTTGGAGAGCGCGGTGAAGAGCAGCGGCGCGGTCTCGCCGGCGACGCGCGCGGTTGCGAGCAGGACGCCGGTGATCAGGCCCGAGCGCGCCGCGCGATAGGCGATCCGCTTGATGACGAGCGAGCGCGGCAGGCCGAGCGCGGATGCCGCCTCGCGCAGCGGATTGGGCACCAACAGCAGCATGTCCTCGGTGGTGCGAAGCACGACCGGAATGACGATCACCGCCAGCGCCAGCGATCCGGCGAGGGCCGAGAACCCGCCCATCGGCACCACCACGGCACCGTAGATGAAAAGGCCGATGATGATCGACGGCGCGCTCAGAAGAATGTCGTTGATGAAGCGGATCACCGAGGTGAGGCGGTCGTTGCGGCCATATTCGGCTAGATAAGTGCCGGCGAACAGGCCGAGCGGCGCGCCGATGCCCACTCCGATCACGGTCATGATGATCGAGCCGGTGATCGCGTTCAACAATCCGCCGTCGCTCGATCCCGGCGGTGGGGTGTTTTCGGTGAAGATCGAGAGATTGAGCCCGGCCACGCCATTATAGAGCAGGGTGAACAGGATCAGCGCCAGCCAGGTCACGCCGAACAGCGCGGCTGCAAAACAAAGCCCGCGGATCAGGATGTCGACACGGCGGCGGCGCGCGTAAATCGGGTTCATGATGCTAGTTCCCCGCCTTCTTTTCCAGATGCAGCAGCATCAGCCGCGCGATGGTGAGAACGAAGAACGTCAGCACGAACAACAACAGGCCGAGCAGGATCAGCCCCGACTGATGCAGGCCGTCGCTCTCGGGGAATTCGCTCGCAATCGCCGCCGAGATCGTGGTTCCCGGCGAGAAGATCGAGCCGGAGATGCGGAACGAATTGCCGATGATGAAGGTCACCGCCATGGTCTCGCCGAGCGCGCGGCCAAGCGCCAGCATGATGCCGCCGATCACGCCGACGCGGGTATAGGGAACAACCACGTTGCGGACGACTTCCCAAGTGGTGCAGCCGACACCGTAAGCGGCCTCCTTGAGCACCGGCGGCACGGTCTTGAACACGTCGACGGAGATCGCGGTGATGAACGGCAGCACCATGATCGCCAGGATCAGCGCCGCGTTGAACAGGCTGAGGTAGGACGGCGGACCTGCGAAAATCGATCCCAGAACAGGGGCGCCGTCGAACAGTCTGATCATGAAGGGCTGGAAGGTGTAGGCCAGGAACGGGCCCAGCGCGAAGAACCCCCACATGCCGTAGATGATCGAGGGGATGCCGGCGAGCAGCTCGATCGCAATCCCGATCGGGCGGCGCAGCCATTGCGGACAAAGCTCGGTCAGGAAAATTGCGATCCCGAGCCCGACCGGAATGGCGATCAGCATCGCGATGAAGGAGGTCACCAGGGTGCCATACATAGGCCCGACCGCGCCGAGCACCGGCGGGTCGGCCGACGGCGCCCAGCGTTGCGTCGTCAGGAAGGCGAAGCCGTATTCCTTCATCGCCGGCCAGGCGCCGACGATCAGCGACAGAATGATGCCGCCGAGGATGAGCAGCACCGAAATCGCCGAGGCACGGGTGATCCAGTAGAAAGTCAGGTCGCCAAGCTTGAAGGCACTCAGCGCCTTGGCACGGTCGTAAGGTCCAGCGGCTTCCATTATGTCGCTTTGAACGGCCATGTCTGCCACGCCAATCCCCTGTCTTTATTACTACGCTATTCGGATCGCGTTCAGTGGACCCGCTTGGTTTTCCCGCCTGCGAACTGTGGAAGGTCGACGGGCCCGGCCGCGCATTGACGAGGTCCGCACGCCCTGCTCCCGGAGGTTCTCCGAAACCAAGAAGCGTTTGGCAGTGTACCTTCCCCCTTTTTTGGGGGAAGGTAGCGCGCGTCCGCTAGTCTTCAGCTCTTGATCTCAGCCGACCAGGTCTTCTCGATCAGCTTGACCACGGTGTCGGGCATCGGGATGTAATCGAGCTCTTCGGCCATCTTGCCGCCATTGGCAAACGCCCATCGGAAGAACTTGATCGCTTCCTGCGAGGCGGCCTTGTCGGTCGCATCCTTGTGCATCAGGATGAAGGTCGATGCCGTGATCGGCCAGGACTTGTCACCCGGCTGATCGGTCAGGATCACGTAGTAGCCGGGAGCATGGGTCCAGTCTGCATTCGAGGCAGCCGCCTGGAAAGCCTCCACGGTCGGCTGCACCGTCTTGCCGCCTTTGTTGACCAGGGCCGTATAGGTCAGCTTGTTCTGCTTGGCATAGGCATATTCGACATAGCCGATCGAGTTCTTGGTCTGGCTGATGTTGCCGGAGACGCCTTCATTGCCCTTGGCGCCGACGCCGGTCGGCCATTCGACCGCGGTGCCCTCGCCGACCTTGCTCTTCCAGTCGGCGCTGACCTTTGAGAGGTAGTCGGTGAAATTGAACGTCGTGCCCGATCCGTCGGAGCGGCGTACCACGGTGATGGCTTCGGACGGCAGCTTGACGTTTGGATTGAGCTTCTTGATCGCCGGATCATCCCATTTGGTGATCTTGCCGAGGTAGACGTTGGCAAGCGTCTCGCCGTCGAACACCATTTCGCCGGGCTTGACGCCCTCGAGGTTAACCACCGGCACGATCGCGCCCATGACCATCGGCCACTGCACGAGGCCGTCCTTGTCGAGCTGGTCGACCTTGAGCGGCATGTCGGTCGCGCCGAAGGTAACCGTCTTGGCCTGGATCTGCTTGATGCCGCCGCCCGAGCCGATCGACTGATAGTTCAAGCCGTTGCCGGTCTCCTTCTTGTAGGCGTCCGCCCATTTCGAATAGATCGGGAACGGGAACGTCGCACCCGCTCCGGTGATGTCGGCCGCGAACGCCGACGTCGATGCGGCGACCAGGCCGGCAGCGACGATAGTTTTCACGAAATTCATGCTGGTCTCCATCTGGTGAGCGAAGCGCCTGATACGCCCGATCGCGCTCACGCCGGTCCGTTTAGGAGCGGTCGATGCCCCTTTTACGAAGGTTAGATGACAGCTGGATGACATAGCCAAGCGACTGATATTGCTTGGATTTATACTAATGTAGGGGTCCGCGCCTGGGGAAAACAGGCGGTAAAGGTGGCGCCGTTTTTGGGCACGCTTTCGATCAAAAGCCGGCCGCGGTGGCGGTTAAGGATATGTTTCACCAGCGATAAACCCAAGCCGGTTCCACCCTGCGCGCGGCTGTCGCCGACATCGACCCGGTAGAACCGTTCCGTGAGCCGCGGCAGGTGCTCGGGCGCGATCCCTGGCCCGAAATCGCGCACCATGACGCGGACCTCCGGCGTGCCTTCGCCCGACAGTGCCGAGACCAGGGTGACGATGACCTTGCCGCCGGATGCGCCATATTTCAGCGCGTTCTCGATCAGGTTCTCAAACAGCCGCAAGAGCTCCTCGCGGTCGCCCGCGATCTGTACCGGCGTCTCCGGCAGATCGATGTCGACCACGACCTGGCGTTCGCGCGCCAGCGGCTCCAGCCCGTCGGCGACCTGTCGGATGATCGGCACGAGATCCACCGACGTATCAGGGCGGACATGGGCCGACAGTTCGACCCGTGACAGCGACAACAAATCGTCGATCAGTCGCGCCATCCGCGTCGCCTGGGTATGCATGATGCCGAGGAAACGCTCGCGCGCTTTGGGATCATCCTTGGCCTGGCCCTGCAGCGTATCGATGAAGCCGGAAAGCGCCGCCAAGGGCGTGCGCAACTCATGGCTGGCATTGGCGACGAAGTCGGCGCGCATCTCCTCGACCCGGCGCAGCGGCGTCTGGTCGTGGAAGGTCATCAGCATGCATTTGTCGGTGCCGCCAAACAGCGTCGGCACCGGCACCGGCGTGATGATCAGTTCCATCCAGCGGTCGACCGGTACATGGTCGAGGTACATCGCCCGCCGTGGCTCTGAGACGGCAATGGCTTCGCGCAGCGCGGTGATGATTTCGGGCGAGCGCAGCGCAAACTGGGCGAGTTCGTTCTTGCGCAGGGCCGGCGCGAGTTGCGCGGCGGCGGCATTGAGGTGAATGACACGGCCGGCGCGGTCAAGCAGCACGGCAGGATCCGGCATGCCGGAGACGACCGCACTGACGGCCGCGGTTTCGACAGGGTTGACCCCGCGGACGTCTTCCCGGGAGGTCGCAACATTGTGCAGCCGCCAGGGAACCAGCGCCGCGGCGGCGATGCAAATAAAGATCGAGGCCGCCCGCACCAGCGACAACTCGCCAAGCGCAACCACGACGGAAAGCGCAAGCCCCGCGGCAAGCAGGATAATCGCCGAATGTCGCAGCCGGTCGGACCATGGCGAAGAGGAGGGAGGAGAAGATGAAGGAGCGTCTATCGCCATCAGGACAGCCTCTCCGTTCGCGTCCGCTTCGTCAGCCACCTTTGTCGCTGCGCTCTCTTACGTAGGCAGCCTCAGGCGCAGGTCCGGGATCGAGCTTGAGGGCAGCCTGACGCAGCCGCTTCGATCGCGTGCCCAGGATAACCTCCCGAAACGTCAGCAAGATTACAGATATGACGAAAGGTGCGATATAATAGAGGACGCGGAACAGCAGCATGCCGGCTAATAGGTCTTCGCGGTCCATCTGCCACAGACCGACCAGCATGGCGGCATCAAACACGCCAAGCCCGCCGGGGGAATGGCTGGCGAAGCCCAGTAATGTCGCCGAGACGAAGATCACCGCGACCACGACAAAGCCCAGATTGGGCTCATCCGGCACCAGCACGTACATCGCCAGCGCACAGAAGCTGAGATCGACGATCCCGATTGCGATCTGCAGCAGCGTCAACGGACCGCCCGGCAGCAACACGGTCCAGGGCCCGCGTCCGACCGCCCGCGGCTGCGACCAGACCCAGACCACATAGCCCACCAGCGCCAGGATGATGGCAACCGCGAGCACGCGGTTCAGCCAGGGCGGAAGCTGGTCGATCGCGGAGGCTGCCTCCGGATGATACGCAATCCCGAGCCCCAACACCGCGGCATTGCCAAGCCAGAACGTCAGTCCGGCCAGGAAGCATATCTTGGCAACGTCGATCGCGTTGAGCCCCCAGTTGGAATAGATGCGGTAGCGCACCGCGCCGCCGGTAAAGACGCTGGCACCGACATTGTGCCCGATCGAATAGCTGGTAAAGGCAGCGAGCGCGTTGATGCGGTAAGGGATATCGCTGTGGCCGATCGCGCGTACCGCGAACAGGTCATAGAAGGTCAGCGTGAAA
>Ga0209153_1000427_pt1 | contig 20093 bp, 21 predicted proteins | sample GraSoiAngelo_120_FD_185877 | JGI IMG/M metagenome (GOLD analysis project Ga0209153, IMG submission 185877) | Grasslands soil microbial communities from the Angelo Coastal Reserve, California, USA - 14_0919_09_20cm (SPAdes) (version 2) | ecosystem: Environmental > Terrestrial > Soil > Grasslands ...
CTGACGGCTGCGATTGCGGCGAAGGCCGCCGGCTGCAACGCCAATGAGGTTTTCCTGGCTTCCACCGGTGTGATCGGCGAGCCGCTCGACGCCACCAAATTCAACGGCCTGCTCGGAACGCTGGTGGAGCAAGCCGCGCCGACCGACTGGATGAGCGCTGCCAGGGCGATCATGACCACCGACACCTTCCCGAAGGTCGCGACTGCGACCGTGAAGCTCGGCAAGGCAAAAGTTACGATCAACGGCATGGCCAAAGGCTCCGGCATGATCATGCCGGACATGGCGACCATGCTGGCGTTCGTGTTCACCGACGCGCCGATTTCGGCCGGCGCGCTGCAATCGCTGCTCAAGGGCGGCGTCGAGGATACGTTCAACGCCGTGACCGTCGACGGCGATACCTCGACCTCGGATACGCTGCTGGCCTTTGCCACCGGCACGGCGGCGGCGAACGGCGCGCCAAAGATCAGCCGCGCCGGCGATCCGCGGCTGAAGGCCTTCACCAAGGCCTTTCATGCTGTATTGGCCGATCTCGCTGAACAGGTGGCGCGCGACGGCGAAGGCGCGCGCAAGCTGGTCGAAATCATCGTCGAAGGCGCGGTATCGAAGGCTTCCGCGCGCAGGATCGCGATGTCGGTGGCGAATTCGCCGCTGGTAAAGACCGCAATCGCCGGCGAGGATGCCAATTGGGGCCGCGTGGTGATGGCGGTCGGCAAGGCCGGCGAGCCTGCCAATCGCGACAAGCTTGCGATCTCGTTCAACGGCATCCGCGTCGCCAAAAGCGGTGCGCGCGATCCATCCTACAATGAGGAAGAAGCGTCGTCCGCGATGAAGAATCCCAAGATCCAGATCAGAATCGCGCTCGGCCTCGGCAAAGGCCGCGACCGCGTGCTGACCTGCGACCTCACCAAGGAATATATCGCGATCAACGGCGATTACCGCTCCTGAAGCAGCGACGCATGGCCGATCTCAAACTCACTCTGGTGGTTGCCTGCGCACTGGTCGATGCCGACAAGCGCGTGCTGATCGCGCAGCGGCCGCAAGGCAAGGCGCTGGCCGGCTTGTGGGAATTTCCCGGCGGCAAGGTCGAGCCCGGCGAGCCGCCGGAAATAACCTTGATCCGCGAACTGCATGAAGAGATCGGCATCACCGTCAGCGAGGCGTGTCTGGCACCGCTGACCTTCGCGAGCCATGCCTATGACAGTTTCCATTTGTTGATGCCGCTCTACATCTGCCGCCGCTGGGAGGGCAGCATAATCGCACGCGAGGGCCAGAATCTGGCCTGGGTCCGCGCCAACAAACTGCGCGACTATCCGATGCCGGCGGCGGATATTCCGCTGATCCCGCATCTGGTCGATCTGTTGATGTGAATGAAAGTCCTCATCGCGAGGACAGATATTACGGCTTCGTTTTCTTCACCGCCTCCGCCAGGCTCGCCGTCGCCGATCCCGGCTTGAGCGGCCTCTGTTGGCTTTCATGCGGCGCCCAGCCCGACAGCCACACCACGTCGAACGTGGCGCGGATGCGGCCGTCGGCATCGGCGAAGCGCTTGGCGTAAAGCTGCGCCATCCGCAGCATGGTGGCGCGGCGGGTCGGCGTGCGCCGTCGCTCGACCAGAATATTGCTCGCGCCCATCCGCCTGATATCGGCCATTAGCGCGAATGCGCTGTCATAGCGGACCACGACGCGATCGACATCGGTGACCGGCAGCGCGAGCCCCGCGCGCTGCAGCAGGCTGCCGAGGTCGCGCAAATCCGCGAACGGCGCGACCCGCGGCGACACCCCGCCTTCGAGCTCCGCTTCGGCCGCGGCAAAGCATTGCCGAAGCTCGTTAAGCGTATCGCCGCCGATCATCGCCGCCAGCAACAGCCCGTCCGGCTTCAACGCGCGGCGGATCTGCGCGAGCACGCCGGGCAGATCGTTGACGAACTGCAACGCGAGCGCGGATACGACGAGATCGAACGCTTCCTGCTGCAACGGCAGAACTTCCTGCGGATCTCCCAGGACATCGAGGTGTGTGAAGGATTTGAGACGATCGGCGAGTGGCTTTCGCAAGGCATCGCCGGGCGTCCAGATGTCGGCGGCCTTGGCAAAATCCCGCTTCACCGCGGCGAGCCTTTCCGCCATGTCTTCGGCCACGCGGTCGAGCAGGAAGGTAACAGGCCCCTGCTTGAACGCACGGCTCTGCCGCGCCCGCAACAATCTGCGGTCAAACAGGGTCGGCGCGGCGGGGATCGCATGGGAAGCCATGCCGGTTGGTTACGCCGATCGATGGCACCCTGGCAATCCAGCCTTCACTTTCCTCTGCCCTGCTTGAGCGCTGACCATTACGGCGCTAGCTTGGCGCATGGACGCCGACGCATCACCACCACCTTCCATTTCCACCCATTTGCGCGGCGCGCTGAATTCGTGCCGCGGCGCATGGAGGAATGCCGCCCGGCTCGTGCTCGACGTCGCGCTGCCGACGCTGTGCGTCGCCTGCCGCGAACCGGTCGACGGCGAAGGCGTCTGCGCGCAATGCTGGGCGAAACTGTCGTTCATCGCGAGGCCCTTTTGCCCGAGGCTCGGGATTCCCTTTGTCTACGATCCAGGGCCTGAACTGTTGTCGATGGAAGCAATCGCCAGTCCGCCGGCCTACGCCCGCGCCCGCGCCGCCGTGCGTTATGACGACGTCGCGAAAACGCTGGTGCATGCGCTGAAATACCAGGACCGCACCGATCTGGCGCCCGCGATGGGCCGCTGGATGGCCCGCGCCGGCCAGGAACTGCTCAACGAGGCCGACTGGCTGATTCCTGTTCCCCTGCATTGGCGGCGGGCGTGGCACCGGCGTTACAACCAGTCGGGCGCGCTGGCGCACGCGATCGAACGCCAAAGCGGTATCAAGGTCAGAGGGGAGTTGCTCCGGCGTGTCCGGGCGACGGAGCAGCAGGTCGGACTGTCGCGGCCGCAGCGCGCCAGCAATGTGCAGGGCGCATTCAAGGTATCGGCCGACCGCCAATCTGAGGTCCAGGGCCGCCGTGTCGTCCTGATCGACGATGTCCTGACGTCCGGCGCCACGGTCGATGCCTGCGCGCGGGCATTGCTGCGCGCCAAAGCCGCTACTGTCGACGTGCTGGTGTTCGCCCGGGTTGTGGATACCGGCCGCCCTCCCATATAATCGGGTAGATTTTCCAACAGAAGCGCACCATGACCGCTGCCATCGAAATCTACACCCGCCCGGGCTGCGGCTATTGCAGCGCGGCCAAATCGCTGCTGAACCGCAAGAAGGCCGCGTTCACGGAATTCGACGTCGCCAAGAATTCCGTATTTCGCCAGCAGATGTACGATCGTGCCGGCGTCGGCACGACGTTTCCGCAGATTTTCATCGGCGCAACCCATGTCGGCGGCTGCGACGAGCTTTACGCCCTCGACCGCGAGGGCAAGCTCGATGCGATGCTGATGGGCGAAAAGGCCTCGCCATGAGCGACAATAAGACCTTCACCGCCGCGATGGTGCAGATGCGCACCTCTCTTCTGCCCGAACCGAGCCTCGAGCAGGGCACCCGATTGATTCGACAGGCAGCCGCGCAAGGCGCCGACTATGTGCTTACCCCTGAGGTAAGCAACATGATGCAGCTTAACCGCAAGGCGCTGTTCGAGCATATCGCCACCGAAGAGGACGATCTTTCGCTGAAAGCGTACCGCGCGCTCGCCGGCGAGCTGAAAATCCATCTTCATATCGGTTCGCTGGCATTGCGCTTCTCGCCGGAGAAGGCGGTCAATCGCTCCTTCCTGATCGGGCCCGACGGCAACGTGCTGGCGAGCTACGACAAGATCCACATGTTCGACATCGATCTGGAAGGCGGCGAGAGTTATCGCGAATCGGCCAATTACCAGCCGGGCGAGACCGCCGTGATCTCCGACCTGCCGTGGGGCCGGATTGGGCTGACGATCTGCTACGATTTGCGCTTTCCGGCGCTCTACCGCGCGCTTGCCGAAAGCGGCGCCGCATTCCTCACGGTGCCTTCCGCCTTCACCCGCAAGACCGGGGAAGCGCACTGGCATACGCTGCTGCGTGCGCGGGCCATCGAGACCGGCTGCTTCGTGTTCGCGGCGGCCCAGGCCGGATTGCATGAGAACAAGCGCGAGACCTATGGCCACTCGCTGATCGTGGGCCCCTGGGGCGAGGTGCTGGCCGAGGGCGGCGTCGAGCCCGGCGTATTCCTTGCGGAGATCGATCCGGCGAAGGTCGAGACCGCGCGCAAGAGCGTACCATCGCTGCAGCACGGCCGCCGCTTCAGCGTCGCCGACCCCAAAGCCGGTCCGGAACATCTGCACCTGGTGCGAGGATCGGCATGATCCGATACTCGCTACGCTGCGAACGCGAGCATTCGTTCGAGAGCTGGTTCCAAAGCTCTTCCGCCTTCGAGACACAAGTTCGGCGCCAGCTCGTGATCTGCCCGGCCTGCGGCTCCGCCAAGGTGGAGAAGGCTATCATGGCCCCGCAGATCGTGAGCAAGAAGGGCCGCGAGACCGCCCTACCTGCACCTGCCGCCACGACGGAAACTGCGACACCCGTCGCGGCAGCGGAATCGACACCGCTGATGCTCGCGCAGGAGCGCGAGCTGCGGGCCAAACTTAAAGAGCTGCGCGATCACATCGTGAAACACGCCGACAATGTCGGCGAGCGTTTTCCCAACGAAGCCCGCAAGATGCATTACGGTGATATCGAGCACCGGCCGATCTATGGCGAGGCTTCGCCGGACGAAGCGCGGGCGCTGATCGAGGAGGGCGTCGAGGTCTCACCGCTGCCGGTGCTGCCGGAGGACCGGAACTGACCTCTTCCTGGCAAGTCTGGGCGGTCTTGTCCGCCGTTTTCGCCGCGCTGACGGCGATCTTCGCCAAGGTCGGCGTCGAGGGCATCAACTCCGATCTTGCGACCTTGATCCGTACCATCATCGTGCTGGTCGCGCTCGCGTTGATCCTGTTCGCCACCGGCCAGCTCAGCCATCCCGGATCGATCTCGTCGAAGAGCTGGATCTTCCTGGTGCTTTCGGGACTCGGCACCGGTGCATCATGGTTGTGCTATTTCCGCGCGCTAAAACTCGGCCCTGCGACGCTGGTGGCGCCGATCGACAAGTTAAGCGTGGTGCTGGTGGCGCTGTTCGGCGTGGTGTTTCTCGGCGAGCGACCCTCGCCCAATGGCTGGCTCGGCATCGCCTTGATCGCCGCCGGCGCCGTGCTGATTGCATTCAAGCGCTAAGCCGCCACCAGCAGCGCGACCCCGATCACGATCAGCACGATGCCGGATAGTTCGCGCGCCGAGATCGCCTGCTTGAATGAGTAATACGCAACCCCTTGCGCGAACAAAACCTCAACCAGCGCCAGCGTGCGCACATTGGCGGCCGCTGTCAGTGCGAACGCCAGGAACCAGAATTGCGAGGCGAACGCGCCCATGAAGCCCGCCAGCATCGAAGGCCGCCACAGCCCCAGTATTTTCTTCAGCACGTCGGGCGCGCGAACCAGGAGATAGACCGTCAGCACCAGTGTCTGCACGAAGAGCCCGAGCACCAGCGTGTAGGAGGCCGCGGTCACGAACGAGACGCCGGGCACGACGATCACCGCGCCACGAAAGCCGACCGCCGATAGCGCGAACGACGCGGCGGCGGCGAGCCCCAGCAGCGTAGGCTTCAAATCGGCAAAACCTTTCGCAGCGCTCGGTCGCAACGCAGCAACGACGACGCCAGCAGTCGCGATCAGGATCGCGATCACTTTGAGCAGCGTCAGGTGATCGCCGAGGAAGACAAAGCCGAAGATCGCCGTCTGGATCGCTTCGGTCTTGAGATAGGCGGTTGTCACCACGAACGAACGATCGTTCATGGCAAGCAACATCGTCCCGGTGCCGACGATCTGGCTGAGCGCGCCGAGCAGCAGCCACGGCCAGAATGAAGGCGTCGGCACCGGCAGGTGGTCACCGGATACAGCCAGTACGAGCGCGAAGAAGACAATCGAGAACGGAAACCCGAACAGGAAGCGGATATTCGTCGCGCCCCAGGTGCCGAGCGGCCCGGTCAATTGTCGTTGCATCGCGTTGCGCGCGACCTGGCCGAGCGCGGCCGTGATGGTGAAGGGAATCCAGAGCGTGGCGATGGCGAACATGTGCGGGAATCATTGACCGGCTGGAAGTTGCCGCACCGTGCCGGTCGCGGCTCAAACGGTCAACCGGAGCGGCGCATGACAGGAATGCGGTCCGCTACACCATCTCTTCGGCGACCACCATGTAGTTCACGTCCACGTCGGAGGAGAGGCTCCATTTGTCGGCGAACGGGCTATAGACCACGCCGGTCTGTTCGATGATGACGAGCCTGTTGTCGAGCAGGTGCTTTGCGAGCTCGTCGGGGGTGACGAACTTGTCCCATTGATGGGTGCCGCGCGGCAGCCAGCGCAGGACATACTCCGCGCCGACGATCGCGAGCGCAAAGCTCTTCCAGTTGCGGTTCAAGGTCGAGACCACCATCAACCCGCCGGGCTTCAGCATCGCGGAGCAGCGGTGGAGGAACATGCCGATATCGCTGACATGCTCGATCACTTCCATGGCGAGCACGATGTCGAACCGCTCGCGCACGTCCATTTCTTCGACGGTGGTGCAGCGATAATCGATCGACAGGTGCCCCTTGTCCGCATGCAGCTTGGCGGCTGCGATGTTGCTCATTGAGGGATCGACGCCGATCACCTGTGCACCGAGGCGGGTAAACGGCTCGCATAGCAGTCCCGCACCGCAGCCGATGTCGAGGATGCGCAGGCCGGAGAGGCAATTCAGGCTTTTGGCGTTGCGCTGGAACTTGCGGCAGGCGGCATCGCGGATATAGGTCAGCCGCAACGGATTGATCTTGTGCAGCGGCGCCATCTTGCCGCGCGGATCCCACCACTCCTCCGACAATCTGGAGAACTTGGCGATCTCGGCCGGATCGACCGTCGAACCCCCGCCACCGGGACCATTCGCGCGAGAATTCTGTTGCATGGCCATGGCCGGGGTGCGTTCTATCGCGCGGTGATATGGTTGCGGAAATCCAGCGGCGAGGCGATGGTCGAAATGGTTTCCTTGCCCTCGCCGACGCCGAGGATGGTGACGTCGCCATAATTGAGGATGCGGCCGAGGATGCTCTGGTTGACGTCGACGCTCTCGACCTTGTCGAGCGCCATTTCGAAGGTGCGCCGCTTGATGAACCCGGTCTTGTGCACGACGCGCAGATTGGTGACGTCGGTCTCGGTGGTCCAGCGGTGGAACCAGGCCTTTGCAGTCCAATACAGCGCCGCAAGCGCTACTACCGCGGACGCCGACAGGCACAACAGGACGAGGCCTTCGGTCGTTGTGCTCCGCGACAGGATCAACAGCACCAGGGCTGCGATCCAGGCCGCGATCGCCGGGAGATAAAACACCCAGTGCGCGTTGGTCGAATACAGCACCTTCTCGCCCGGTTGCAGGATATGGTCGATATAACGCCCCATCTACTCGCCTCAATTAACCTGCCGAATCATTGCCTGGGGTTGGAAGGAACCGGCTTGCCCCCGGCTCCATCGCTATGTATACGCGCGTTTTGGCCCGGGCGCCTCCGCTTTCCGCTTGGGGCATTAACTTATCCTCTTTAGGGAAAGCACGCCTCGTCATGGGCCGCCTCGTGATGAAATTCGGCGGCACATCCGTCGCCAATATCGAACGTATCCGCAACGTCGCGCACCATGTGAAGCGCGAGGTCGATGCGGGCCATGACGTCGCCGTGGTGGTGTCGGCGATGGCCGGCAAGACCAATGAGTTGGTGGAGTGGTGCCGCGAGGCCTCCCCGATGCACGATGCGCGTGAATATGACGCGGTGGTCGCCTCCGGCGAACAGGTCACTGCCGGGCTTTTGGCGATCATGCTGCAGGGGCTCGGCATCCAGGCGCGGTCCTGGCAGGGTTGGCAGATTCCGATCCGGACCAGCGATGCCCACGCCTCGGCGCGCATTCTCGACATCGACGGCACCGAGATCATCAGCCGCTTCAAGGACCGCAAGGAAGTTGCCGTCATCTCCGGCTTCCAGGGCATCAACCCGCAGACCGGACGAATCACGACGCTCGGGCGCGGCGGTTCCGACACTTCGGCGGTCGCGGTCGCCGCCGCCATCCATGCCGACCGCTGCGATATCTATACCGACGTCGATGGCGTCTATACGACGGACCCGCGCGTGGTTCCCAAAGCGCGCCGGCTGGACAGGATCGCGTTCGAGGACATGTTTGAGCTGGCCTCGCAAGGGGCCAAGGTGCTGCAGGTCCGCTCGGTGGAACTCGGCATGGTACACAACATGCCGATCTTCGTCCGCTCCAGTTTCGACAAACCCGAAGATGTCGACCCACACGCCAACCATCCGCCGGGCACGCTGATTTGCGGCGAGGAGGAGATCATGGAAAACCACATCGTCACCGGCATCGCCTTTTCCAAGGATGAGGCCCAGATTTCCGTGCGCCAGATCCAGGACAAGCCGGGTGTCGCCGCCTCGATCTTCGGGCCGCTGGCGGAAGCCAACATCAACGTCGACATGATCGTGCAGAACGTCTCCGAGGACGGCAAGACCACCGACCTCACCTTCACCGTGCCGGCCTCGGACTATGGCCGTGCCCGCGACACCATCACCTCGGCCAAGAGCAAAATCGGCTATGCGCGGCTCGACAGCGCCACCGACGTCGCCAAGGTTTCGGTGATCGGCAGCGGCATGCGCAGCCATGCCGGCGTCGCGGCCAAGGCCTTTGCGGCACTCGCCGCGCGCAATATCAATATCCGCGCCATCACCACCTCCGAGATCAAGTTCTCGGTGCTGATCGATGCCGCCTATACCGAGCTTGCGGTACGCACGCTGCATACGCTCTATGGGCTCGACCAGGTTTAGCAAGATTTTTTCTTAGCAGTCGCAACATCCGGTCAACCAAGCCGTGATCGCCGCTGGCAGGCGTTTTGCTTGGCAAAACAAGCCTCAATTCGCTATACGGCCTGCAAGCAGTGGGCTGCCGCAAACTGTGTCACAGTTTTGGCTATCCTGATTCGGCCCGGATGAGAGGGCTTGTGACGGCGCCGAACGAATAAAATCGTTGTTTTGGGTGAGTTTAACGTCAGTTCCCGGCGACACGTCGGGCTGGCTTGATGGAAGGGGGATCACAGCACATGCGGAGCGCGTCGGGAGGCCCCCGCGTCTTGCTGAGACGGCTCCGCGAAACCATGGCGGAGCAGGTCAGCGCGCAGGAGCGATTGGACAAGATCGTGGTGCTGATCGCGGCCAATATGGTGGCCGAGGTCTGCTCCTGCTACGTGCTGCGCGTCGACAATACGCTCGAGCTTTACGCCACCGAGGGCCTCAACCGCGACGCCGTGCATCGCACGGTGCTGAGCGCGCATGAGGGCCTGGTCGGCCTCGTCGCCAGCGAGGCGACGCCGCTCAATCTGAACGACGCGCAAAGCCACCCCGCCTTCTCGTACCGTCCGGAAACCGGCGAAGAAATCTACCACTCCTTCCTCGGCGTGCCGATCCTGCGCGCCGGCAACACGCTTGGCGTGCTGGTCGTGCAGAACCGCGCCAAGCGCACCTACGTCGAGGAAGAGGTCGAGGCGCTGCAGACCACCGCCATGGTGCTAGCGGAGATGATCGCCTCAGGCGAACTCACGGCACTGGCGCAGCCAGGCGCCGAGCCTGCCGCGCGGCATTCGCAGCACAAGACCGGCGCGATCCTGTCCGATGGCATCGCGCTCGGCCATGTCGTGCTGCACGAACCGCGTGTCGTCATCACCAACTATATTGCCGAGGACCTGCCCAAGGAAATCAAGCGGCTCGACATCGCAATGACCAAGCTGCGCGCCGATCTCGACCGCATGCTGGAACGTGGCGACGTCGCGGACGGCGGCGAGCACCGCGACGTGCTGGAAGCCTATCGCATGTTCGCCAACGACCACGGCTGGTCGCACAAGCTTCATGAGGCGGTCGCCACCGGCCTCACGGCGGAAGCCGCGGTCGAACGCGTGCAGTCAGATACCCGCGCGCGCATGCTGCGTTCGACCGATCCATATTTGCGCGACCGCCTGCACGATCTCGAGGACCTCGGCTATCGCCTGATGCGACAATTGGTCGGACAGGATCACGCGCCCTCGCGTGAACATCTGCCTGACAACGCCATCCTGATCGCGCGCGCGATGGGGCCCGCGGCCCTGCTCGACTACGACCGCAAGCGCCTGCGGGGGCTGGTGCTGGAGGAAGGTACCGCCAATTCGCACGTCTCGATCGTGGCCCGCGCGCTCGGAATCCCTGCGGTCGGCGAAGTGCCGAACGCGCCCGGCATCGCCGATCCCGGCGATGCCATCATTGTCGACGGCACCTCGGGCGAAATCTATGTCCGCCCGTCGGCGGAAATCGAATCGGCCTATGCCGAACGGGTGCGCTTCCGCGCCCGGCGCCAGGCGCAATATGTCGCGCTGCGCGACAGGCCCTGCGTGACCAGGGACGGCCAGCCGGTCGAGCTCATGATCAACGCCGGCCTTGCCATCGACCTGCCGCATATTGACGACACCGGCAGCGCCGGCATTGGCCTGTTCCGCACCGAACTGCAATTCATGGTGGGCCAGAGCCTGCCGCGCACCAGCGACCAGTTGGCGCTGTACCGCGCGGTGCTGGATGCCGCCGGCCCCAAGCCCGTCACCTTCCGCACGCTCGATATCGGTGGCGACAAGGCGCTGCCTTACATGGAAGCTGTGATCGAGGAAAATCCCGCGCTCGGCTGGCGCGCGATCCGGCTCGGCCTTGACCGGCCCGGCCTGCTGCGCGGCCAGATCCGCGCGCTGCTGCGTGCCGGCGGCGGCCGTGCGCTGCGCATCATGTTCCCGATGATCTCGGAAGTGGCCGAATTCGATGCAGCGAAAGCCATCGTCGAGCGCGAGCTGACATATTTGCGCCAGCACGGCCATACGCTGCCCGAGCGTATCGACATCGGCACCATGGTAGAAGTTCCGGCATTGCTCTATCAGCTCGACGAGCTTTTGAAGAAGGTCGATTTCGTCTCGGTCGGATCGAACGACCTGTTCCAGTTCCTGTTCGCGGTCGACCGCGGCAACGCCAAGGTGTCCGAGCGGTTCGATACCATGTCGGCGCCGATCATGCGGGCGTTGCGCGATATCGTGCGCAAGGCGCGGGCGGCGAAGAAATCCGCCTCGCTCTGCGGCGAGATGGCGTCAAAGCCGATCGGCGCGTTGGCACTGATCGCGCTCGGCTATCGCTCGCTGTCGCTGTCGGCGACCGCGCTTGGACCGGTCAAGGCGATGATCCTCGACCTCGATGCCAAAAAAGCCGAGGCGATGATGACACCGTTATTGGATCAGCCGGCCGGCAGCGTGTCGATCCGCGAGCGGCTGACTGCATTCGCCGAAGCCGAGGGGCTGGCGTTGTAGCGAGGCTGTTGCCGAACGGCGCTCCGCTTCTAAGATTCTGCTATTTGAGACATGACCCATGTCGTTGCTGCCCGAAACCAAACTGGATGTCCTGCTGGCGCACCACGCCTCGCTGGAGGCGCAGTCGCTCGGCCAGGTGAGTTCGCAGGAATATGTGCAGATCACGCGCGAGCTCGCCGAGCTCAATCCGCTGATCGACGCGGTCAAGGCCTATCGCGCCATCGTCAAGGAACTGGCCGATACCGAGGCCCTGATCGCCGATCCCGCGAGCGATCCGGAAATGCGCGGCATGGCGGAAGCCGAGCGCGAGGCGCTAACGGGCCGCCGCACTGAGCTCGAGCAACAGATCCGCATCGCGCTGTTGCCCAAGGACGCCATGGATGACCGCAACGTCATGCTGGAGATCCGCGCCGGCACCGGCGGCGACGAGGCCGCGCTGTTTGCCGGCGATCTGTTCCGGATGTACGAGCGTTTTGCCAATCTGCAGGGCTGGAGGGTCGACGTGATCTCGGCCAGCGAGGGCACCATGGGCGGCTACAAGGAAATCATCGCCGAGGTGGCCGGTCGCGGCGCGTTTGCGAAACTGAAATTCGAATCCGGGGTGCACCGGGTGCAGCGTGTGCCCGCCACCGAGACGCAGGGGCGCATCCACACTTCGGCAGCCACGGTGGCGGTGCTGCCCGAGGTCGAGGATGTCGATGTCGAGATCAAGAACGACGATTTGCGGATCGAGACCATGCGCGCGCAAGGCGCCGGCGGCCAGCATGTCAACAAGACCGAATCGGCGATCCGCATCACCCACATCCCGACCGGTATCGTGGTCAGCATGCAGGACAGCCGGTCGCAGCACAAGAATCGGGCGTCGGCCATGAACATCCTGCGCTCGCGCGTCTACGACGCCGAGCGCCAGCGCGTCGAGGCGGCGCGCTCGGCGGATCGCCGCGAGAAGGTCGGCTCCGGCGACCGCTCCGAGCGCATCCGCACCTATAATTTTCCGCAAGGCCGCGTCACCGACCACCGCATCAACCTGACGCTCTATAAATTGCCGCAGGTGATCTCGGGCGAAGCCCTAGGCGAACTGATCGACGCGCTGACCACCGAGCACCAGGCGGCGCAGCTCGCCGCCCAGGGCGCCGCGGCGTGAGATCAGGTCAATCCTTCGCCGGACAGACCCTCGAGAGAGCACGACGCAGCCTGACGGCGCGGTTCACGTCCGCCGGGATCGATTCGGCCGAACTCGACGCACGACTCTTGATCGGCGCCGGGCTCGGCCTTGATCTCACCGGCATGATTATCGCCGCGAACCGGCTGCTCTCGCCGGGCGAATCGGCGCGCCTTGAAGATTTCGTCCGCCGCCGCCTGGGAGGCGAGCCGGTCGCTCGGATTCTGAGCACCAAGGAATTCTGGGGACTGCCGCTCAAGCTCTCGGCGGAAACGCTGGTGCCGCGGCCGGATACCGAAACGGTGGTCGAGCTGGCGCTGGAAATGCTGCGCGCCAATCCAGCCGCGAACAGCCCCAGGAACCTCCCAAGGAACCGCTCGTGGCGAATAGCTGATCTCGGCACCGGTTCCGGCGCGATCCTGCTCGCGTTGCTGCGCGAATTGCCGGACGCCCGCGGATTCGGAACCGACATCAGCGCGGCGGCGCTGCAAATGGCGCAAGCCAACGCAGCTGATCTGGGTCTCGCTGACCGCGCCACGTTCATAGCGTGCGATTATGCGGCAGGACTAAGCGGCCCGTTCGACTTGGTCGTTTCGAACCCGCCCTATGTCCGCTCCGCCGATATCGCAGGGCTGGCGGCAGAGGTCCGTGATCACGACCCGCACCGGGCGCTGGACGGCGGTGTGGACGGGTTTGACGCCTATCGCGCCTTGATCCCGCAGGCGGCGCGCCTGTTGGGGCCCGGCGGCGCGCTCGTTGTCGAGTCCGGACAAGGACAAACCGGCCAGATTGAAGATTTGATGACGGCTGCAGGGTTAACGGCCGAAAGCCCTCCGAGAGCTGATTTGGCGGGCATCCCGCGCGCCGTGGCGGGCCGAAAAATGCCGTTATAAAAGCCCGATTGGGGCACAAAAAACCACTTGGAATATTCCCCGGGAGCGACTACGTTCCGTTCACAGCATCGGCGCAGGCCCCGTAGACCAACGGGTGAAAGCCAGAGTTCTCAAAGCGAGAGCCGCGCCGGGTAAAAGGTTCCAAAACGCAGGTCCTATTGAGCGCGATGGCTAACAGAGCTGCGCTGCTTGCGACCGCAAAGCGAACGAAAGCCTGATATTGCGCTTGAAGAGTTACGCAAGAAAAAACGGGCTTGTTTTGGTAGGCTGAATCATTGTTCGCCGGCGATTTGGGCTGGCGGGTGGGGAACGCGTCTTTGTTGAACGCGACGTTGACGAAATCGGCACGAGTGGGAACTGCATCGTGATTCGGCGCGCGAGAGCGCGTGGGCTGATCGATCGAGACGGCTATCGGAACGGCAATTCAACGCTGCTAACTTCAGGGCTGGAATAAAGGCAAGACATGAGAAACGGTCAAAACAACAAGCGGATGCGTAACCGGAACAATAATAACAACAACAATAACAACCGGCGTGGGCAAAACCCGATGACCCGGGTGTTCGAATCCAACGGGCCCGATATCAAGATCCGTGGCACCGCATCCCATGTGGCCGAAAAATACGTCCAGCTCGCGCGCGATGCGCGCTCTTCCGGCGATCCTGTGGCTGCCGAGAACTACTATCAGCACGCCGAGCACTATTTCCGCCTGATCGCGGCTGCCCAGGAGCAGTTCCGTCAGAACCAGCCGCAGCAGCAGCCACGCCCCGAGGGCGAAATGGTCACCGAGGAGGGCGAGGACGAAGGCGACAATTTTTCGAGTTTTGGCCAGGAGCCCGGCTTCGTTCCGGTGCAGCAACAACCCTATGTGCGCGACAACAGCCCGCGCGATCATCAGCGCGAGGGGCAACCCTATCAACGCGACCAGCAGCCGCGGGAACACCGCGATCGCGAGCATCGTCCGCAGCCGCAATACCAGCCGCAGCAGCCTCAACCGCAGCCGGTGGTCGCGGACAATGGCGGGGTCGACCGCCTGCCCTCGTTCATCACCGGCCCGCAGCCGCAGATCAACGGCGGCCAAGGCGGATTTGAAGGTAATGGCGGCGGCGAGCGCTTCCCGCGCCGGCGGCGCCGGCCACACGGCCCGCGGCCCGAAGGCCTCCCCGCGCCGGCGCAGTCGAGCGACGATTTCAATCCGGGGAATGAGTAGCTAGCGCATGATCCGGAAAAGCATGCCCTCGGGCTTGACCCGAGGGTGGATACCGGTTTTCCCTCGCGACAAACGCGAAGCGTTTGCGCGGAGATCATGTTCAAACAAAAAGATAGAGCGGGATGACGATTCGAAGAAAAGTCATCCCGCTTTAGCGCGTCGCCGGCGATGACGGCACCAGCACCGGCTGCAGCGCCGGGATGAGCCGCGCGCGTTCGCGCTTGACGGGGATCGCGCGATAGACTTGTTTGGTCGCTTCCACAATATGCACGCCGGCGAACGGCAGTGACAGCGCCTCGCCGAGGCGTTCCCACGCCAAGGCCGAACGCAGGAACCAGCCGCCGGCAACCGGCGGCATGAACAGCGCCTCGCCCCACGCGGTCGGCGTGAACCAGGTCTGCCGCAGCAATTGCGTGATCTGCGAGCGCGAGTAAGGTCGGCCATGACCGAATGGCGTGGCATCGGTGCGGGTCCACACCCCGCGCCGGTTCGGGATGATCGCAATCATCCGGCCCGACGGCGCCAGCACCCGCCACACCTCGCGCAGCAGCCCTTCCGGATCGTCGGACATTTCCAGCGCGTGAACCAGGAGGATGCGATCGATCGCAGCGTCCGCGAGCGGCAACGAGAACTCCTCGACCAGCGTTGCCAGCGCCGGCCGCCCGGTCGGCCATTTCAGCACGCCCTGCGCCGCCGGCATGAAGGCGAGGCACCGTTCGCTATCCTCGCGGAACAGGCCGAGATAGGGCGTCGGATAGCCGATGCCGAGCACACGCTGGTCTCTCGCGTCCGGCCATCGTTCGCGAATTCCGCGGTTGATGAGCTGTCGCGCCACGATGCCGAGGCGCCGCGAATAGAAATCGCGCAGATCGATGACGTCCATGATACTAATCTAACACGGCGCTATGCCCTGCGGCGTGCAGAATATTGCATTGCTCCTGAAGCGTTAACGCCATATTTCTCAAAAGGGGCTGCGTTACCAACTTCGCTAGGATGATGGAGATATCATGGTCGCCGAGATCCGCCTGTTCACCTGCCTCACCGATAATTTCGGCGCCCTGATCCACGATCCCGCGACCAAGGCGACCGCCTCGATCGACGCACCGGAGGCCGGCCCCATCGTGAAGGCACTGGAACAGGAAGGCTGGCAGCTCACCGATATCCTGATCACCCATCACCACCACGATCATGTCGGCGGCGTCGCCGCGCTGAAGCAGAAATATAATTGCCGCGTCGTCGCTCCGCATGACAAGTCGACCAAGATCGCCAATGTCGATCTGCGCGCCGCCCATGGCGACGTTGTGAAAGTCGGCGGCCTCTTGGCGCGGGTCCTGGAAACGCCGGGCCATACGCTCGACCACATCAGCTACGTGTTCGACAACGAAAAGACGCTGTTCGCGGCCGACACGCTGTTCTCGATCGGCTGCGGACGCGTGATCGAGGGCACGCATCCGATGATGTGGGACTCGCTCCTGAAGCTGCGGGCGCTGCCCGATGATTTCAAGCTCTATTGCGGCCACGAATATACCGCGGCCAATATCAAATTCGCGCTCACGGTCGAACCCGACAACGCCGCGCTGAAGGCGCGCGCCGGGGAAGTGACGCGGCTGCGCGCGGCCAACAAGCCGACCGTGCCGACGCTGATGGGGGAGGAGAAGAAGGCCAACGTGTTCCTGCGCGCCGACGATCCGTCGATCGCCGCAAAACTGCATATGAAGGGCGTGAATGCGGCCGAGGTATTCGGCGAGTTGCGCGAGCGCAAGAACAAATCCTGATGATGACGACCGCTGCCGACATCATCGCGCGACTTGAATTGAGACCGCACCCGGAGGGCGGGCATTATCGCGAGACGTTCCGCGATTCCCGCACCGACGCCAACCGGCGCGCGCTGTCGACCGCGATCTATTTCCTCTTGGCACGCGGCGAGCGCTCGCACTGGCATCGCATCGATGCGGTCGAAGTCTGGCACTTCTATGCCGGCAGCGCGCTCAATCTGAGGATCGCCCATCACGGCTGCACGCCGCACGCGGTCACGCTGGGGCCCGATCTTGCCGCCGGCCAACGCCCGCAAGCGATCGTGCCGGCGCATGCCTGGCAGGCGGCCGAAAGCACCGGCGACTGGACCCTGGTCGGATGCACGGTGTCGCCCGGATTCGAATTTGCGGGTTTTGAGCTGGCGCCGAAGAGATGGTCGCCATGACCCCTCAGCGCTTCCAGATCATGTCCCTCGCCGCGACCAATCCGCCGCCGGCGATCAGGACGGCTGCGATCGCGATGTTTGCACTCGGCTTGGCAAAGCCCGCCATGACGAGAAACGCGGTCGACAGCAGCGGCGTGGCATAGGACGCGGCGCCGAGCACGCGGATGTCGCCGCGCTTCATGCCGATATCCCAGGCGTAGAACGCAGCTCCCACCGGGGCGATACCGAGCGCGATCACGTTGAGCCATTGCCACATCGTATCGGGCCAGACCGTCGCCTCGATAGCCGCATGTACGATTGCGGCGAGCAGCGCCGTCGCCGCGCAAAATCCCGCCACCGCATCGGTCGGCACGCTCTTGAGCCGGCGCGACAGCACCGAATAGGTCGCCCACACAAAGGCCGCGACGAACGCCGCGATCAGTCCGGGCACCTGGCCGGAGGTGACGCTGCCGGTGTTGCCCGCGAACAGGAGCACCGTGCCGGCCAATCCGAGCACGGCGCCGATGATATGATGCGGCGCCAGCCGCTCGCCCGGCAGGAGCGATGAAAACAGCACGATCAGCAGCGGCCACAGATAATTCAAGAGGCCGGCTTCGGCCGGAGGCGCAAACCGCAGCGCCAGGAAATACAGCGCGTGATAGCCAAACAGCCCACCGACGCCGACGACCCAGGCGACCAGCGGCTGCCGCAACGCGCTGACCGCCTTAGCCCGTCCGACCCATGTCAGCGATCCCACCAGCGCGCCGATCGCGAACGTCATCGCGGCGAGCTGGAATGCGGGAATGGTGCCGGTCGCAACCGTCATCACCGACAAGAGCGACCACATCAGGATCGCGGTCAGCCCGATCAGGGTTGCGGTACGCGGCGTCATCCAGGTCGTCATTCCGGAGCGCGAGGGAACCGCGTGGACCCGGAATCTCGAGATTCCGCGTCCACGCGAAGACGCGTGTCCCGGAACGGCAAAGTCAGATCACGCCTGATACTGCCCACCATTCACGGTCAGCGTCGATCCCGTGATGAAGCCGGCATCGTCGGCGGCGAGGAACACGACCGCGCGCGCGATCTCCTCCGGCTCTCCCAGGCGATTGACCGGAATCTGCGGAATCACGCTCTTTTCCAGAACTTCCCGCGGCACCGCCTGCACCATTTCGGTGTTGATGTAGCCGGGGCAGACCGCGTTCACGGTGATACCGCCCTTGGCATTCTCCAGCGCGAGCGCCTTGGTGAAGCCGATGTCCCCGGCCTTGGCGGCGGAGTAGTTGACCTGGCCGAACTGACCCTTCTGGCCATTGATCGAGGAGATGTTGATCACGCGGCCGAACTTGCGCGCGCGCATGCCCTCGATCAGCGGGCGCGTCATGTTGAACAGCGAGCCGAGATTGGTGTTGATCACCGCGTTCCACTGCTCGAGCGTCATCTTGTGGAAGGCCGTATCCTTGGTGATGCCGGCGTTGTTGACGAGCACGTCGATCGGCCCGAGGTCGGCCTCGACCTTCTTGATGCCGGCAGTGCAAGCTTCGAACGAAGCGACGTCCCATCTGTAGACGGGGATGCCGGTTTCCGCCTTGAATTTCTCCGCCGCGGCGTCGTTGCCGGCGTAGCTTGCCGCGACCTTGTAGCCTGCGGCCTTTAGCGCCTTGCTGATCGCCGCACCAATCCCTCGTGTACCGCCTGTCACCAATGCAACGCGTGTCATGTCGATTTTCCTCCTTGGTAGTCTTCTATAAGCCGGGATTGCCCCGGTCTTTTTGACGACGCCTCCAGATCAAGACGTTTCCAGATGAAAATGCCCGGCGCGAGACCGGGCATTTTCTTTTTTTACCAGCTTGAGCCGCGGATGACAGATGATCTTTTCATCATTCAACGTGTCCCGCTGCCTTTTGTTCAGTCGCGTGCAACGCACATGGCAATGCCCATGCCGCCGCCGATGCACAGCGTGGCGAGGCCCTTCTTGGCGTCGCGCTTCTGCATCTCGTGCAGTAGCGTGACCAGCACGCGCGCGCCGGAAGCTCCGATGGGGTGGCCGATCGCGATGGCGCCGCCATTGACGTTGACCTTGGAAGTATCCCAGCCGAGGTCCTTGTTGACGGCGCAGGCCTGCGCCGCAAAGGCTTCATTGGCTTCGATCAGGTCGAGATCGCCGACGTTCCAGCCGGCCTTCTTCAGCGCGGCGCGCGAGGCCGGGATCGGCCCGGTGCCCATGATCTTCGGATCGACGCCGGCGTGCGCCCACGACACGATGCGCGCGAGCGGCTTCTTGCCTTCCTTGGCAGCCTGTCTGGCGGTCATCAGCACCACGGCGGCCGCCCCGTCATTGATGCCCGATGCGCTGCCGGCGGTGACCGTGCCGTCCTTCTCGAAGGCCGGCTTGAGCTTGGCCATCGCATCCAGCGTGGCGCCGTGCCGCGGATATTCATCGTCGCTGACGACGATGTCGCCCTTGCGCGTCTTGATGGTAATCGGCACGATTTCGTCCTTGAACCTGCCAGCCTTCTGCGCGGCCTCGGCCTTGTTCTGCGAGGCAACGGCGAACTCGTCCTGCTGCGGGCGGGTGATCTGATACTGCCGGGCAACGTTCTCGGCGGTGTTGCCCATATGGTAGCCGTTGAAGGCATCCCATAATCCGTCTTTGATCATGGTGTCGACGAAATCCACCGGGCCCATCTTCACGCCGCCGCGCAGATATTGGGCGTGCGGCGCCATGCTCATAGATTCCTGGCCGCCGGCAACGACGATCTCGGAATCGCCATTGAGCAGCGCCTGGTAGCCGAGCGCAACCGTGCGCAGGCCTGAGCCGCAGAGCTGATTGACACCCCAGGCCGGGCTTTCCACCGGGATGCCGGCGGCGATCGAGGCCTGGCGGGCCGGGTTCTGGCCCTGTGCCGCGGTCAGGATCTGGCCCATGATGACTTCGGATACCCGCGCAGGCTCGACCCCGGCGCGCTCCAGAGCCGCCTTGATGGCGACAGCGCCGAGATCGTGGGCCGGCATGGTGGCGAACGCACCGTTGAAACTTCCGACCGGGGTGCGGGCGGCGCTGACGATGACGACATCGTCTGACATGGACATCTCCTGAGCTCGAGGGGTCTTTGGATGGCGGTCGCCGGATTGGCAGGCCAGTCTCTCACCTCATCCTGTTAACGCGATTGAGGCATGTCAATTGGTCGGAGACCGAAATAACGCCGCAGCGCA
>Ga0209153_1000428_pt1 | contig 20048 bp, 24 predicted proteins | sample GraSoiAngelo_120_FD_185877 | JGI IMG/M metagenome (GOLD analysis project Ga0209153, IMG submission 185877) | Grasslands soil microbial communities from the Angelo Coastal Reserve, California, USA - 14_0919_09_20cm (SPAdes) (version 2) | ecosystem: Environmental > Terrestrial > Soil > Grasslands ...
AAAAGTCACCCTCTGTCAGATCGTCGCGGCATAACGGGAGCAACGCACATGGCTCGGATGAAATTTCTCTGCGACGCCGACCGTTGCATCGAGTGCAATGCCTGCGTCACCGCCTGCAAGAACGAGCACGAGGTGCCCTGGGGCATCAATCGGCGTCGTGTCGTCACTATCAACGACGGCAAGCCTGGCGAGCGCTCGATTTCCATGGCCTGCATGCACTGCACCGACGCACCCTGCGCGGCGGTATGCCCGGTGAATTGCTTCTATACGACGGCCGACGGCGTCGTGCTTCATTCCAAGGACCTGTGCATCGGCTGCGGCTATTGTTTCTACGCCTGTCCATTCGGTGCCCCGCAATATCCCAAGGTCGGGAATTTCGGCTCGCGCGGCAAGATGGATAAATGCACCTACTGCGCCGGCGGCCCCGAGGCCGACGGCAGCAAGGAAGAGTACGAGAAGTATGGCGCGAACCGCCTCGCCGAGGGCAAGCTGCCGCTCTGCGCCGAAATGTGCTCGACCAAGTCGCTGCTTGCCGGCGATGGCGAGATCATCGCCCAGATCTACAAGGAGCGGGTGACCAAGCGCGGCTACGGCTCGGGCGCCTGGGGCTGGAAGACAGCCTACCGCGAGACAATCGAATCCTAGAGGCGAGACGTCGGCGAGCGGACGAAATATCGGGAGGAAGCAGATGGCGTTTTTCGGAAAATATCTCCGCCTGGTTCTCGGCGCTTGCGCGTTCTTGCTGGTCATCGCGATGTCGACGCCCTCCGGTGCCCAGCAGGTTAATCCGACTGCAAGCTCCGTGAAGGAGCAGCAGCTTCTGCAGGAACTCAACCGGGTCCAGGGGCGCGTCAGCATTCCCGACCAGCGCTCGGGCGTCCTCGAACAGCCGGCCGGGCGTGATTGGCGGGAATTCCGCAACGTCACGCTGCGATGGATCGGCGGCATCGCCATCCTCGGCACGCTGGCGGTGCTCGTGATCTTCTATCTCAGCCGCGGCATGGTTCGGCTTGAGAGCGGCCGCTCGGGGCGTAGCATCGTACGCTTCACCGCGTTCGAGCGTTTCGTGCACTGGATGACGGCGACATGTTTCATCATTCTTGCGATCTCGGGGCTGAACATCACCTTCGGCCGTCCGCTGCTGCTGCCGCTGATCGGCTTCGAAGCGTTCTCCGAATGGTCGCAATGGGCGAAATACGCCCACAACTATCTGAGCTTTCCTTTTACCATCGGCGTTGTGCTGATCTTCCTGATGTGGATCGCAGGCAACATCCCGAACAAGGTCGATGTCGATTGGCTCAAGCGGGGCGGCGGACTGGTCGGTCACGATCATCCGCCGGCCTACCGTTTCAATGCCGGCCAGAAGGCGATCTACTGGATCGTCGTGATCGGCGGTGGCGCGGTGGCCGCCACCGGTTACGAGCTGATGTTCCCGTTCTACCTGTCCGGCATCGAAGGGATGCAGCTTGCCGAGATTGTGCATTCGGTCGTCGCAGTGCTTTTTGTCGCAGCGATGCTGGGTCACATCTACATCGGCACCATCGGCATGGAGGGGGCCTTCGAGGCGATGGGCAGCGGAACCGTCGATATTAACTGGGCGAAGGAACACCACAGGCTTTGGCTCGAGGAGGAAAATGCCCGAACCGGCGCCAACGACGCGCGCCCGCAGCCGGCGGCGACTGCAGCAGAATAGGGATCACGAAGCGCGCATTCTCCGCAGCGTGTCTACTTGCGGGCGGGGTTGTGCATGCCCGGCCGCGGACTTTTGCAAAATCGCCCATTTCAATTCGTTGAGGTGAACTGTCATGAAAGCCTTTCTGCTGGCCTGCATCGCGGCGGGGATTGTCGCCATCCTGGCCGTCGGCATCCTCGATCGGGTTCAACAACCCGTCGAGCAGGCCTTTGCGACCTCCGCCGTGCGGCTTTAACGGGCGGCGCGCGGGCGCGAGAGAATTTTTCCAACGAGTGATCATTCGGGGCGGCAAGGTCTGCATTGCGCAGAGGTAGCTCTTGAGAAGCGGCCACCAGGTGCGGTGGAACCCGCTGCTGCCCATTCTCGAGAGCTGACCATAAGAAGCCAAAAAGAAAGACGTGTGAAGCAGCTCACAGCCGTGCGGCGCAGCTCGATCTAATTCAACAGGGTGCAAACTTTTCCACGGTTTCAAACCGAACGGAGAGTTCCCCATGAGGCTTCTGACGATATCTGTATTTGCTGCCATTTCTCTGCTCGCTGCCGCGACCACCATGCTGCGATCGCACTCGCGTTCGACCGATCATCTTGTCGGCATGCCGTCGCTGCAGGAACTCCAGAGCACCACCGGTGCAAGCAAACTCCCGGTTGAGGAATTTGAAGATCAGTCATTGGTCTATTCGAACGAGACAAAACATTAGGACAAGACGAGCACTTGACTTCGCGGGGCGCTGAACCGCGCTGGCACGGCTGTGTTTGCGAGGGATCGCTCAAATCACGATCGCGGCGGTGCCGTGACGGGCCGACGATGTTTGTCCGCCTGGGCATGATGCGATCGCTTCAACGAGGTCACTGGAAGCGGTGCCGAAGTCCCGCCGGAACCGCCAAACCATATCGTTGGATGGATCGAGCGGTAGTGCAGCCAATACGCTCCCGCGTGATCGCAAGGACTGCTATGATTGAGCCCGGCGATTAAGTCAGCACTTCTGACAGGAGCAGAAAATGGCTCTCCTAAGGCGCGAATTGTATCGTCAGGTGAAAGGCCCTGAGATCACCCACGCGGATTGTTGCACGCTCGTTTTCGATACCGACGCGAAAAATTTATACGTCGAGCGCGAAGTGGCCCATTTAGACGCGAACGTTGATGGGACGATCGAGATCCAAACAGCGACAATGGATATTGCCGACTACCTCAAGCAAGGCGGCCAAACTGCCGGGCACCGCGAGCTATGGCGGTTGCTGCGAACGATCTTCAAGGAGGACGGCAGTTCAGAAGAAATGATGGTGTAAGCCTTACGCTCTGATCGATCGGCGCTGAAGAGAGGCGGACGTTGGAACGAACATCCGCCGTGCCGCATAGAGTCCAGGCTTCCGGTCAAAGGCCCCCCGATGCCGGCGAATCCGGAAGAAAACCTCCCAAGGTTGGCGGCCCTGGCATACAGAGCACCGGGGCCGCTTCCGCGTTGGACGCGCCTTCTGACTCCTTGCGCTCTCACGCGGGCCACGCGCGGCGCATCGGCAGCGGTAACTTGCACGTCGCGATAGCGGCACAATAGCCATGCACCGACGTGCATGTCGCGTGCATCAGCTCTTGCTCGGAAGTTGTGAAAACGAATGCAGCCGTGGATCTTGCTCAACCTGTTGGCGTTGGCGCTGTCGTTCTTCAAACAGCCGGATGATCTCACGAGACCGGTCCGATAATATGACGACGGTTTTGCGCTGACCTTCGGTTGCTTCCTCGGCTTTTCTGTCCATGTATTTGGCCCTTTGCGAAGGGTTGCTTTGAAGCTGGAACGCCAGTGTGTTCACGAAGTTCCCTTGCCAGAACCCTCAGCTTGCGGCGGCACCAGTCTTATCTTTTTGAGCGCCAGCGCCCGGTCAATGGCGCGTTCGGCTTCCGACACTGCCTCAGCTTTCGTCATAGCTTGGCCTGTCGCCGAAGGGCTGCCATCCAGCACGACCGACCATTTCCAGATGTGCCGACCGATGCCTTGAACGAGTGTGTATTCGATGTCGCGGTGTTTCATTTGCTTAGAAGAGCGGAACGGTAGCTTTGTTCCGCAGATCTCACGCAGTGCACATTGGTTAGTCCTGTGACACTTTCGATTTTCCTGGCATCGACGCGCAGGGCTCCGGGCGGCACGAGAATGGCCTTCAAGTGGGCCGCCCTGATTCCGGCGGGCGGATTGGAACCAGCGCCAAAGCGCGGCGATTGAATCGCGCGGCAGGGATCGATGGAGCTTCCCATGCCGCGCACAAAGGAAACCACGTCACTGGACGAACGCGTCATGGAGCAGCTCCGTCAGGTCAGGCAAAGACTCAAGAACATGCCGCCTGGCCCTGAGCGAACCGAAGCCCTCAAGAAGGAGGAAAGGCTCCGTCATGCCGCAGACTCATATCATTATCTCTTTTCCAGCGAACTCAAGCCGCCCGAATAGCGCGGGCTGGAACGAATCCCCGAGTTATGCATTTTTTTGCAGTCAGACAACCGGAGAAGACATGGTCGGCAGGAGCTATCTTGTGCGGCAGGCGGCCACACTTCTTGGCGTCGCAAGGAAAACGGCGGATCCTAACCTTGCAGCTGCGCTAGTCGGGAAAGCGGCTGATTATCTATCCCAGATTGACGAGGCTGTACCTCCGCTCGACCGCAGTCCGCAGCCTCCCGATGTCGAGCCCTCTCGCGGTTGAACTTCCGCGCGACCGAGCAGATGCTAGATGAAGCGAGCGCCGCGATCAGCGGCGTGCCCATGATGCGGCGGACGGCGCGGTTCACTCGCCATCGTGCATTCTTTGTTGTTCGCGTTCGTGAAGGCGCTCCACAACCGCCGCCCGCCTTGGTATGAGCACGGCCTCGTCCGCAAGCCGCTGCGCAAGATCGGAGTGATACTGTTGGACGATATCGAGTAACGCTTGCTTGGCGAGCCTGCGATGGTACTCGGCAAGTAACCTGTGCATGGCTGCAAGCTGTTCATCGGTCATGGTGCAAAACCTGAATGCCTAAACGGGTGGTCATTTTCCTGTCGAACCATTTGCCAATTCTACCAATCAATTCGCGCGGCGCGTTCGACCTTAAAAGGGTGAATTTTCTGAGTGGCTGCGGCCTTGTGCCGGACGGCAGGGTCGGTTGCGATGATGATACCCGATGCAATAAGGCAGCCCGCTATCGTGAGGACGGTGATCAAGACGACGACATTGCGCCAGGTGAGGTTCTCAAACATCGGTCGGCCAAGCCAAAGCCGGTCCGACAACCGGAACCGATCGCCATAGTTCCAATTCGCTGTAAATCCCCACAACGAAATCAAGATATTGAATCCCGAGATTTGAAAGAGCCGCCCCACCAACGCCGGTCCGGTGTCCCCGTTGAGCGCATCGACCGGCGCAGAAGCGGTGCACAGGTTGGGGACAAGTCCGTAGCGGATGTGAGCTAACTATTTGATTTCATGGTGCCGGTTGAGAGGATTGAACTCCCGACCTTCGGTTTACAAAACCGCTGCTCTACCGCTGAGCTAAACCGGCGCACTGAAAGCGCGATCGGACTGCCGACTTAAACAGGGCCAAGACCGATCGTCGGCCGCTCGAATACCAGACTCCTCCGCAAAGGGCCAGAACCCCAGCGACCGCTTTGGTCCGCCACCGAGCACGAAAAAGGCGGCCGTTCGACCGCCTTTTCCGTTATCGCTAGGCGTAAACCTTACTGGCAGCGGTGCCGGCGGCCATCGTCGCCCTTGAACCATGTGCCCGGTGTGCAGACGAAGCCGTTGCGTTCGGCATAACTGCGACCGTACCAGCCGCGGTCGCCGTTATTGTAATAGGCATAGGAATCGCGGCGGAACGGGGCGGTCGCAATTGCGCCTGCGGTGCCTACCGCGCCGCCTACCACGCCAGCTGCGACGTCGCCCGGCCAAAAGCCTGAACGATAGCGCCCGTCGTTCCAGCTGTAGGTCCAATCGGCATTGGCGTCACGGGACTTGACGCCACCGCGGTAGGTGAGCTGTCGCTGATAATCGCCGGTATAGGGACTGCCGGGTCCTCTGTTCTGGCAGTTGGCGTTCGGATAGAACTGCGCACAATAGCCGGGGTTGTAGACCACCTGCTGGGCCATCGCGGGGCTCGCCAGCGCGGAGGCGACAATTGCTGCAGCACCAAGAACCTTGAATATCCTCATTGCTCTCTCCGTTGTTTGCGGTCCCGAGCCAACCGCGAGCGCGTTGTGGGCGTTCCCAAGTTTCGCGCTCACGATTTCAAACGCGGACGAGGTTCCGAATTCGGTTGCGCGGACTTCAAGGCGATGTGAAGTTCCATCCTCATCAAACGCGCAAAGGGCGGCCATGTTCGCAATTCTGGGGTTGGGGTTTTTGCTCGGGATGCAGCATGCGCTCGAGGCAGACCACATCGCGGCCGTATCGAGTATCGCCGCGCGCCGCACCGATATCGGCGATATCCTCAAACACGGCCTGACCTGGGGCCTCGGCCACACCTTGACGCTGTTCGCCTTTGCCGGCGCGGCGATTTTGCTCGGACAGGCGATCCCCGAGATCTGGTCGCGGCCGTTGGAAACCGCCGTCGGCATCATGCTGGTCGGTCTCGGCGTCCACGTGCTGTGGCGGCTAGGCCGCGACCGCGTGCACTTTCACCGCCATAGCCATAGTGACGGCACCGTTCACGTCCACGCGCACAGCCATGCCAACCAGGCTGTTCCGCACGCCCGTGCGTCGCACGAGCATATCCACGGTTTTCGCTGGCGCACGCTCGTGGTGGGGCTGATGCACGGCATGGCCGGCTCCGCGGCGCTGTTGGTGCTCGCGGTATCGCAGGCGACAAGTCCGGCCATCGGGCTCGGCTATGTCGCGCTGTTCGGCGTCGGCTCGATGATCGGGATGGGCGTGCTGTCGAGCGTGATCGCGGTGCCGCTCGCCGTCTCCGCGCGCTGGCTGACGTCAGCCAATCGCGGTCTGCAGGGCGCCGTCGGCATCGTTACCATCGCAATCGGTGTCATGACGATCATCGAACACACGACCACCTGAGCGCGGCGCTTAAGGGCGGGCGTTAACGATTGGATATTGCGATAGCAGGCATTTGCGTGATGGCCAACCCTTGCGCATTAGCCTTACCGGCAATTTGGAGGGCGGCCTTAACTCTTCGCGTTACGCCTTCGGTTAGATTCACAAAGGCTAACCCGGGACCCAATCCATGCAGCTGCGCGCAGCGCTGGCTCTTTTGATCGCAATGACGTCGTCGGCGCTGGGCAGCGATGGTTTCGACCTCGTGATTCCCGGGCGTCCCGGCGTTCCCGTCATCATTAACGGCATCGACGTGTCCTACGCCATCGTTGAAGGCACTTTCGGTCTCGGCAAGGGCATCCAGTTTCAGCCGACTATTTACGGCGGCCGTTACGTCGACTACGCGCCCAACGTCGGGCATTATTATCCGAGCTCCGGGCATGCGCCCGGCTACGGCCGCCTCGAAATCGAGCCGCCGGCGAACCGCAAGCTGCCGCAGCCTGCGGAGAGCTATTTTCAATCCTGGTCCGCGCAATCGGCTCAACAGCCGGCGCAGTCCGACGTCCCCTTGAATCCGCCGCCCATCATCTATGCGCCGCAAGGCGACGGCATGCCGCAGAATTTCTACGGCAAGCCGGAGGATTTCCGTCCCCGCGCGCCTAGGAAGCTGCCGAACTAACTTACGCCAACAAGCACAAGACCCGCAGGAGGGATTAATGCGTCAGACGATTTCAGGATTGGTCACAGCACTCGCGGTGATGGCCGCGGGTGCGGCGCCGGCTTTTGCTTGCGGCTTCACCCCGTGCGCACCGAGCTATGTGCCGACTGTGGTCTACACTCCCTGCTACACCGGCTGCGGCGGCTGGGCCTATGAGCGGCTGGCCGAGCCGACCACGCAATATTACTACGTCAATCAGGGCCCGACCTATTCCGGTCCCGGCATGTTCGCGCCGTATCCGACCTATCAGGAAAGCGCGGTGCCCCAAGGTCCGGCCGTCTACAGCTATCGCCGGCATCACCACTTCCGGCATCACAGCTATCACTACGGCTACCCGGTGCTGCGCCGTTATTATTGATCGCGTGATCGGTTAAATATGCAGCGCTCGCTCGCTTGCCCGCGAGCGGGCGTTGTCGTCTTGAATCAGCTCATCAGGCCGAGCCTGGTGGCGCCGACGTAAAGCGCGAGCACGGCGGCGTTCGAGACGTTGAGGCTTTTGATCTCGCCGGGCATGTCGAGCCGCGCCACCACGCTGCAGGTCTCGCGCGTCAATTGGCGCAGGCCCTTGCCTTCGGCGCCCAGCACCAGCGCGAGCGGCTGGCGCAGCGCGACCGCGCCGAGATCCTCGCTGCCCTGGCTGTCGAGGCCGACCGTCATGAAGCCGCGCTCGTTCAGCGCCGTCAGCGCGCGGGCGAGATTCTGCACGCTCACCAGCGGCACCAGCTCGAGCGCGCCGGAGGCTGCCTTCGCCAGCACCCCGGTCGCTTCCGGGCTATGGCGCGCCGTGGTGACGATGGCCTTCACCGCAAAGGCCGCGGCCGAGCGCATGATCGCGCCGACATTGTGCGGATCGGTGATCTGGTCGAGCACCAGCACCATGCCTTCCGGCGTGAGCGTTTCGATATCCGGCGAGGGCAGGGGATCGGCCTCGGCGAGCAGGCCCTGATGCACGGCGTCCGGGCCAAGTTGCTGGTCGATCTGGCTCGGCCGCACTATTTCGGGTGCTATGCGGGTATCGATATTTTCCTCGGCAAGCCGCCGCTCGGCGTTCTCGGTGAGGAAAAGCCTGCGGATCCGGCGTTGTGGATTAGCCAGCGCCATCGTCACAGTGTGCCAGCCATAGAGAACGGCTGGTCCGTCCGCCCTTGCCTCGCGGTCGCGCCAGGCCGGGCGGCGGCCAGAAGCGCCCTTGTCGAACGGCTTGCCGCCACGGCGGAACTGCGGTTTTCGGTCGCGATCGCCCATGAGGTTCTGCTTGTGTCACGGGTTCCGGATTATGGCAATTTGGGCGGCAAAAGCCCCGCCAATCGGCGGATCGCGTTGGTTGACTTTGCCCTGCCGCTTCGCCCATAAACGCGCCCGACTGCGAGCCGGCGTGACCGGGTTCCGCGGTCTTCACGTCTCAATGGCTGATCCGTCGTCGCCGCCGGCGATGCAGGATTCCAATGCCGTTGAGCCCTGGGGGAGTGTCCCGAGTGGCAAAGGGAGCTGACTGTAAATCAGCCGCCTCATGGCTTCGAAGGTTCGAGTCCTTCCTCCCCCACCAGCCTTCGCTCGCTTCGCGAGCTACGGCTGGGCAAGCCAGCTCGGCTCTCTCGTGGCGAACGAGCGAAGGCTGCCGCGCCGAAGCCCGCTAGGGCGAAGGCGGGCTCTCTCCGGCAAGCCACCCTCCATCCTTCACCCCGGCCTCCCCATATCCGTCTTCGGAAACGCCATCCCGGGCAGATAGAGCTTAACCGGACGGATCTCGTACACTGCCGACGGATTGGCGCGGCGCAGGTCGCGTGCGGCTTGGATCGCGGCTTCCTCGGTGGGGCAATCCACGACATAGAAGCCCAATAGCTGCTCCTTGGTCTCGGCGAACGGACCGTCGAGCACGACGCCGGCCCCCGGACCTCGCAAGGTGCGGGCCTTGTTCGTCGCACCCAGGCGCGCCGCTGGTCCGAGACGTCCGTCTTGTTCGAGCCGCTCGCGAACTTTGTGCAGATCGACCATCACTGCGGCGTCCTCTTGCGGCGTCCAGGACATAACTTCGGCTTCCACGTGATAGGCCAGTATGGCGTAAAGCATCGCTACCTCGCTTCGTTTGCGGCAATCAGCACCCGTGGGACGTTCGGCCCCCGCAAAGTCCGACAATCCGAATCACAAAAGCGCGGCGGGATCGCTCCCGCCGCGCCGCAACCTTTGTAACTCGCTGGTCCAGGGCTGAGAGCGCCCCGATGCCAAGCCCTAAAGCGATGCTTAGCGGGCGATCCCAGCGAGGTGACAGCGCTTGGTACAAGACACTGGATCACCTCCTTTCGTTGTTGGTGGAAGCCCAGAGTATAAGCAGCGAATCGGCCCTTGTTAAGGGAGCGGAACAAACGCCGCCAAACGGTTGAGGCGGCCCCGTCGGCGTGTTAGTTCATCCTCCGTGCGCGGGTGTAGCTCAATGGTAGAGCAGCAGCCTTCCAAGCTGAATACGAGGGTTCGATTCCCTTCACCCGCTCCACGATTTTTACGCCACGATACGATCTCGTGCGATTTGGCACGCCTTTATGCGCGCCTCTCCTCGCCGCCGATCCGGCGCGCCGATTGAGATCAACCTCTCCTAGAAACTTATCCCGCTGTCTGCTTCGCCTTCCACGGCGGGGATAAGGTTCGCGGCGAGAAAGTCAACGAAAGCTCTGAGCTTGGGAGCGAGATGCCGGCTCGACGGCCACAGCACCCGAAGCGGTCCGGAGCGGTCGGTGTAGTCGTCGAGCACCGTGACGAGCAGGCCTTCACGAAGTTGCCGGCCGATGGCGAAGTCCGGCAAATAGGCGATGCCCAAGCCTTGCTCGGCCATATAGATCAGCGGCTCAAGCGTGCTTGCGACCGCCGTTTTCGGCAGTTCAATCTCGACGCTGGCCTGCTCAGGCGGCAAGGGCCATTGCTCGAACCTTCTGCTGGTCGGAAACCTGTGGTGCAGACAGGCATGAGCCTTGAGGTCATCAGGGGTTTTGGGAACACCTTTGGCCGCGAGATAAGCCGGGGCCGCCACCAGGCGCCGGCGATAGGTGCCCAACGCCCGCGACATCAAGCGCGTGTCGCCGGCGTCGGCGAAGCGCACCACGGCGTCAAAACCCTCCTCGATCACATCGATGATCCGATCGCTGAAATCGAGATCCAGCATGATCTCGGGATAGGTCCGCATGAACGCCGCGAGCGTCGGTATCATCAGCATGCCGACCAATGGCAGACCGACACGCAGCGTGCCGCGCGGGGCCTCGTGTGTCTGCGACAGCTCAAGCTCGGCTGCTTCGATTTCAGAAAAGATGCGCCGGCACCGATCGAGGAACAGGGCGCCTTCCGCGGTGAGTGTGATGCTGCGCGTGCTGCGATGGAAGAGGCGCACGCCGAGCCGTTCCTCCATCCGAGCCACTGACTTGCCGATCGCCGATGACGACACGCCAAGCTGCCGTCCCGCAACCGTGAAGCTTCGGGTTTCGGCGGCCCGAACGAACGCATTGAGCGATCCCAGACTGTCCATCCGCGAACCTCGATATCGGACACCCATGTCCGATATGTTTGGAATTATGGCCTGTTTTTCAATTGGTCGAGAACGCTCATCTTGGGGCCAACGCCGCAACCGACCCCTCTCATAACACCCGGTCGGAGACGGCGGCCACAGAAACCTTTTCTTATCAAGGAGATAATCATGCCATCACCAGTCGTTCTCATCACTGGGGCCCTCACGGGCATCGGCCGCGCTGCGGCGGTCTCGTTCGCGAAAGCGGGCAATCGCGTTGTTGTTTCTGGGCGCAAGCCGGATGCCGGTGAGGCACTGGTTCGCGAGCTCCGTTCGTTCGGTGCCGAAGCCGAATTCGTCCAGGCCGATGTACGCAAGGAAGACGATGTCCGTCGTCTCGTCGACCGCACCGTCGAGCGCTTCGGGCGTCTCGATATCGCGGTCAATAATGCCGGCACCGAAGGCAAACCCGGCCCGATCACGGAGCAGACCGCGGAAAGCTATTCCGCGACGTTCGACACCAATGTTCTCGGCGTACTCCTGAGCATGAAGCACGAAGCGCGCGTCATGCAGGGACAGCGCAGCGGGACCATCATCAACATCTCCTCGACCTATGGGCACGAAGGTGCGGCGGGGGCCCCGATCTATGTCGGCAGCAAGCACGCCGTCGAAGGCATTACCAAGTCGGTGGCGCTCGAGCTCGCGAAGTCGGGGATACGTGTCAATGCGGTGGCGCCTGGCCCGACCGACACCGGCATGTTGACCCGCTTCACGGGCACGCCGGAGAACAAGGCGGCGCTGACGGCGACTGTTCCGATGGCGCGTCTCGGCCTCTCGGAAGAAATCGCCAACGCGGTCGTCTTCATCGCGTCGGAGGGAGCCTCCTACATCACCGGCCATGTCCTCCACGTCGATGGTGGCAAGAGCCACTGACTCTGAGGGCTTTCTCGTTCGCGCTTCATCGATCGGGCTTGTTCACGGTAGTCGATTGTTGCGACCAAACCCGGTTGGCGCGCAACGCATTTCAAAATAGTGGGAGGAGCCCGATGGGCAACGTAGTGACGAAGCACAGCATTTCTTCCGAACTGGCACAGAAGATGATCGATCAAGCGGTGGCAAAAGCCAGACAAATGGGGGTCGCCGAGAACGTCGCGATTCTCGATGACGGCGGCAATCTCAAGGCCTTTAGCCGTATGGATGGGGCTCCGATCCTTTCCATCGAGATTGCGCAGAACAAGGCGTACACAGCTCTGTTCGGCGTCTCCACCCAGGACTTTTTCGACTTTATTCAGCGCGACCCGTCGCTTCTGGCTGGGATCCCCACGCTTGCGCGTGTGGCGGCGTACGGAGGAGGTTTTCCTATCAAGGTGGGCGGAGAAGTCGTCGGGGCGATCGGTGTGAGCGGGGCTCCCACCGTGCAGCACGACGTCGATTGCGCGAAAGCAGCCCTTGCGCTCGTGCCCGATGCGATGCCAGCCGAATAGTTGGAGCTCAGATCACGATGATTCACGGCTCCAGAAGAACAAGCCCTACGAGCACACCTTCGGAGAGCGCGATCGTGACCACCTGCACCCGCCAACACGGAGACGAGTGATGACTGACAAGCCAGTGAAGATTCCAGGGCCGGACCACCCGATTTCGATCGAAGCGAACCCGTCTCGCATCGTGGTCAAGGTCGGCGGAAAAATCATCGCCGACACAAGCGCTGCGTTGACGCTTCGCGAGGCGTCATATCCGCCCGTTCAGTATATTCCCCGTCGGGACGTCGATATGGCCGCGCTTATGCGCAGCGAACACACTTCGTATTGCCCCTACAAGGGCGACGCTTCCTACTACAGCATTCCTGCTGGAGGTGATCGTTCACGCAACGCGGTGTGGACTTATGAAGCTCCATTTGAAGCGATGGCGCAGATCAAGGATTATGTCGCCTTCTACCCGGACCGGATCGACGAGATAAGTTAACCGGCGATAGGAAGGAGCATAAGAGATGGCGTCGATGGAAGAAAGGAACAGACGCTTGTCCTCGAAGCATTCAATACACTCTTCAACAAACGGGATTATGCGAACACGAGCCGGCCAGAGGCTGATCTCGACGTCTTCAGCTGAGTGATAAACAATCGTTCGGGCCCAACTGCGTCCAATGAAACGTCCAACAAAGCGTCCAACACAAAAACTGGCTGCGCGTCTAAGCCCATGGTATGCAATCGAAAATTCGATCGGAAGTTCGAATCGGCGCGCTTCACCCGCTTCATAATTTTCATTGTCCTGCCCGGAGACATAGGTAACAGGTCGTACCTGCGCTGCCTGCATTATCACCATAGCCCGTTGTAGTGCTTCTCGAATGGCTTGTGCCCCGCGGCCAAGCATTCAATCCTTTTCGCCAAACGGCCTTGGCGCGATTCGGAAATCGGGTGGCCGGCGGTCTTCCAAGGCTCCACATTCCAGCGCGTCGATCGCTCCATCCTTGGAGGCGTCCGATCTAACAGAGGAGTCGAACATGTCGAGACAAGACGACAACAAGGCCATCGTTGGTCGCTGGTTCACTGAATTCTGGGGCAAGAGCTGCAATCTCGGAATCGTCGACGAGCTCGCCGCACCGGACATGCTGCTCCAATATTCGCTGCATGAGCCGCGCAGAGGTCGGGAGGACATCAAGGCGTTCATGACCGATTTTCGCAAGGCGTTCCCCGATCTCAATTTCTGGGGCACCGCCGATCTAATCGCGGAGGGCGATTATGTGGTCGGCCGATGGGAAGGTGGCGGAACGCACACTGGAGCAGCATTCAGTGACTTCCGGGCGGGATCTTTGCCCGCGAATACAGGCCGCAAGATGCGATTCACCGGCACTACCGTCCTCAAGCTAAAGGACGGGAAGATCGTCGAGGAAATTGGCCTCGATGACGGCGTCACTGCCTTGCAGCAGCTCGGACTCATCAGGCTTGCGGCCTAGCTACTCTCGCAAAGTAATGGCTCTACTCGGTCGCGCTCGTCACTTGCGGTGCCTGGCCAGCCAGTCCTCGAAGCGCACCGAGCCGAGCCGGGGGTCGTTGCCCGGCGTGAGGGACCGATCATCCAGTTCTGCGCCGAAATAGCGGGCGTGGATGTCGGCGACGACCTTGCGCGGGTCGTTCGTCGCGATCAGGTAGCGCCGAGCGAACTCATCGAGGCTGAATCGTTCCGGCCCGGCCAATTCGACGATGCCGTTGAGGGGAGCGCCAAGCGTGACGTCGGCCAGCACGGCAGCGACATCGTCTGACGCCACCGGCTGATACAAAGCGGGCGACAATCGGACGATTTGTCCATCGGAAGAGGAATCGACGATTCCCCCGATGAACTCGAAGAACTGAGTGGCGCGGAGGATCGTGTAGGGAATCTTCGCAGCCCTGATCAGGTTCTCCTGCGCCAGCTTGGCGCGGAAGTAACCGCACTCCGGAAGGCGATCGGTCCCGACGATGGACAGCGCGACGTGGTACCGCACGTTGGCGGCGGCCTCGGCAGCGAGCAGATTGCGGCCCGACGTTTCGAAGAATTTCAGAGCCGCGCTATCCTCGAACGAGGGCGAGTTCGCCACATCGACGACAATTTCCGCGCCCGACAGGGCCTTGTCGAGGCCCTCGCCCGTGATCGTGTTGACGCCCGTGCTGGGGGCTGCTGGAATCACTTCGCGGCCTTGCTCACGGAGCTTGTTCGCGAGCTTCGTTCCGATGAGGCCGGTACCGCCAATAATGACAATCTTCATGACACTCCCTCGATTTTTGAGGCCACCAATGGCCTTGTTCCTGAAAGCGAGGGGGAAGGTGCGCCCATGCGGACCCGAAAGCCTTGCAGCGAGCTTGAATCGGGATTGAATTCTCCTTGGCTTCTTGTCCAAGCGGAGCATGGAAGTGCCGTTCTTGTTCGAAGACTATTGTCTGGACGCCGACCGGCGAGAGCTCAAACGAGGCTCAGAACTGATCGCGATCGGTCCGAAAGTGTTCGATCTGCTGCTTTATCTGGTCCAGAACCGCGAGCAGGTGGTGACGAGAGACGATCTGCTGGAGGCCGTGTGGGGCGGACGGATCGTCTCCGAGTCGACGCTGACCAGCCACATCAACGCTGTGCGCAAGGCGATCGGGGACACCGGCAAGGAGCAGCGCCTGATCCGTACGGTTGCACGCAAAGGCATCCGGTTTGTCGGCAAGATTGCCGAGGAAGTGCCCGCGGACGCCTCGGTCACGCACTCAAGGATCCCGCGCGAAAGGCTCGAGCCCATCCTGACCGTGCCGGATTCCCCATCTATCGCAGTCCTGCCGTTCCGGAACCTCAGTGGTGACGTCGAGCGGGATTATTTTGCCGATGGCGTCGTCGAGGATATCATCACGGCCTTGTCGCGTATTCGCTGGCTGTTCGTGATCGCCCGCAACTCAAGCTTCACCTACAAAGGCAGGACGGTTGACGAGAAGCAGGTGGGGCGCGAGCTTGGCGTCCGCTATGTCGTCGAAGGCAGTGTGCGCCAGTCCGAAAACCGGATTCGCATCACGGGACAGCTCGTTGATGCGGCGAGCGGCACCCACCTTTGGGCCGAAAGATTCGAAGGGACACTCGACGACATCTTCGAGCTTCAGGATCAGATCGCAACCAGCATCGTCGGAGCGATCGCCTCCCAGATCGAGCGGGCTGAGATCGAGCGCGCCAGGCGGAAGCCGACCGGCAGCCTCAGTGCCTACGACAACTATTTGCGCGCGATGCCTCATTTGCATCGAGGAACACGGGAGGCGATCAATGAGGCGCTGCCGCTGTTCTACAAGGCCATGCAGCTCGATCCGGAGTTTGCCTCTGCCCATGCCATGGCAGCCTGGTGTCATTTCTGGCGGAAGATAAATGGCTGGATGACCGATCGGCCGCAGGAAATTACGGAAGGCGTTCGATTGGCGCGCCTCGCGGTGGAGTTGGGCAAGGACGACGCCGTCGCGCTCACGCGGGGCGGACATGCGCTTGCCCATCTCGCCGGCGAGGTGGATGGCGGCATCGCGCTGATTGACAAGGCGCTGGTGCTCAACCCGAACCTGGCGCCAGCCTGGTTCCTGGGTGGCTTTCTCAGAACGCTGCGCGGTGACCCCGACGCCGCCATCGATTTTTTTACGCGCGCGATGCGTTTCAGTCCGCTCGATCCGGAGATGTTCCGCATGCGGGCAGGTGTGGCGCTGTCGCATCTGCTTGCGGGGCGCTTTGATGCGGCCTCCTCATGGGCAGAGCAATCGTTCGGGGAAGCGCCGACCTTCTTGGCTGTCGTTGCCATCATCGCCGCAAGTCACGCGCTCGCCGGCCGAACTGAGCAAGCGCGAACTGCCGTAGAACATTTGCGGAAGCTGGATCCCACTTTTCGTATCTCCAGTCTCGATGGCTGGATTCCGATCCGGCGCCCGGAGCATCTCGCCCGCTTCGCGACCGGCCTGCGTCAAGCGGGACTACCGGAGTGACCTCCCTTCGGGCTCTCAGCTATTCTGAGAAGGAGCATTCTGCTCACCCAATTGAGCCGTGGCCGCGCGTCAGCCCGCGCCGGTCCGGGCAGGCTTCTCGTCTCGAATAACCTCCAAGCCGGGCTTCCGCTGCCGGGAAGATCGGCATCGAGGCGGGGTTAGCATTCGTAGTCGGGCGGGTTCTCGCTCAACCCTGCGCCGTCCTACAGTCGTTGCTCCCCGGGCTTGCTGCTCGGAGGTCGCGCGGCGGAACAATCAAGAAATAATCAAAGGAGGAGTAGATGAAACTTGCAATCATCGCGCTTTCCACCGCGCTCGTCATGGCTGCCGCACCCGCTGTGCTTGCACAGGACACGTCGAGCAAAGCACCGGGTCACGAGATGCGAGCCAAGGCCAAGAAGGGACACCGGGGAGGCTCCGGCTATGCTGCAGGACGCGGCATGCAAGCCAAGGGTCCGAACAGGGGCTATCCGGGCGCTCCCGTTTACGCTCCCAGTCAACCCAGAGATATGACCGACATAGTCACACAGGGAGGTGGCGGTGGCGGCGGTGGTGGCTACTAAGTCAGCCGGGGCGTTAGCTCGTAGCTCAACGCATGAGCAGCAGCCTCGCACTCAATAACTGGGTTCGATTCCCTTCACCGCGCCAATCCGGCTTCGCCGAAAATCACCCGCTGGTCAAAACCAGGGTACTCGTGGTCAAGAGGATCCGGACGGTCGCCGGCCGACGGCTGCAAACGCCCAGTCGCGGCCCTTGCCCTGGATCAGCGCCTGGTTGATCCAGAGCATGGCGAAGGGCTCTAGAAGACGCGCCTTGGTCAGGTCGCCTGCGTCGAGCGGCTCGAAGCCCAGGGCGGTCAGCAAGACGGAGACGGTGGCCTTGGCGGCAGCATCATTGCCCGCCATGAACATGACCGGCCGGTGCGGCAGAGCGGCATTGTCGGCCATCAGGTTGGCGCCGACCTGGTTGAGCGTCTTGACAATGCGCGCTTGCGGAATCCATTGCGCCAGCGTTTCTGCTGCTGAGGTGGTGAAGCCGCGGTCCAACCCGAGCTTGCCGTCCTGCATGGAGAGCGGGTTCATGCAGTCGATCACGATCTTGTCTTTCAGCCCGCCGAGCGCCTTGACGGCGCCTTCCGCGACCAGCCAGGGCAGTGCCAGGACCACTTCGTCGGCTGCGGCCGCAGCCTCGGCAGGTGGCTTCGCGTCGGCCCGGGTCTCCTGCGCTAGCGCCGTGACTTTGGGAGCCGACACATCGCGCACGCCGAGGACAACGCGCTGTCCTGAGCGCGACCAGCCTCGCGCCAGCGCGCTTCCAACATTTCCGGTTCCAATGATGGCAATCGTCACTGCAGCCTCCCTTGGTTGATCCTTCTCTGAGTAGATCATTGGCTGATCTCCGTTGCGGATATGATAGGGGCGCAACGGCTACAAACAAAAACAAGCCTCTTTGATGAGATGGGTGGAACGCAGGCTGCAGCGCCGGCGTTCTCCGATCCCGCGCCAGAGGCGGCAGCGAGGCGGATGGCCTCATGCCGCAAACGCAGTGCTCGGCACCGAAAAATGGTGTATCGGCAGATACCGCGCCGGTGCGTGTTCCCGTGCGGCCAAGCCAAAAGTCTCCGGAGGAAATCATGTCGGCCTTGCCGCTTTCAGGCATCAAAATCCTTGATCTGACGCGCGTGCTGGCAGGGCCCTTGTCGGCGCAGATGCTGGGCGATCTCGGCGCCGAGGTGATCAAGGTCGAACGGCCCGGCACCGGCGACGATGCGCGCGCCTTTGGCCCGCCTTACCTGGTCGATCCCGATGGCAGGGAGAACAACAACAACTCGTTCTACCTTTGCGCCAATCGCAATAAGAAGTCGGTCACCGTCAACATCGCCAAGCCCGAAGGCCAGGCGATCATCCGCGAGCTCGCCAAATCCTGCGACATCTTCATGGAGAATTACAAGGTCGGCGATCTCAAGCGCTACGGCCTCGATTACGAACAGATCCGCACCATCAATCCCGGCATCATCTATTGTTCGGTGACCGGCTTCGGCCAGACCGGGCCTTACGCGCCGCGCGCCGGCTATGATGCGATCTTCCAGGCGATGGGCGGTCTGATGAGCGTCACCGGCCATATGGACGGCGAGCCTGGCGCCGGCCCGATGAAGGTCGGCCCCTCCATCGTCGACTACATGACCGGCATGAACACCTCGATCGCCATTCTGGCCGCGCTCTATCATCGCAAGGTCAATAGGGGCGAGGGCCAGCACCTCGACGTCTGCCTGCTCGACACCGTGATCGCCTCGCTGTCGCATTACGCCCAGATCTACCTCGTCAGCGGCAAGATGCCGCCGCGGCGCGGCACCTGGGGCAATGGCGGCATGCCGGCCGGCGTATTTCGCTGCGCGGACGGCGAATTGATGCTGGTGGTCGGCAATGACGGGCAGTTCGCGCGCACCTGCCAGGTGCTGGGGAGCCCGGAACTCGCGACCAATCCGAAATTCCTTGAGAACAACGACCGCGTCGTCCACGGCAAGGAGATCATGGCGATCTTCGCCGGCCTGTTTCTGAAAAACAAGGTCGCCTACTGGCTGGAGGAGCTGGAGAAAGCCGGCGTCCCCTGCGGCCCAGTCAACGATTTCGCGCAGGTGTTCGCCGACCCGCACGTCCGCTCGCGCGGCATGGAGATCAAGGTCGATCATCCCTTCGAACACGCGCTGTCCTTGATCCGCAATCCCATCACCTTCTCCGAAACGCCGGTGAAGGATTATCGCGCCCCGCCGCGGCTCGGCGAGAACACCAAAGAAGTGCTGGCAGCGATCGGCTATGACGACGCGAAGATGGAAGGGCTGAAGAAGCAGGGGATCATCTAGGCTGCGGCTGGCGGGACTTTCCCGCTGCCGTCAATTCCGCCGTTTGTGTCGTCCCCTGTGTTGATGAGTGGCGGCCGGCTGCACGGCCGGTTGTGACAGTTGCTGCCGCGATTCCTGGAGACGCCGCTGATAGCCGGGCGAGTCCATGATGTTCGGTGGACCGCCGCGAGCAAACAAAGGTTCGCTTGAAACGACGGCGGCGGAGGCCAGTGCCGCCACCGCCAAGAGCAACTTCCGGGGATTTTTCATGTCGAAAGTCCTCCGCCGTGATTGAAATGGACAATCCGTTCCAACTCAAGGCTTGATCACCGCGCGTCTCGCGCCAGCAGCCGGGCCGGGACTTTTCTTTCAGCACCACGCCCCTGCTAGCGCCATCACCGCGACCGACACCACCCGCTCGATGATATCATCGACGTCATCGACGTCGCATTTTCCCTCCGACAATTTCGTCAGCCGCTCTGAGTCGCGCACCGTCTGTTGCGCCATGGCAAGCGCGAAATGCAGTCCCCAATAGAGTTCGACATCGCTGCAACCGGGCAGCGAGCGGGCCATTGCGGCGACGAATTTCCGCAAATGATCGATCTCGCGGTTCCTGATGCGGCGGATGGGCGGGACGGATTCGATCGAGACGCGGATCATGAAGCGCGCCGCGGTCGATCGCTGGTTGTCGGGACCGAGGCAGCCGCGCAAGGTCGGTCCGACCAGTGCGCGCAACACCGCCTCGATCGGCGCCCGCCCGCCGCGCACCTCTTCGGCGGCCTTCAGTTCGCTGAGCCGCTCGCGGTTCAGCGCCAGGCTTCGCGTGACGAACAATTCCGCGATCAATTCGTC
>Ga0209153_1000429_pt1 | contig 20021 bp, 12 predicted proteins | sample GraSoiAngelo_120_FD_185877 | JGI IMG/M metagenome (GOLD analysis project Ga0209153, IMG submission 185877) | Grasslands soil microbial communities from the Angelo Coastal Reserve, California, USA - 14_0919_09_20cm (SPAdes) (version 2) | ecosystem: Environmental > Terrestrial > Soil > Grasslands ...
AACTCGGTTTTCCACCTCGGCAACAGAGCACAAAGGCCAGCGTAGCCCAGGCGCTTCGCCTTCTCCTCGTACCGTTCTTTGTTGAGCGCCAACGCCTTGTTGTAGACGAAACGGCAGGCACCCACGAATCTCCGCAGGTTGCGAAGTTGTTCGCCGTTCGGCTGGGCCTCGAATTTATAGCCTTGCTTTCGCAACATGCTTGGACCAAAAAAATTAAGACCCTCCTCCTGGCAGTGGGTGCCTCGGGACGGAGAGGACAATCATGTCCACCTCGTTGTGCGCTACCCGACCCGCTACCCTCCAACTGTGAATTGGAGCGCCGTTGTCGGAACTCTCTGAAACTGCTCCGCTTCCGCGTACTTAATCGTCTTGGTTCCTTCTACTGGGGTGGTCATTCTTGTACTCTCCGGTCCAGCCGTTTCTTCGTTTGTTCTGTTGGTGGGGTTACGTACCACCATTAAGGTTAAACCTTCGTGTTCGCTTTTTCTTCGTCTACCTTATTTCAACTCCCTTTGTCTGTCAAGCTTTGGGAAAGAACCCACAAAGAACCCACAAAGAACCCAAAGAACCCTAAATTAAAGAACCTTGCCGGTCTAAGGGGCCTTATATCCCCACCCTAAAGGAAGGGACTTTACGGCCCCTCGGGTAATGGGCCAGGTGTGGTTTCGCTGGGGCAGCGTCCATGTGGCACGCCACCGCGGCCTGGAGCACGTCCACCTTGGGTGATAGCGCCGTCAGCGCGACGAATTTGAACAGCTCTCTTCCTTCCATATTTCTCCTCGGACCCTTAAACGCAGCGTCGTCCGTGCGACTCTGCGAAACATACTCATCTCGTCGGGACGTCTTACGAGGTCCTTGAAGCTCTCCTCTTCTTCGTTGATCCTTTCTTCCCCTGGAGTTCATCCAGATACATACTCACCGAATTTCCCAGGTGACCGTGCAGATAGTGGCCGACCACGCCGCTGGCCCCCGTCACGAGCGGCATTCTCGCCGAGACCGGTGCCGGCGTTGGCGGTGTCACCAAAAACCTGAAGCGCCGCACGGAGAAAGCGGAGTCGAGTCGCGGCCGGCGTCGGGCACAATAACGCGGCATACGGGTACTGTCGGGCTTTTCTCGAGGGAAGTGAGGGAAGTGGAATTTCTTGACAGCAAACTTGGGAGGGCTATATGCTGCGCCACCAGTTGAGGTCAGGGAGGCTGTTGGGAGTCAAATGATGAAACGCAACGCAATATGCGGATGGGGGCTCGCGAGCGCTCTGTTTGTCTGGATGGGCCAAACGCACATAGCCTACTCGCAAGCCATCACGGGCGATATTCTGGGCACAGTGAAGGACACCACGGGAGCCGTGATCCCGGGAGCAAACGTCACGCTGACGCAAGTGGGGACGGGTCTTACTTTACGCTCTGCGACGACGGACTCGAGTGGCGACTACCTCCTTGCGCAGTTGAAGCCGGGCCATTATCGCATTGACGCTTCGAAGCAGGGCTTCCGAAGCACCACGGTTTCGGATATTGAGCTTCTGGTGGGTCAGAGGCCGCAGGTTAACATTACACTGAACCTCGGCTCGATCGCTCAGGCCGTGGAGGTGCACGCGGGTGGCGTGCAGTTGCTGGAGACGCAGACGTCCTCGATGGGGCAAGTCGTGAGTGAGACAGCGGTAGAACATTTGCCGCTCATCGATCGCAATTTCATGAACTTAGTGACGTTGGCGGCCGGCGTTGCGCCGATTGGCACAGGCAATTCGCCAGCCTCGTTCTGGACAGGGGCGGGCAGCGGTCAAGTCACGACGAGCGTGGCAGGGCTGAGAGAGTCAAATGAGAGCTTTATCGTTGACGGCATCGAATCGCGCAATGCGCGATTTGGCAGTGCCAACCTGCGCCCGTCTCTCGATGCCGTTCAGGAAGTCAAGGTGCAGACCAATAGCTTCTCGGCTGAATATGGCCGCTCCTCGGCGGTAATCAACACGACGCTCCGATCAGGGACAAACAGTTTGCACGGGAGCGTTTATGAATTACTTCAGAATACTGTGCTCAACGCCAACGACTTCTTCTCCAATCTGACTCACCAGCCGCGGCCTGCATTTCAACATAACGATTTCGGCTTCAGCGTTGGCGGTCCGATTGTTTTGCCGGTCCTTTATAACGGCCACGACAAGACGTTCTTTTTCTTCAACTACGAGGGCATCCGGGAGCGTTTCGGTGGGAATTTCACCGCCCTTGTTCCGAGCCGCGCCCAGCTAGCAGGCAATCTGGCCGACAATTCGGCGGGGACGGGAATTTTCCCCATGTCCTCGTCTTTCTGCCAGGCCAACCCAACATCGATAAGTTGCGCGAATGCCATTGACCCATCGACCGGCCAGCCTTTCTCCGGAAATGTTATCCCTGCCAGTCGCCTGGACCCCGTCGCTCAGAAATGGCTTCAGTTTATCCCCGCGCCCAATCTTCCGAGCCCACCGCTTTCGACGACCACGGGTCGGGCCCTGTTTAACTACTCGGTTTTCAAAAAAGGCTATAACGACATGAATCAAGTCAACGTCCGGATCGATCATTCGTTGACTTCCAAGGATCAGATTTGGGGCAGCTTTACGCACGATGACCGGCCCCGCTTCAATCCCTCGGCAATGCCCTTGCAAGGGACAATATTTCCCTTGAACGATTATCTCGGGACCATCACCGAGACGCACACCTTTTCGCCCACGGTGGTGAATGAAGCGCGCTTCGGCTACAACCGGGGTAAGACATTCCTGGTGTCGGAAGGGGCTTTGGGATCCAACTACGCTCTGAGTGTCTTCGGGTTCCAGAATACGTCTTCCAACCCGTTCGACTTCGGTGTTCCAGACGCAGGCATTGCGGGGTTCAACTCCCCGGGTTCGTTTTCGGAGTCTATCGGGGCACTCGACGAAGATTTCCAATGGGTGGATAACCTCAGCGTCATGCGCGGAAACCACGGCATTAAATTGGGAATTAACTATATCCATGAGAAATTTTTTCAAATTACTGATTTTTCCGGTATCCCAAGCTTTAGCTTTAGCGGCCGCTTTACACAGATTCCTTTCGGCTTGGGGGATTTTCTGTTGGGCGATCCTCAGTCTGCCACCGCTTCCGTAGGAGACTCTTCCCAGCATTTACGGTCGAATTACTATGCCGGCTTCCTGGAAGACGATTGGCGCGTCCGGCCCAACCTGACGCTGAATCTGGGACTGCGATATGAGTACGGGCAACCCCCTTATGACATCCAAAACAAAACGGCGTGGTTCGATCCCGCTGTGCAGCAGGTTGTTTATTCGCGCAGCGGCCAAGTGCGGAACGGCATCGTCGATCCGGACTGGAACAACGTCGCTCCGCGCTTCGGCCTCGCTTACACGCCCTCTTTTTCCAAGAACACGGTCATTCGGGGTGCGTTCGGCATCTTCTATGCCACAGACAATTGGAACGAGCTGCAGTTCCTGGTGATTGCCCCAGACTTCTTCAAGACCCAAACGCTGAATTCCAATCCAACGACCCCCACTATTTCCCTCGAGAATGTCTTTCCTGCCGGCACGCTCGGCGGCGGAACAACAGTTCCCTTTAGCGTTGATAAACGGAATCGCACGCCCTACGTGCAGGAGTGGAACTTCGACGTCCAGCATACCTTTGCCCATGACTGGGTCCTGGACGTCGGCTACATCGGCGATGTAGGTCAAAAGCTTCCTCAGCGACGCAATGAAGACCCGCCAAGCTTCGATCCCACAGGCACCATCCCCATTAGCCAGCGTGTACCTTATCCGCAATTCAGTTGGATACTTTTGACTTACAATGGCGGCTGGTCAAGTTACAACGGGCTGACAACGCGCGTGGAAAAGCGCATTTCAAATGGGTTTTACTTTCTCGGTTCCTATACGTACAGTCGCGCAATCGACCTCGGTGGCACGGACGACTTTTCAGCATCTCAGTGCTGTTTCAAGGTGCTCGACAAGGGCAATTCCGACTACGATGTTCGCCACCGCGCGGTGTCCAGCTACGTCTATGAGTTGCCCTTTGGCCATGGCAAACGATTCCTTGGCAACGCCTCGGCACCACTAAACAAACTCATCGGAGGATGGCAAGCGAACGGCATCACGACGTTCTCCACGGGGCAGTACAAGACGCCCAGACTTCCGCAGGACTGGCAGAACTTCGGAGCCTTCAGCACGTCGCGGCCCAATAAGGTCGGCAACCCCTACCCGGGCAACCAAACTTATACGAACTGGCTTAACATCAACGCCTACGTTTTCCCCGGGTGCCCTAGTTTCCAACCGTGCACACCGGGACTTCACCTCCAGGGCAATGCGGGGCGGAACAGCCTGGAGATGCCCGGCATCAATAACTGGGACATCGGCGTTCTGAAGGACACATCCATTACTGAGCGGCTGACAACGCAGTTTCGCGCGGAGTTCTTCAATGCCTGGAACCATACCCAGTTTGGCGACGCAGCTACCTCGCTTTCCCCGGGCTCCTTCGGCGTGATCAGCAGTCTCCGAGTGCCCGCAAGACGGATGCAGTTCGCCGTTAGAATTCTTTGGTAACACTCCTCGGGCTGGTTTCACGGAAGGCGACGCCGGACATTGCGAACGTGACTTTCGATTTTCAAGGCCCCGCGGTGCCGAACATCTCAAGGCATAATTCCAAGGGGGCGTTCGTCAGCGCGGCTTTCACCACTCGATGGAAACACGCGGTACAACCAAGGGGAATACGGTGCGGTGCGCGTTCCCTTCCACGAAGAGTTCACGACTCAACGGCAAGCTGCCAGCATTCTGTATTCCTCAACCGCGTCCGCCCATTCTTGGATCTCAGCCGGCGTCAAAAACTGCATATTGTCCTTGGTCAACATCCGGCCAGTCTTGATGGTCGCATAGATCTTCTCTGGGGCCGCGCCGGTCTTGAGGCCGGCGATAACGATCTCTCGCATCACAGTAGTCGTCAGGGCATCGTTTTCAGATTCAAACTGAGTGAAAGCCTTGGCAATCAGCGGATTGAAATGTAAGAGTTCGTCCTCGGTCATGCGGCTACTCCGATTTCAGACATTTTGCCACGAAGCTCGCCCCTGGGCCGTCCGTAGCTCAAATCCGTAGCTCAAGTTAGACCATCCTCGAAGCTATTCAGCGTCAAGATTGGGATCTTGAAAAGCCCTGCGTGTACTTGTTGTATTCGCGCTTACCTTCAAGGCGCACAAGTTCTCTGCTGGGCGTGATCCATGATCGTACGGATTTCACACTCGCTCAGGTGGTAGCTCGAACTCTGTCGAGACACGAGCGCGCCGAAACTCATAGGGAAAAGCCGGCGAGCCCCTCACTCACAAGGGAGCACCGGGAGCGTCCGCGGCTCCACTGCTTCAGAGTGGATGTGGTGGCGCATGTATCGGATTCACCTCACGCCGATTCCGCTGATAGAAGCGAAAGTCGCTGTCCACGGTGATAACAACGTGCCGGGGATAGAGTTCGCTCATTCGTATCAAACAGAGATCGGCCAGATCTGGGCTGCGGTCACCGTAGCGCCGGGCGAGTTCTGCCAGCGGCGCGATGTTGCGATTGCAGTCAAAGGCCAAGCGCAGCATCTCATCCTGCAGCAGTGCGAGAACGTACGAACTGGACTCAAGTTGAAACGCGGTTTCAGCCAAAACAGCTTCGCATGTCAGCAAGGGATCAGTGATTCGCTTTGCCACATCGACGGCCCAAACATGGTGTTGGTCGTTCCGCCGGGCGAATGCCACTATGAACCCGGTATCGGCAATGCCTCTCATGAGCGGGAAAATCCCTTGCGAGAAGAAACATCCGGCGGCCCGCCGGTGATCGCTCCCGCATGGCGAAGGAAAGGCTGTTTTCCTCCCTTGGCCTTGGCAGTTTCCAGTTGCTCACGAATGAGGCGTCCGACGGGGATGCCTGTGCGGCGCGAAGTCTCTTTCAGCCAATCAACAAGCTCATCTGTAAGACGAATTGTGAATGTATGACTCATATGTGAGGATTATAACACGTTCGACAAAACCCGGGTCCCGCTCTACCACTGCTGCCGCCGGCTGTGCCGGCTGGATGAGGGCGTTCACACTTGACTCGGGAAATGCCATAATAATGTCGTCTTTTTGGGCACTGTCACGCAGTTGAATGCTCGTAGCTTCACACCCAAAAACGCACCGATCAACGTTGATTTCACAGTGGGCTAGGCGCCAGTTCCTCATCGAATTCTCTCTCCTCGGCGGCGGTTTCGTCGCAAAATTCCCCAATGTTTGCGCGTTGCCAGGTACTCTGTTGCGTTCCCGGCCACCAAAGAAGACGACTCACGGGCCTCTGTTTGAAGAAGTAGCTTCCGCCACGAGTGGTATCAGTTGGCGCCACGTGAATGGCCGCTCTCCAGAATACTATCTGCCGGAAACCACCGGCGCAGGTTGCGCCTTTCTGGATTACGACAACGATGGATGGATGGACATCTATCTGATCAACAGCGGGAAGTGTGATTTTTTCGCGCCGGTTCCGCCGCTGCGTAACGCGCTCTACCACAATAACCGCGATGGAACTTTTACCGATGTGACCGAGAAAGCGGGGGTTATGGGAGGTGGTTATGGAATGGGAGTCGCGGTCGGGGACTACGATGCTGACGGATGGCCCGATTTGTACGTCACCCAGTATGGCCGCAGCCTTCTCTATCACAACAATGGAAACGGCACTTTTGCGGATGTGACGGATAAGGCCGGTGTGGCTGCTCCGGGTTGGGCATCCAGCGCCGTCTGGTTTGATTATGATAATGATGGCCGGCTGGATTTGTTCGTCTGCCGTTTCGTCGGCTACGACAAGTCGAAAAACAAATTCTGCGGCGACGAGAAGACCGGGGAGCGTTTCTATTGTATTCCGCGTGTTTACATGCCAGGGGCGAGTTGGCTTTTCCATAACAACGGTGACGGCACGTTTACCGACGTCAGCGCCGAATCAGGGATCGCCAAGTCACTGGGTAAAGCTTGGGGTGTCGTCGCCACGGACGTCAACAACGACGGTTGGATGGATCTGTTTGTGGCCAACGATACGGTTGCCAACTTTCTTTTTGTCAACACGCACCATGGAAAGTTTGAAGAAAAAGCCCTCGAAGCAGGCGTAGCCTACAGCCAGTCGGGGCGGGAGCGCTCGGGGATGGGTGTGGATTCGGCCGATTTCGACCAGGACGGATGGCAAGACCTCTTCGTCACAAACGTCGATCAAGAGATGTATTCGATTTACCGCAACAACCATGACCTGGCATTCGAAGACATGGCTGGACAAATGGGGCTCGGCCGCTTGACGCGGCTCATGAGCGGCTGGGGAGTGAAATTCTTCGATTATGACAACGACGGCAACATGGATCTGTTTATAGCCAATGGCCACCCCGACGACAAAATTGAATTGCACTCTAGCCGTGTCGGCTACAAGGAGCCACTGCTCCTGTTTCGCAATACGGGGCGCACTTTGGAGAATGTCAGTGATGCTGCCGGCCCGGCCTTTGCGCAGAGCTTTGCGGCGCGCGGAATGGCCATCGGCGACTTCAATAATGACGGCGCGGTCGACGTGTTGGTTGCCATCAACAACGGTCCGCCACTTCTTCTGAAAAACGTCGCAGCGCCTGAAAACCACTGGCTCGGAGTGCGATTGATCGGCAAGAAATCCAATCCTGATGCTATCGGCGCGAAAATGACATGGCAGTCGGGCGATCTGAAACGCAACCGACTGAAGGTTGGCGGCGGGAGCTATCTTTCTTCGCATGACCCCCGCGAGGTGCTGGGCATCGGTGCGTCGAAGAAAATAGATCGCTTGGAGATTCGCTGGCCTCCGCCTAGCGAACGTGTGGAAACCTTCACCGATCTTCCCATCGACCGCTATATCACCATTGTCGAGGGCTCCGGGTGGAAGTGAATGCCGGCGGAGACCAAAATCTAGCAGGGATACGGCTTGCCGGAGCGGTTCTGATTCCCGGTCACGACGCTCTCCCCGTTGCGAATTCACATGGGGCAGCACCGTGTCGACAGGCACAGAGCGATTCTTCGACGTCACAGCCGCGAGTCTACTCTACAAACACAGCGATCTGAGCGGTTCAAGAAGAGTGGCCGGCCATGTACCCAGAATAGGGTCTGGCGACCTCTACGGTGTTGCGGTCCCCGTATATAATGTCTGGCAGAGTCTCAAATGCAAACGGTTGACAAAGCAACCTGGCTTGCGCGAATTCATTGCGAGTCAGGACAACAGCCAGATCACACTAAGGCAAAAATAGTTTTGCTTGGTATTCTTTCCTTACTGCTTATTGACAGACCAGCCGGATTAGCGTTTGCAGGCGAGAGTGGGCCAACTCCTTTGCCAATCGGAGCCTCCGCACCGGATTTCTGCCTGCCCGGTATCGACGGAGAGACACACTGCCTCAAAGACTATGGGGCCAGCAAAGTTCTCGTAATAGCTTTTACATGTAATCATTGCCCGACTGCCCAACTCTATGAGGGCCGCATCAAGCAGCTGGCCGCTGATTATCGTGAACGCGGGGTGGCGCTGGTCGCAATCCAACCGAATAATCCAAACGCTATCAGGCTGGACGAGATGGGATACACCGATATGGGTGACTCCTTCGAAGAGATGAAGCTGCGAGCTGCTTATCGTCATTTCAATTTTCCTTATCTCTATGACGGCGAGACCCAGAAGGTCTCCCGGGCTTATGGCCCGTCCGCGACTCCCCATCTTTTCATCTTCGATTCCGAGCGGAAGCTCCGTTATGAAGGACGCCTTGATAACAATCCGCGCGAGCCATTGGTGACCAGCCGAGACGCGCGAAACGCCATCGATGCAATTCTTGAGGATCGGCCCGTCCCTGTAGCGAAGACACCGTCCGTGGGCTGCTCCACAAAATGGCTGTATAAGGAAGAGGGGCGCAAAGAAGAGCTTGCCGAGGTCGAAAGCAAGCCCATACAGCTTCAACCGGCCAGCGCGGAAGAACTCAAGAATTTGCGAAGAAACTCGACTGGGAAGCTATTGCTCGTGAACTTCTGGGCGACATGGTGCGGCCCTTGTCGAGAGGAAATGCCGGATTTCCAAACGATTCATCGCATGTACGGTCACCGAGCCTTTGAGGTTGTAACTGTAAGCATCAATTATCCGGATGAAAGGCCTGGCGTGCTTTCCGTTCTCAATAAGCTGCATGCGACCAGCAGGAATCTTATCCTTGGTTCCACTGATATTTATCCGCTTCTGGCAGCGTTCGATGCGGATTGGAATGCTGCTGTCCCTTACACAATGTTGATCCGGCCTGGCGGAGAAGTCGTCTTTAAACGTCAAGCCAAGATCAACCCACTGGAGTTGAAGAGGCTAATCATCTCCAATTTGGCCGATGATGACTACCTTGGCCATCAGGCCTACTGGCAAACGCACTCTGAACCGTGAAGCATCGCGGCGCTTCCTAGCCAACGGAACTAGATGATTCAAATGCTGTTAGGGCCCTTCCTCGAACATTTCATTCTGCGTCAGGCTCATTGAGTCTGCAGCTTAGGGTTTTTTCCCGCAAAGGAACGTCCTACCCACGTTGGCTCTAAGTAGGAAAGTGGGCTAAAAAGAGCCTTGATAAATGCGAGTCTCTGGGATTAATATTCGCCCCACTAGATCCAGTTTGGAGTTTCAACATGCCGCTTATTCATAGGTTGTTTCGGGGGCGGCTAGAAGTGTGCCCCGTTTACTTCTTTTCTATTTTCCTGACACTGTTTTTTCTGGGGCCAGCTCGAGCGCAAGTTTACACAGGTTCTATCACAGGTTTGGTTCAAGATCCCTCTGGCGCCGTGGTTCCCAATGTGTCTGTGGTCCTAACCGATATGGATAAGGGCGTGACGTATTCCGCGACGACAGACTCCTCAGGCCGTTATGTGCTGCGCGCCCTGCCGCCTGCCAAATACAGCTTCCGAGTGGAAGCTGCGGGATTTCGTTCAGAGGTTCAAAACGGGATCGTACTTGAGGTGAATCAGAATCTGACGCTGACCGTGTCGCTGCAAGTGGGCACTGCGCAAGACACAGTCGAAGTCACGGGGCAGCCTCCGGTTCTCTCTACCGAGGATGCTGTCACCGGCCAGGAACTCAACAGGACCAAAATCAATGACCTTCCGCTCATCGGCCGAGGCGTTTTCGATTTGGCGATGTTGACGCCCGGAATAAACCAGCCCGCCGGCAACACGTTCGGTCCCAACACTATGGCCAACAACTGGATCTCCAACGGGAGCCGCAATGCGCAAGCGGACATCCTCCTCGATGGGGTCAGCACGGTGGGAGTGGAGCAGAATACAGCCATCGTGAATCCCCTTTACACGCCCTCGGTCGACGCCGTGCAGGAATTCAAAGTCCAACAGTCGAATTTCAGCGCGGAAGTCGGCTTCAGCGGAGCCACGGTGGTCAATGTCGTGACGCGTTCTGGAACGAACGATTTCCATGGCAGCGCTTATGATTTCCTGCGCAACGACAAGCTGAACGCCAAGAACTTCTTCGCGACCGGTGTTCCGCCGGTGCGCTGGAACGAGTTCGGTGTCACCGTGGGCGGACCGATCCGAAAGAACCGTACCTTCTTCTTCTTTGATTATCAAGGCGACCGTCAGAGCGTAGCCACCACGAAAAATGCTGGTGTGCCCAGCGCGGCGGAGCGCACCGGAGATTTCGGGGAGCTCTGCGCTGATCAAGGTGGCACGTTTGACTCCAAGGGTTTGTGCTCTGCGGCAGCAGGCCAACTCTGGGATCCGTACACCGGTGTTTACGATCCAAATCAAGGTGGCCCGGTGCGTCAGAACTATATCCCGTACAACAATATGGCTACGTACCAGAGTCCCGGGAATACAAAGATTGCCGGCCTCCACCCCATACCAAACGCGCCGGGGAACGTGATTGATCCGGTAGCCTTCAAGATGATGCAGTTGTATCCGTTGCCCAATCGGAACGTAGGCGCAAGCGCTTACGATCGATTCTTCAACTGGGTTGGCAGCGGCGCCGACAAGAACGTCGGCGATCAAATCGATATAAAAATTGATCACCGGTTCACGGACGCCACGACACTCAGCGGCAAATTCTCCTATGCCACTGGCTACTACAAGCCTGCCAACCTGTTCGGAAATGTCGGCGATGCTTATTCCGGCGGTCTTTCCAATGGCGGGCCCAAGTTGCTGGCAATCAACCTCACCCACTCCTTCAGTCCGAAGACGCTGCTGACGGTTTCGCTGGGATTGACGCGCTCTTGGTCGTTCGACCATGGCGGTTCGGCAGCCGACTTCCCGAATTTCGATCCGGTGAAAGACCTTGGAATGCCCGCATATATTGAAGCCGCGGGCATCCGCGCCGCGCCCTCAATTACTGTGAATGGCGGTTATCAAATGGAGGGTGGCAACGATTCGATCGGCACCCAGGCCTGGACATACCTGAAATATGGTCAGGAAACTCATCACCTAATTGGGACGTTGAGCCGCACGATGGGCGCGCACGAAGTGAAGTTTGGCGCTGAGGGCCGCTTGCGGCGTGTCGAAATATTCTTTCCAGGAATCCCGGCCGGCACCTATTCGTTCTCGGAGAACAGCACTTCGCAGGCGCCTTGGGACGGCAGTGGCGATGCCATGGCGGGCCTGATGATCGGCGCTGGCGGCCAGTCCAACTGGGGAGCTTACGAAATTGACTATGCAGCCGCGACCCAGAACTGGAACATCGGAAGCTTTGTTCAGGACAACTGGCGGGTCACACCCAAGCTGACCTTAAACATTGGCCTGCGGTATGACCTCGATCTGCCGCGAACGGAACGAGCGAATCGCATTAGCTGGCTTAACCTAGACGCTCCCTCTCCTCTGCAGGTGCCCGGAATGCCCAACTTGAAGGGGGGTCTACAATACGCCAACAGCAACAATCGCTCGCCCTATGAGAATAATTACAATGGATGGGGACCGCGATTTGGATTCGCCTACCGGATGACCCCGCGGACAGTAGTTCGCGGCGGTTATGGCATTTTCTACAGTCAGAACAAAGGAGCTGCGGCCGGAACGGGTATCAGCGACCAAGGCTTTGTTCGGCAGACAAACTGGCTCAACACGTATCAAAACGACCAGGCCACGCCGTGGAGTTTCCTGAGTGATCCGTTCCCCGGCGGACCCTTGCCGACAACAGGTTCCAGCTTGGGACTCCTGACAGATGTCGGTTTCTCAATCGCCGGACCGATTCCCAGCCGAAACGCGCGGCCTTACGAACAGGAGTGGACTCTGGGTTTTCAGCACCTTTTGCCTTGGAGCGTGGTGCTAGACACCACCTACGTAGGCAAGAAGGGAACCCACCTCTACTTCGGCAATGCGGGGAACGTGGACTACTTGAGTGAAGCGCAAGCCGCCGCATTCGTCGCTAATCCCGGATACTACAACACTTACGTAACAAACCCATTCTACGGGATCATCACCAATCCCAGCAGCCCTTTGGCTGCGCCCACTGTGCAACGCGCGCAGCTAATTACTCCCTACCCGCAATTCACCGGCGTCACCGCAACAGACCCGCCGTGGGCCAACTCCATTTATCACGCGTTCGAGTTGCGAGCGGAGAAGAGACTCTCCAACGGCTTAGACTTCCTATTCACCTACACCAACCAGAAGTCCATCGATGACTCTTCGGTGGGCGGCGGCGGTCTCACCTGGTTGGGTGGTTCGCTGGGCAACGTTCTCGAGGACCCCAATAATCGCAAAGCGGACCGATCCTTGTCCCAGTTCGACATTTCACAGATCCTTCAATTCAGTTACGTTTACGAACTCCCCGTCGGGCGTAGTAAGCGTTTCGCTCGGAACATAAACCCGGTAGTTAACGCATTCATCGGCGGATGGAAAACCAACGGCATTTGGCGCTTTGATACTGGCCAGCCCGTCATTCTGAGTCTGAATGGCGGCACCAGCATCCCTACTTGGGGTCCGCAGCGCCCCGACTTGACCGGCCCGTTGAAGAGAGCGAGTGGCCTCAATCTAAATCAGTACTTCGCGAACCCGGAGGTGGCGATTGGACCGGCCAAGTATGCCATTGGCAACGCACCTAAAGTGCTGCCGAATCTGCGCATGCCCGGCACCAGGACGGGCGCTTTATCTCTCTTCAAGGAATTCAGTCTTGCAAAGATGCGCGAAGGCTCGCGGCTCGAATTTCGCACCGAAGCATATAACGCCTTGAACCACCCGCAGTTTGGCGGCCTTAACTCGACTGTAGGTTCAGGCGAATTCGGCAAACTCAGCTCTCAAGTTAACTCACCGAGGCAGGTGCAACTCGCGCTAAAGCTTTATTGGTAGAATGGATTCCCCGGTGCCGTGCAAGAAAGACGGGTAAAGCGTCTTTCGACTGGCACCGGGGCTGCTTTTGGCTGTGAGAACACAATTCCTAAAATCCATTATCGTTCTGGTTTATCTGTACTCTTACCCGAGCGGCGTCGCCGGGTCGCCACAAACCGAAGGGCGCGACGTTTACGCAGAGGCCGCTTCCGCCTTCCAGCAGGGACAACTTGACGAAGCGGAGCAGACGTTGCGCGGGGCTATCGCGGCCGAGCCGGACAGGCCGGACCTGCTGGGGCTGCTGGGCGTTGTTCTCGACGCGAAGAAGGAATACGAACAGGCAGAACCTTTCCACGAGCGCGCATTGAAGCTCGCGCCTGGCTCCGCAGGTTTGTGGAACAATTTCGGCAATCACCACCTCGCGCAAGGCAGTGACGATCAGGCTGCCCGCGCATTTCTTCGGGTTTTGGCAGTCGAGCCGGGGCACGCAAACGCGAATCTACAACTGGCCCGGATCGCGCTCTCGGAAAAGCACGCGGCCGAAGCGTTGCGTTACCTAGACCATTTGAAGGCTTCGGATCAGAGCGATACCGCGGTTCAGCTCCTGCGAGCGCGATGCCTTTATTTGGCCGGGCAGACCGACTCGGCCATGGCCATTGTGGACCGCCTCGAGCAGAACACGGCTGGGGACATGCGTCTTGCATTTTCCCTGGGCGAGGCATTAGCGGAGTGGGGTAAGTACGACAAAGCGGAAGCTGCATTTTCACGGGCCCTCGAGACAGACCCCGCCAACATCGACATCCTTCACAACGTAGGTCTCGCTGCGCTTCATGCGGGCCACTTGGACCGCGCGCAAACGGTGTTCGAAATCGCGGTGCAGCAAAACCCCGATGACGTGGAGTCGATTTTCAATCTCGGCCGAGTACATGCAGCAAAGGGCGACAGTGAAACCGGGTTGGTTCTCTTGGCCCAGGCTCGGCGGCTGGCTCCCCATAGACCGGATCTTCTTGTCTACATGGCTCGCACGTATGAGGACGCGGGGTTTTTCAGCGGAGCAGCGGATGCTTATGAAGAATACTTGAAGCTGCAACCTAATGACCAAACTGCGCGCCGCGAGCGTGGATTCACTTACTGCCGGGTCGGCAGGATGAAGACGGGGCTCCCCGATTTGAATTGGTACGTCCACCAGTACCCAGATGATCCCGTCGGCCATTTTGAATTAGGGCTGTGTGAAACGCTGGGCGACACGGCCGAGGCTTTCCAACAACTTGATGAGGCCTTGCGTTTGAAGCCGGACTTCACGGTGGCGAGGCAAGCGCGGGGCTGGCTCCTGGGGCGGGAGGAAAGATGGGCCGAGGCGCTGCCTGATCTGAAATCCGTCGTTGAACGCGAGCCTAAGAACTCAATGGCGCTACTGCAACTCGGGCGGACTTATCTGGAATTGCAGCAGCCCGCTAAAGCGGTCGAATATCTCCGGCGCGCACAAAGGTTGGCTCCCGAGAACAGGGGAGTGCTTATGCAGCTCCATCGCGCACTGCGGAGCTCAGGTCAAAATCAAGAGGCTGCGGCCGTTCTCGAGCAGTTCAAAAACGCGGAACCTGACCGTACTGCTTTGAAGGCGTCCGCGCAGGTATTCGAATTCCTGCGCCTGGACCCTACAGAACAACGAGAACGTTTTCGGCAAAACCTGGCGAATGCCGCTGCAGCCAGTCCGTCTGATCCGGAATTAAAAGTCCAGATGGGAACACTGCTGCTCAACGACGGCAAGACGGAGGAGGCGCTGGCAGCTTTTCGGGAAGTTCTGAAGCTGTCACCAACGAGAATACTGAACGAGGCTGCGACGGTGCTCGCAGAGCGCAAGCAGTATGCCCTAGCCAGGGAATTTCTGACTGAGATAGTCGCTGCAGACCCTTCTGTTGACAACCGCCTCGAACTCGCGGTGGCAACTTTCCACGCGCTGGGCCCGGCGGCCAGTTTGGCGGAGATCGAGAAGATTTCCGTCGCAGATCGCAATGGTGATGTCTACCTCTTGCAGGCTCAGGTCCTGGACGCGTTGGGACGATTCGAGGATGCTGGGGAATCCCTGAACGCCGGCCTTCGGATGGAACCCAAGCGGGCGGATTTGTATTTCTGGGCCTCGCTGTTTTTGCTCAAGCACAAGAAGGACCAGCAGGCGTTGCGACTGCTAGATCAGGCCACGACCATCGTGCCGGACGCCCCTGACCTTCTGCTGACGAGAGCGGTAGTGCTGGAATTGGTCAGGAAGACTGAGCAGTCAGAGGATCTCCTGAAGAAAATTCAATCTCGTTGGCCCGAGTGCGGTCGGTGCTACTTGGTTCAAGGCATCATCGAGGCCACGCACCGAAAACCAGAACAAGCTCTGCAGTCTCTCCGCACGGCTATCGCCCTGGGGGAAAGAACCGCGAGTGCTTATTATTACCTAGCCGATGTGACTCGCATGGCGAGGCCTGGAGACAGAGAGGCGAGCCGGCAAGCTATCTCGGAAGCCCTGCGACTCGATCCCAACGATGCTTCATCCCATGCTCTGGCTGGCAAGATTGCTCTTGAGGAGGAAGACCTGGCCAAAGCTGCAGAGCAATTGAAAGAAGCTATCCGATTGAGGCCCGACTTGGCCGAAGCTCACTATTCTCTGATGATCGCTTACAAGAAACTAGGCCGACCAAACGAGGCTGTGACGGAATCGCAGATCTTCCGCCGGATTCGCGAACAAAACCCGGACTTTGAAGACGATACCGCGGGAATCAGGAAGATGTTATTCGCGAAACGGCCCTAGCTAATAGTCGTCCTGATCGTGACCTAGTTCGGTCTGTTCGATCAACCTCCTTAGATCGACAAGTTCTAGGTTCGCGTGTCCGTCCTAGTTCGCGGAGGGCTCCACGATTTCGTGATACCGGTTCCGTTCGAGCCTTGCGAGGCGCTGTAGCGTTCCGCTGGGCCAGCGGATTTCGGCATTGATGGGGGTCGACGAGTCGTCGCGTGTGCCCACAACGACGCGCTTGTCATGCGAGGAGAGATAGCTGGCACCACCCGTAATCCAACGAACAAGTTTACGGCTTCCAATCTCGACCGTGATCTTCGCGCCAATCGCGTCACGATTGCTTCTGGTTCCCTGGAGTTCAAAGCCAACCCAGCTATGATTCTGTCCCACGTTATTATGCAAAAGCACGGGTTTGCCATCGAGTCGAGTAAAGACAGCGTCCAAACCACCGTCATTATCGAAGTCACCGACGGCCAGGCCCCGGGCGCGGTAGCCAGACTGAAATACCGCGCCGACTTGCTCCCGCATGTCCTGGAAAACACCTTTGCCGTTATTGCGCAGAAGGAGGGGCGGCTCCATGTACTTTACGTCGAGGCGTGTGGCCTCAATTACCTGGTTAATATGCCCGTTGGCGATCAACAAATCCAAATGGCCGTCATTGTCGTAGTCGATGAAGTGAATTCCCCACCCTACATAGGGCTTCGTGTATTCCGCCAATCTCGAGGCGATCGTCCGGTCGTCGAACACCAGAGAAGGACCGCTCACAAAAAGAGAAGAATATTCGTCGTTAAAATTGGTAACCACAAAATCCGGCTTCCCATCTCCATTAAGGTCTCCAGCATCTACGCCCATGCCCGCCTTCGCGACCCCATCGGAGTTGTAGGCCACCTCGGCGGGGATCGCTGCGTCTCGGAACGTACCGTCCTTCTGGTTGATGAGAAGTAAATTGGGGGAGGCGTCGCGCGCGACGAAGAGGTCCGTCCAGCCATCGTCGTTTACATCGACGGCGATGACCCCCAAGGCTCGGCCCACCAGGCCGGCCAATCCGGAGTGCTCGCTCACATCTGTGAAGGTGCCGTCGCCATTGTTGTGATACAGCGTAAGGGGCATGCCGGCATAAGCCTTCTGTTCGCAGTAGGTACGCGTGCCGTGGAGTTCGCATCGCTTGGCATCATCGAAGGAAAATTGGGCATAGTTGGTTACGACAAGATCCAGATAGCCATCCCGGTCAAAATCAAACCATGCGGCGCTTGCAGCCCACTTCCCTGCATCCTTGACTCCCGCGCGGTCTGTTATGTCCGCGAAGCTGCCGTCCCCATTGTTGTGAAAGAGCGCGCTCGAGGGGAATCCCGTTACGTACAAGTCCGGAAAGCCGTCGTTATCGAAATCTCCGGCGGCCACTCCCATTCCGTAGAAAGCGAGGCGATCGACTCCGGCTTTCGCGGCGACATCCTCGAATTCTCCGTTCCCGAGATTGCGATAAAGAGCGTTGCGAATCGGGGACGAACTCTTGCCGTGAGGAGTTTCTCCGCCGTTAACGAAAAAGAGGTCCTCGAAACCATCACCATCGAAATCCAGAAACGCCACACCGCCACCCATGGTTTCAATCAAAAAGCGGTCGGGCGATTCTCCAGAGAAATGACGCCAGACAATACGAGCCTGTTCTGTGACGTCGCTAAAGATTTCCTTGTGCGCCGGCGACGGCGAATGCTGCAAAAAAGTCAGGGAAGTAAATGAAAGGAGTGCCGTCAGAGACAGGAAAAACAGGCGACGCGGAGCTCGATAGCACTCCCTATTCGTTGGAAGGTGCGATCGGTGACAGGACGAGCTCATGCCATGATTCCTATTCTCCCAGTTTGTCGAAAAGAGCTGCTTGCTCCGCTGCCTCCCTCTCTCTCCCCAACCGGCGATAGACACGTGACAAGGCAAAATGCGTCTTTGCACTTGAGGGAACCAGTTTTGCGGCCTTTTCCAGGTGTATCAGGGCTCTGGCCGTTTCGCCCCGATGGAGGGCGAGCTCTCCAAGCTCATAATGTGCCTCAGCAAGCTTGTCGTCGTGCGCCACGGCAGAATGGAAGAGTTGTTCAGCTCTGACCGCGGCGTTTTTGTCACCAGTTTCAGCTTCTTTCAGCAACACCTGGCCCAGTTCAAGTTCAAAGGGGGCCTTTTCAGGAAATCGTCCGATGGCACTATCAAGAGTTGCTTTCGCTCGCTCGGTCATCCCTGCGTTGGCTTCCGCTCTTGCGAGGCCAATCGTCGCGTCCGGACTGTTGGGTTCGAGCTGAGCGGCGCGGGTAAAGGAGCTGACAGCATCGATGAAGTCATTGGCACCAAGTTCAAGCGATCCTTTTGAGACGAACACGCGGGAAGAATGCGGGAACGCTTTAGCCATGCGCTGCGCAAGATCCATAGCTTGAGAAATCCGCTTTTGGTCGAGAAGGATGCTTGCCAAGTCTAGATAACTTGTTTCATCGAGTGGATTGAGCTCGATGGCTTCTTGAAGCGTATGGATTGCTTCCTCGTGGCGGTTTTGCGCCCGAAAGCACGATGCGAGTAACCGATTTACTTCACCGGTCCTGTAGCCATCATCCATGAGCTCCCGAAGGAGCTGCCTGCTCTCCTCGAACTGCTGCGCATGGAATTTCACCAGGGCAATTCGGTACCGTAGTTCGTTCTGATCAGAATAGCGCGGGGCCACGGAAGACAAGAACGCCTCGGCTGTTTTGTAGTCCTGCATTTCGTCAGCGACCTGTGCTCCGAGCAATGCAGCCTGAATTCCAGCCTGGTGGTTCTGTAGTTCGTCGAGCCACGCTCGCGCTTTCTCGGTTTCACCGATGTGATAGTAGGACCTCGCAAGGGCTGCGACGGATTCCGGTTGCGCACGCACCAACGTCGGCACGGACGCGAGCATCTTGGCGGCCGCGGCGTAGTCTCCGGTATTCTCCGAGACCATGCCAAGGAGCAGCAATGCCTGCGGATCGTTCGGATTCGTGTTGAGGAGAATTCGAAGATTTTGCCGAGCCTCCGCGTAGCGGTGTAACTGCCAAAGATTAGCCCCAAGATACCGTCGGGCCAACACGTCGTGCGGATTGATTTTCAGCGCTCGCCGGAAATACGATGTTGATTCGTCAAACTTCTTTTCCATTGCGAGAACGGTGGCCAAATCTACGAGGCAGCCCTCGTTAGCCGGCGCCAGATCTGCTGCTTTTCGAAGTTCCGCTTCCGCTGACTGAAGATTTCCAGCCCTTGCGAGCGCGAGCCCCTCCGCCGAGTGCATTTCAGCTCCGCTATCTTGTGTCGCGTTGGAAGGCGTTTGGTATCTGGAAAGGACAGAGCTAGGAAGAAGGAGAAACGCGACTGCACAAAAACTACGCCGGCCAGCCACCCAAGGTTTGCACGCGGTTGGGACAGTTCTTGCCCTAATCATCGAGTGTCTTCCCTAGCGTTACAGCGCGGACACTGCAGTTTACTCTGAGTCAGAGGTACTCGAAAGCTGTTTGCGGCTGTTCCGTTGCGGAGCCGTCGCGCAAGGGTAAGTGGAAGCAATCTCTGAGAAGACAGGGGCTAATGTTCCAAGAAGCGAGTGGGTGTCTCGCAAAGGTACGTTCCAGGGGGCCGCGATAGGAAGGGTGAGGTTCCTCTGTCTCAGGGATGTAGGAGAGGATTTCCCCCACCTTCCTTGCAAAGCAACTTGTGACCGGCCCGCTGTCTGCGATATCGGCATTGTCCCAGGTCATTTCCGTTACAGCGAACACTTCGTTCCAGAGTCGGCGAACAGAGGTCTCTTTCCAAAAGTTCCCACGGCTCTGGTAAGCATGGTGCTGATACTGTGGGAACCGGTTCGACGTACCCGGTGTGTCCCTCAAACCCCCGAAGTGCGCCTGGACACAATCCAAGCCACTGTCGCCGCACTCAGCTTGCCCCATCCGCAGAGTGAATCTGCTTGCGTGCTGCTGTATTAGCGAGTTGGTCGCAACGATT